>ERZ1035032.99-NODE-99-length-69581-cov-7.550470_pt1 | contig 69581 bp, 83 predicted proteins | sample MGYA00520693_ERZ1035032 | MGnify/ENA primary metagenome ERZ1035032 (study PRJEB33766, sample SAMN09781740) | gut metagenome | biome: gut microbiome | host: Homo sapiens | place: Madagascar | study: EMG produced TPA metagenomics assembly of the PRJNA485056 data set... | reverse complement strand
GATTATAAGATATTTTATATATTTTGTCAATATTTATTTTGTTTTTTCTTCATATTTTGCCAAATTCCGAAACCAATCAGCACAATTCCGAGAAAAATACAGGTGACCAGTACAGTCAGCAGCACATTTCCGTTGGTATATGTTGCCCAATCCGACAGGTTGATTGCCATGTCTGCCGGAACATCATAAACCAAGCCGACAAAATAGTTCGCAAGGAAAGCATAAATGCCGAATATAACCGTACAAATTCCGCCTTTTATCAGCCCGTTAAGTCTGAGACTGACAACAAGACCTGTTATCAGCAACGGACAGAAACAATAAAGAACCGTAAGCTCCGCACTGCGTAAATTTATCGGTATAAGAATTTGAACCGTTGCAACGAGAATGATTGTCAGCACCGTATCGGCGATAAAGCTTATAAATGTTTTATGCGTTGAAACAAATCCTGCTTTTGAATATTTTTTTAAAACAATCGGCAGAAATACGGCAGAATATCCAAGCAATGTCCCCATGACCGCTGTCGGGATCCATGTAATGCTCTTTGTTGCGATTCCGCATACAACAAGCAACAACATAACACCTATCGCCGATGAAGCAAGATAGGCAAGCAGCTTTTGATTACTGAAAAAATTCGTAACCGAAGGGAAGAAAAGAAATGCACAAAAAAGACTTGCCGTAACAATGAACAGGGTCGAAAACGGCATGACGCCGCATAAGGCACAAATAAGGCAAATAATAAAACTAAAAATATATGCCGAGGTCGGGATCCAAAACGTAAGCTTTTGAATTCTCTCATATTTTGCCGACTGCTTTTTCATCTGCCGATATGCTGTGTCATCCGAAGCCGTGATAAGCTCCTTTTCGCTTATATTCAGCACACGGCAAATGTCGGAGATCATTGTGATGTCGGGATAATTAACTCCCCTCTCCCATTTTGAAACAGCCGACTCGGTCACAAAGAGCTGTTCGGCAAACTGCTTTTGAGAAAGTCCGGACTCCTCTCTTTTTATTCTGATGAATTTTCCAAGCATATTTTTTTCGATCATAAGATCAATCCTTTCAACAAGTTAAAGTTGACAGCCGGGAACACACCGACGGACGGCGCCTGTTCACCTCAGTGTTCCCGCACTTTCACCTTGCCGTAATTCTACGCCCACAGCTCGAAAAAGTCAATGGATTCTCAGTCAAGTGACGCACCTGCGACGTTTCGGCAAAAAAGCTCTGCAAAATAACAGTACAGGAAATAAGCAATTACCGCAATAGATGTCCCATCACTTAAGCATTTATTTTTCCTTTATCTCAATTCATCTGCTTTTCTAAAAAAAATCAAAATTTTTTAGAAAAACACTTGATTTTATGATGATTATAGTATATAATATTCAAGCGTTGTCGGGGTGTAGCGCAGATGGTAGCGTGCTTGGTTCGGGACCAAGAGGCCGTGGGTTCAAATCCCGCCACTCCGACCACTTATTAAAAGTCTTATTTATCAATGAAAACGTTGATAAATAAGGCTTTTTTCTTGTTTTCAGCTTCTCTAATCCGCTTAATTTTACCGCAAATTACCGCTAAAAATGCAAGTCAAAATGCAAGTATGCAAGTCAAAATGCAAGTCAAAATTAGTCCCATAACCGCAAAAAATCCCCTCAGACTGAGGGGATTCCTGAACGCTCTATGTACTACTCTACTTTATTTTGTAGTGCGGGTTCACCTACAACTATTCTTCCACATTGAAAAATACCTTTTTTAAAAGATATATCTGCTGCGATATCTTGCTTGTAACTATTCATTTTCATGTCATCAAATTTAATTGCAAAATTTAATCTATCGCAAAAATTCTTTTTATCAAAGCCCATATCGTCCTTAATTTTTAATTTGATTTTTAAATCGTTACTTTGATTTTTTTGGATTACATTAGAAATGCAATCAAACGGTTGTGAACAGTAATATTCAATAAAATTAGTTTCACATATGCAGTCTGACAATTCATCATATTCAACACAGCAATGGGTAGCTGTTCCGTTACCGATATTTTTAAATGGTATCGTTAAAGTATCTCCGCTCTCAAGACTAACATTCGGTTCATTTATTAAATATGGCATTATCGAAATTCTATTTATCTCATTCTGAGCATCGATTCGTTTTTGGTTTCCCTCTTTAAGTACTTTTATCTGTTCTTGGTGCATAGTTTTTGTTTCTTCAATATCTTTCAGATGTTTTTTTTGTTGTATTTTCATATTTTTGTTTGCCCGTTTTTTTTCGACTATCAGTGTAATTATCATTATAATAATCGGCACTACTGTTGATAATAACATGGATATAACATCCAAGACTCCGAACTCTTTCCATTTTAAAAGATGTTCTAAGAAATTTAATTTCATTTAAAATCTCCTTTTATAAAACCGTCCCGCCAACCAAAACGGTTTTATTTTAATACTTTACTTTAATTTATTTTGTTTTTATCGACCCAAAATCGGAAAACTTTGAGTCCGTAGGCTGACGCATAAATGCGACGGCCCTTTACTGTGATATACGGTGTATAAACCCACATTAGCATCATCTCCTTTACAAAAAAATGCTTGCAAAAAGAATGATATTGTGGTACAATAAATTTGTGCAAGATATCGTACCGTTGGCGGACAGATATCATTTTTTATGAAAAGAGTTTAATGTTGGTAGCATTAAGCTCTTTTTTATTTGTTTTAACGGCAATAGACGCTGCTTCGTATGAAACTCCGCATTCCTGTGCAATTTGGCTTGCCGTCATACCCTGTGTCAACTTTGGCGATATCAAAAATGCTCCGGCAAAAACATTTGCCTGCCATTCCGGGTTAACGTAAGCAGGTATTTTGTATGTATCAGAACACCTTGAAAAACTTGCTGTATCCCCGTGCAGAAAATAATGTCCAAGTTCATGGGCAATAGTAAATCTATGTCGCGGATTTCCTTGACAGGCGTCACAATAAACCGACTCCTTAATCAAAAGCTCATTGCTTTCAGGAATGTATTTTGCATATTCGTTATTTTCAAGTTCACAGTCAAATACTGGTACAAAGCTATAACCTGAATCAAATTGCGGAATGATTAGCTCTGCAATTTTTAATACCGGAATATACATTGATTTGTCAAGTCCGAACAAGTCTTTAATTGTTTCAACATACTTTTCAATTTCTTTTCTCCCATGTGCAGGAACCATAATTGATGACATTAACAGTCTCCTTCCCCTAATGCCTTTTTTATTTTATTTATCTGATCTTCAGACAGATTATTGAATTTTCTTGCAAATGCAACGCCTAAGCTTCTTTGCTCATCATTTGCATCTTTCATATCAATGTGCATTTCTTCAACGCTAAGCATATACGCTTCTTCGATATTTTCTTTTTCCTTTTCATCAAGCTCATATACCCTTATGATTGTGTCAATCAATTTTTTTGTTGGCGTTCTCTTACCGTTTTCAATACTTGACAAATACGCCGGTGCAAGTGTAAGCTTCTCTGCCATATCCTTAAGAAGCTCATTTTTTTGAATTCTAAGCGTTCTCAAATATTTACCTAAACTTGATAACATATCGCATTCTCCTTTCAGTGTTAATGATTATAACATAAAAAGTTGCATTTGTCAAGTACTTTATTTAAAATTTATTAACTTTTTTGTTAATAAACGTAAAATTCCCAGATTGTCACCATAATAGTGGTAATCTGGGAATCAGTTTATTTTGATTATAATTTTAAAACTTACTTCGCAGCCAACACATAGCAAGCTCTTATTGTCTGCGGACCTGCGAGGCCGTCGACGGTAATGCCTGCGGCACGCTGTACCTGCATTGTGGCTGTCTTTGTTCCTGCGCCGAAGATCTCGTTATTGTCAACGCCCTGCGAGATTATACCCTTTTTCTTGAGGAGCATAAGCTGCTGTTTGTAAGAATAGACAGCAAGGCTCTTGTCACCCTCTTCGAGGTATTCGCTGAGGTTCGGAGCATCGATTTTGACCGTTGCGGTTGTCGGCTTGACTGCCGTGTTTGTTGTGGTTGACGACGCAGCCTTGTATGTCACACCGAAATATTTACAAATGCCCTGTGCGATTTTCTCGCCGATTGCAGTTGTGTTCTCGGTGATCCATTTTGCTATTGACGGTACATCGTGGAAATCCACCTCAACATATGCGGTAGGTGCATCAGGCGTATTTACTTCGAGCAAACCGTTATTTGCACTCACGCTCTCACTCTTGCCGGGTGTAAACGGTGCCAAAACGTCAAAAATCGCCTTAGCAGCCTTGCTACCCTTTGCGCTTCCGCTATAATAATACACTCTTGTTCCGCTTGTTTTGCCATTGTAAGCGTTCGTGTGGATCGGCACGTGTAAGTTTGCGCCCCACCTGTCGGATTCGGTGCAACGTGCTACAAGGGAATTTGTAGTCGGTGTCATTACGGATATTCCGCTCCTTTGCAGTGCAGCCTTGCACGCATTAGAGATTTTGACACACTGCACGCCCTCTGTTGTGTTGCCGTAAGCGTATGCGTTGTCATACTGACAGCTCGGAGATAAATATACTTTAGCCATTGTCGTCACCTCCGTTCAAAATATTGTCCGCCGTCTGTGCGTTCTTGGTGAAGCTGTTGTTCTTCCACCATGCGACGATTGATGCGCCGACGGTGAATATGTAGGTTACATACTCCTGCCATTGATCAATGTCGATCGCTTCGCTTCTCTTGCCGAGGATAACGGCAAGCTGGCTGATGAGTGCGAGGACAAGCACGAGGGTTCTTGCCCAGGTCTGAGCTGTTACGCCCTTGAGATTGATTTTTTTCATTTGAGATTCCTCCTTAATTTTGATTGTTGATATGTTCCAAGTCGCTGATTCGGTGATCGGCGACTTTCGCTTTTTCTTCAAGCACGGGCACACGCTTTGCGAAATTGTTATGCTCTCTAACCTCTCGGGTGAGCTCCTCAATTTTTGTGTCCGTGACTGCCTGTGCCTTTTCAAGTTCCTTTGACATCTTGGCATTTGCCGCAATGTTGCTTATTACAACGCCGATAAGCGACAAAACACCCGTGATGATTGCTGCGATTATTCCTTCCATGCCGCACCTCACATTAGCCCAAGGGCTTTAAGAATTACGGCACAGATCGGCAGAATCACATTAAATGCGATTGCCGATGCACCGACGTAGATAATTGTGTCGATAAGTCTGTTTCCTGTTGGTGTCATGTTATGATTCCTCCTTAAATTAAAATTCAACGAGATATTCCGCTGTGATTGTTTCAGGGCTACCCTCGGCAACAGCGACATACCTCTTGCTGCTATAAGTGTAAAATCCGTTCAGTATCAGCTTCATGCCGGGCGACCATTCGAACGGGTTGTCTTGCGTTCCGACTGGGTTATCCTGCTCGATGTATTCGGACTTGACAAGCTTGTCGCCGACGTAATAATTGTGCCAGTCGTATCCGATTTTATCCGACTGCTCGATTTTCTCCGTAATGCCGCCGAGCTTTTCAACCGTTTCACCCTGTACGACCTTTCGCCGTATTGCTTTAGCTTCCGCTCTCGTCATTGTCATTACCTCCCGAAATTATTATAGACAGCGCCTCGCTGTCGCTGATTTCTTCGTCCTCTGTCGGCGTTATCGGAGAAATTTCGACCGTCTCATCCGGTTCGTCGAGCAGTACGGCAATGTACTTTTCAACCTCAGCCTTGTTGCCGAGCGGCATATCAATTTCTGTGAAGCTCTGCGTATTATCTCCGTTCAAGCGGATTTTGTATCCGTCAGGCGGAAGCACCTGAATATATCCCTGTTCTGTCTTAACAATTAACTCCATGCCAACGTCACTCCCTTACCTATGTACCATGTTTCGATGTTAGTACTGTCATATGCCTTACCTTGGTGAGTGAATGCCGTTATATAACTTACCTCGGCGCCGTATTTTTTCTGCTCATTCTCAGAATATTGCAGATAGGTGTTGTGGCTGATATACTCGCCCGTCTCTTTGTTGCAATGGCATTTCTGATTCTTCAGATCGTCTTTACATGAGCTGTTCAACGTTAGTGTGCAAGACTCCGTTCCGGCATTTACCCAATCACGACAGCCGTTTAAAAGACTGATAATCGCCTCCATATTTGACTTTGTGAGGTTTGAACAGGCACCCATGGCAAGGTGCCCTGTTATGGTTTTGGGCTTAATGCCGACATAGCGCAAATTTACACATCCGGCGAACATGTTAAATCCGCTTGAACCGCCACTTCGGGTTATGTCAAGCGGCGTTCCAAAGATATATTTGAGATTTGAGCAACCGTTGAATGTCCATTCCCAACCGTTTCTGTATGTGATGTCCTCTCTTTTCTCCCCTGTTTCAAGGAGTGTAAGTTCTTCCACGGGAGAATTACTGAATAGGAACGCCATGTTCGCTATATTTTGAGAGCCCATGAGCACCATCTTTTTGACATTCGTACCACTAAGCCAAAAGACTGAGCTTGTATTGCCGCTTGATTTATTAAATCCCGAATTGTCAACCCCTGACACGTTTATTTCGACGTTGCTAATCTTGCTGCTAAAACGAGTACCTGCGGAATATAATGCATTAGGCGTATCCAAATAAGGCGTAACGACAAGACCGTCAGAGTCAATATAGTCCGAAGTTTCATCATCAGCAACCGCATAATCGCCGTAAAGAATTGAGGGCGGTTGCGTAGAGCGTTCAAACAGAAAGCTGATGTGTTTGTTGTTCTCAAGGGCGCTCTTATTCTCGTCAGTTAAGACAATAAGTGCTCCGATATTTTCAATCAATTTTTCCCAATTGTCAGCTTCGTAGTCCTCTCCCGTTGCTTCTTTCAGCGCCTTTCCAAGCTCCGTCCTGTCCGCTTCTTTTTGCTCCGATTTTGCCTTTTCAACGACATTTTCGCCCGAATCGTCAAGGGTCGGATTGAGGGTAAATGTATACGGGACAGACTTCCACACAACTTTGTCACCGTCCTTGAGAACAAGCTGCAATTTCAACGTGCTATCCGTCAGAACCTCACTCGGAAGGTCGAAGGTATCGTTTGATACATCATAATTAAAACTGCCCTGTGCGGTCTCACAGACGATATTTTCGCTGTATCCCTGCAACGATGAAGGGAGAAGAAACAACAGCGTCGTTGCGTTCTTCTCCCCTATCGTTCCGAGGCTTGAATATTCGGGAAACAATCCCCTTTTTTCGCTGACTGTAATTCGGTTAATCATCGTCAATCACCTCGATAAAAGGCTCGATATTAATGATATCCTGCGCCGAAAGCTCAAGGCCGCTGATGTCAATCGGCTTTATGTCAAGCTCAACCTCTTGGCTCTGCAAGATGTTTATATCCGTCTTAAAGTTCTTGTACTTCTCGTCCTCAAACTCGTAGATATGCTTCTCCTTATTCAAGGTACCGTATTTCTCGCAGAGCTTGATACGTTCGCCGTCGTACACATTGATTTCGCCGTCAATGGCTTTAACGAGCTTTGCCAGTCTGTAGCTCTGCTTGACGGGCAATGTCTGCCCCGAAAGCCGTGAAAGCGTCTCACGTGCGTTTAAAATTTGTTTGATTGATGTTTTCATGTGTGCCTCCTTTACGCTGATAAATAACCGATTTGTCCTGTTTTTTTATCCGCCACAACATATACATATGATGTGCTCGAATCAGTACCAATTGCATGTGGAAGTGTAAGTTGTCCGCACATTACGATTTCGCTTCCCTCCAAATACAAATTATTGTTTCCTCGGTTTGCCGATACAATTAAAGCTGAATCCGCTTCAACAATACTTCTTAACGCCGACGAATATGGCGCATACGACCAATCGGTAGTTGATGAAATACCGACATTTATTGTATTGCTTCTGGCTTTTGAACAAATTACAAAGCCTTCATTATCGACAAACGCGGCATAGTCGCCTGCGCTTATCTCAACTCCGACTGTTCCTGATATTCTTTCGTAATATTGTATATTGCCTGAGCTATCCTGATTCATGGATAGGCCTATATCGCCAATTTCAGTGCCATCAAATTTATGCACAATTACACCCTGTCCTATTATCATGGCCATACTGCCATCACCGCATTGAATTTTTCCATCTGTTATGGTCGCTCCTTGACACTTGGTAATCGTTCCGTCTGCCGAAAGCTCAAATTTATTCGACTTAATAGAAATCATATTACCCTCAATTGCAATAGCAGATGTGAGCTTATTATTCTTGCCCTTCTGCACACACATAGATATCTGCGCCTTGACGGATTGATCTATATCTTCCGCCGACGGCGTCCAATCGGTAGCAATGTTGCCTTCTTCAAGCTTGAATGAGGAAATATCAACTCGGTATTGTGTGCTTGCTAAACAGTCTGTAAAGAAAAGCATTATATAAAAATTACTGATTGAGCCTGTAATCTTGAAAGTCAATACATATTTCTGCCATGAGGTTGTAGGCGTCGGCGTGACACTGCGGTTTAAGTCCAGAGAAACCGATGCACCCTCTCCGGCATAAATCGCAGATGAAGCAGCAAGATTACCCGGGTGTGAGAATGCACCGTCTGTTTTAAGCCAAAATGACAATGTATATGTCGTATTCGGCTTGACCTTATCAACAGTGCTCTGACCGAGGATATCAGACTCAACAAAACGGATACCCCTTGTTATTCCTGTATCTCCGCCTGTCGAATCAGCGGTAAAAATCACTTGACTGTATTTCCCCGACGGTACATATGTATCGGGGTATGACGGATATATCAACGCTTTGTCGACCTTATATTTCGTCGGCGTAAAACCTGCAAAACACTCGGAATTCAGCAGTATATTTCTTGCACCGATTTTCAGGTTTTCCTCAACCGATAGCGTAATCTTGTCCGACTGTGCTTCAATGAGCGAATTACATCGCTCCTCGGTGATGTATCTTGCGTCCTGAATATTCTTGATTGACTCTGCCTGTGTTGAAAACTTTTCGGCGGTCTGGTTGACGAATGTATTGTATGTGCTGTTCGCCACATAGTTTTCCTTAACCTCCGTTTTCAGCGCCGTATATTGGCTTGTTGCCGCCTCTGCCGTCGCCGTGATTTTCGCTTCAAGATCATTTTTGGTATCAACTATTTCGCCCTTAATGCCGTTTATGGTTTGAGTAAATTCGGAATACTTGTCGTCAGATTCCTTGACAAGTGCTGTGATCCTCTGCTCCTGCTTGTCAACCTTGATCATGGCTTTCTTCAGCAGCTTATCAGATGCCGACTCTGCCGCCGAATAGTCAGTTGATGTAGCCTGCGGCGCTTCAAGCTTCGACTTTTCTTTTACTCCTTGGCTGACGGTCATATCGGTACGCATAAAGATTGTTTTGTACTCTTTTTCGTCACCGATCATACCGCCTGTGCGTTCACAAACCTTGAGAGTGAATATATCACCGAAATTGAGAAAGCCGATGCCGAACGAATCAAGGTCATAAAGGTAATACTCCGTACCTGTAACGTTATCATAAATACCTTTCGCAAACTGCTTTCGGTATTCGTCGTTGCTTGAGTCCTCAATAAGCTCGACGTTCGATATTTTAACCGCGGTCTGAGAATCCGAAAGGTTTGACGGATAATAGACATTATCCTCCTGCGGCTCTCGGGAAAGCACAACGCCCTTGACTGGTCCGTACTTTGCACCGATTGTCACACTTCGGAGGTTGCTCTCGTCAATCACATAGCCGCTCTCGGTCGGCTTGATTGCATAGAGCTTAGCAGGATTGCCGCCGAGTGAGTTCTTAAACGCAAACGTCACGCCCGAAGCCTTTGCGATTTCGTCAAGAATATCACGGTATGTATAAGCCGCTTCGGTGCTGTCGTTCTCAATGTCAAGATATTTCTCGCTTGTGATCACCTTGTCGGCATTTGCCATAAGCGATAAGCTGTCGGCATCATAAGGAATTTCGCATTGTTTAAGAATTGCTACGAGAAATTCCTTGAGCGTTATGCCCTGCTTCCAAAGCGAGATATCGTACGGTTGCATGGACGGATAGAGCCCGTCATATGCAATTATGCTTGTGAGGTTCTGCGCCGCATCGTATTCGGGCTCTTCGGCGATGCAAAAGCTGCCATATTTAATTTTAATGCTGTCGCCCTCGGGGTGGGTCAAGGTCAAGCCGATTTCGCCGAGAAAATAGCCCTTGCGAGCCTTTTCGGTCTGATTGCCGATAAGCTTGACCTCAAGGCAGCGCATGACCGAACGATAAAGCGCACCGTCAAAGTAATAACGCATTTCGTTAATGCTCGTCGGCGCAAGGTCTGCAACAAGAGAGTAGTTGCCGCCACTTTTTTTAATTATCGCCATAACGACCTCAGCCGTCTTGCCCATTACCTCCATTATTTCCTGTACGGTTTTGCTCATGATTTCGACCTCCTGTTATTGGCAACGATACTAAATTGCATAGAGTCAAATGTGCTTTTACATTGGTACGGCTGTACGCCGTTGCTCAATGTTCCGAGCGTACCGTATTTATCCCAATGCTTTATCTTATTGGTAACATCGCCAAAATAAAAGCTTGCGGTTTCAAAGCGCTTGCGTTCGGTGCAGTACGCTCTGACGGTAGCTTCGGTCTGATTAAGACATTTACACAAAATGGCACGCTCGTCGGCATTTTGTTTTCCGATTGTCACCTGCAACTTCGGAAATATACCGATAAGCGTACCTTTTGATGAGCCCGTCATACTGCGCCCCGTATCATCTCCCCACAGCTTATAGTCGTTGAGCGACGCATCTTTAATTGTACTCGGGAAAGCATACCACGTTGCCCCGCATTTGATTGCAAAAGGCTGCGTGCAGTTTTTTATAGTGGTATCTGTATATGTTTTTATCATCACAAAACACCTCCGTTTGTGGCAAAGGCAAATCGTGAATCGTACTTCTTGTTTGATGAATTTACATCCTTGCCGTCAATCGTAATGCGGTTGACAACGTTCATTGATACCCTATCGGCAACCTTGTCAACGAGCATATCCATCCACTCGGTGTTGTTCTGCAACGGGAGGATAGCCTCCGCTCCTGCTTCACCGGCAATAACCGCCTGACCTCTGCCCGGGTTATTTACAATACCGCCTTTTGCAAGACGGGTAAGATGAGCGTAAGGAATATTAAATCCTAAAGAGCTGCCGCCATAGGTCGGTACCCAATTCGGAATTTTTATACTGAATGAATTCAGCTTTGAAACGATATTGTTTATCGTACGCTCGACAATATCGATAACTCCGTTCAGAGCGTTTCTCATTCCCTGTTTTATACAGTCAAATTTTTTGCTCCACCATTCTTTTTTGAACACATAACCGATATGTGCATTCCAAAAAGCTTTAATTCTTGCCCATGTATCTTTTACGGTGTTCAAAATCAAATCGGAGTTAATGGTTTCACCTGTTTTAAACGCTTTTATTCCCGATAGAATTAGCGCCAAGCCTAAAGGTAAGCTGACACCTGTTACACACAGAAGAATACCGACGACTATTGCGCCTGCATTTAATAAGTACATTTTCACGGTTTCCATTGTAGCCTGGATTTCGTTTTTCATTTTTTCCCAATCAAGCGCTTCGTCTGATTTTATTGCTCTGACACCCTCAATAATTAAGCCCACGCCCAATGGGATACCAACTCCCGAACAGCAAAGCAGAACACCGACCACCATCATAAGATAACCGGTGATAATATTTTTAACCCTTGTGAGCGCTGCTTCAACATGAGTTTTAATTGCTTCCCAATCAAGTGTTTCTTCCGATCTGATCGCCTTAATCCCTTCAACGATTAAGGCAATGCCAAGAGGCATGCCTACGCCCGTTGTAAGTAACATTATTCCGAGAACAATAAGAAAGGACTTCAAAATTACTTGCTTGATTTTATCCAGTACGACCTCAATTTTTGCTTTTATACCGTCCCAATTTAAGGCTATTGCGGTTGCTATCATTGCAACACCTAAAACAATCAGAGCGATTCCCAACGGATATTGCTGAGCAATGCACAGGATAATTCCCAGCGCCAAGAAAGCAGTACCTGCAATTCCCATTATGGCAGAAATCATTTTTTGCGCTTCTTCGGATAATTGACTCCAATTTCCCAAGGCTTTCGCTTCAAGGACTATACCCGCAATAAGGCAGGCAATGCCCATAGGATATTGCCCCAGTGCAAGTAATATCAAGCCTATTGCAATCATCGCCCAACCTGCAATAATCATAAGTTCGTTAAGGTGTGCCTTGATATTTTCGCATATCTGTTCAAACTTTCCGCCGCTGACATCGGGAAGATCAAGCAATGTGGCAGGGCTTTCTGACTCGGTATCTGCTGCATTCAGATTATTTGCCGACTGAACGTTCTTTTCATCAAACGACGCAAGCTGTGCATTTGCTTCTTTTGTCGCCTTTGCATTTTTCTTTGTAGCTTCGGTCTGCTTGTTGATTGCTTTTGCGTTGTACTGCGCTGCCATATCAACGCCCGTCAGCACCTTTACAAACAAATTAAGATAAGCGAAGGCGTATTTCAACCAATATACAACCCGTTCTATTATGGGAGCTAAAGCGTTTGCAAATGCACCTTTCATAGCGGTTACGGTATTGTTAAGCTCCTCATTATCGGAAAGCACCTGACGAATAGCATTCTTTATGGCATAGAATCCCGCTTGTGCGCCGAAAATTGCAAGCGTATATTTTGCCATGCTTTTTACTGCGCTTTTCATGCTTGCACCGAGCTTTTTTGCACCGGAATTCGCCTTATCAAAACCGCTTTTTGACGAGCGTTTAAATTTGTCTGCACTGGCTATGAGTGCGTCATACTGCTTTTTAAGCTTCTGATATTCTCTGTTTGCGTTCAGTGCGTCCGAGCCGTCAATGCCTTTCTTCGCTGCCAATTTCGCCGTTTTCTGCTCAATCGTCTGCATTTTTGCTTTGACCTTTTCAAGTGTCGCTTCGTACTGCTCGGCATTCTTGATTTTCGATACAAAATCATCACCTGCGACCGTGCCGGAAACATCGGAATTGATTGATTTAATATCGTCTTTCTGCTGTTTTTCGGCAGCCTTGATCTCTGCTTGTCTTTGTCTTTCAAGCTCCTTTTGCTGTTTTTCGGCAGCTATTTTTTCTTGTTTGGCTTCATATTCGGAAATAGCCTTGTTGAGATTGTTTTGCTCTGCCACAAGATTTTTTGTTTGTTCCTCCTCCAGCTTGAGAAGGTTAACAACCTGTTCCTCCGTTTCTGCCTTTGGAAGCAGTTCGTCTGTCTGAGCTTGTATTTTTTTAACCTCTGCGTTGATTTCTTCAAGTTTTTTCTTTGCTTTTGCAAGCTGAGAATTATTTGTAATCTCAATCGGATTTGTTTTGATATTCAGGCTTTCAGCAATGCTTTCAAGATGCTTTTTTGTGCCGTTACACATCGTATCGACATCTTCCAAGCCTTTTTCAAAGCCCTTGGTATCGAGTTTCGTTTCAACTCTTATTGAACCGTCCGCCGCCATTTAACCACCTCCAAACAGAGCGTCAAACTCATCAATTCTTTCCTGTTCCTCCGTTGATATTCTCTCCGGAAGCTTCAACCGTTCCTGTGCCTCAGCCATTTTTGACCGCTGTATAGGGTCTTTGATTTCGTTCAAATCATAATTCCTGATTTCACGCACTCTCGACAGTATGCAATGCTTGTCAAGCCCCTGTACAAGATCGTTAAACTTCCACCAGTGCATATTGACCTCATCAAGATCAACCCCGTAGCAGCTCTTAAAGGACGCCTCAATAAAGCCTTCATCCTCGTTTACGTCAAAATCGGGCGGCTCGTCGGACTTATTTTCCTGCTTCTGTCCGCAAGTCAAGAAAAGCGAAGCCTTATCAAGGAACGCCTCACCGTTTTCAAGCGGAACAAAGCCGAAAAGCTTATAAATAACCGCTAAAGCTCTTTCCTGATCAGATATAGTATCATCATTGATGATCTCGTAACATTCCTTTGCGACACGGTAATCGGTGTTTATCGGATAAATATCACCGTTGATTTCTGCGTGTGTAGGGTACACGTTAAATCACCTGCTTGTTCTTTGCGCTCTTATACTTGTCCTCAATTCTCTTGACAATGGCCTCGTCGGAAAGCCTCATCTTCTCAAGGTGAGATTTTCCGTCAGCCTGCGGACGGTCAAGCTCATCAAACAAATCATCGAACATTTCAAGATAATTGCTGTCGCCGAAAATTTTCTGACAGCCGCCTTCGCCGAGGAAACCGTCCATCGCCGTGCGCATCTTGCTGTATGCGTTCTTCCATGCGTTCATTCTGTCACGCTGATTTCTGCTCATAAGGTCATTTTTGCCCTTGCTGTCCTTCTGCTTATCAATGATGATAAGACGGGTTTTCAGGTCATTCTGTATCTTGTTGACGTCGTTAAACGCTTTGTCAAGCTTAAACGGCAGTTCAAGGTCACCCAACTGAAAAACAATCGTATCTCCGTTGTCATTGACCTGAATTTCGTAAATGTCCTTACGCTGAATCCTTAACTGTTCCATAATATCCTCCTATAAAAAGAAGAGGGAGCATATAGCCCCCTCCCGATTATGCTGTTGCTCCGACAGTGATAACGCCGCCTGCGATGGTTACATCAACCTCTGTCGGGTCGCCGTTAAATCCGATTTTATACTTGATTTTAGCGATTTCGCCGCCTGAAAGATCAAAATCGGAAACTGTTACTGTTGCATTGAACTTCTGACCCTTGCCGGTGCCCGAACCGTCTGTAATGTTCATGTTGTAAATATCAACCAAAACTGCGGTTGTTTCACAATCCGAACCCGTTTTCAATCCTCGTCTTATTCCGTCGACATAATCAAAAATCGGATCGTCCTTGATTGCAGTCTGTTCGATATCCGAAGAAATCTCGTAACTGTCAACCGAGGTTGTCGCATTGTCCTCGTCAACGTATGTTTCGGTTGTGGTTTTCGGGTTATAGCTTATCGGCAATGATGTTACGCCCTTACCGATACGCTTGTAGTCCGGTGATGCCGCCGTGCCGATATTAAGCAGCACCGCCGACTTACTGGATTTTACTTTTTCCATTAAAGTCACTCCTTATCATAAATTAAGCGGCACTGTATTTGATAGCGGGAATTTTTCAAATCACCCGATATATCAAACAGGTAGCCGCTTGAAATTGCTTCAATTTTCAAGGGCGTCAAGCCCTCTCTTAATTCAGGGAGATTGTCGGTCTCCGTGCATTTTTCCAACCATTCCTCAAAGTCCTCAAAAAATCCGCTGTTGTCAATGTTGTTGCGAACCTCATCGCTGTAACTGAGACGTGCCGCAAAGGTGAACATAAACTGCCTTTCCGACGAACCGTCAAGATATTTTTTTCGAATCGTTTCCGACGGCACTTCTTCGACCGAGTATGTGTCGGGGTCAGCTGGGAGGAAATCAACATTGACACGCGCCAGCTCGTTTAAGAACGGGCAACTCATAATAAACCTTGTTACGCTTTCGATTATTGTCATTTTCTCATAAACGCCTCCGTTGATTTGATTATGTTTTCCTTTTCGTTTATCCAGCACCGCTCGACCCACCGAGGACCTCTCAACGGCGCACCGTTATAATTAAGGTCCCGGTCGGTTTTCTCTTTGTTTACGTCGGGTCTGCTCCAAAATCCGTAAGTCGGGCTGTAAAATGCGCCTTTTTTTGTAATCGGATCAACATATAGCTTGCCCTCCCATTGGTAGTGAGCGTAATTTTCCCCAGCGCCTCCATAGATAATAGCACATTTATCCTCAGATATACGAGCCGAATTTTTTAATGCATTCGACAAAACTGGCACATACGGATCAGCTTTTTTCATTACTTCGCTTGTAAAAAATGCCTGCACTCTTCCGCCCGGATTTAATCCGTGGTTCTTCAAAATTGTTGCAGCGTCGCTTACATCAATCTTAACCGTAAACATCTTACTTGCCCCCGATCGTGATATTATCAACCTCTGAGCCGCAGATATGCTCCGCAACCGACGTTACCGTTATGACCTGCTCACCGTTTAAATCCTTAAAGGTAGCAATATCGCCGTGCTCGCCTTTTACAATGCGGTCACCGTTGTGTACCGTCCACGATTTACCGTATTCGGCTGTAGTCTCGGGCGACGTGATGATTTTTACATCGGAAACATTTTCAACGCCTTTATTCGCCGAGGACATACCCACCGAGCCGTACCAGTAAACACCCGATACGATTTGACGGGTATATATATCTTTGAGGTTTTGGGAGGAATGGGAATAGATTGTTATTGTGTTCGGAAACACATTATCACCTCAAAGCCGAATAGCAAAGCCCGGTGCCCGACAGATAAAGCATTACTTTCTGTGTAAGCTCCGAGCTGTATTCATCGGATGTTTTTCTTGTATCACGGTACGATACCGAATGGTCGCCAACGCTTTCGCTCGCTTTTATACTCTGTTTCGCCGTTTCCCTCTCCGCATATAAGCAGTCAACAGCGGCGCAAACGGCAAGCCTGCGCTTTCTGTCAATCTGTTCATATTTAAGGTTATCGGGGTTCGTGATCAGAGCGTCAACATAAGCTTCTGCTTCCACGCATAAGCGGTCAAACGTGGTTTTGTCGATATTATTTCCGTGATACTCTTCAACATAGAACTGATACATTATGTATCACTCGCGGTCGGTGCGGTACCGTTAACGCTTGCATATACGCCTGCGAGCTTATTTGCATAAACATCGGCGATAGAAACAAGACGGTAGCCGTACTTCCATGCATCGGCGTTCTGGTTTGCTTCGGGGCTGATGATCTTCGGCTTTACAAGCTTGTTAAACTGAATAAGAGCCGACGGGTGAATGATCATGAAATTAAGCGGATTTGCGTCCTCGGGAACACTGTATCCGCCCTCTTTATAATCACCTGTGCCGCTGAGCTGAGTAATCTTATTGTTAAATCTCTTCTTGGGCATCTTGATAATACCTGAGAAAGATCTGAGAAGCTCTCTCGACTTGGTCGTATCCATATCCTGGATAGAGCCGATAATACCGGGTGTAGCGAGAAGGATTCTTCCCTCATAAGGTACTTCGTCGTTATCCATGGCGTCATTGGCTGTTCTGATAGCTTCGATAGCCTTTGCGCCCGTGGTGATTGAGGTCGTATAGTCCTTTGAGATGCCCTCCTTGCTCGCATACTTGGAAATTCTGAAAGCGTCAAGCTCGGGAACGACCTTTGTTCTCACAAATTCGCCGCCCAATCTGCCGAAGGCAATGCCGCCTGTTTCAATGTTGTCAAGCTCGTCAACTTGGAACATTCTGCCTCTGTCGAAGTTACATTTTACAGTCTCATATCTGAGCTGTGCATCGCCGTTTACATAGCCGTCGTTACGTGAATAATCGGCAAGACCGTTCATGTCGAGGATAGGAATTACCATTTCGTTGGCATTATAGCCCTCCCTGACAAGCTCCTGCGCTCCGTCAAGAACGCTTGTTAATGATGCCTGCTTATACACAAGGTCAAGCATCGTTGAATATTTCTTTGCAAGTGCAATTGAATTTGCCATGTTTCATTACTCCTTTTTCGTTATTCCGAAAGCCGCTTCGAGTCTTGCGGTGTCATAATCCTTGTCGTCATGCTCCAATCCGCTCTTATTTCGCTGCGGTTCGTTGCCGAAAAGATATGCCTTACTTTCCGTAAGAGGCGTTATCTGCTCGGTCAGACCGACAATATTATCATTTTCGACGCTGATTTTTTCCATGTCGATGTGTGGGATTATGTCGTTAACGTCTTTCGGGTGATATTTGTTCTGAATTTCATTGATAACGGTTGAACGCTTCAACTGCTTTTCGTAATCGGCCTTAAGGCTGTTTACTGTGTTTGTGTTTTCCGCTTTCAATCGTTCGATTTCTGCCTTCAATTCTGCGTTGTCGCCCGCTTTTTCCTTGAGGGTATCGTATTCGGTTGTTTTCTCGGTCAATGCGCTGTTGACCTTACCCAACTGCTTTTCAAGGTCCTTGTACTTGTCGGCGCTGACATATTTGTCGGTGGACAAGTCACCAAGTCTGATTTTCGAGTCCTTCGTTTCGGCTTCAAGCGCCGCATAGGTCTCATCGGATACGATGCCTTTCAGGATTTCAAGATTTTCCATATAAATACTCCTTGTTTTTATGTCCGGTGTCTCCGGCAGTATTAAGCCTTTTATGTCCCGTGCTCAGGGGTGATTGAGCCTTTTATGTCCGACTGCTCAGCGGTGTATATGAAAAAAGACACCCTTTCGGATGTCTTGAATCATTATTTTGTTGCATGAAAAAAGCACCTTGATTTCTCAGGGTGCTTAATTATTCTTTTACAATTTCAAATTCATAAGGTGGATAAAGATAATCTTCTCCTGTTTCATCAATTATTCTATACCAGTCTTTCTCTATGCTAAGACATTCATAAATCTTACCGTTAAACAAAGCTAACGGATCAGATTTTCCAACGTATTTAACCTTCATCCAACCACCTCTTTACTTTCAATTTGAATTTTTCTCCATCAGCTTCATACCAGTGTATTTCTGCCGGTCTGTTTTTTCCTTTGAAAACGATTATACCTTCACCTCTTTATCCGCCAATTACTGTAACACAAAATTGTTCAGCTCTCGTATTGTCAAATCTATCGGTTCAATTCCTTTTTCTTTACAATACTGACTTATTTTTCTGTAATCATAATGAACTGTGTTATCACCAAACGGAACAACAAATCCTCCTGCTTTTTCCGCAAGCTCATCCAACTCTCTCATTGCTTTAACTTCTTGCTCAGACATATTCATTCTCCAATTTTTCAGGGCGCTTTTAGTAAAATTAACTGTTAAATAATTGGCTTAAATCAATATCAGAATCTATATATACTGCATCAACTTCATAATCGTTATAAACCTTTACGTTCTTATTTCCGTCTGTGTATATTTGAACGATTGACCCGTCAACATCAATAATCGGCGGTTTCTTTTCAATGGTCAGACTATTTTCAATTTTCTTACACGCATTATCGAACTTTGCGTTTGATGCTTCCTTAAATACGTTATAGCTAAACATTTAATCACCGTCCAATCCTAATTCTTTATTTACGTTTTTGTTTGTCTTTGTGGCTGTTTTCAAGATATCAATTTGAGCTTCTTTTCTCGTTAAGCCTTTACGTTTCATTTTAGATGCAATTAGTTCATCAAAAGTCATGTTGGGCTTTTCCGTTTCAAGAATATTTCTCATTTCTTTGTCAGCCATCATTTCACGTGCTTTTGAACGAATCAGATTCCGTTTTTCAAAAGCCTGCCGTGCTTGCTCTTTCAAAGGCAATGTTTCATCAATCGTATTTGGTATATTAGATACTTCCGATATGTACCACTCTCTGACTTCTCGGTTTGATTTCTTTTCTATTATACCACTATTTTCTGATTTTGCAACGTTTTTCTTTGGCGTAATCTGCTCCTTGACCAGCTCTCGGCTGTGATCTCGCCTCAAGCCGTTTTTCTTGCAGAATTCATCAATCTTCGTGCTTTGCTCGGAAATTTTCTTATTGAGCTTCTTCACCGTCTCCTTATCGCCTATTTCCTTTGCCGCCGCCTGTTCTTTCTTGAGCTGTCTCATTCTGCGCTCCATAGCTCGCTGCTTCTGCGTAAGCTCATAAACGCGGCGGTTTTCTTCCTCGTTAAACCTGATCGGGTTCGGTGTGCTTATACCCGGGAAGAACGGAAACATACGGTGTCGGCAATTCACACCGCCCAAGCCTAAGATGTCATCGGGATAGCCTGTACTCTCTTTAAGGTTCGGGTATTTCTTGTCGCTTCCGTCGATTTTGAACACCTTGCCCTGCCAGCCTGCGTGATTTGCAATGGGATTTGTGGGGTGTGTTCTTGCCCCCAAGTGCGAAGAAATTTCAACATATTCCGCACCGAGCTCTTTGCAAAACGTCTCCGAGGACTTGTTGGCAAGCTTATTGACCGCCGTCAGAGTATCACGTCTTACTGTTCCCTCAAGTGAGTATTGAACAAGCTTTCCGTTTCTCTTGTATGTTGCGCCGCTTATGCCGTTCTTTGCCATATCCTTTATGGCTCGCTTGATCGCCGTCTGATAGTCGTATGTTCCCGTCGCGACTTCGATATATGAGCGGTTGATAACGTTCATATATGCCTGCTTTGCGCTTTCAAGCGCCTTTGTCTGAATAAGTCTGTATGTATTGCTCAGCTCCTTATAGCTCAGCTCCAGGACCTCGGTAAATGCCGAATTGGTTTTTATATTCATCGGGTCAACCGTGATACTGCCATGCCTGTATGCTTCTTCAAGCTCGGTCATATTGATGTTTGCAAGCTGTGCCTTTTTGAGCATATTGAGTATTTCCTGCTCGCTCTTTTCCGAATATGAGGCAATAACCTTTACCGTGTCGGCATTGAGAACACCCAATTCATCAAGCTTTTTCAACTGCCATTCCATTGTACCGCCGATTTCATCGTTCAAGTCAAATCTTCTCGCTATTTCCTTTATGAGATCAAGCTCAATTTGACTGTAAATGTTGATTATCGGCTGTGATAAGCTGTCAATGTCTTTAATCATTATGTGCCCTCGGGTTCTTCCTCAACTTCCGGCTTTCTCCGTAACATTTCGTTGTAAAAGCTCTTTGACTGTTCCTCGTCGAGCTTGTAAATCTGCTTGTAATACTCAATCGCATCAATAAGACCTGCGTTGAATTCAAGCATAGCCTGTCTTTTTATCTCCGCCGTATCTTCGATGATAGAATCGTCAAAATCAACAGTTATCGTTGCGTTTAAATCAATGCTTTTATCCCCGTTATATATCGCTTCAAAGTTCAAAAGGCTGTGTGCCATGTCAATTATTGCGGTTCTCAGAACCGATTCGTGCTTATGCAGAGTGCGGAACATTTTGCTGTTTTCCGATATGACCTGTGTAGCCGTTGACACATTGCCGCTGTCCCATTTGTAACCGTTTGCTCCGAGGCCGCACGCCTGCGACAGCAAATTCAACTGCGTTTGCATCGCCGCATCAAGCTCGGTAACTCTCAGCTGCATATTGCTCTCTATAATCGGCGGTGCAGACGGGTCGTCCTTGTTTTCGGGCAGCAGATAAAACACTTCGTCCGACGGGTCGAACACCTTGACCGTTTGTCCGTTCTCCATAATGTGAACGTTGGTAACTGAATCCCTCGCAAATATTCTCTTTCGTCCGAGAAGGATTTCCTTAACATAAGCGTCATATACAATGTCAACGCCCTCAAGGACATCCGTTGCACCGGCAAATATGCTTGTTCCGTAAGGCGAATCGAATTTATCCTTGTTTGCAATGTTCGGCCGTATCTGCTGAAATGTCGGCGTTTTGGAAAGCGTGTAAATATACTGATCCAAGCCCAATTCCCCGTACATCTCGGGCATTTCGGAAATGCTTTGACTCTCCGACTTTAAAATATTATTTTCAACAACATAAAAGCCGTTTTCGTCCTTTGTATGCGTCTCAAGATATGTATAGGTCTGACCCTTGATCGTTATTTCCGAAGCAAAAGCAGCTTCCGTTACCTTGCCGGAATCAAAAGAAATCGGATAGAATTTATCCTGCGTAATGTACTTTTGATTGACCTTCATTCCGTCCCAATATTGGATAAGAAAGCCGCCGCCCTTTGCGAAAGCCGCTTCGATAAGGTTGTTTCCTCTGACATAGAAATTGACCTGTTCAAGAAGCCTGTGCAAAACTTCCTCGGTGTATTTATCCGATGCCGAAAGCTCAACCTTTTCGTTAAGCAGCAAATCCGCCCAATCCTGACATACACGAGCCGCCATATTGAGCGTGCGCCTTTTCTGATTGAGGTTCTTCTGACCCTCGTATATCTTGTATGAATGGAAGCGGTCGACGTGTCCTCTGTACCACTGCTCCCACGTTTCAAGCTTGTCATCAATGTTTTCGTCAATGACCGTATTTCCTTTGCTCTTTAAATAATTTACAATCTGCGGATTCATGCTATCCTCTTTTCTTCGTTAAGTCTATCATTGTTTTCATGTAGGGCTCCTGGCTGTATTCCGAGCTGTCAAGGTTATCTATGTTTGTTGTCCCGTCGTCAAGCCTTACGTCCTCTTTCTTATCGTCCCATACCGCATCGGTGTACGCCTGTATGGTTTCCGTACAATTTGAGACAATAAAAAAACGATGTTGTGCAAACATCGTCAATCCAAACCGTATTCTGTCTATTATTTCACCCTTACGGGCGTTATTTATTGCAATAGGTATGTGCTCGTTCATGACCGCCTTTCTCAGCCCTCGTATAAGCACCTGCTCGGCTGAGTCGCAATAAGCGGCAAGCACCGTATATTCCGCTCTGCACTCTCGGCAGAAGTCAACAAACTCCTTTTCAAGCTGTGTCGGGTCGATCTCATTTTTAATGCGCCGCTCCTTGACCGTCACGCACTCGGCAAAGCCCTTTGTAAATGCCGTGCAGGTAAACGCTGTGCTTGATTTATTTCCGCCGAAATCGACGCCTATGGTGCATATTGATATACTCTTTCTCAACGGGTGAATATAATTACCGTTTCCGTCTTTTGCATACCAATCGGCAGAAGCAATTACATTGTCCTTCGTAAACGAAAAATATATCTTGCCTTCCGCCGTTACCCATAAGCCTAAAATATTTCGGTCATAGAAAACGCCCGTAAACATTCGGCGATATCTTTCTTTAACGGCTTCGGATAGCGTAAGATTATCGTCCATTATGAAATGGAGATAAAGAAGATTTTTGTCCTTTATCGCATCAACATATTTTGTCTTGAAATAGTGCGTCGGTCCTTTCGGATTGCAGTTGTACCATAGCTTTGAGCCCTCAACGCTGCATCGTGCCTCAGCCTGTGAAACAAACGATTCGGGCATCAATGCAACCTCATCAAAAAGAACGCCGGCGAGCGTCATGCCCTGTATCAAGTCCTGTGAGCTTTCGTCCTTGCCGCCGAACACATAGAAATAATTTGTTACATTCCCCTTTGAAATGATTATGAGATTATCCGTGCGTTTTTCCTCGTACTCGTAGTTAAGGCTCAGAAGCTGTTGTTTAAGCGTAATAACAACGTTACGGCGCAAGCTTCCGACCGTCTTTCCGCATAAGGCAAAATCCGTTTCATTAAATCGTGCCATAGCCCAATTCACAAACGAAATAGCCATTGATACGGTTTTACCCGATCTGACCGCCCCGTCGGCTATAATGCCGTCATAGTCCTTGACGGGTGAATTATCGCACCACCAAGTCATAACCTTTAACTGCTTATTGCTGAACGGCTCCCATTTGAATTTATTCCTTTTCTGCATCGTTCCACGCCTCCGCAGCCTTGCCGTTCAGTGCTTCAATAAATGCGTTGTCAGTATCCTGTGCTTTCGGCTGCTCGCCTGTCTTGTTATGAGATTCGGACAGTGCGATTATGCTTTCAAAAGCCCTCAGATCGCCCTTCATAGCGTTTTGTATCTGCTTTAATACCATAGCTTCTTCAACCGTGATATTTTTATCCTTGATTGATTTTAAATCCGTCAGCCTGTCGAGCCGTCCCTCCTGCATCGGCAAAGCCAAAAGCATATTGACCGTATCTTTTAACAGCTTTTTTCTGCGCCGTGCCCTTCCGCTCGCAACGCCGCCTTTTTTGCCGTTTCTCACTGCTTCCTCACTGCTTCGATTACTTGTAAACGGTTTTAAGTTTTCTTCATTCGCCACATTACCACCTTATTTACTCTTTGAGCGTTTTCTCCAATCTTTCGGTTCTTCAAATTTTGATTTAAAAGTACCCGACATATCTTTATTGCTTAAAGAGTTGTACATTGAACTGGGTCGGTCTCTGTATGTAGAACCGTCCCAGTATCTTTTAACAGTCTTTCCTGTCACATCCGTATACTCGACAATAGCCGCTTTGTTCTCCTTGCCGTTTTGCAAAGCTCTTTTGAATTGATTTGCACTTTCTTTAAACACCTCAAGGGCTGACGGTTTATTTGAAGTATTAGCACCCGAGCTTGCTCCTCTGCCGCCGAAAAGCTGTATATTTATTTTTATCATATAATCGCCTCTTTCTGTTTTGGGTATAAAAATACCGCTGACTATAAAATAGCCAACGGTAATAAACAAGCGCCCGGATTTGCACACGGGCCAGCGGCAACCACCGCTTGCTCCTCCTACATTACTACTTGTTTATTTTATTATACCATATTTTTTTAACATTATCAACCATTTTACGTTCTTTTACCGTTAATCCGGTTGCCCCTTTTGAATTATCTCTTTCATTATGTTCATATCCATGATGCACATGAGGACTTATACCATTATGTGGTTTATCTAAATCAATAGTCTTACTCCTTTTGTTTGATGCGTCATAATATGAAATAAATTTAGGTTTGTTATCATTATTTAAAGTAACATATACACGTCCCTTTGTCATTGTCTCAAGGGGTGCGGTTACATTGCCATCATTCTTCTTTATGAACTTAATGTTTCCGACGGTCAGCAATGATCTGTATTCTGTTCCATATAATTTACCTTTAACCGATATTCCGCTTGATGCGCCTCTGCCTCCCATTATTTCACATCCTTTTTAAACTTATCCGTCACATGATTACCGTAATAAACAACCTTTATTCCCTTGTAATCGTATTCGACCTCGCCGCCGTAAACGAGAATAGCAGCTGGCTCAAGCACACGTATCATTTCGTCCATACCTGTTTTCCAGACGTGAAAATAAGCTTCTTCGCGCTTCACTCCGATAGTCGATACCGCAACGACCGAGCCTTTCTCTATGCCGGCAAAGCAGAAAGAAAACGTTTCGGGCTCCGCCCATGACATCGTCGGAATAACACATACTCCGCAGTCCTGCAAAAACTGACCTATCAATCGGCTTCGATAGATATTCCATATCTTCATCGCCATAGGCATGTCCATATAAAGGCTGAAATCGGGAGATAAAAAGCAATCGTATTCGGCTATCTTCTCAACATATTCCTGCGGCGAAGTCCAAAGCCTTTCAAATTGATAATCGTCAACAAAGCAATGAATACCGACATTCTTATCCTTTGCCGTAAGCATATAGTTAAACCCGATTAAGTCCTCGGGGATAAAATCTTCCTTATGAATAATCGGCATCTGATAAAAGCCGTCAAGCCTTGTGCCGTCCACCAATTCAAGATTATATTTCTTGTAGGTTGCCTCACGGTGGTTTTCTTTCGGCTCGTCGGGCGTCTCCCGCTCCTCCGGCAAGTCAAAATCAAACTCCTCCATATCAATATCAAATATGCCGTCAAGCTCCTCATAAAGCAAATCGAAATCCCATTCGGATTTTTCCGAGACCTTGTTATCCGCCAGCCTGAACGCCTTTATCTGTTCATCGTTGAGATCATCGGCGATAATGCACGGCACGGTTTTCAGCTTCAGCCGCTGCGCCGCCTTATACCGTGTATGGCCGCATACGATCACGCCGTTTTTGTCAATGACTATCGGCACCTTAAACCCGAATTCTTTAATTGAATTCGTGACATACTCAACCGCCGCATCGTTCTTTCTCGGGTTCTTTTCGTAAGGTATCAGTTCTTTTATCTTTTTCTCTTGAATTTCCATAAATGCACCGTTTAAACATACAATATGCCGTCTGAGCGTTAATCCTCTCAAGCCAAACGCATTTCTTACATCTCTTATTCATAGCTTCTCCAAAAGCAAAAGCCGCATTGACTTCTCAACACGGCTTTACTATATTTCCAAGTATAATAATATACCATGTCAAGAGGGACATTCAAGGACATTTAGGGACATTTTTCAAAATTTCTGTGTGAATTTTTTCAAAGCTCTGTAATGCTTCTGCGTGTTTTCTCGTGATATGCCGCCTGACATAGCCCATTTCATCGGCGATTACAGTCCAGGGTTTAAAGCTTATGTACCGCTTTTCAAGAAGTATCTTTTCCTCGTCCTCGGGAAGCTGCCGAATTTCTCTGCCGATTTTCTCTCTGAATTTAAGATATCTTTCAACCTCGTCCGACAGCTCGGATTCGCTGTCTGCTATCTTCTCAACAATAGAGGCAAACACGGCATCGGGCTTCCCTGAGGTCTGAACAATGCTCTGCTCATAGTTTGTAGCCTTTATCGTCTCCGCCAGCTCCCGAAGCTGCCTGATCTCATCGTTACGGTTCAGTATCTTCTGATTAAGCCACCTCCCCTGCGACAAATATTCCTTGGCTGTCACTGTTAATCACGCTCCTCTAATAAATCTTCATCAAAAGGTTTAATCCGTCTGCCACATTTCGGGCAATAATCACATCTCATTCTCCTTTCCCTTTCTTCCACTTTCTGTTGAAATTCTATTTCTCTTTTTCTAAATTGCTCATAAAAATCAATACCTACAACATCTTTAAAGCAATCTTCACAATAATCAAGATTCCAGTCAGCCCCAATCGTTATTTTACCGTGTATTCGCAAGTTTACTTTTCGGCATTCTTTAAAGTTCTTTAACTCTTTGCCGCACTTGTTACAATAGGTTTTTGTCATCGCTTTTCCTCCCAGTCCTCGCAAGTATCATCATAAGCTGTCGGAACTGCGTAATAGTCCGATTCTTCATTGCCACAACAAAACTCGGCATTACAATGACCGTCAAATGTTCTTCTGTTGTATTTACAATTTCCGCATATTTCTTTCATCAATATTCCCCCTCAATCAATGTAGCCCATTCTATAACTTCTAAATATATGGGTTCAGTCACCAACTTGCATATGCCCCCACAAGCAGGAAAAAAGTACCAAACGTATTTGTTTTCGTATGGTTCTTTGACATAATAAACAGGGTATTTAATTTCGTGTTTGTTCTCAACCTTGTTAAATGTTCGCACAATAAGAGGCGTGACGACAGGTGGTAATCCGTCTTTTATTTTTTTAAACTCAATCATTCTTTAACCTCCTTCAAATATGTTTCCTTTGCTTTATAAAATCTGCACACATCTGGCTTTTGCTTTAAAATTGTACAATACTTACCATCGCAGAAGCAACAGGTCTTGTCTTTGCATTTCGGCTGCTGTTTTAAGCCCATAATCTACTCCCCCATTTCTTCGTAATTCTCGGCGTCCCACTCCATTTTGAGCGTTTCGGTGAGAAGCTTATCTATGTGCTGCCAATATACAGGATCGTCTGTTCTGCCGCTTGACAGCTCCGACATTTCTTCGATAAAGGCGAAAAGCCGTTCACGTCCGAAGCCGTACCGCCGGTGCAGTGCGATACATGCCAGCTTCAGCATTCGCCTGTTGTGGTTTTTTATCTCATTTTGACATGCCCTCCGAATAGCCACCCTCTGCTCCTTCGGCAGACATTCCGTTCTTATTACTGATTTCATGGTTTAATCCTTATTCAAGTTCAACATCTCGAAGCCGCACCCAAATCACCCTTTGCATGCCTTTTCTTTCACGCAGGCCAACCGAGTAGAGTTTCTCGTTGTATATATTTATTTCCAGCTTATAGCCGACGACGAAATACCTGCCGCCGTCATATGTAGCCTTCTGTCTTTTCTCGATTGCCGATTTGATATCCTTCAGCTCCATCAGATAATCTCCTCGATATCGTCGTAAACCTCGTCCGGGCGCTCCCAGCCGTATGTTTTAACTCCGCTTGATTCAGAAAAAATGCGCTTCGTTCTTTCGCTGTACATCAGCCCGATAGAATTATTACCCGTTGCCAGCCTACCCGACAATCTGTTCTTTGTAATCAACAGTCTGCCGTTGAACGCTCCGTCCTCGTCAACCCTCTGATAGCTCATAACGATATCTACCTTGTTTGTAATGTCACTGCTGCCGGAAACATCGTCGTTCGTAAACTCCCTGTCCGATTTTCTTGGATGCGCAACAAGAATAATCACAACGTTGTGTCTGATCGCTATTTTTTTGAGCTTGCCGACAAAATTGCTCTGTGCTAAATATAAATTATCGTTGCTCACGACCGTATCCATTGCCGTCATAAGATTATCAATGCAAATGAGCTTTGTGCCGTACTGCCTTATGACGTTTTCAATCGTCACGGTAAGGCTTTCAAATTCATCGCCTTCGGGCAGATAATTGTTGTCATAAATAAAAGCACGGCCTCTGTACCAAGCGTTTATTCTGTCAATCACTCCGTCCTTGATGATATATTCCTCGTCGCCGTATTCATTAGTCAGACAGTCAATATTGCTGTTTCCTGCAAGCTGATAATCAATCCAGCGTTTGAAGTGATAGTCAGCCAGCTCACCCGAATAAACAAACACGCTTTCGTCCTGTTCGAGAGCTTCGCATACAAGTTGCGACATAAAGGTTGATTTACCGTTTCCCCTTTTGCCCGTGAGCAATGCAACCTGTCCGTAGCATAAGCCGCCTATCACACGGTCAATTTCACGGATATTCGTTTTGATTTTCGGCAAGGCGTTAAGGTCAACCGTCTCAACCTCCGCAAGGTCCTTGACGTTTTTCAAGCGCTGTATTTCTGCATTCTCAATACAGTGTACAATCGCCTGCCTGCCGTATTTGCAGTAAATTGCATTTGCGTCCTTTTCGCCGAGATAGTCCTCGGGTCTGACCGCCTTGACCTTCTGCGGAAAACGCTTCTGAATTTCATCAATCAAGGTCATTTTGCCCTTTTCAAAATCGCCGAACACAATGACCTCTTTAAATTTAATCAGCCATTCCCAGCAAAGCGTTATCCACAAGAAAGCGTTCGCACCGTTCGGAACCGAAACGGCGTTTTCAAAGCCGCAGTCGGAAACGCTCAGGCTGTCGATTTGACCCTCGGTTATTATCAGCCGTTCAAAGTCTGTACACTGTGCCATTCCGAAAAGGATCGGCTTCAGGTCTTTCAGAAACCATTCCTTGCTGGGGTCTCTGCCTTTTACGAAATTCGTTTTGCGATATTTTATCGTTGTCAAAACGTCATTTTCGTCGTAGAACGGAAAAACCAATAAATTCGGGTCCTTTTTGCTCGTTGTCAGTCTGAAGCGCTCCGTTGTGGCGGCGCTGATATTTCTTGAGCGCATATATTCAACCGCTTTGTTAGTCGGTGTAGGTCTACGCTGAGGGAGCTTCCTGTATTTCTTCTGCTTGCCGTCCTCAAATTCAAGCTCATAATTGAAATCCCTTGCCAGCTCAACAAAATGTCCTTGCTTGCCGCAGCTTGCACGGAAGCATTTATACGCCCCTGTTTCAAGATTTACCGAAAAGGTCTCTTTATCGTGTCCGCCGCCGTGACAGTACGGACAAAATTTGAAGAACAGTTCATTGCCTTTAAGCTTCGTTTCTGCGTTAATGACATTGGCAAAATCGAATACATCTTCCTGTCTGAATATGTAACTCATTGATTTCGCCACCTTTCGTATTCTTCAAGCGACCAGCCTTTCGCCGCCGCCCAAGGCGGCAAAGGCGCGGCGCTTTCTTTCTCTTCTTTACTTTCTTTATTATTCTTATCATTCTTACGCTGTGGTTGCTTGTTGGTTATCTGTTGGTTATCTGTTGGTTGCTTGTTTGTTGCACTTTTGGTTGATTTGTTGGTTGATGTGTCATCATCGGACTGATAATCATTCCAATTTACAATAGTTATAAGCGAATATCTGTTGGTTGTTTCAATGGTTATTTCATTGGTTGATTTTAGCTTACCTAAAGCAGTTCGCACCTGTTGACGTGTAAAACCTAAATCATCGGCTAATCGCTTACTTCCGGTTATCAACTGACCTTTTTTTAAGGTAATTCCTCTCCACTGACTGTCCTTAAAATTCGCCGTCAGAAGCAGATGAAGGAACACGTCCTTGACGACATAATCCTGATACCAGCCCCAGGCGATCAGCTTTCTATGTAATTTGACAAAGCCGTTTAATGAGCTTCCCATTATGCGTCAATCCTTTCAAGTCGTTCCTTAATCTCTCTGTAAATGATGTCTCTTATCAGTTTCCCCGTTGTCTCAGCCTTGCAGAAAAGCACCTGACAATCGTACCGTGCGAGGAAAGCTAACAGCGATGCGCTCAATGCTTTTTCACTCATTCTCGACCGGTAGCGACCGTTGTAAATCTTCTCCCAATCGGCGTTTTCAATGAGTATATACATCTTTGCTCCGCTCTCTTTCGCACGCTCAAATTCATTGACGAACCGCCTGCGCTCATGGCAAAAGCAGTTGCAAATCTCATCAATATTCATTTTCCGCTCAACGGCGAGAGAAGCCGAAAAATCAACCTCTCTGTCGTCGGGTAGCGTGCATTTTGCCGAGTAATCGCCGAAATCGAGCTTTTTCCTTTCATAGGGCAGGTTCATGCTTTCAAGGCGTTTCTTCGCTCTGATCGTCGGCTGTTCTCTTGTGTCAACAAGCACGGTTATATGTTCGAGAGCGTAGCTGATATCAAACGTTTCCATAATCAGAACGGCAGATCGTCGTCGCCGATTTCCTCAAAATCAGCCTGTCTTGGTGATGCTGACGGGTTTGTGCTTCCGCCGTTCTTCAGGGGCTTGTCCTTCGGCACCTTAAACTTGCCCTCTTTGATACTTTCAACCGATGTAAAGCCGTATGGCTGTGCTGTCCAACCCGTCATGCCGTTAAAGTTCCATTCCCTGTTCTGGAGAAGAATTCCGACGGTTTTGCCCTTGAGCTTTCTCTCGTCCCAATCCCAGTGATAGCCGCTGTTGCTGTCCTCAACGGCAAGGATATTAGTCTTGAATTTGCGCTTGGCAAAAGCATCGTAATCTGTGCCGTCATCGCTCGGAACGGCAAGACGGAGAACACCCTTCCACCTCTTGTTTTCGTCGCTCTGAGCACGGTAATCGTTGGCATAGAATTCCTTGTATTCACCCTCGGCGATATCGAAAGAGATTTCGAGCTTTTCGTAATTGCCGTTCTGCCCCGAATATTCCTTAACTTCTGCCTGCTTGATCGTGGCAATGTAGCCGCCTGCCGGTATTTTCGGTCTCTCTGTGATCGCCTTTGTTTCGTTATAATCGTTAAACTGTTTCATGGTAAATTCCTTTCAAAATTAAAGTTTGTAATATTCTCTTATCGTCGTATCGACGAATTTTAGGTCATTATCAATTATAGGCTCAAACATGCCCATAGGTGCTTTTGCCGGACAAAATCCGTCGTTTGTCGTCCTGAAAAGATGTTTATCGTCCTCAACGAAGGCATAAAGGACTATGCTGAACAAGCCTTCGACCGTGAGCTGATTGTCAAGCATCTTCCCGACCGTTTTCGCCTTGATTTTGCCTGTGTCGGTTGTTTCGCAATGGTGTAAAAGATAAACGATGCAGTCCTCGGGCGTACCCTTGATGATATAATCAAGCATTTTTTCAAATCTAACGGCAATGTCCGTGAATTTATCGTATCCCTTTTCTTTTGCCCTGTTGAAAAGCTCAAAAGCAAGCAGATATTGGCTGTCGTCAATCACATAGATTTTCTTTTCCTGCTTCTGAAGCTCCTTGCCGATGGTCCCGTAACCGGCATTATTTATAACATTCAGCTTCTTGCGGAACGGTAGCAGCTTATTGGCAACGTTGAAAACCGTCAGCTCAGACGGGGCAAAATTTCTCATCGACGTGCTTTTTCCGCTTCCGCTTTCGCCTAAAATCAAAACCGGGATTCCCATTTATGATTCCTCCTCGAAAATAATCGGACATTCGCAATCAATTCCGTCCGTGAAATCAATCGGAATGACCTTGTTATGCTGCAGCTTGCACAAGGCTCGTCCGAGCCCTCTGTCGTTCAGAAGATATTCGCAATTCTTGCAGCAGACAGCTCCGTTCGCAAATGCAATTCTGACAGTAGCCGTTCCGTAGGTATATCTGCTGACACCCTGCGTCTTTTCTCTCGGCATATGGACTCCTCCTTTGCATCAAATCCGTTCTCGGCGGCGTATTCGTCCGCTTCCCTGTAGTTCATGCAAACACCTCCGTGCCGTCGAAAAATTCATTAAGATAACATTTCTGCGTCTCGTCAAGGCTGTTGCAAAACATTTTAAACGCAACGACTGTCGCCTTGCCACAGCTCGGGCACAACTCGTTACCGTCATCGACAAACCATTTCCCACAGTGTCCGCATTGCACGGCCGGCATCAGCTCACCGCCAACGCAGAACGGACAATCGGTATCTGTCATTATTTCCGTCGCCGTGCCTTCGCCGTACGGATGGTGCTCCTCATATGTAGGCAACCGCTCTGTTTCGTATCCGCAGGTATCACATTTGTACATTTTTCAAATCACCTCTTGTATTTTTCGTTTTGAGGTGTTATACTCTTCTTGTGATGTAGGTGTATAACACCTTTTTTAAGAACTCGTTCAGTTGCTGCTGAGCGGGTTCTTTTCCTTTATCAGGACATTCTCTGCGTTGGCTTCAAAGTGGGCCTGGCGCTGTTCTCTGTACAACTTTTCAAGCTCGATATCCTTGTGGCGCATTTTTGTATTCGCCCAATCAAGGTTCTTTCTCAAACGTTCGTTGTCCTGCAATACAGGCGTCACAATCTTTCTGACCGTATCCTGCACCGCTTGTTTCGTACCGTAAGCACAAGCCAAACCGCACACACCGATTGCAAAGCCGACCACAAAAAGTCTGAAAAGTAAATCCATTGCTTATCCCTCCTTTCTGTTATGCACCTAAGTATTTGATAACATTTGATTTGTAAATGCGCCATTTTTTTCCGACTTTTGCTCCTTTGATTGTGCCCTTTTGCAACAGTCCTCTGACCGTCTTTTCGCTCAACTTGAGAAAGCAACACAATTCATTAAGGGTAAAAACTTCGTCGTAATAATCAATCTTCTGTTTCATTTCGCACCTCCTCATTTTTTATTTGGTGGTTCATAAAGGTTGTATTGCCGTTCTGAGTGTGATTGCCGTTTTTCATAATTGACACTCCTTGATAATGTAAATTATTTTCGTTTTGTCGAATCAGTCCTCAAAGAATTCTGTCCAGTGCATATCAAGCACCTTTGCAAGCCTTTTTGCGACCGGCACAGTCAGATTACGACTGCCTGATTCAATGTGACTGTAACCGCCTTGAGTAATGCCGATAAGCTCTGATACCCTTTTCGACGTCAATCCCTTTTCCTTGCGACGGTTAATAATCTTTTCTCTTGGTTTCATCTCACACCTCCTGTTCTTGTGTTTACGCGGCATTATTGTACAAGTTCGTCCATCGTTACGCCGAGATAATCGGAAATGCGTTTCAGCAAAGTCACCGACGGAGCTTTGAACCCCTTTACAATGTAGCTTATCATCGCTTGTGAAACGCCCACATTCTCGGCAAGCTCGGTTTGTGATATTCCTTTTTCTTTAAGCAGAAGCTTAATTTTTTTCGTCATATCCTCACCTCCTTGAAGTCCTTGCGGCTTTTCTTTTGCCTTTGCATCGTCTTGACCTCCCTGGCTTTATTTGTTAAGCCGTTGCGCTTAACTTGGTTATATTATAAAGCCTAATTAGGCGGAGCCTAATTAACCAAAAGTCAACACCTTTTTACAAAAATCCTATTTTTTTGACATATTGCATAAAATCGATATTTCATTTGTAATATCCACGCCGTCCGATTTGTACTTCGTGTAAAAAGCTTTTTTAAACGCCCATTATCTCGTGAATTCACAAGTTATCTCGCAAAAAAATAAGTGTCTATACACTCATTCGGTATAGCAAGACAATCGCAAATTTGGCTAATCTCCGCCTGTTTAAACTGTGTTTTGCTTTTCAGCTTTCTGTTAAGACTTGTTTCGCTTATATCCAGCATATTGGCAAGCTCTGACTGCGTGATCTTCTTCTCACGCAGCCGACCGAGAAGCTTGGAATAATCGTAAACATAGTTCACTCTTTCCACCTCCTTAAAATCATTAAAATGACTGCGATATCGCCGATAATTACAGCTATATCAAGCAATAACGATACTTTTTCCATAAATAGCACCTCTTTATATATTGACAATGAGAGCAAAATAATATATGATAACCATACAGGGGCTTTCGCCCCTGCGCTTATCCGGATAACAGTTTGTTGATTATTTCAACAACTGTTGAGATAAGCTGTATTATGGCGGTTGCAAGAAGCACCTTTTCGGTAGTGGTGGGGTTCTTGCGACCGTTTTTCTTTTGCTTACTCACTGTGTTCACCTCCTTGGTATGGTTAGATTATATCACTTGTGAATTCACAAGTCAATAGTTTTTTGTAAAAAAATTTAATTTTTCACAAGTTTTTTTAAAAAATACTTGTGTTTTTTTTAGTTTTGTGTTATTGTATTCTCGGAGGTGATGATATGGCTGCATTTAAAGACAGGCTGAATAAAGCCTTGTCAATGCGGAATATGACTGCCGCTGAATTATCTCGATTATCCGGTATTGATGAAGGTACATTGAGTAATTATAAAAAAGGCAAATATGAACCCAAACAACGAAAATTAGAATCTATTGCTATTGCATTAAATGTATCTATAGCGTGGCTTATGGGTGCTGACGTGCCGATGGAAAAAGAATACAAGCTCGTTTCCCCTACCGTAACGGACGATGTTGTAACATTTCCCGTTATCGGAGAAATAGCCGCAGGATATAACTGCATTGCCAACGAAGATTGGAGCGGTGACACGGTTGAAGTTCCGACAAGCTATTTAAAAGGCAGACCCAAATCCGATTATATGGTATTAAAGGTACACGGCGATTCGATGTATCCTTTATATCAGGACGGCGACACGGTGCTTATTTTAAGGCAAACTACACTTGACCGAAGCGGTGACATCGGTGCTATCATCTATGAAGATGAGTGCGCCACGCTGAAAAAGATCGAGTTTGTTCACGGCGAGGATTGGCTACGCCTTGTGCCGCTCAATCCGCTATATAAGCCCGAAACCATAGAAAACGAAGCCCTCGAACACTGCCGTGTTATCGGCGTGCCGAGGCTGCTTATAAGAGGAATTGATTAACTTTAGTTCATAACCGCGTTGCGGTGTGATAAATAATTTTAAATGAAAGGGTGTTAAAAATGGGATTTATTCCGATGGTTTGTCCGCAATGCGGCGCACAGGTTCAGTTAGACGATTCAAGAGAATTCGGATTTTGTTCCTATTGCGGCACAAAAATTGTGCAGGAAAAAGTTGTTGTTGAACATCGTGGAAATGTTGGCGTTGACCATTCCGGTGAAATTGATAATCTTCTTCGCAGAGCTTCCGAATATATGCAAAGAGGCGACACCGATAACGCAGAAATCTATTATAATCGTGTTTTAGACTTAGATTTTGATAACGAGATTGCACGGAACGCAATGGAGAGATTAAATCAAATCGTAAAAGAACCAAATCTTTTCATTACAGCAACAACAGGAAAGCTTTACAATAAAAAGGCAAGTATCCGTATAAAAATCGACGGCATAGATTACGGTACAATTTTTAACGGCAATACAGGCTCTTATAAATTAAATGTCGGTACACACAAAATACGATTAAAAATTAACAGCGTACCTTTTTACAAATTAGATTTTAATGTTGAAATTAAAAATCGATTTACAAAACTACAATATGTCGCTACATGTAAAATTGGCAACGTAATAGAAATAATATAACGGAGATATTGAAAATGATATGTTCAAAGTGTAAAAAAATAATCCCCAACGGTTCAGTACAGTGCCCCGAGTGCGGCGCAGATCTTAAATCAAGCATACAAAAGACAAAAGCAAAAACGGGCTGTATGTGGGCTTTTATAATAGCAGTCCTTGCTTTTGCAATTATTTCCGTTGCCCTCATTATCAGCGTTACCAATGATTCAAGCCCAGATAGTTCGGGTAAAAGCACTACCACCACCGCAGCGCAAGTCATTTTAGATAAGTAAGATAATATAATCGACATTTCAACAAATGAAACCTTTGACACCTACCCGAAAGAGTAGTTTGTGATTTATTTTCACAACAATAGAAGTAAAAACGCCGCTCGGTGCTACCAACACCGAACGGCAATACATCCAATCTCTCGAACCACCAAAAGAAAGGCTGTGGCTACATTATACCGCCTTTCTCAGGTTTTTGCAACCATTTTTTGAAAGGACGGTTATTTTTATGGCTAAAACAGCAAAACGACCTGACGGAAGATTTCAACGTCAGGTTTATCTCGGCAGGATCAACGGCAAAAGACAATATAAAGTCGTGTACGGAAAAACCGAAAAGGAAGTCGAAAAGAAAGTCAGAGAAATCAAAAACCAACTTGACAGAGGAATTAACATTGTCGAAAGCTCAACGCCTTTTGCCGATTGCGTGAAAAAATGGCTGTCAACGATGAAGTTTCAAACATCAGAGTCACAGTACAATCTATATGAATACCGTATATCCGTATTTGTTGAACGCTTGGGCAATTATCCACTACGCCATATTAAGCCTGAGAACCTGCAGGCCGTTTTAAACAATATAGCCGTCAACAATCCTACCACAAAAAATCCCTCGTCATACAAGACCGTGTTGAATTATAAAAACACCGTACAGATGTTTTATAAATATTTGACCGACAACCGATATATTGACTTTGACTCTTCGAAAGCTCTGACAATCCCTAAACAGGCCGTGCCGAAAAAGGACAGACGAGCCTTAACTGCCGAAGAGCAAAACCGAGTTCGTACATTTAAACACCGTGCGCAGCTTCCGGCTATGATTGCTATGCTCTGCGGTTTAAGACGAGGCGAAATATCCGCTTTAAAATGGTCGGACATAGATTTTAAAGAAAAGACGATCACCGTTTCAAAATCATTTGATTTCAAAAACAATAAGGTTAAGCTTCCCAAAACTGCCGCAGGGATCAGAACGGTACCAATGCCCGAAGAGCTGATACAATTCTTAAAACCGCTGAAAGGTAAAAAGAACAGTCTTGTCGTCACGAATACAAAGGGTGGTACAATGACCGAAACGAATTGGCGGCACCTGTGGGAATCATACTTGTATAATTACAATCACACTTTCGGCGATTTTAGAGGTTGGAAGCCGACGCTGCACAACAAGAAAGAGCCTATGGTTGTTGAGCCGTTCACGATGCACTGTTTACGTCATACATATGCGACGCTGCTTTACGATGCCGAGGTTGATGTTATGACCGCAAGGGACTTGCTCGGGCACTCAGACGTGCAAACCACAATGGGAATTTATACGCATCTTTCGGAAGAAAAGAAAAAATCTTCCATTGAAAAGCTAAACGACTTTTTGAACAGTGCAAGTCAACATGCAAGTCAAAAAGCAGTGTAACCGTTGATATATAAGCGTTTGAGCCTATCGTCGCCGTTTCTTCAAATCCCGCCACTCCGACCAATTATCGAAAGTCTTATTTATCAATGAAAACGTTGATAAATAAGGCTTTTTTCTTGTTTTGGGTTTTCTTAATCTGTTTAATTCTATCTGAGCGACAGCTATACTTTCAAATCCTTTCAAATCGTCACTTCCGATTATTGTAATCTGTTCAGAATCGGGGGCGACGGTTTTCTCTTTATATCGGTTCAAGGTTCCCGAAAGAGTTTTTCCGTAGCCTGTCGGTGTTTCAGGGTAAATCAAAGTGTTTACACTTATAAAAAGACTCGATAGACTCATTTAACGGAGCTTTCAACCGTCATTTTTGCAATAAAATGTTATCCTGCATTTTTACAAGTTACATCTTGTATTTGAATCACTCTCTTTATCACAGACTTTTGAAGTGAAGATATGAAAAAAGACACCCTTTCGGATGTCTTAAATCACTGTTTTGTTGCATGAAAAATCAATTTCCCGTTTTAATCGTTCAAGCTTTTTGAGCGATTGTTTGCAGTCCGATGCCTGCGAGGTCGATATGTTCTGCATCAACGGAAGTTACCGTTCCGTCAAAGTTGACATCGCCTGCCACCGTCTGAGCCGCAGTCACATTATCGCCGCTCAACATTCCTCCTGCAATTGCTCTGACAATAACAGAATCTCTGCCATCAATGTAGCCGTCACCGTTGACATCGCCGCGAATAACAACAGTGAGTGAATCAATCACATTGCCCGAAGCATCAATCAGCCTTACGGTGCAGCCTGTTGTCACCTTATTCGTGTTTTTCAGCATGGTGTTCTTTGCATCATAAACTCTGAGGTAAACTACCTCATTTTCAAAGAGTGAAACAACCTTGCTTACGGTCAGATTGTTAAAATTGAAGCCTGAAACCAGATTGTTCTTTCTGTCAACAGTCAATCCCGAAGTGCTTTTCGCAACAAGCTTGTTTATGCCAAGCTTACCCGTATAAAGTATGCAATAGCCGTCAACGTAGGTGTTGAAATAACTGTAGCTGTCTATCACATTCTCGCCCGAAACAATCACATTGCCGACAGTGTACTTTGCACAGTCAAGAGTCATGACATAGCGTTTGAACTCCGTCTGTTCGGGAACCTGCGACATATTTGTGATATAGATATCCGTCGTCGCCGTGTCAATATAGATAATGTTCGTTGAATTGTAGACCGCGTCGCCGTTCTTAATCAATATATCTGTCTTTGAAGAGCCTGCCGCAACGGGATCTTTTGAGCCGATAACGTTGCCGTCTTCGTCGTATTCCTTCTCAACATAGAGGTAACTGTATGTTTGAACAACCCTTGTAACTTTGCCGAGAGAATAGACTGCGTCTCCGCTCGTTGCGGATTTATTATCGGCTATAACGCCGCCGTAGGTAAAGAGCTTGCCCCCTGCCTTGACATAAACGCCGCCGTAATTACACTCATTATTCCTTACCGTTCCGCCGTAGATATACATTGTACCGGAAACTGTAATTGCACCGGTCGTGGTGTTCTTACAATTCTGAACCGCAGATTTCTCGTGCATATAAAGGCTTCCGCCCGTCTGGACATTTACAGCCGCTGCACCGACCACTCCGGTCAGCTCCTTGCCTCCGTCGATTATCATAAGTCCGTCGGAATCCGTGCCCGATTCATAGTCGCTCTGAGACTGCTGAACGTTATCGGCAACGGAATTGCCCAATCTCAGCGTTGCGCCTTTCTTGACATCAAACATTATTCCGTAGAATGAGCCTGTTCTGATCGCCTTATAGCCCGCATCGTCGCAGAGAAGAGTTACGTCGCCGTTGACTGTAATTGTTGAGGTTACCGAAGCATTGGCAACGAGCGTAATTATCGCCGTCTCTTCTGCCGAGACTGCCGCAAAAGCGTCGGACAAATCAGTGTATTCAACCGAAAAGGCTCCGACTTTACTTACCCTTGCGACCGTTGTGGTCTCCATGCTGGTTATTGTACCGTTAGCGAGCGTGTACCAGTTGGAATTTGAAAGTCCGAATTTCATATAGTTGGTGCTCATTGCACTTCCGCCGAGAATCTTTGTCTTTTCTGCGTAGGTTTGCGGCGTTACAGTTGCCGCAAATCCGGAGCATGTGAGCTTGCCGGTTATATCAACGGTCTTGCCGCTGACAAGATAAATATCATTTGAAGAGTCGATCTGAGCCGCAGCGTCGAGAGAGAGCGTTGCTCCGTTATAGATCGCATTTCCGAGTGCCTTATCCGAGGTGTTGCTTGAAACATCGCCGCCTGAGATTCTGACCTCTGCGCCTGTTTCTATCTGAATTGCGCCGCCCGAAGAATATGCACGGTTAGAGGAAAGCGTACCGCCGCTGATTTCAACCGTTGAATAATTCATTGCGCAAATCGCGCCGCCATAGGTTGCCTGATTAGCGGTCATTGAAGCTTTTCCGCCGACAGCCGTTGTTGCATAAACACTGTACGATGCCACAACACCGCCCTTCAGCTTTGCAATATTAGCGGTAAATGAGCCTCCTGTGATGACAGCCTGTCCGCCGTTATTGTAAAGAACTGCGCCCTGTGTCGCCTCATTTGATCTGAATATGCCGCCGCTGATTTTTACGGTGCCCTCAAGGTTATAGATTACGCCGCCGACAGACTTGCCGATATTTCCGCTGAAAATACCGCCGACGATCTCCGTTGTGCCTTGGTTATAAACAACTGCACCCATTACGGTTACCGCTGACTGCTCTGCGGTTTTGAAGTCATATAATTCAACACCCGGCTGAACCGTAAGCGTTGCTCCCTCGGCAACCTTGATTGCAGAAGCCGTTGCCGCAACATTGTTGCCGTCGATATAGAAATTAGCCGAGCTTTCGTCTCCATAGACCTTTGAGCCCAAGGTCAGCTTACCGGTTACATTGAACATCGGAGCGGTAAGCGAAGCCGCCCTTGTGAGCGTCGCGCCGTCCTCGGAGAAAATTCCGATTTCCGAGGTGATGTTTACGGTTGAGGCAAGCTCGGTATCACGGATAACATAAACCGTCGGAAGAACGGTTGAGCTTGTGTTTGAAGCATAGTCAATAGCTGCCGCAACGGTTTCATAATATGTATCCGTGCGTCCGTCTATCTGAACCTTTGCAACATACTTGTCCTGAACTCTCTTTACGCTCCTCACGGAACCGTCTTTTATCACCTTGACGGAGGACATGTTGTACATTGATGTAAGCTGAGGATAATAATAAAAATACGTATCATCGGCGGTTGCTCTCCAGTCGGAGCTTGAAAATCCGATGTTTGAAACAGAGGAAGACCCTGTCATCTGGGCGGGAGTTTTTTCCGTTGCACCCGTTGTCAACAGGTTTGTTTTATATGTTCCGTCAAATATAATGCTCGAAACATTTGCACCCACAGTATTGCCGAAAGCGACGCCGACCTGGCTTGAACCCGTTACTTTGCTTGAAACATAGCAGGTCTTGACCGTGCCGTTATTGTTGTAGCCGACAAGTCCGCCGACCATGACGTTACCGCTTGTCTGAGCTGCTGTGCTGTAGCTGTTGGTAAGTGTTCCGGCTGAGTTGTAACCGAGAATACCGCCGACAAATCTTGCATTCGGAGCGCTTATCGTCGCATAGTTGAAGCACTTGTTTACCGTTGCCTTATTGCTGATGCCTACAACGCCTCCGACATTTGTCAGGAACGATTTATCGTTGGAATAATTTGTTCCCACGATGCTGCCGAGCATACCGCTCGTTGATACGCTTGCCGTTGAGCCTCCGAGATTGCCGACAATTCCGCCGACTGCCTTATCACCGCTTACCTCACTGTCAACCGCACAGTTAAGAATCGAACCGCTTTTTAAATAGCCGGCAATACCTCCGACATTTTCAATGCCTGAGATTCTGCCGTCAAGCACGACCGTATTCGTGACTGTACCGGTATTGATATATCCAAAGAGACCGATATTTCTTCCGCTGTCGCCCGAGCTTGATGACGTATAAAGACCCGCGATATTGTAGCCTCCGCCGTTGAAAATGCCGTTATATCCGTGTGCCTCGTCAATACCTATCGGCGTCCATTCAATAACACCAAAGCTGTCATCATTGACATTGATGTTCATAAGAAGGTTGTCCGTAACGGTTGCGTTGGCATTGGGATTTGCATCCATGCCGTTGAGCTGACCGTTTACCAAAGCCGCAAACCATGCAAGCTCCGACGGTTTTGAAATAAGATATGTACCGCTTGAATTCTTCTGCGGAACAGAGCGGTCGCCTGCCCAAACATCAAGCGAAAGCATCCATGCAAGAACGGGATAACCGTTATTGATCTCCGTATAGTCAAAGCAGAAGTATGCTTTTTGACCGTTGAGTTCTTTTACAAAGGCGGAAAGCTTCATGTCTGCCAATGTACGTCCGACACCTGCCGTGCCGTCAACGCCCGAAGTCTCATAGCTGTAGAAGTTGCTGTCACATTCGCTGCCGTAAACGGAACCTATCGTACCGCCAACCTCTTTTCCCGTGCTTGTAACGGGAGCTATTGCATAGGCGTCGCAAACTGTTGAGAAAAGGGCGTAGCCCACAAGTCCGCCGACAGTATCATCTGCCGAAACAGAGCCGAGGAAGAAGCAGCCCTCAAGGAATGCGCCCGAGAGAGTTCCGCCGACACCGCCGACATTCAATTTGCCGGAAACAGCCATATCGCTGTAGCTCTTTACTATAACCGAGTTGCCGTTTGCATAGCCTGCGATGCCGCCGACACGCTGATTACCGCTGACTGTTCCCGAAGAATAGCACTGATTGATAACCGTATAATAGTATGCCCAACCGACGATGCCGCCGATGCTGTTACCCGAGCCGTAAACATCTCCCTCGAAGGAGCAATCGGAAAACCCGAGGTTCTCGGCATAGCCGACAATACCGCCGACGCTGTAGCCGCCGTGAATTTCCGCATTTGTTATCTTTATATTCTTAATGCTTGTCTGAGTGTGCTGAAGAACATATTCCGAGGTCATTTTATCGGGAGCGTCCGCATCACCGGAAGTATTGCTCGGAATTACAACGCTGCCGAAGAATCCCGCACAGTCAATACCCGAATCAACATAAACTCCGCTGACCGTGTGTCCGTCACCGTCAAAGGTTCCGCGGAACGGACTTGCCTGCGTACCGATAGGCGTCCACTTGTTAGCAACAGAGCCGGGAGCATTGAGCTGGATATCCGCCGTCAGCTTACCCTTTATTGACTGTGAGCCGCTGTTGACGGCATCGGCAAACCAAATAAGTTCAGAAGCGGTTCCGATTTGATAAACTCCGCCCGATAAGGTCGGCACCGTACCTGCCGCCAGCGCGGAAAGTCCCGGAATCACCGAGACGGTCAAAATAAGAATCGCTATCGCGACGGATAAAATCCTACGTTTCATAAGCAACACTCCTATTATACAAAATCTAATAATTGACTATACCATCACAAATAATATTATAAATTATTTTCCGTCAAAGTGCAAGGTGCTTGACTTGGTGTTAATAGACAATATTAGTTGGTTTTTTTTGTGAAATATGCACTTTACGGAGATTTATGTCTTATTGCTGCTTTTAAATAGGTATCTCAGATCTGTATATACACGGTTCCGGCACCGAAAAACGACCGCCGCAAAAATCTGCAACGGTCGTTTTCGGTGCAATCCGATTATCTTTCATTTTCAATATCTGCAAGCATCTGTACTCTCTTTGCATGACGTCCGCCCTCATAAACGCCGGAGAGCCATGCGTCAACAATCATCAAAGCGAGGTCAAGTCCGACAACTCTTGCGCCGAAGGCAAGCACATTTGTATCATTGTGCTGTCTTGAAAGCAATGCTGAATAGGGCTCACTGCAAACAACGGCGCGGATACCCTTTACCTTGTTTGCCGCCAGAGAAATACCTACGCCTGTGCCGCAAATCAATATGCCCTTATCGCACTCACCGGAGGCAACCGCCTCACCTACCGCCTTGCCGTAAATCGGATAATCCGTGCGCTCGGTGCTGTTTGTTCCGAAGTCAACAACTTCGATTCCTTTTTCTTTAAGATGCTCAATAACCTTGCCCTTTAACTCAAATCCGACATGGTCACAGCCTATTGCAATTTTCATGAAAAAACCACCTTTCAAATAATCGTTGATTAAATTGCGGCACACATTCGCTGTACCGTGCTGAAATTTAATCAGCGATTATTATGCTTTATTGTTGCCGCCACACCGTTTATTAACAGTGCGGCGGCAACAAAATGTCGGTCGATCTAAACTCGTAAAGCAGTTTTTGGAAAATAGAAGGGGAAAATATATCAAGAAGTGAGCCGATCGAGCCGTCATTTTTTTGCTCGTGCTCCGGGACGCAGTATGCCATAGGTGTCCCGGAGCTTTTGTAATCTACAGATTACATATAATAAAGTTCGGAGGAAAGAACCTTATTTAATTATTTTGTAACAAGGTTGGAGTCAACCGGAATTGTTTCCGGAGTTGCGTTAGCGTCGATAGTCTCCTTATTCTTAACGGCTTCGATCATACGCTTAAGTGATGTTGCACCGATTCCTGCGGAGTCCTGAGCAACCGTTGCTGAAAGCTCGCCTGCCTGAACGCTCTGGAGAGCCTCTTCTGCACCGTCTGTACCTACTACGATAACGTCCTTGCCTGCATTCTTAACAGCCTGAAGTGCGCCGAGTGCCATTGTGTCGTTGCAGCAGTAGATAGCCTTGAGGTTCGGATTTGACTGAAGCATACTTGCTGCCGTATCAAGAGCCTTCTGACGATCCCAGTCTGCCGGCTGAGAAGCTACAAGCTTGATCTTTGAATCAGCCTTGAAAGCGTTTGTTGCGCCTGTCTTTCTTGCTTCACCTGAAGCATTACCTGCTTTACCCTCGATGATAGCAACTTCGCCGCCGTTTGCAAGCTTTTCAATGATATACTTAGCGCCCTTTTCGCCGACCTTTTCGTTATCCGTTGTTGCGAAAGCGATAACACTGCCGCCTGCTGCCTTAAGAGTATCCATGTCGATCTTCTCGTCGATGTTCATTACATAGATGCCCTTCTTGTTAGCCTCAACAATACCGTTAATAAGGTTTGTCGGTGAAAGCGGAGCAACGCCGATTGCCTTGTAGCCCTTGTTGATGCAGTTTTCAAGGATCTTGAGCTGGCCTTCTGTGTCTTCCTCTGTTGTTGCTGCAAAGATATCAACAGTAACACCCTGCTTCTTTGCTTCTTCCTCAATACCTGCCTTCATCTTTGCCCAGAAGTCATTTGAAAGCGGTTTGAGAATAACTGCATAGTCTGCGTTGCCTGTGTTCTTGTCTGTATTGCCGCCTGTGCTACAACCTGTGAGTACAAGTGCAAATACCATAACTGCCGCTAAAATAATGCTGAGAATTCGTGTCTTTTTCATAGTGATTATCCTTTCTGTTTTGAATATTTTTTTCGGTAACTGTTTTAACAGCTTCCGTTTTTTAATACTACCAACGGATCAATCTGCCGTCAGATAATATTCTTTAACATTTGGTGAGCGTAAATTCCGCTGCCGTAAATTCCGCTCTGCTGGTCATGCTCGGTAAACATGATTTCAAGGTTTTCCTCCGGGTAAGGCTTACGCACCTTTTCATGGACAGCTTTGAGAAGAACGTCCTTCGGAAAGCCCTCCATAAAGGTAACTCCGCCTGCAATTATTGAATAATCGGGATCAAGAATATTTATCTCTGTTGCGATAGGAATTGCAAGATCCTTGACAAATTTTAAAATAATCGGTGAATTTCCGTGATACTTAAAAACCTCTCTTATCGAAACATCGGGGAAATACCTTTCCGCAAGGTATTCAAGTCTCTTGCCCGAGCATCTTGTTTCCGAGCAGCCGATATTGCCGCAGGTACATTCCTCATCAACATCATAAAGAGGAATGTGTCCCAGCTCGCCTGCCGCACCGTTCTTGCCGGCATAGAGCTTGCCGTTGATGCAGATGGCATTTCCGAAACCGGTTCCGACATAAAAACCGAGCACGGTTTTAGTATTGTCGATTTTCAGCTTATTCATGTCATTCATAAGGAGAAAATTTACATCTCTGTCAAGAAAAACCGGAATACCGAGCTTTTCCTGAAGCTTGTCGCTGAATCGGATATTGTTGAACCCTTTAAGGTTCGGGGTTGAAATAATTGTCTTTTTATCCTTGCTGACTATTGACGGTATTCCGACCGCCGCGGCTCTGACAGAATCACGGATTCCGTATCTGTCCATATAATCCTCAATTTCCTTGTGAATTATCTCCACAACATCGCCCGTATCAAAAACTCTGCTTGAATTTTTTTCAAAGTGACTGATGTTGCCTTCCTCGTCGACTGCACCGAGCCTAAAATTCGTTCCGCCGATGTCAATTCCCAAAGTTAAATTTCCCATCCTGTCCACCTCCTTTTGGCAGGTAATCAATTATATTTCTGCGCCTGTCAGGGTTTTGAATTCATCTGTCATGATATCCCATGCCTTGCAAAGATCCGGATCCTTTGAGAACAGTCCGGAGGAACCGACAATGAACACTTCCGTTCCTGCGTCGTAAAGTCGCTTGAAGGTTTTTTGATTGCATGAGCCATCAACCTCAATAAGATAGTTATAGCCGTACTTTTCTTTAAGCTCTCTCGCCTCGCTGATTTTATCAAGCATTTCCTCGATAAAAGGTTGTCCTGCAAATCCGGGGTCAACAGACATTATTGTAAGCTTATCAATTTTGTTGATATAATGCTTGATTGCCGAGAGCGGAGTTGACGGACTGAGCACAACTCCCTTTTTGCAGCCGAGCGACTCAATCTTGTTCATGATTCTGAAAGCGTCGTTGACTATCGTTTCGGCATGGGGACAGATATAGCCTGCCCCTGCCTTAGCGAGTTTTTCGATGTAATCATCGGGTGTTGTAACCATCAAGTGACAATCAATAGGTTTCTTTGCTATAGTTGAGAAAGCTTTTACAAAATCAGGTGAAAGAGTAATGTTCTTGACGAAGTGACCGTCCATTATATCCACATGATAGAGGTCGCATCTTTCGTTGAGGATCTCCGTCTGATTTTTTATATCAAGGAGATCCATGCACATAAGCGACGGATTAAACATTGGTTTCATAAAAAGCACCTCTTTGCGGTTAGATTATTTCTTGCGAGCTACGAATCTGTCGAGTGCAACGGAACCGATGATGAGCAAGCCCATAACAACCTGCTGCCAAACGCTCGGAACTGCGAGAATGTTAAGACCGTAGTTGATAACGCCGATGATGAGACCGCCCATTACAACGCCGAAGATCTTACCTTTACCGCCGAAGAAGCTTGTTCCGCCGATGATTGAAGCTGCGATTGCGTAAGTTTCAAATCCTGTTGCGGCTGCCGGCTCAGCAGAACCGACACGTCCGAGAAGGACGATACCTGCGATACCTGCGCAAATACCCGAGATAATGAATACGATAAGCGTGTGCATGTTAACGTTGATACCCGAGTACCAAGCCGATTCTTTGTTGCCGCCGAGTGCGTAAATGTTTCTGCCGACCTTTGTTTTCCTTGTTAGGAACGAGAGAAGAAGCGCTACAACGATTGCGATTATCGCAACGATTGGGAGAAGGTCAAATACTTTGTAAGAAATAATGTTTGTGAATGATTTCGGGAAACCGAAAACTGCGCTTGAGTTTGAGATGATAAGTGTTACGCCTCTGAAAATTGATTGCGTACCGAGCGTGATGATGAACGGATGAAGTCCGGTTACGTTGATAAGAAGTCCGTTGATGAAGCCGAGTAAGCCGCCGAAGATTATGCCGAGCAAAACTGCAATCAGCGGATTGATGCCTGCGACCATCATCTGAGCCGAGACCATACCGGTCAGGGCAACAACCGAGCCGACCGAAAGGTCGATACCTGCGATAAGGATTGCGAAGAACTCGCCCATCGCAATAAGAATGTTAACCGAACTCTGTGAAAGAATCTGTGTTATCGTTGCTGTGGAGAAGAAGGTTCCGGGTCTCATAATTGCAAGAATTACAAGCAAGATTACAAGAATTCCGAATGTTCCGTACTTCTGCCAGATCATATTAAAAGTGAGTTTTTCCTTAGGTTTAACCTGCTTTATTTTTTCAGACATGGTATTCACGTTCCTTTCCTAATTCAGGCGATATCCGCCGTAGACGCTTTGATGATATTTTCTTCTGTTGCTTCTCTGTGCGGGAAGGTTTTAACTATTTGACCCTCTCTGAAAACATGGATCGTGTCGCAAACCGCGAGAAGCTCCGGCAGCTCCGACGAAACAACAAGGACTCCCTTGCCCTCGTCGGCAAGCCTACGCATAAGGGTGTAAATTTCACTCTTACTGCCGATATCAATACCCTTTGTGGGCTCGTCAAAAATAATTATCTGTGAATCGGCGGCTACCCATTTGCCAAGGATTACCTTCTGCTGATTACCGCCCGAAAGCTCCGTGATACCCTGATCTACGGAATAACATTTGATATTAAGGCTCTTTTTCTGAGCTTCGGCACATTCTTTTTCAAATTTGCTGCTTATCAGTCCGCCGGCACCGCCGAGACTTGACGCTTTTATAAACGGCAGAATCGAAATATTCTGCTTGATATCAAAGTTGTGGAAGAATCCGGTCTCACGTCTGTTTTCCGTAACCATCGCAAGTCCGTGCTTTATTGCCGAATACGGGCTTTTGATGTTGACCTTCTTGCCGCCTATGAAAACCTCGCCCGACGATTTCGGTTCGGCACCGAAGATCGAGTTCATCATTTCGCTTCGGCCCGATCCGACGAGTCCGGAAAAACCGACTATTTCGCCCTTATGAAGCTTGAACGAAACGTCCTTTACCTTTCCGTCCTTACGGGAAAGATTCTTGACCTCGAAGATTACCTCCTCGCTGTCGTAATTATCAGGAGCGTCCTCATGCTGGTAGGTGTTCTGAACCGTTCTGCCGACCATCATCGTTACAAGATCGTCAACCGAAACATCGCTTACTTGCTTTGTTCCGACATAAGCACCGTCCTTAAGAACCGAAACTCTGTCTCCGATTTCTTTAATTTCGGCAAGCTTATGCGAGATAAATACAATTCCTTTGCCTTCCTTTTTCAGTGCTCTGACAACATCAAAAAGGTGCTCAACCTCTTTGTTTGTCAGAGAGGCCGTAGGCTCGTCCATGACGATTACCTTACTGTCGGATGCCAGAGCCTTTGCAATTTCGACCTGCTGCTTTTCCGAAACGCTGATATCCTCGACCAACGTTTTCGGGTCTCTGTTAAGACCGATCTTTGCCAGAAGCTCTTTCGCTTTCCTGTTCATTTCGCCGTAATCAACGACCGATGCAAGTCCTATCTTTTTCATCGGAAGCTTTCCGACAAAAAGATTTTCCTGAATCGAAAGTTCATTGATAACGCTCAATTCCTGGTAGATAACGCTGATTCCGTTATCATAGGAGTCCTTCGGCGTGAGCTTGCTGAATTCCTTGCCGCCGATGATTATTTTTCCCTCGGTCGGCTGGTAAACGCCCGAAAGAATTTTCATCAGGGTCGATTTACCGGCTCCGTTCTCTCCGAGCAGGACGTGTACTTCGCCCGCTTGGATATCGAAGGAAATATCCTTCAGCGCTGTAACTCCGGGGAACTTTTTGACTACCCCTTTCATTTCAACGAGAGTACTCATGGTATCCTTCCTTTCTCAATGCTGCTTTACGAAATATATTATGTGGAAATAATTTGTATATATCGTTGAGTAAAGGTTTACTCAACAGCTATTTAAAAAAGGGCTGAACCCTTTCTTAAATTATTTAATCAGTCCGTGCTTCCTCTAACCGAAAGCTTAACGGGAATTGTGTATTCGTGAATCTTACCCGTGTTGTTATTGATAAGATCCATCAAAACCTCAACCGATCTTTTACCGAGCTGGTCTGTGTCCTGAATGACCGTTGTTATCGGCGGATCTGAAATCTCGGTATGTGTTATACCGTCAAAGCCTACCAGCTTCACGTCCTCGGGAACTCTTTTTCCGCACTCTTTAAGACCTCTCAGTGCTCCGAGTGCCATGGAATCCGTTGTGCAGAAAACTCCGTCAAATTCTACGCCGTCGGCAACAAGTTTTTTAACCGTGTTCCTCGCATCGGTATAGGAAACTCTGCAAGGAACCATTCTGCTGTCGTCAATCTCAATGCCATATTGCTTTTGTGCTCTGAGGTAGCCCTGCTTACGTTTGTTAACCGTTGAGTAAGAGTTGACATCGTGAATAAGAACTATCTTTCGGCAGCCCTTTTTGATAAGCTCCTCCGTTGCGAGGAAGCCGCCCGTTTCGTTGTCAGAAGAAACGAAGTTAAATTCAACACCCGGACGTCTGTCAATGTAAACAACGGGAACCGTAAATTCCTTTGAAACTTCGTCGCCCGGTTTTCTTACGCTGAAATAAATTATACCTTCAACACCCTTTGACTGGAGTGACGCAATATGATGAGATTCATAATCAACATTCTCGTCACTGTCGCAGACAAATACGTTATATCCCATCGGGATAACCGTGCTTTCAACCGACCTTACTATCTGTGAGAAATATTCGTTTGTGATATCGGGAATTATAACTCCGATAGTTTTTGTCCTGTTGGTTCTTAATCCCTGTGCGTTGGGATTTATGGCGTAATTGTACTTCTCGACGACTGCCATTACCTTTTTTTCTGTCTCGGCGGAATACCGTCCGTTCTTATTAAGAACCCTTGAGACCGTGGCGATCGAAACTCCCGACATTCGGGCTATATCGACCATCGAAATGCTTTTACCGTCCATATACTCTCCATTTCGTTTGGCTTGGGTAATCGTTTACCCTACGACCATAGGATAAACCAAACACGAGCAAATGTCAATAGATTTCCCTCAGATTTTTTATTTTTGTGAAATGTGCAAAAAAACGTGCTTCCTATTTTGGATATAAAGCGCATAAGATAGTTTTTTGTTCAATTCAAAGCGTGTAAACAGTATTAAATTCTTGATTTTAACCGCCGCATGTGATATAGTAGTATAGGTATTTTATACTGGGAATTTGTATTTAAAAATAATGAAAAGGCGGCGATTTTATGAAAACGGTTATTCTTGCGGGCGGATTCGGAACCAGAATAAGTGAGGAGAGTCATCTTATTCCTAAACCTATGGTTGAGATAGGCGGTATGCCGATCCTTTGGCATATAATGAAAATCTACTCATCTTACGGCTATAATGATTTTGTTATCTGCTGCGGCTATAAGCAGCATGTTATCAAGGAATATTTTGCCGATTATTTCCTTTACAGGAGTGATATTACCTTCGACTTTACCGATAACGGCAAAATGATTGTTCATTCAAACGAGAATGAGCCATGGAAGGTTACGCTTGTTGATACGGGCCTTAACACAATGACAGGCGGCAGAGTTAAGAGAGTTCAGAAATATATAGGCGACGAGCCTTTCATGCTGACCTACGGTGACGGCGTTGCAGACATCAATATTGACGACCTTGTTAAATTTCATAAGGATAACGGACACATTGCAACACTGACCGCCGTTAATATCGGTCAGCGCTTCGGTGTGCTTGATATTGAAAAAGACAATAAGATTTCTTCCTTCCGTGAAAAAAGCGATAACGACGGAGGACGCATCAATGCCGGTTTTATGGTACTTGAGCCGAAAATTTTCGATTTTATCGACGGAGATGAGACTGTTTTTGAAAAAAAGCCGCTTGAAACCTGTGCTTCTCTCGGTCAGCTTGACGCTTATATGCATGACGGCTTCTGGAAACCGATGGACACCCTCAGAGAAAAGCAGCAGCTTGAAAAAATGTGGGCAGACTCCACCGCACCGTGGAAAATCTGGTAATAAAGATAACTTAACGGAGTAATTATTATGCTTGATCTTACGTTTTATAAAGGTAAAAAGGTTCTCATTACGGGCCACACGGGCTTCAAGGGAACATGGCTTTGCAACATTCTCCTGCTTGCGGGTGCCGATATAACCGGCTATTCGCTTGAACCGCCGACGAACCCGAGTATGTTTGAGATTACGGGTCTCGGAGGAAGAATGAATTCCGTAATCGGCGATATCAGAGACTTTGAGAATCTCAAAAATGTTTTTGACGAGATTCAGCCCGAGATTGTTTTACATCTTGCAGCTCAGCCGATCGTCCTCGAATCCTACAACAATCCGAAATATACTTATGAAACCAATGTAATGGGCACGGTCAACATTCTCGAATGTATAAGAACGGGAGATTCGGTCAAATCGTTTCTCAACGTTACGACCGATAAAGTTTATAAAAACGATGAAACTATTTGGGGCTTCCGTGAGAATGAGCCTCTTGACGGCTTTGATCCGTATTCAAACTCAAAATCCTGCTCCGAGCTTGTAACCCACAGCTACAAAAGCTCATTCTTTGCAGATAATCGTGTAAGAATTTCCACCGCAAGAGCAGGCAATGTTATAGGCGGCGGCGACTTTGCGGCAAACAGAATTATCCCCGACTGCGTAAGGGCGGCAATTAAAGGCGATGATATTAAGGTGCGAAATCCGAACTCCATTCGTCCCTATCAGCATGTGCTTGAACCGCTCTATGTTTACTTGATGATAGCTGCGGCGCAGTATGAGGACGCAAGCGCTGCCGATTGGTACAATGTCGGCCCTAATGAGTCCGACTGTCTCACAACGGGCGAGCTGGCAGGCTGCTTCTGCGACGCTTGGGGCGGCGGACAGAGCTTCGTTGCCGAGCATAAGGACGGACCGCACGAGGCAAATTTCCTCAAGCTTGACTGTTCAAAGGCCAAATCTGTTTTCGGCTGGAAGCCGAGATGGACGGCACGTCAGGCTGTTGAAAAAACCGTTGAATGGACAAAGGCATATGTCGGCAATGAGGACATGACGATATATACCGCCAAGCAGATAAAAGAATTTTTTAATATTTGAACGGAGAAATCGCAATGAACGAAAAAGAACAGTTACATGATGAAATACTCGAAAAGGTAAGGGAATACTGCGACAAATTTCACAATGTTCCAACCGAATTCAGAGAGGGACAGCGAATCCCTTACGCTTCAAGAGTTTACGACTCTGAGGAAATGGTGAACCTTGTTGACAGCGCGCTTGAATTCTGGCTCACAGCAGGAAGATATACAAAGCAGTTTGAGAGCGATTTCAGCAAATATCTCGGCATAAAGTTTTGTTCGCTCGTCAATTCGGGCTCAAGCGCAAACCTTGTTGCGTTTATGACGCTCACCTCTCCCCTCCTCAAAGAAAGAGCGATCAAACCCGGCGATGAGGTAATCACCGTTGCGGCAGGCTTCCCGACGACTGTTACACCGATGATTCAGTTCGGCGCAATTCCCGTTTTTGTTGATGTAAAGCTTCCGAATGCAGACATTGACGTTTCCACGCTTGAAAAAGCATATTCAGATAAGACAAAGGCCGTCATGGTTGCACATACGCTCGGCAATCCGTTTGACCTCAAGTCTGTCAAGGCTTTCTGCGACAGGCACAACCTTTGGCTTGTTGAAGATAACTGCGATTCGCTCGGCTCGACCTATACAATTGACGGAGAGACGAAATTTACGGGCACAATCGGAGATATCGGCACAAGCAGCTTCTATCCGCCGCACCATATGACAATGGGCGAAGGCGGCGCAGTTTATACAAACAATCCGCTTCTTCACAAGATTATCCGCTCTATGCGCGACTGGGGACGTGACTGTATGTGCGAGCCCGGTCAGGATAACCTCTGCGGTCACCGCTTCGACAGACAGTACGGCGAGCTTCCGCTCGGCTACGACCATAAATATGTTTACTCCCACTTCGGCTACAATCTTAAAGCCACGGATATGCAGGCGGCTGTCGGCTGCGCTCAGTTGAAGAAGTTTCCGAGCTTCGTCGAAAAGAGAAAGCACAATTTCAAGGTACTTCACGATGCTCTTGAGTGCGTTTCCGATAAGCTCATGCTTCCGGAGGCGAATGAGAATTCCGACCCGAGCTGGTTCGGATTCTTCATCACCTGCAGGGACGGCGTTGACAGGAACAAGCTCGTTCAATACGTTGAGAGTAAGGGCGTTCAGACAAGAATGCTGTTCGCCGGCAATCTTATAAAGCATCCCTGCTTTGACGAGATGCGTGCAAGCGGCAAGGGCTACCGTGTTGTCGGTACGCTCGAAAACACCGACAGAATCATGAATGATTCCTTTTGGATCGGCGTTTATCCCGGCATGACGGACGAAAAGCTCATGTATATGGCAAAGACTGTCATCGAGGCGCTCAAAAATGAATAAAATCAAAGCTCTTTTGCAGAACGAAAAGCTTAGCTCGCTGATACAGTTTATAAAATTCGGGCTTGTCGGCGTGTCTAACACCGCGATTTCCTACGGCATTGAAATGCTTTGCTACTACGTTCTTTTCAAGAACACAAAATTTATCGGCATTTTAAATCTTCTTGCGCTTCTCGGCATATCTACCGACGGCAACAATGTTAAAATCGTTATAACGACTATCATTGCTTTTGTTGTCAGCGTTTCAAACTCGTATTTTTGGAACAACAGATATGTTTTCGGCTCAGGCAAAAAGAGCTTTTCCGAGCATTTCAAAACTTATTTCAAGACCTTTGCCTGCTACGGTATTACAGGCTTGATACTTTCGCCGATAATAAAAATTCTACTTACAAAAATCAGCGTTCCGTTCTTCATTGCAAGCCTCGGCGCGCTCGTTATAACAATTCCGCTCAATTTTGTCATGAACAAATTTTGGGCTTTTAAATCAAAACCGACAAAGGATGAAAAAAATGAAAATCAGACTTGCTGACTATATTGCAAATTTTCTTGCCGACCGCGGCGTAACCGACTGCTTTACTGTTGTCGGCGGCGGTGCAATGCACCTCAATGACGCATTCGGTCATAACGACAGAATTCATTGCACCTATAATCACCATGAGCAGGCAAGTGCAATTGCGGCAGAAGCCTATGCCAGACTCAATAACAAAATTGCCGCTCTCTGCGTTACTACAGGTCCCGGCGGCACAAACGCAATTACCGGCGTTGTCGGCGGATGGCTCGATTCGATTCCTATGTTTGTCGTCAGCGGTCAGGTTAAATACACCACAACGGCACGATATGCCGAGCAGTTCACCGAAGGACTCCCTCTCAGAGCTGTCGGCGACCAGGAATTTGATATCACAAAAGCTATCTCCTGCATGTGCAAATACTCCGCCATGCTTGAGGATATCAACGATATACGTTATATGCTTGAAAAGGCATGGCATCTCGCCACAACGGGCAGACCGGGTCCCGTTTGGCTTGATATACCCGTTAATTATCAGGGCAGTTATATTGAAACGGATGACCTCAAGGGCTATGACCCGACCGATGACGACGGTGAGCTTCCGCCCAAGATCGATGACAATACAATTAAAATAATTCTCCGAAAAATAAAAAATGCCAAGCGCCCGGTTATTTATGCCGGCGGCGGAATACGTCTTTCGGGCGGATATGAAGCTTTCAAAAAAGCTTCAAAGCTTCTCGGCGTTCCCGTCGTAACATACTGGAACAGCATTGACGTTATAGAGGATAAAGACCCTCTCTATTGCGGCAGGGGCGGCAACATGGGCGACCGCCCGGGAAACTTTGCCGTTCAAAATTCCGATCTTCTTCTCACGGTTGGCACAAGAATCAGCATACGTCAGGTCGGCTATGACTACGGCACATGGGCAAGAGCCGCCGAGGTAATCATGGTTGACATTGACAAGGCTGAGATGAAAAAACCGACCATTCATGTTGATATGCCTGTTTGGGCGGACGCAAAGGATTTTCTCGAAGCCGTTATCAGAAATGTAAGTGATGAAAATGCTCCCGTTTTCGACGGAAACGATTGGCGCAGACAGTGTCTTGAATGGAAAGAAAAATATCCGGTCGTGCTCCCGCGTCATAAGGAGGAGAACGGCACAACGGCAAATGTTTATGCTTTCATAAAATATCTTGCCGATCAGCTTCCCGAAAATTCGCTTACGGCGGTCAGCAACGGCGCTTGCTGCGTTGCCGGCCATCAGTGCTGGACAATCAAGCACGGTTCACGCTTCATCATCAACAGCGCAATCGCAAGCATGGGCTACGGTCTGCCGGCGGCTGTCGGCCTCTGCGTTTCGGGCAAAAAGCAGGACACGATTTGCCTCGAGGGTGACGGCAGCATAATGATGAATCTTCAGGAGCTCCAGACAATAGTAACAAATAAGCTGCCGATCAAGCTTTTCCTTATTAACAACAGCGGCTACCACAGTATCAGAATAACTCAAAACAACCTGTTCAAAGATCATACTAAGGTAGGCATCGGTCCGGAGAGTGGCGATCTCTCCTTCCCGAAATTTGAGAATATAGCCAAGGCCTTCGGATTCCCGTACTTTTCGGCAAGCAGTAATGCCGAAATGCAGGACGCGGTCAAAAAGACTCTTGCAACCGACGGCTATGCCTTCTGCGAAATCTTCACGGATACAAAGCAGGTTTGGGAGCCTAAGAGCAGCACTAAACGTCTCCCCGACGGAACGCTTGTCAGTCCTCCGCTTGAGGATCTTGCTCCGTTCCTTGACAGAGATGAGCTGGCTCAGAACATGTACATTCCGCTGATAAAAGAGTGATATTATGAAAAAAGCCGTAATAACAGGTGCAACAGGCTCGGTCGGCCGAGCAATAATCGACAAGCTCATCGCCGAAAACGTCGAGATCACCGTGCTCTGCCACAGAGGTTCAAAAAGAGTTGACGATATTCCCGACAACAGACTCATAAAAAAAGTCTGCTGTTCTCTTGACGAAATGAAAAGCTTTGTTCCCGAAGAAAATGATTATGATGTTTTCTACCACCTCGCTTGGGCGGGCACCACGGGAACGGCAAGAGACGACGCCGACCTTCAGCTTAAAAATATTGAATACACCCTTGATGCCGTTGAGCTGGCAAAAAAAATGGGCTGCCGAAAATTTATCGGCGCAGGTTCGCAGGCGGAATACGGTCTTTGCGATAAGTCGCTGACCCCAAAAACACCGGCATTTCCTTTTACGGGCTACGGCATGGCTAAGCTTGCCGCAGGTCAGCTCAGCAGACTAAAATGCCGCAAGCTCGGCATAAATCACACATGGATGAGAATTCTCAGCGTTTACGGGAAGTACGATCCGGAGAACTCCGTAATAAAATCGGCAATAAATAAATTCACCGCCAATGAAAAGGCCGAATTCAGCAAGGGCGAACAGCTCTGGGATTTCCTGAGTGCAAGGGATGCCGCAAACGCGTTTTATCTCGTCGGCTGTGACAGTGAACACAATGAAAGAATCTACTGTCTCGGAAGCGGCAAAGCCAAACCGCTGAGAGAATATATCGAAAAAATACATGAGCTCTGCGGCAGCCGGTCGGAAATTGACTTCGGCGCAATACCGTACTCTCGCAATCAGGTCATGTTTTTACAGGCAGATATTTCCGAGCTGACAAAGGACACGGGCTTTGTTCCCGAAATAAGCTTTGAAGCAGGAATAAAAGAATTTTTGGATTGAGGTCTTGAATATGAAAAAAATCAGCATTATGATTCCGTGCTATAACGAAGAAGAAAACGTTGTTCCGATAAGTGAGGCTGTCATAAATGAATTAGGAAAAAGTCTTCCCGAATATGACTATGAAATTCTCTTTATTGACAATGATTCAAAGGACAACACACGTCCGCTCCTACGTGAAATTTGCAAAAACAATCCGAAGATCAAGGCAATTTTCAATGCCAAAAACTTCGGCCAATTCAATTCACCTTATTACGGAATGCTGCAAACAACAGGAGACTGCACAATTTGTATGTGCTGCGATTTTCAGGACCCGATCGAAATGATTCCGAAACTTGTTCACGAATGGGAGAACGGCTATAAAATTGTCTGCGCCATTAAAACAACGAGCAAGGAAAATAAAATCATCAGATTTTTACGTACCTGCTATTATAAACTCATCAAGAAAATGAGCGACGTTGAGCAGATTGAACACTTTACCGGCTTCGGTCTTTATGACAAGTCGTTTATTGAGGTTCTCAGAAATCTCAAGGATCCCACGCCTTTCCTCAGAGGAATTGTTGCGGAGCTCGGCTACAGGCGCAAGGATATTCCTTATGAGCAGGCAAAGCGCAGAGCGGGAAAGACACATAATAATTTTTACACGCTTTATGATGCGGCGATGCTCAGCTTCACCTCTTACACCAAAATCGGCCTCAGGCTCGCAACATTTTTCGGCGTAGGAGTAGGTGCGATAAGCTTCATTGTCGGAATAATTTATCTCATTCTCAAGCTTATCATGTGGGATAACTTCCCGATGGGCATGGCACCCGTGCTTATCGGCATGTGCTTTCTCGGAAGCGTTCAGCTATTCTTTATCGGACTTCTCGGAGAATATGTTCTCAATATAAACACAAGGGTTATGAATCGGCCGCTTGTTATTGAGGAAGAAAGAATAAACTTTAATAATAACGGGGAAAATAAAAATGATTAAACATAAGCTTACAAATCAAAATCTTGATCTCAAAGAGTCGATATGCAAACGAATAACCAACCCTTTTTATCTGATAGCGGTTGCATTGACAGCTATCGGAGCATACGGTTTTTATCTTACCAACCCTTCGCCGTCAATCGACTGGCTTTCATATGACCGATATTACAGCGGTATGCTTTTCGGTCAGGGAAGATTTACGGCAACGGTTGTCGAAAGAGTGCTCAATTTATGGGACTGCCCCGTTTGGTTTGAGCCGTTGCTCGGACTCGTTTGCTTTATTCTCGGAACGCTTATAATGCTCGCAATTTTTGACGGTTTCACGGAATACAGAAGCATCGTTCCGTCTATTGTTTTTTCCTGCATATATATTTCATTCCCTCTTCTGGCGGAGTATTTTATTTATAACGGAGCAATACTGACGGTCGGAGGCTGTACGGTTCTGCTGTCGCTTGCATTGTATTTTTCGATTAAATACAGCGATATATGGCGCTGCCTTATCCTGCCGACTGTGCTGATGATGTTTGTTTTTTCCTGGTATGAATGCATGATTCTGCCCTATGTCGGCACGGTATTTGCAGTTTTTATACTTAAAGAACGCACTGAAAACGGAATAAAAACGGGAGAGGTTATTTCAAAAGGAATTTTTCATGCCGCAGTTCTTGTGCTCGGTGTTGTGTTTGAGACTGTTATCACAAAAGCGCTCATAAAAATCTTCTCAATTGAAGTCAATTCTTTTGCAAGAACTCAAAGCTTTTGGACAGCATCAATAAAAGCTGTTAAAAACCTTATCCGTTCATATATTGCCTATTGGGGGCTTAAAGTATTCTGCAATCCCGCCTTTACTGTATTGTTTGCGGCAGGAATAATATTCATTATTTTATTCATTGTCAACATAAAAAAGACAAAAAGCTTTTCGAGTTTTCTTCTTTTTCTCGGCGGGATTCTCCCTGTTTTTGCTATGACACTTTTCAGAGGCGGCGGCGCAGAATACAGAACTGAACAGGGAATGCCGTTCTTTGTTGCTTTTACGGCTTTTCTTCTTTGTCTTAATGTTCAATCAGGCAAAAGCCTCGCTAAGAAAACCTTTGCCGCTTTATTTGTTTTCACACTGATTATTCAAATCGGCGCTTCAAATAAATCGTATTGGATAAATAACCAGCGATTTACGGAAGAAAAAAACGTTATTTTAACAGTGAACAGCCGAATAAGTGAAAACTGCGATACAAACAAGCCTGTTGTATTTATCGGCGGCTATAACATGTCGGATCACATAAAAGACTTAACCTCCGTTTCCGATTCATCTCCGTTGGTCAAGCTCATAAACCGTTTAGCATCCGGCAATTCTGCCGATAAAGCAAAACGAAAATATGATTATATCGGAAGATCCTATCTGGACTGGAGCATAAGAAACTCATTTGACAGAGACAAGCCCGAGGACGAACTTTACAAATTCTGCAATTATATCGGCGTCAGCTTTAAGCATTGCACAAGAGCACAGTATGATGAAGCTCACAAAAAGTATTCTGATATCGCCCCCTACCCGAGCAAAGACTGCATCGTTGAAACAGATGAATATATTGCAGTTAAATTAAAATAAAAAAACGGCAGAACCGCAGCATATCAAAAAAACTGCGGTTCTGTTCTTTTTAAAAATATTCAGGGAAAGCAATTTTCAGCGTGTTCAGTATTCTTGAATCAGGTCTGACATAATTATTGTAATACTCATTATTTGCGTTTTCGATTTCATGTATCCTGTCAACATCGGTAATAAGTCGATTCATGTTTTCTGCCAAGGAATTTGCATCGGTATATTCAAGATAATTGATATCCTTTTGCGGGTTTCCTGCCGGCGCATACACAAGCGGATCTGTCATAAATGCTCTGCCTGCAGCAAATGTCTCTCCGTATCTCGCACCTATACAGCCGTGCAAGCCCTTTGATAAAACATTTATGTAGTTCTTTTTTAATGAAGCAAGGTATTCCTCCCTTGTCTCTATAGCAGGATCGTGAGTAATCAGTTCAGGTGCAAGACTGCGGCTTTCCTCACTGTCACTCAGTCCACCGACAAAACGCGAGCCGAATTCCTTTTTGAGAACCTGCACGCATTGAATTCTTTGCCTGTTGACATTCTCAAACATTCGGTTCTGGGTCTCTGCCTTTTCCTTTGCCCTATCATAATCAAGCTCAGAATACACCTTTAAAATTTCTTCCGGCGTCGTATGCACATTCCAAAGCCGTGACCAAAAAAGGATTTTATAGTTATCAAAGTGCTCATTGCCTTCAAAGTTTTTGTAGTTCAACAGCCTTTGCCTTTTGGCTTTTGTCAATATCTGAAAAGCGAACTCTTTATATCTGTGATTTTTCAGCGCATCGTTAATATTTGCTTTTTCAAAATAGTTTCCGTCACATGAACATTCGTAAGCTATTCCGAGAGGAAGAAATTTATCGTGATTCCTGAGCTTTTCGGCAAAATTCGGATCATAGCTCGATTTAAAATAATAATCAATCCTGTCCAGCTGAGAATCGAACAGTTCGGGAATATTGATGCTTTGATATCCGTCGGACATATCATAGGCAATTGTTTTTCCGTCTGCCTTCAGTTCAACTATCATACGGTCGGGATAGCGTCCGTCGGCACGAAAATTTCTGTCCATCGAGACGGATTTAACCTTCAAAAGTCCTTTTTCCTCCAAGATCTTAAAGCCGACAAATATAGACGACAGTGTCCACATCCAGCAGCATGTATTGTCAAAGGAAAGATGGCATTCCAGTTTTTTCATAAAATCACCCTTTTAGAGTTCATTTTCTTTTCTTTCCGAATATATTTCTTTGCATTTCCGCCATTTTTTTGCGGCGTAATTGAGTTTCGTCGGCGTCAATTATAAAGCCGTTTTCTGTTTTCTCTATTATGTCGCCCTCACGGATATCTGCCTATTCGGTTGTTTGTTCGGTTAGCTGTTCCTTTTTGTGCCGTTCCCAGCCGCATTCTCCGCTGACAAACGATTCCATGCTGATTATCCTCTTTCGGAAAGATCTGCCTGCGCTTTGATATTTCACAAGTGGATCGTCATAAGATTTATTTTCATAGCATATGTATGCAATTTTTCTTTCGGAACCTTTTCTGCCGATTAAAACAGATTTTTCAAAGTTAATGGTTCGGCTGTCGTCAACAAGAATAAAAACATAGCCGTCAAGAGAAAACTGTCCACGCTCTTGGTCATAATCATAAATCAGCGTGTCGCCATACCCGTATTTGTCATACAATTCCAACAGCTTTTTCCAATAAGACTCGGCATCATATTGTATTATTGCGGTTGCGCTGTCTTTGAACCCTTCTCTGGTATAAGTATAAAATTCCGAACCTTCAGATTTTTTGATTTCTTCGATAGTGGGCATTTCGGAGAAATCAGCCGTAATCTCGCTGTAAAGCTCGGCATCCTCACTGTAAACAGCAGTTCTCGAACAAATACTTACAACCGAGATAATAATAACAACCATGCCGAAAACCATCATCAAACCCGAAAGAATAATTCTGAGCATGTCCTTTTTCTTGTCGTTTTCAATTTTCATTGTCACCGTGCTGAGAATTGCTATTATAACAATCAGCCCGAGACTCACCAACGAATCGGTGATATCTTCTTCTCTGCTCCAACGCATATACAGCCCGACACACGAAAGTATTGCTAAAACGGCAAGTATCAGATTTCCGCCTAAATATTTATTATTCATTTTCTTTTCTTTCCGAATATATTTCTTTGCATTTCCGCCATTTTTTTGCGGCGTAATTGAGTTTCGTCGGCGTCAATTATAAAGCCGTTTTCTGTTTTCTCTATTATGTCTCCCTCACGGGTTCCCTTTGGCAGCTCGTCAAGCTTCAGCTTCAGAACGTTGCCGTCGTCGCCCTCGCAAACGGCGATGTTTTCTTCAATTCTTTCTATCGAATATTTCATCTTATTACCTTTATACGGTCGTCGAAGCGCGGCTTTTCCTTGGGCTTCTCATCGGGATATCCTATTGCTACGGCAATAAGAAATTTATAGTTTTCCGGAATATCCCATGCCCATTTCCACTTGTTACCCTCGGCATTTCCGTCGGCAAAGAGTGCGCCGACGCTTGCGATTATACATGTTCCGAGTCCGAGACCCTGTGCTGCAATGCAGATATTTTCACACATAATTCCGCCGTCCATATAGCTCTCATTCTCTGCGAAAAGGACCGCAAATGTCGGAGCATTGTGGTAAACGGGATTCACATCCCAACGGGTGTAGGCAGGTGTATCGTAGCCGACAAGCTCCTTAAAATCAGTGTTCATTTGGTCAAGCATTTCCTTGTTTTGAATAAACCGGACATGGCAGGGCTGCATATTTCTTCCGCTCGGCGCCTTCTTTGCCGCCTGCATGAGCAGATCGAGCTGCTCGTCCGTTATCTGCTCTTTTTTATATGATCTTATCGTCTGTCTTTCAAGAATTGCTTTAATTACCTCGTTCATTTCGATACCTCTCAATCAGCTTTTTTCTTGTAACAATATTATAAATTATCGCTCCGCCGAAATATATTACAGAAACGGCAAGCAACGCCAATAGTATTCCGATTACGATTTTCGATCCGATGACCTTTGCCAGCAGAACAAACAGCACGGCAATTGCGGCAAGCAATGCAAAAACCTTGATTGCAAACATCGGCAGCTGCGGAGTACAGCACGGTGCAATGCTGAAAATATAGGTTTTGACAGGCTCAGCGAGCGGCTTATTGCAAACATCGCCGTAACTCACAGTATAGGTCTTATAGTTTTTTACATCGTTTTCGTTGAATTCAAAAACTCTGACCTCTCTTTGATATATACCATAGGTGTTATAGCCTGCACCGGGGCAATAGCCGAGGTCAATTCCGTCAACCGTTCCGATAAAGCTGTCATAATGGTCATGGCCGCAATAGACGGCAAAAACATCTCCCTGCTTTTTCAGCTGTTCAAATTCGCCGCACTCACGGGGCAGAGCCGCGGGCGTTTCGCCGTACTCACCCATGAATTTAATACCGTCCATGCGCCTGTAATATTCGCCTTTTCTGTTTCCGTAGGCAGGCTCGGCACCCTCCGTTCCCTTCGGAACCTTTTCGAGCAGCTCATATATTTCGTCAACCGGAATATGCTGAAAAACGATTGAATCCGCATTGACCTCACGGCTCGTTTTGTCAAGCCATTCAAGCTGTTCCTTTCTGACGCCGCCGTAAACGCCGTTGGTTTTTGAACCTGTGTCAAAAACATAAATATTCATCGCCGTGCGGCTTCCGTCTGAGGACATGATCGGTACATTAAACGTTCCTGCATCAGGTCTGCCGTCGTTCACATCGTCAAAACAGATACAGTTTTTCATCTTTGCATAGATTTTCGCCTGTTCATCGTTTGGAAGTCCCGTTTCACGGTCGTGATTGCCGAAGGTCAGCACAAAAGGAATATCAAAACTTTCAAAAACACTGAAAAGGCGGTTGATCGCCTTTTCAACATTCTTCCGGCACCTCTCTCCTTTGCCCCAAAGGTCAACGACATCAAGCTGATCGCCCGTGAAAACTATAAGATCGGGCTTTATTTTTTTTACCGCCGCTTCCATGAAGCGAAGCGTGTCAACGCAAGTGAAGCGATTATCCTGCAAATCGGAAATCTGCAAAACCTTAAGGTGTCCGTTATTAAATTTTATCTGCTTTCTCATGCTCAATTTAATCACCGCTTTGATTATATCATCAATTGTCACCGCCGTCAATCATACCCGGACGACTGTTTTCTTCTTTTTCCGTCGATTACCACGAAAAACTTCCTTATTCTCATTGACATTACTTCTTAAAAATATTATAATTATCATGTTTGGAACGAGAGTTCCATATTTCATTTGGAGGTGCTTTCATTGGTAAGAGCAATTGTCGGCGCTAACTGGGGCGACGAAGGTAAGGGTAAAATCACAGATATGTTTGCTTCCAAAGCGGATGTCGTTATCCGTTTCCAGGGCGGTGCAAACGCAGGTCACACAATTATCAACGATTACGGAAAGTTTGCTCTGCATCTTCTTCCGTCGGGCATATGCCATCCCGAGATTACAAACATCATCGGCAACGGCGTAGCTCTTGATATTCCGAAGCTTGTTAAGGAAATTAACGACGTTACTTCCAAGGGCGTTCCTCAGCCCAAGCTTCTTGTTTCCGACAGGGCACAGATTATGATGCCTTATCACGTTCTCCTCGACACATATGAGGAAGAGCGTCTCGCAGACAAGCAGTTCGGCTCGACAAAATCGGGTATCGCTCCGTTCTATTCGGACAAGTATGCTAAGATCGGTTTCCAGGTTTGCGATCTTTTCTACCCCGACGAGCTTAAAGAAAAGCTGGCAAGCGTTTGCGAGGTCAAGAACCTCCTTCTTAAGTACGTTTATCATAAACCTCTCCTTGATGTTGATGAGCTTTTCAACACACTTATGGAGTACAAGGACATGATTGAGCCTTATGTTGCCGACACGGGCGCATTTATTCGTCAGGCAATCAAGGACGGCAAGGAGATTCTTCTTGAGGGTCAGCTCGGCTCACTTAAAGATCCCGATTTCGGTATCTACCCGATGGTTACATCCTCCTCAACTCTCGCAGGCTACGGCACTGTAGGCGCAGGTATTCCGGCACATGAAATCAAGGATATAATCACGGTTACAAAGGCTTATTCCTCGGCAGTCGGCGCAGGCGAATTCGTCAGCGAGATTTTCGGTGAGGAAGCGGATAAAATGCGTAATCACGGCGGTGACGCCGGTGAATACGGAGCAACAACAGGCCGTCCCCGTCGTATGGGCTGGTTCGACTGCGTTGCAACACGCTACGGTGTTGAGGTTCAGGGCGCAACTCAGGTTTGCCTGACCGCTCTCGACTGTCTCAGCTATCTTGACGAGATCAAGGTTTGCACAGGCTACGAGATTGACGGAAAAATCATTAAGGATTTCCCGAACACTCATATGCTCAAGAAAGCAAAACCGATTTTCGAAACACTTCCCGGCTTCAAGTGCGACATAAGAGGCATCAAGGAATTCGACAAGCTCCCGAAGGAAGCACAGGACTATGTCCTCTTTATCGAAAAGGAGATCGGCAAGCCGATTACAATGGTTTCCAACGGTCCGAAGAGAGAAGAAATAATATACCGATAAAAAGGTGTTGCCGCATTCAGCGCAGACCAAAGAGCAAAAATAAAAAGCTATAATTCACATACAGTAGCCAAGATAAGCCATGTGGATTATAGCTTTGATTTAATTGATGTTATCTAAAATTTTTATGCTCTTTTAAGCGCTTTTTTGCCCTCTCGCAGTACACAAGTACAGCTTCGGGGCAAAGAAAACGCTTTCTGCATCTGAATTCAACAACCCCTCACCATTTTTAGAAAGGACGAAAAGAATGAACGAAAAAATACTTGTCCTCGATTTCGGCGGACAGTACAATCAGCTCATCGCCCGCAGAGTCCGTGATTTCAACGTTTACGCCGAGATTCTCCCCTACACCACCGACCTTGAGACGATCAAGGCAAACGGCTACAAGGGAATTATCTTCACAGGCGGTCCGAACTCTGTTTTCGATATGGAATCGCCGCATTATTCAAAAGAAATTCTTGACATCGGTGTTCCGATTCTCGGTATCTGCTACGGATGCCAGCTCATCGCATGGATGGGCAACGGCAAGGTTGCAACCGCTCCTGTTTCCGAATACGGCAAGATTGAGCTTCAGCTGAGCAAGGACAGCCTTCTTTGGGAGAACGTTCCCGAGAAGAGCGTCGTTTGGATGAGCCATACGGATTATATCTCCGAGCCTCCGAAGGGCTTTGAGATTATCGCCAAAACCGACAGCTGCCCCTGTGCTGCAATGCAGAACGTTGACAGAAAGCTCTATGCCGTTCAGTTCCACCCAGAGGTTACTCATTCCGAGTACGGCAATCAAATGCTCAGAAACTTTGTTTTCAATGTCTGCGGCTGCACAGGTGACTGGAAGATGGACAGCTTCATTGATACAACCGTTGAAAAGCTCCGTAAAAAGATCGGCGACAAAAAGGTCGTTCTCGGTCTTTCGGGCGGCGTTGACAGCTCCGTTGCCGCTGCGCTTCTCAGCCGTGCCGTCGGCAAGCAGCTCACCTGCGTTTTTGTCGATCAGGGTCTTATGAGAAAGGACGAGGGAGATTTTGTCGAGCAGACCTTCACTTCCCTCTTTGATATGAATTTTGTCCGTGTAAACTGCGGCGACCACTTCCTTGCGATGCTCAAGGGCGTTGTTGACCCCGAGCAAAAGAGAAAAATTATCGGCACGGAATTCTATAAGGTATTCTGGGACGAGGTCAGGAAACAGGCTGAGGACGGATTTTTCGCACAGGGTACGATTTATCCCGACAGAATCGAGTCAGGTAAGGGCAAGAGCAAGGATAAGGCAAACACGGCCGTTATAAAAACTCATCACAACATGGTTGAAAAGCCGTCGGATATACAGTTCCTCGGCACGATCGAACCTCTTAAGGATCTTTTTAAGGACGAGGTTCGCAAGGTCGGCGAGATGCTCGGAATTCCCCATGAGCTTGTATGGCGTCAGCCGTTCCCGGGTCCGGGTCTCGGCGTAAGAATTGTCGGCGATATAACAGCCGAAAAGATAAGAATACTCCAGGACGCAGACTTTGTTCTCAGAGATGAGATGGCAAAGAACGGCTATGAAAAGAACCTCAGCCAGTTCTTCTGCGTTTACACAGGCTCAAAGTCGGTCGGCGTTATGGGCGATCACAGAACATACGAGAATGTCATTGCGATCCGTGCCGTCACAACGGACGACTTCATGACCGCAGACTGGGCAAGAATCCCGTATGATATCCTTGCAACCGTCTCCAACCGCATCACCAACGAGGTTGACGGCATCAACCGCATCGTCTACGACATCACCTCCAAACCCCCCGGAACGGTGGAGTGGGAATAAATTCACGCTCGAGAAAAAGCCCTATTTTACTGGGCTTTTGCTGATTGTATATGCTTTTTGGCAACAAAATGGCAACATAATTTTAGAACAAACAGGCGGTACTTATACGCAGGTGGGCGACTATATGTTGCCCGATTTATTACCGGTGGAAGAAGAAAAGCAAGCAAATATTGGCGTTTGGGCAATGAGGCATAAACGATATTTGAAGCAAAATCATAAGGTGCTTTACTACAATTTGCTGACAAGGGGTAAGTTCGATTCATATCTTGCAGATATTGAACAGCAGGCGCAACAACTTTTTCTCCGGCTGGTAAAAGAGCTTGCAAAAAAAGAAAATGTAACCGAAGAACTCAAATCAACCGATATGATGTTGTGGGTGCAAAAAATGAATAATATTCGTAATCGTGCAATGGAAATTGTAAATGCAGATATAAATTTACAAGGTATAAACACAACGGCGGCAGGGAGCAATCCCTGCCACCGCTTTTGCCTTTATTCATTACCTCGCATTGTAAAATAAAGAGTTTGATCAAATCTGCGTTCTGGCATAAGTCTGTCAATATATCCTGGCTCAATAATTTGGTTTACGACATCTTTGTTCAATGCAAGGTTTTTAATTCTTTCAGAAGTAACATATTTTCGCCATAGTGAGCCGCCTACAGCAAATTCTTTATCTGTCTGATTTCCAAATGCCATTTGGCGGTATATGTCAACAACTCGTATTTTGCCAGACTTGCTTAATTCCCATAAGCATCTGGCAAGCCTTGCTGAAGCTCTCATTCCTCTCCTCATAGTTTCCGCAGGCAGAACTGAATTATCAAGAAACAGACGAGAAAACGCATAATCGCTCCAAATTACAATATCAAACGCCTGATCTGCTAATATAGGAGACTGTCCTTGAGTTTTCCATAATGTTTGCATAAGTAACGGTTTTTGATACGTGTAGTAAGCTGACTGGAAATCGTCAATGGCTTTACATAGGGAAGGAATTTTGTGCGTCATTTCATAATCGTTATCCCACATTTGAATAGATGAACAGGCTTCTTCAAATATTTCACGAATTTCCCTTGAATGTTCTTTTACAGAATCAAACATTCCCAAAGCGCAATATGAAGTGGTAGCAGAGCGAACTACAATTTCTGAACCCCATTTTTCTTCAGGTAATACGCTGGTTTGAGAAGTGGGAATTACTGTTAGCTTGACTTCTAACGGGGAAAGATAATTGCTGTTGGTATCCTTTACCACCAAATCAATTCCATCAATAGGGTCAAAAGAGTATTGTTGGTACGGTGCAAATACTGATTCAAAGCTAAAATACAAATCCTGTGGAGATTTATTTCCGCAATTAAAGACTTCGTTAATTGGAATTTCTTTGGGCTCAATTACCAATTTACCTTCTTTGGACGCAAGTGTAATATAAATGGCTTTGATATGTTTATCTAACATATAACAAGCGGTCGCAGTTGGAAAGCTGGAATTAAAACAATTCTTTCCCCAATGATCATCTACCGATCTGTTTGAATTAAATATCCCATACAACCCATTCGCCATAATTATGTACTCCTTATGTTAAAATCTCTTGTAAAGTTGACGTCAAATACTTGACGTCAACGCTTGTTTGTGATATAATAAAAGCAGAGATATAACGCAAAGTATTATAAATCAATATATTATAGCATTTTTTTCAACCTTTTTCAAGTAGGGGGAGCGTATAAATGAACGCAGTAGATTTATTTGCAGGATGTGGAGGAATGTCTCTGGGGTTTCAAAATGCAGGATTTAATATTGTTGCGGCGTATGAATTTTGGAATGTAGCGGCAGAGTGCTACGAAAAGAATTTTGACCACCCTGTTTTCCGTACCGATTTATCAAATGTTGATGCTGCAATCCAGCAAATCAAACCATTTGCCCCCGATCTGATTATAGGTGGACCTCCGTGTCAGGACTTTTCACACGCTGGAAAACGAATTGAAGCTGCAAGAGCAAGTCTTACAGAGTCTTACGCTCAAATCATAGCGACAATTCAGCCTAAATACTTTGTTATGGAAAATGTTGATCGTGCTGAAAACAGTAAAGCTTTTGAGATTGCGAGAGGTATTTTCAAGGATGCAGGATATGGTCTGACGCAAATTGTATTAGATGCAAGTAAATGCGGCGTTCCTCAGAAACGAAAAAGATTTTTTTGTGTTGGCATATTAGGAAAAGAAGACGGCACTGTTAGGGAATTTCTTTTAGAAGGAATTAGCGACAAAGAAACTACTTTACGAGATTATTTTGGCGATACGCTTGATTTTGAGTACTACTATCGCCACCCGAGGAATTATAACCGCAGAGCCGTTTTCTCTATTGACGAGCCTGCTCCTACAATGCGAGGGGTAAACCGCCCTGTGCCGAAAGGATATCCAGGACACCCTAACGACGCTTGCCCTATATCTAATGAAATTAGGGCATTAACAACTCTTGAGAGAGCTTTAATTCAGACGTTTCCCGCTACATTCAAGTGGTGCGGCAATAAAACCGAAATGGAGCAAATGATAGGAAATGCGGTGCCGGTTAAATTGGCTGAATATGTCGCTTGTGCGTTGAAAAACTACATTAGTTCAGAAGCGCAAGTTGAAACGAATAAAGATTCTTTTGTTAGTTGGTTAATAGGAGTTCAAAACTATTCGCCAAGATCGGCAAGCGACACACTATCAAGAGTTCGTCGTGCTGATAAAATTTATCATCTTGACGGTGCGCCTGACGATTTGTATTGCTATTCTTTGCAACAGAAGAAGGAATATAACGAACTATCAGTTTCTGTTCGTTCACAGATTAAGCGAGCATTATCCTTGTATCACAGCTTTATTGTTCAGAGCAATGTTCTTTGAACATTGTAAAAAATGAGTAGGAGCAAGTATTATGGCAGACGTATTTGATAGCCAAAAACGCTCTAACATAATG
>ERZ1035032.97-NODE-97-length-70694-cov-7.379606_pt1 | contig 70694 bp, 59 predicted proteins | sample MGYA00520693_ERZ1035032 | MGnify/ENA primary metagenome ERZ1035032 (study PRJEB33766, sample SAMN09781740) | gut metagenome | biome: gut microbiome | host: Homo sapiens | place: Madagascar | study: EMG produced TPA metagenomics assembly of the PRJNA485056 data set... | reverse complement strand
ACCCTCAATTACAAAAGGACTGCGCCGCCGCCGAAAAACTCCTTGCCAAACCTGCCGAAAAACTCTATGCGGAGTTTCTCAAGTCAGGAGTTGCACCGGATGCGCCCGGCTCCAAGCAGGCTGCAGCTCTGATGACGCTTGCGGGGCTTACGAATGCGAAGAAAGCTGACATGGACATCCTTTCATATAACGGCGGTCATGGCTTCTCGACCTTCTATGGCTATATCATGCTTGAGGCAATGGCTCGTGGAGGTGACTGGAATGGCGCTCTCGACATCATCCGCAGCTATTGGGGTGCGATGCTCGACCTCGGCGCGACGACATTTTGGGAAGATTTCAACCTTGATTGGATTCCGAATGCGGCGGGCATTGACGAACTCGTCCCTGAGGGAAAGAAGGATATACACGGTGATTTCGGTGCATACTGCTATCTTGGTTTCCGCCATAGCCTATGTCACGGCTGGGCATCCGGTCCGACAGCTTGGCTCAGCCATCATGTACTCGGTGTGGAAATCCTCGAACCAGGTTGTACCAAGGTCCGTATAAACCCGCATCTCGGTGATTTGGACTGGGTCGAAGGTACGTTCCCGACGCCATACGGACCGATCAAAGTGCGTCATGAAAGACAGTCTGACGGAAGCATACACACTGATGTCTCCGTTCCGGACGGCGTCGAGGTCGACGGTAAATAAGCCTATTTTACGGCGGCAGGAGACAATGCTCTCCAGTCGCCGCAAGGGACTTTTATTGTTTTTGTCTTGTTTCCGCATCTGACGGCAATGCTGTCGGAACCCGATGCGTTCAAGATATAGACGCTTTTTCCGCGACGGGGCACGTCAATGACGGCATTGTCCTGATATACGGCGATTATGAGTTCCTTATCGCTCTCTGCCTCGATGACAGGATAGCCGAGTTCAGGATGGTGTGGACGGAATTCGCTTTTGAGCAGGGTCTCGCGATGTTCGGAGGCGAATTTCATCCATTTTCTCATGACATCGAGTTGTTCTTCCGGGATATTCCTCAGCATTGTCGAGTATTGAACGACTCCGAAGATGGAATTGATTATCGCTCTTCCCACATTTTCCGGAGTTTCTGAAATATTCCATTCCAGCATGTCTGAATGTACGGCAGTCGAGCCGCTCGTCAGTCTGAGGGAGGCGATTCTCATTCTGTTGTCTTTGGCGTTGCCCGGACAGTCCGCTGCCCGGAACATGTTTCCGTATTGTCTGATGGCCGGACCTATGTACTGCTGTCTGAACTCAATGAGAATATCCGGTTTGATGGCTTTCAGAGCGGATGAAACCTCTTTCATCAGCAGGTTCACCGCCTCGCTGAGATTCATGATGTCCCTTCCGGCATAATTCTCTTTTACGGCAGGGTCCTCGCCCTGAAATCTGAAACTGTCGATGAAATCGAGTTTGAATCCATCCAGATTCCAGTCTTTCAATGCCTTTGTGTACAGTTCCACAAGATGTTTCCTGACCTCCGGGAAACGTGGGTCAAGCACAGCGCAACGGCTGCTCCTGTCATTGTAGAGGAACTTTCCCTCAAACTTCTTGTAGGAATCGCTGTTACATCCGATGTATGGAACGCTATACCAGACAAGATATTTCATTCCGAGATCATGGACTGCTGAAACGTGTGCTGCCATGTCAGGGAATTTTTCGGGAGCAGGTTTCCAGTCTCCGCAAAAAGCATAACCTCTGTTTCCGTCACTTGTCTGCCAACCATCATCAAGAATTACGGTTTTCATTCCGAGATCTGCCGCAATACGGCACTCCTGTTCAATCGCTTCTGCGCTCACATCCTGATGGAACTGGTACCAGCTTGAGTACAACGGTTCAAATGCGGAATCGTTCACCGGAAAAGCATCGTAACCATTCTCACGGCTCATCCACTCTGATGCGTCACGGATGCTTTCAGCCCAGAATACAGGTCGCTTGTCAAGCAGAATTTTAGTCTCATAATGCGTTGCGGGAGCTTCTTTCTCTTTGAAGAATCTCAGTTCTGTGCAGATTGCACAGCCTTCTTCCATAACGCCGAGTACGGCATCTACCTTGCGGAGTACTTCTGAGCAGGCAATTGTCAGGCAATTCGTATTGTTGTCATTGAAATACTCATATAGGGGCATCCTGTAGGCGAGTGAACTGCTGGCATTGGAGTGGCCCCAGAAAGGGTCCAGGTGCGTGCCGCAATTCAAGTCCGGACTCCAGAAGTTGAAGACTCCTTTCTGTGGGAACGTGAAATATACATTGAATCTTGCCGGGGTAGCCTCGGACGCTGCATCCATGGAGATGCTGATTATTTCTTTTCCTCCATCATTTTCTACCGATGCTGTAAATTTCCAGTCCCCGGGATTCTCGGAGACAATCACAATCTCATCTACAAGCGAACTGCTCAGTACCGGGGCGACAATTGTTCCTTTGGACGCAAATGGATTGTCAGTCCAAGTGCTTTGGGCGTATGAGACGCAAAAAGACAGGGCGGCTAATGCGATTGTGAGTATGTGTTTGTACATATGAACTGTTTTGAAAAATATGTGATTGCTTCAAATGTGAGAATGCAAGATGTGTGAAACTCTGGCGAATATGACACTACTCCGAAGGCGCATCATTGTATGCCCTGTATTCACCCTTCATTACGTTCAGGGTTTTTGGAAGCCAGACTTTGTAGCGGGTGGATTTGTCCCAAGTATTGCCTGCTGAGGCGAAGTCGCAGAGGTGGATCTGGCGAGGCTTGCCGTTGCCTTCAAGGTCTGCTCCTGCAATCATCGGGGCGGTAAACGCCATCCACGCGAAATCGTTGTCTTCTGCCGGGGTCAGGGTGACGCTGCCGTCCTCTGAAGATTGGATTACCACACTTTCATCCACGAAACCGTCATTGAAGCGGGAATCCCTTGCAAGGACTATAGGACCGCGTACAATCGCCTGATGGCCATTCTGTTCAAACAGATGTGGCGTAAGGTCCAGCGAGAGTTCGATGCGGTCACCTTTCTTCCATTTGCGTTCTACTTTCGCATATTCGCCTGCTGAAAGATTGTCAAGACTTATTTTCAATGTGTCTGTGCCGCTGATTACACTTGCAGCCGTTGTTTTGCTCCACTGTGGAATCCTCAGCGCCAAAGTGAATTCTGCGGGCTTTGCCGGGGAGAGTTCTATGGAGATGTTTCCGGAAACCGGATAATTTCCATGGAGACTGATTCCCATGGAGTTGCGTTTGTCCAACGAAATCTCGGCCTCAGAATCACCATAATGGTTTATCTTCAGACAATCTCCTTCTGTGATATATGCGAGAGCCGGAATCATCGCGAAGGCGCGTGGACCGTTGGCATTGCAACAGTTTATATTCATATGGCATTGTTTTTCTCCTTCCACTCTCCATCCTTCGAGAGGGGTGTATTTGGCAATCTGGCTTCCGTCGCACTTCATCGAACCGAGGATGGCGTTGTAGAATGTCTTCTCGATTTGGTCCGCGTAGCGGGAATCTCCACAGAATTTCAGGAGTCTGCTGCAGAGCTGCATCCAGGTGAAGCCGACGCAGGTCTCCATAGTGTGGTAGGTCGGAATTGTCTGGAGTGATTTTCCTCCGTACCAGCACTCGATCGAACTGCCTGAACCGGCGATGTTGATTTCCTCTTCGATTATGTGTGAGACGCTCTTCCGTACGGCCTCGTAATACGCCTCCTTTCCGGTCACTTTATAGTATTCGAGCAGTCCTTCATAGCAGGACATCATTTCGTATGCCTTGGCTCCGTTTTCGTAGGAGAACCACTTTGTCTGAGGATGCGGAAAGCGCAGCGCCACAGGTATATCGGAGCGGCTGACCAGTTTTGGACCGTCCTGGGTCTCCCACTGGGTGACGATGTCTGTCGCGAAATCGAGATAGCGTTTGTTTCCGGTTATGTTGTACAGTTTCATAATCGGTTCGAGCACGGAAGAACTTGCCATGCCACGGTATAGTCCGCATTTTACAATCTTGGCATTCTTGGATTTGAGCTGTGAAATGAGATGGTCAGCAACACCAGATGCCGCAGCAAGGGCCTTGCTGTCTCCTGAAAGTTCGTACCATCCGAGCAGCCCCAGCATTGTGTACTTCCGTCCCCAAATATCCCATTCACGCAACTGGGATTCAGGCGCATAGTTTCCGATGTAGCCGTCCGGGCTCCGGGTTTCTATTATATGTCCGACAGAAGCGGCAATCTTTTCATAAAGTTTGGCGTCACCGGTGTAGCGGTAAGTCTCAAGCGCTCCCAAGGTCCATTTTCCCCAAAATTCGCTTTGCCATCGCCACGTCTCGTTCCTGTGGCGGAAAGGCTCTACAAGTTCATCTACATCCTGTCTCATGACACGATGCAGTATGCAGTCGTCGATTCTTCCTCCTACATATCCATTGATTTTCACCGACTTTACCTTCAATTCTGCAGTCTTTGCGTGGCTGATGTTTCCTCCTGCACAGATCGGGCAGGCGAAAACCGTGAGCAGCGCGCCCAGGACAAATGCCTGAACACCAAGATTGTTTTTCATATTTATGAACCTTATAATTTTGTACAACTAAGTTACGAAAAAATGTCCTTCTCTCTAAGACATCTTTACCGGAATGATGAAGCCGTTTTCATCAAATTCGAGACGGTCAATGCAGACTACGCGGTTGTCTCCGTCGGTGGAATCGAGCGGATGGCGATGGTAGATAATGTAGTAATCGTCGCCACGTCGCACGACGCTGTGATGTCCGGCACCTGTTCCGTGCTCCATGTCGCTTTTAAGAATAGTGCCTACTCTTTCAAATGGACCGTAAGGGGTGTCGGAAATGGAGTAGGCAACACGGTAGTCGTCCTCGCGCCAGCTCCCTTCGCTCCACATGAAGTAGAACTTACCGTCACGCTGAATCATAAACGGTCCCTCTACATAACCTTCAGGTGTGACCTCACGGAAAAGAGTTCCGTCTTCGAAAGGAACAATGGACGTGAAGTCATCAGAGAGACGGACGAGATTGCAGTGGCCCCATCCGCCGTAGAACATCAGCCAATCTCCGGATGCAGGGTCCTGATAGACGAACTGGTCGATCGGCTGTGCACCATTGACGATGTCGTTAAGAAGCGGCTTGCCGAGGAGGTCGCGGAAAGGGCCTTCTGGCTTGTCGGACACGGCTACACCTATGCCTCCGGTTTCTCCCTCATGAACATCGTTGCATGCGAAGAAAAGGTAGAACTTTCCGTCCTTATTCACGATGGCTGGAGCCCAGAGAGCCTTGTGAAGCCAGCTTATCTCTTTGTCGGTGATGATGTTGATGTGCTTGGTCCAGGTCTTAAGGTCTTTGGAGGAGAAAGCATCCATATAGAGCTGTTCCTCAAAAGGATGCGATGCTGTGGGATATATCCACAGTTCATCACCGATTATTATTCCTTCCGGGTCGGCATACTGTCCTTCGAAAAGAGGGTTTGTCCATCCCGTCCATTCCGATGTCTTAGGCGCGCATGCTGATGTTATGAAAAAAGAAATTGACGTAATTAATAGAATTGTTCTGAATTTCATATGTTTTGTCATTATAAAAGTGGCTGAGACCGCTGTGTGGAATCAGCCACTTTCAGTTAGTGATCAATGTGCCAGTGCATAGTCAAGCCCGGAATCAGTTGCCCTGATATGAACCTGGCCATACGGCTGAACTGTTTCCGTAGATGCCGAAAGCATTGATGCTGTCGAGCCAGCCGAGGAAGTCCTCACCCGCCTTGCTTCCGTCATATATCTCAGCAGAACCGGCATAAAGTTTTCCAGTGTTGGTGTTGCTGTATGACTTTATAGCAGAGCGGAGCTGTTCAATCGTGAACTTTGTGAGGGTTGTGCTGCCGTTCCAGAGGTAGTGCCTTGAACCTGAGTTCCAAGAGAGTGAAAGTGCCGCTGCAGCTGCCCTGTTGGCAAAGGTGTCGTCATTTGCTGAAGCCTCATACTGGTCTTTGGCATTGATGCTTCCGATAATCACGTTGCCGCCGAGAGATTTAAGTTTTCTGCCGGAAGACGACATGTCTATGGCGGTCCTGTCCTGCTCCTGGATGATGAGGCTGTTGATGAGTCGTGAGCCGCTCTTCGGGTCTGATTCGCAGCGGATGGCCGGATTGGCATTGGATGCGACGATTGTGCTTGACGCGATGAGCATTCCTCCGGTTCCGTTTACGGCTCCGGTAGCACCACAGCCGCTGTCATTTCCGGCGAAAGTTACATTGTGAAGGCAAACGTTGCCTCCGAAATCATTGAGATGCACGAGAAGGCCGAAACCGCCTCCGCCAAAAGTGTTGTTGACAAAAGTACATGCATTGAGATAGACACGGCTCTCTTTCTGGGCAAGACGTATGAGACCACGTACACCGCCTTCCGCACGACAAGCGTCGAAGGTTACGTTGTCAAGCTTTGCGAGTCCCTTCCTGACCATAATTATAGGATTCTGTCCGCCGGATGCCGTACATTTCTTGAATGTGCAGTTCGAGAAGGTTGCGCGGGAGTCACCGGACCCGCCGGCTGCCAACATGATGCAACCATCGCCGCCGCTCTTCAAGTTCGTGAAGGTGATGCCGTCGAACGCAAGTTCCGTCTGGTTGCCGAGGGTGATGAAGCGGTTGCTTCCGCCTCCGTCGAACACAGTCTCAGCTCCCTTGCGGCTGACGTCTGTTCCTGTGCTGGCAGTGTCGTAGCCGCCGTGTACGCGGAATTTTACTCTGGACCTGTATCCGGAGTATTCCACTTTTACCTGGGATACTGAATATGTTCCGCCGGTAAAGTAGAAGTCTCTGTCGTCCACGTTGTCGGCATTCTCATCGGACTCTGACTGACTTCCGTTCTTCTGCTTGATCATATTGAGGAACTCTGTCATTCCCATTGCGTTTTCCCATGAGTGGCCGTCTCTTGTTCCACATGCCTGCGGCTTTACGAAGTAAGGAAGCAGAGGAACTTTCTCAGCATCGCCTCCCGGAATGACAATGGTGCTTTCGTCCCAAGGATCCACAGAAGGAGTGTCAATGGAGATGATGGTTTCAGAGATGTTTATTCTCATATCATATCTGAAGCCTTTTTTCAGTTCAGGTACGCCGGTTAATGTGATATCCTTTCCTTTGTAGTTGAAGGTGACGAATACCTTTGAGTCATCAGCCTCAGAAGGGACTACAATCGCAGTATAGGTCGTTCCGTTCTGTCCTGAAATTGTTCCTTCTGAAGCGACAATATATGGGCTGATGTACATCCTGTCTGTGTTCGGATGTCCTTCGGTGAATCCTGTCGAAGTCCACACGCGGAATCCCTGGACACGGGCGCTGCCTTCAATTCCGGCCAAAGTGAAACTTACTTTGGCCATCTGGCGTTCCATTTTCAGACGGAGGCTTCCGTCGCTCGTCTTGACGGCATCAGCAACTGTGCATGTCATATAATCAGCCGCAGCAAGACGATCCGCCGTGCGCTGCGAAGACTGGAGTTCAAAGTTGCCGAAAGTTGTCGATGTCTCCGTGGCTGGGTAGAATGCCGAGTAGCTGACAGGAGCGGAACCCCAGCGCAGATAGTAATTGTCTGTAGTCTTCCATCCTTTGTCTGTCAGTTTGTAGGTCACGTGACCGTCGTTGCAGAGCAGTGCAATCATGTCACCATTGTTGAACTCGGTTTCTTTTCCGTCCGTAACCGGATTTGATTTCGTATATGGAGAAGCTATTTCCGGGATTATGCGTATGGCACGTTCGTCGCTGTCAAACGAAGGCAGCTCTTTATCCTTCTCGCAGGAAGAAAATGCAAGCATCGCTGCAAAAACGGCCATTATTTTTGATATTCCTGATTTCATAGTCATTTACCTGTTATTTTGTGGTTATTGACATTTGGCCGGAAGAGGCCGATTTTGTTGTAGAAATGTTTATTGTGAGCTCGGCTGTCTTTCCCTTGGCGAGTGTCACATCAGACGATGATTCCCAGACATACTGGCGTTTGTTGAAAGTCGCCTTGACCGTCAGAGAACCAGTCGTGACAGTCTGCGGCACAGTGATGAGTTCATAAGAATCGTCCCTGACATTCGGGAACATATTGACAGGATCGCCGTCGGCGACAACTTCAGGAGAAGCCGCATTGAGGTCACATTTTCCCTCAGCCCTCAGTCCGCCTACAGAAAGAGATGCGATTTTCGACGTCTCTATTGGCGTACCGTCCAGGGTGAGTCTTATAATCAGCCTTGTGTTGAGATGACCGAGTTTAAGCTGAATCTTGCCGTCAGCAAGATCAGCAGATGGATTTACACTGCCTTTCCAGAGCACGAAGTCTGCTGCGGTGAGTTCCGCTGCTGTCGCCTGATTGCTTGCACATGACACAGGAACAAAGCCGTCAACCGCATCTGCATAAGGGGCATACGCGGTGATTGTTACTGTCGTGCCCTTACCGTCCCAAAGCATAGTTTCTCCATCGTCTGCAACATATTCGTCTCCGAGCAGAACCATCTTCTTGTTGTAGGAATAGACACCTTTCGGGTTTGTGAGAATAAAGCCGAACGATTCTGGACGGCTGGCGGTGTTTCCGGAAAAAGTATCGGATGATATGCTGAAGCGCAGAGCCTTGGAAGCTTCACCTTCAAGGCACGGGTCGTATGAGCCAGGGAGGAGCTTTTCTGGATTTCTCGACTTGCCGCGTCCATCCACAGCAAAACCGTCACACCATTCTGCGAAGACCTTGCCGATTTCTGGAACTGAACATGATGCAGGGTTGAATTCCCGTGCATAGCCATCGAGTTCTGATGCTGTGGCGTATGTCCCGAGGGAAAGTTTGGAGTTGTCCCAAACATATGCACCATCCTCAAGAGAACCGAAATTCTTCAAGTCTGTGTCGTATGTGACATCCGAAGGGGATGACTGGAGTTCTCCGGCTACTTTGTTGAATATGTTGTGTCCGCCTGAAACTGCAACCCTTCCGCTGCCGTTGAGCAGGAATCCAGGCTCGCCGTTTGTGTTCAGACTTATGTTGTTGGCAAAGAAGGAACCATTTCTTGCGTCTGACTCGCAGCGTATTCCGGCAGTAGTGTCATCTGAAATAATTGTAGAGTTGATGATTAGCATTGCACCGCCGCCATTGACGGTTCCGCCCGCTCCGTTGTTGCCCACGGCGTTTGAGCAGAAAGTCGAATTGTTGACACAGATTGTTCCTGATGAGAGTTGCAGACCTGAGCCCCAATCGCTTCTTACGCTGTTGCCATGGATGTTGCACTTGTCGAGGAACAAGATGGCCTTGTCATTGTTGCATCTGAGTGCGCCTCCTCTCGAAACTCCTGAGCATCCGCTCACTTCGCAAGCTTTAAGTCTCGCCTGTCCTGAGCGGACATAGACTGCTGCACCTCCGGCATAGCCGTTAGTGGTGGCTGCACTCACACAATCCTCAAAGCGGCAATTGACAAACTCAATCCAAGTTTCGGCATCTCCATCGACAGAGACACCGGCTCCGCTCTTCTGTGCGGAAGCAGTCTTTTCATTGATATAGCCATTGCGGAATGTGATTCCGTCAAATGACGAGTGCCCTCCATAGACGCAAAGAAGTCCGCAGTCTCCCTCGTCGGCCCTGTTGTTCTTGTTTACATCGCCACTGAAAACTGTCGCGTGATTCACCACGTCTCTGACGCTTACATCTTTACCTTTGCTCAGAATACTGTATCCGCCCATCACAGAGCTGATATTCTTCCTTATCTCCGGGCCGAAAACGGAACCGCTCGACATATAATAGTTGCCTTCAGAGACATAGATTTTAGTTTTTGACAAATCCGTCTGGTCTGTAAGCAGACCAAGGAATGTGTCAGCATCAAAGGCGTTCTCCCACGATGAACCGTCCATTTCTCCCTCACCGAACGGAGTGACGAATATGGCAGTTTCCTTCTTTCCTCCGAAATCTTCGTCTTCGAGGCTGTCATCGTCCGAGGACGCTGACGGGGGAGGAACCATCTGATATGTCTTCTGACAAGAGCCGACGCCCAAGAGGGAAATGGCGGCCAATGTCTTAAAAAATGATCTTCTGATATTCATAGTTATCCTTCCTTATCTGTTAATGTCTTCATATCCCGGGTTCTGTTTGAGATGTTTGTTCTGTTCCAGAGCCTGACGGGAAATAGGGAAAATTTCATAGTGTGTGTCGGAATCCTTCGGTTTGTCCCACCAAGCCTCCTGGAATCTTCCGAAACGGATCAAATCTGTCCTGCGGCGTCCTTCCTGGATGAATTCTCGTCCCCATTCGTCGAGCATCTCATCGAGATCAAGTTTTACACTGCCCTCCGGCTGATACGCAATTGAAGAATTGAAATCGACATAGTTTCTCTTTCTGACCTGGTTGAGGAGCTTTCCTGCCTCGTCTGCATTGCCGGTGCGGAGAAGTGCCTCTGCCTCTGAGTAATAAATTTCAGAGTAGCGGATGAGGGTGAGGTCAGACTCGATATAGTAGCCTCCGGTGAATGAGTAAAACGGATATTTTACGCAGAAAAGACCGGAGTTGAAGTCTCCGTTTCCGAGTTTGGATTCCTTGCCTGGACCAACGATGACACCCTCCTCAGCCTTGTTCAGGAACTGGCCGACCTGGTCGCGGAGATAGATTACGTATTGGTTGTCCGGATTCATCGCATAGCCTGAAGCTGTCTTCGAGTTTGGAATTCTGCCCTCAAGGAAAAACATTCCTTCGCGGGTGTTCACGCTTGTATTCTTGTATTGTGCCCAGCGCTTGTCACCGGCATATTTCTGGAACTTCTGTGATGGCATTCCAAGTTTGTAGTCGAAGAGCTGGCGAGGATTCTGGTTGTCGTAGCTTGGCGACAGAGCGTATTTCGGGTTTCTCTCGCCATTGCCTTCGACTCCCAGATAGTTGGCGCAGCCATAAGGAAGTGAACGTCCGTAGAATGTTCGGCGGTCGTTCTGCATGTGCCAGCTTTTGGTGGTGTATGAGCCAGGGAATCCGAAGATGACTTCATTGCAGGTTTCATTGTTCCAGTCAAACGGTTCCCACCAGTTCTCGGCAAGAGTGTATTCACCGAATTCACCTCCACGGATTCTTCGGCACCAGCTGATAACGTCATCGTAGTGGGGTACACCAATCCATTTTTCAGCATTGAGGTAGAGTCTCACCAGAAGTGCTGCTGCAGCACCTTTGGTAAAGGATCCCTGAGATGAGCCCGGGCCTGAAGTCCCGACCTTTGCAGGAAGGTCGTTTACGCCGGTTTTGAGCTCTGATTCAATGAATTCGAACAGCTTTTCCGGTGACACCTGCGCCCTGTTTTCAGGAAGATTGTTTACAGATGCGTCGGATGTCGTGGTGAGAATGCAGTTCCTGTAGCAGTTGAGAAGCCTCAGGTAGAGATATGCCCTCATCGTGCGGAGCTGACCTTTGAAGGCTTCGAATTCCGTTTCTGTAAGAGAGTACTTTGACGGGTTGAGCCTTGAGAGGTCGTCAAGTACGAGGTTGCACTGTCCGATGCCGGTGTAGCATGCGTTCCATTCCCCGGTCCAGCTCCAACTGTCTTCAATGCTGCTCCAGTTGTGGCGGTGGAGTATCTCCCATTTTCCGCCGTCATACCACCATGTGCCTCTTGTCGGGGTGATGAAATGGTCCCCAGTCAGTTCCTCGTGCTCGTAGAAGTCATACTCGCTGCAATAGACGTGCTCAAATGGGCGGAATACAGCTTGTATGATATCGGCCTTCGTGTTATAATAGTTGTTGGTCATCACCTGATCATAGACCGTCTCGTTGAGGTCCGTGCAGGCTGATGCTCCGATAATTAAGGCTGCAATAGCCGAAAACCTTATGATATTTTTCATTTTTCTCATAATTTTAGAAGCCTATCTGGACTCCGAATATAAACTGGAATGCCGAAGGATAGTAGTTGTACGAACCTCCGAAAGTTCCCGGGGTGAGGCCGTTAACCTCGTAAGTCGAAGGATCCACGCCCTCGAAGCGGGTTAATGTATAGAGATTTCTTGCAGTACCGAAAACTCTGAAGCGGTCAATGAATTTGCGGTTCAAGTTGAGAGAGTATCCCAATGTGACATAGTCGAGCTTGAGATAGTCGCCTTTCTCGATGAAATAGTCGGTGATGACATTCAGACCGGTCTTGATGTGGGCATTCTTCGAATATGCCTTTGTGAGGACATTTCCTGTCATTCCCTGGAGTCCGAAATAGAAGTCATGGACATTGAAAATGTCGAATCCTGCCGCTCCGGTGAATGCGACTGCAAGGTCAAAGTTGCGCCATGTGAAATTGTGGGTCATACTTCCTGTGAATTTCGGCAGGCCGTTTCCTGTCACGCACTTGTCTTCCTCAGATCCTTCCGCAATAGGAATTATATTGTCGTTGTGGTCGTAAATGAGCCAGTTTCCTGACTTGTCCACTCCGGCGTATCTCCAAGTGTAGTAGTTTCCGATGCGCTGTCCCTCCTCGATTCTCTGAAGATATCCAGGGTTGTTCGGATTGGACATGGTGCAGACATTATAGTATTTCTGTCCCTGATATATGTCATTGGAGAAACTTACGAAGCGGTTGTCATTGGTGGCTCCGACGAGAGAGATGCTCCAGCTGAATTTTTCCTTCCTTATAGCATCAATGTTGATGTCGAATTCGAATCCGCTGTTGCGTAGTGTTCCGACATTGGTGAATATTGTCGTGAAAAGGTGTGGTGGAACTGAAACATTGTAATCGCCCAACAGGTCTGACTGCCTGCGGATGAAGTAGTTCAATGAACCGCTGAGCCTGTACTTGAAGAGGGAGAAATCTACACCGATATTCTGGTTGTGTCCCTTTTCCCAGCGAAGTTCAGTGTTCACGTTCTTGGACGGTCCCCATACGTGGAAACTTGATCCGTTGTATTGGTAATATCCGAATGCGCGGTAGGTAGCGAGTGAGTTGTAGCTGCCGAAATCCTGGTTTCCTGTGACACCATAGTCATACCTGAACTTCAGGTCGTTGAGCCAAGATGAAGCCCATGACATAAACGGCTCGTCAGAAATTCTCCATCCCACTGAAACTGCAGGGAAATTACCCCATTTGTGATTCTGTCCGAACTTTGAAGAGCCCTCGTGACGAAGTGAAACGGATAGGAGATAGCGCTCTTTCCAGTCATAATTCAATCGTCCGTAGAATGATATGAGTTTGCTGTCGTTCTTGTATGAGCCGAGGCAAATCTGTCCTTCCTTGGATGCCCATTCGCCTGCTCCGAGGTTGTTGTAGCCAAGTCCGTCTGAAGTGAAATCCTGGTTGCTTGCGGACATTCCGGAATTGACGACATAGAAATAACTATATCCTACCATTGCTCTGAGACGATGGCCTCCGAACTGTGCGCTGAAATTTGTCACCCAATCGAAATTGGTCTGGGAACTTTTGTCAAACGACCTTGAGGCATCACCCTTGATCTTGTCATTCTGATGCCATGAAATTGTAGAAGGCGCGAAATAACCATTGAATTTGTCCACCTCATATCCGGAAACGGTGGCCTTTGACGTGAGGCTGAAATCCGGATGTTTCGGAGTAAAGAGCGGAAGGAGATTCATCTGTACGCCGGCATTCCACTCAAGAAGCTTGATTTCCGTGTCGTTCTTGACCTGGGTCATAGATTCGACCACGTTGGAATAGTTTGAGCCTGCCGGGAAATGGTAGTATCCGTTGGATGTCGTTTCGTCGTATATAGGGGCCGTCGGGTTTATGACCAGGACATTTGAATATGAACCTGTCATCTTGTTGCGCTTGATAATTCTCGGAGTCAGATTGGCCGTAAAAGTGAAGAGACCGCTTTTGGTCGTGTGGTTCACACCTGCTCGTGCTCCGTACTCGCGTCTGTCAGAACTCAGGTCAATGCCTCGTGCATACCTGTAGTCGGCTGTAACACGGTAGTTGGTCTTTGCGTTGCCGCCGGAGACTGTAAGAGTGTGCAAGTGGTTGAATCCCAATCTTGTAGTGGCTTTGAACCAGTCGGAACTTGCGCCGAGGTCATCGAGAGGATTATTTACTGTTCTGTACGCTCTGTACTGCTCGGCAGTCATCATGTCAAGTTCATTCTTCGGAGCATTCAGAGTCACGGTTCCGCTATAGGTCGTGTGGATGTTTCCGTCCTTGCTTCCCTTTTTGAGATTGACGAGGATTACACCATTACTTCCTCGCGTTCCGTAGATTGCGGATGCCGCACCGTCCTTGAGCACATCGATAGACTCGATATCCGCAGGGTTGATGTTGGTCAGGTCTCCTCCAGGGACACCGTCAACGACTATAAAAGGACCATTGCCCGCGCTTCGTGACGACACACCACGAATCTGGATGCTTCCGATGTTGTTCGGATCTGCAACCGCAGTGTTGGAGACGCTCAAGCCGGAAACTTTTCCCTGGATGAGCATTGATGCGTCAAGGCTGCTGACTGAACTGAAGTCCTTTGCACCGATGTGGGAGATGGCGGAGGTCATTTCCTTCCTTTTCATGGAGCCGTAACCGACGACTACAACCTCATCAAGTGCGGTTGATTCCGTTTCGAGTACAACCCTCAAATCACCGCCGCTGACATAAACTTTCTTCGATTTGAATCCTATTGAAGAAATGTACAGAGTAGCTCCCTTGGGAGCATTGATTTCAAATGTTCCGTCAATGTCAGTGACGACTCCTGTCTGAGTTCCGTCAATGACGACACCGGCCTGAATTACCGGTTCTCCATTGGAGTCCACAACCACTCCTTTCACTGAAGCGACCTGAGCAAAGGCTGAAATCGCAGAAAAAAATGTGGTAAGGACAATGATAACCGGCAAAAGTTTTTTCTTATCCATTTTATTGATATTATTAGTTTTTAGTTAAGGTTTGCTTACCTTCGGCCACGTTCGGCCAGAGCATTGATGAGCTTTTCCGGAGCGTCAGTCATTATCATCTTCACGTCCGGGAATACAGAAATGAGCTCGTCAAGCTGGGCTCCGTCCACATCATACTCAGGAATCTTGTTGTTAAGGACGCTGAGCATACATACGGAGCAGAGCATGCCGTCACGGACGGCGGTGCCGATGGATGTGCTGCCGGAAGTCGGGGAATAGCAGTACTGAACGAAATATGGTCCTTCAAGTCCTTTGAGCGGCTCATAAGCCGTTGCCCAGGTGTAGGCGTGTGCACGAGGAGAAATCGCAAGGACTTCACGGCATTTTTCCACTGAATTGCAGTAGAACCAAACCTGTTCCATCATACCGAGTTTTTCCACGACAGCCATCACCTCTGCAGTTGATGCCGTTCTTGGGGAATAGTCGAGATCTACATAAATTTTTCCGCGACAGGCCTTGAGGAACTCTTCGAGGGTAGGCATGGTCTCGTTTGTGACATTGCCGTTACGGTCAAGCAGCTTGTGGGATTTGATTTCTGCAAGCGTCAGGGATGGTATGTCTCCGGTTCCATTGGTTGTCCTGTTGATTGAAAGGTCGTGGCAAATCACAATCTTACCATCCTTGGTGCGATGGGTGTCGCATTCGAGAGCTTCGGCACCTGATGCAATGGCTGCTTTTACCGCAGAAATTGAATTTTCAGGAATTGACTTGTCAGTGGTATGGGCCCTATGGGTCATTACCCAGATCTTCTTGTAGGAAGGGTCCCTGAAGTTCCGTTGTGCGGAAGACAATGCTTCCAGCGGATAACAACGGATTGTTTTGCTGAAGTCTTCGTCCAACGCCTCGGAGGATACATTTATCTTCCAGTCTGCACTTTCTGAATAGGCGTGAACTGCTGCGGAAGGAGTGACTGCCTCCACTGTGGTGCCGTCACCGAAATCGACGGTGAAAGTCGTGCCTGAGCCGACACCTTTAAGGTATACATTTACGTTTTCCTTAAGCATTACACGTGTCGGAGCTGACACGGAAGGATTTACAGGGATTTCATTACTTGGTGAACATCCCGCAATGAGAAAGGCGACGAGCGCCGCAACTGCTGTTTGCATTACTTTCGTGAATGACATTGTTTATTAGTTTTTCTGGTTGGAAATTCCGGAGTATCCGGCTTGTCCCATAATTGTGCACACCGCAAAAGTATAAACTAAATCGATACATTATTACACCTTTTCCGCCGCAATTCCTGCAAAGGAAATCCAAATAGGTCTAGGGAAATGTTATTTTATTGAATATCAAAACATTCCCTGATTCGAACAAATCGAACCAGGGAAATGTAATTTTGTCATTTTTTAGAGGTTTTTACAATTCTTTGAGCATCTTTTCGAACTTTTCTTTCGGTATGGCGAGTTTCGGATTTATACCGGAACGTTTGTTATAGACAGTCTTTATGGAGTAGTGCAAAAGTTCGGAAATCCTTGCGCTTTCGGTGACCCCGAGCTTTATCATTGCAAATATCCTTAGCTCCGTGTTAAGTTTCTCGCTATCCTTGAGCACTATGTGGCACTCCGGTTTCAAAAGGGAGTTGAAGTCTTCCACAAAAGTCGGAAATATGTCGAGAAATGCTGAATCGAAACTGTCGTACATATGTTTGAGTTCTTCGTTTGTTATGTCGCGGGACGGATTAGTAAGCTCGATTACATAGTCGGTATCGCCTCGTCTGAGGCTGGTGTTTATGCGGCCGCGGAAAGCGAGGAGCCGGTTGATGTAGGAGGAATAGAGCTGGAAGAAACTGGCTATGTACCCGTTGGAAATCCGATTGGAACGCTCCAGACGGCGAGTAAGAATCCTGCCTTTCCGTATAAGGGTAACCGTATAGCATAAGACTGCGGCAAGAAGCATTGCAAGGGCTGAAAGGAGAAGCAGACTCAGTGTGAGTTGTCTTTTTTGTTTCATGATCTGCTGGCGCAGCAGCCTGTCCGTCTCCACAATAACATCCATTCCTAAAATCCTTCGTGTCCTGGAGCGGAACTTGAGCATCGAAGAGTAGGAATAATCGGAAAACTTGTCAAGAATCCTGGCATCCACAGAGTTTCGCAGCATGTATGCAATTCTGGTGAATGCGGCGACATCCTGATTAGAGTTTTCCAGGTCAATGATGGCCGCCCTCAAAAGACAATACAGGCGTTCCTCATCATGCCCGCCCATTTTCTCATATATAAGATTCCTTTCGTAGAAGACGAACGACTCTGCTATGGAACCTTTCGGTGCAAGTTCCATTCGTTTGCGGTTGCACTGCATTGCATTGTCATAGTCATTGAGCATCAGAGCTTTCTTTTCCCGGGAGCGCAGCCCGTATTCAGAATTCTCCGGTGCGTAGAAAATGACCGAATCCATATATGAACGATACTTTTCCTCGTACATATCCTGAAATTTGAGGCGTGAACCATCAACGTGGAAAAGCTCATAACAAAGAAATTCCTGAGCCTCGAAATATTCGAAAAGGAGTGCCTGGGGGATGGATTTCCTGTCTATGGTTCCGATAATGTCGCTGCTTTCCTTATAGTATCCGAGAGTTGTCAAGATGCGTGAAATACGGACAGCCGTCTTGATCGCCATATAATTGTCGGATGCGTCAGATGCCAATTTCTCAACATGCTCAAGGGTCGCGATAGTGGAGTCGGAATCGAAGTAGCTGTAATCATATGCCACATCCAGCCACGCTTCCATCTGTTCGCGTCCCTCAAGCTTTTCGCACGCATTCTTCTTCCTTCCGATTTCCGCTATTTTGCGGTTCTCATAGACCTCCAGACTGTCGAACTTACAGACAAGTTCATTCAATAAGGTCTGGTTGTCCGGTGAAAGAGTCTTAACCGTCGAACTGACGGTCAACAAAGAAATCAAAAAGGTGATAATCGTCATTCTGCTTCACGTCCTCCTCCAACTGCCTGTTTTCGTATGTCCATCTGTTAGTAAACCAGAAGGTAAAGTCCTGCTGCACAAGCTGCTCCTGCGAGAGGACCCAGTACGGGAACCCAGCTGTATCCCCAGCCGCTGTCACGTTTGCCTTTCAGAGGTAGGATGGCATGGGCGATGCGTGGAGAAAGATCTCTGGCAGGATTCATGGCGTATCCGGTAGTGCCGCCCAGCGACATGCCCAGAGCCATAATCAGACAGGTTACAGGGAACGCTCCGATGCCGCCTACTGAAATGGTGCTGCCTTCAAATGAGGCCGTGTTGCCTGACGTGCCGAGAGCCATGATGCAGAAAACGAGTATGAAAGTTGCAATCAGTTCGCTGAGGAAATTGATGCTCTTGTGCTCGATGGCCGGCATGGTGCAGAATGTCCCGAGCATGCCGTCAGGATTCTGAGAGGAGGCCTTGTAATGATCATAATAGAAAACATAGACCAGCAGAGCTCCAGCAAAACCTCCCAGCATCTGTGCTGCTATATACGGAAGGACGGCATCCCATGCGAAACCGCCGGCTATGGCAAGACCGAGAGTGACGGCAGGATTCAGATGCGCACCGGAGTACGGACATGCGATGAAGACGCCGCACATGACCGCAAAACCCCAGGCCAATGATATAACGACCCAACCGGCCCCTTTGGCCTTAGACTTTTCGAGAGTACATGCCGCGCAGACACCATCTCCCATGAGAACCAAGACAAGTGTTCCGAGAAACTCGAAAATGCACTTGGTGAACAGTGTAATTTCCATATTGTCAATGATTTAATGTATAGAATCTTCAGTCAGAGTCCTGCCGATGGCATTGGCCCAACCCTCTTTCAGTTTCAATACCTTTTCAGCCGGAGCGAGAGGCTCGAACACCTTGTCAGCATTCCATTGGCGCTTGATGTCGTCCAGGGAATCCCAATATCCCGTCGCAAGACCGGCAAGATAACATGCTCCCATTGCGGTCGTCTCCGTAACCTTAGGACGGATTACCTTTGTGCCAAGGATGTCGGCCTGGAACTGCATCATCAGGTTGTTTCTCGAAGCGCCGCCATCGACCTTGAGTTCGGCCAGCTTTATGCCGGCATCATGCTCCATGGCATTGACAATATCCATTGTCTCGAAGGCGATACCTTCGAGCGCCGCGCGTGCGATATGCGCCGCCGTCGTGCCTCGGGTCAGGCCGCAGATGGTGCCCTTCGCGTACTGGTCCCAATAAGGAGCACCGAGACCTGTCAATGCAGGTACGAAATAGACTCCTCCGTTGTCAGGGACCGTCATGGCCAGGCTTTCGATCTCCGAAGAAGACTTTATGATGCCGAGACCGTCTCTAAGCCATTGGACTACAGAACCTCCCACGAAGATGCTGCCCTCAAGTGCATAATTGACCGTATCGCCGATTTTCCAGGCGATGGTGGTGAGCAGATTGTGTGATGACGTGATTGGTTTCGTGCCGCTGTTCATGAGAAGGAAACATCCTGTGCCGTAGGTGTTCTTGACGGAGCCAGGTGTCGTGCACATCTGGCCGAACAATGCGGCCTGCTGGTCTCCCGCAATGCCCGCAACAGGAACCTTGTGCGCGAAAATCGTAGTCTTGGTGTATCCGTAAATCTCTGAAGATGAATGAACTTCAGGCAACATTGACATCGGAATCCCGAAAAGTTTCATGAGATCCTCATCCCAATTGAGGGTGTGGATATTGAAAAGCATTGTCCTGGATGCATTGCTGACATCGGTCATGTGGCACTCGCCGCGGGTCAGGTTCCACAGCAGCCATGTATCGACGGTTCCGAAACGCAGTTTTCCGGCTTCTGCCCTGGCTCTCGCACCTGGAACATTTTCCAGAATCCAACGGATTTTCGTCGCGCTGAAGTATGCGTCAATGATAAGGCCTGTCTTTTCCCTGATGAATCCGGTAAGATTCTGCTCCTTGAGGCTGTCGCAGTATTCAGATGTTCTTCTGTCCTGCCATACAATTGCATTATAGACAGGCTCTCCAGTTTCGGCATCCCATACGATAGTCGTCTCACGCTGGTTTGTGATTCCGATTCCGGCAATGTTCAATCCGTTGATACCCATAGAGGTAATGGCCTCGGCAATCACTGATGCTTCGGAAGACCAGATATCTTTGGGGTCATGCTCCACCCAACCCGGTTTAGGAAAATGCTGTGGAAACTCTTTCTGTGCAGTGGCGCAGATGCGACCTTCATGGTCGAAGACGATTGCTCTGGATGAACTTGTTCCCTGGTCAAGTGCCAGGATATAATTCTGTTCCATGACTAGATTATGTTTTAGTACTATTTAAACGTTATATATGCGATACGAACGCACCGGAGCTGTGCTTTCACAATTATAATGCCGAGTGTCAATGACAGTGGACGCTTACTTAAAGCTCTTTTCTGAGGCGAGCTTTGGGGATGCCGAGCTGGTCCCTGTACTTTGCGATAGTCCTTCGTGCTACCTTGTACCCCTTCTCATTCATGATTGTGACAAGTTCGTCATCAGTAAGCGGCTTCTGCTTGTCCTCATTGTCCACGCATTCCTGCAGAACCTTCTTGAGTTCCCTGGTGGAAACCTCTTCACCATGCTGATTTTCAAGACCTTCCGAGAAGAAATATTTGAGAGGGAATATTCCGAAATGAGTCTCGATATACTTGCTGTTCACAACTCTGGAAATGGTGGATATGTCGAAGCCTGTCTTGGCCGCTATGTCCTTTAGGACCATAGGCTTGAGATGTGCTTCGTCTCCATCCATGAAATAGTCGTGCTGATAATCCACTATGGCCTGCATCGTACTCAGAAGAGTATTGTGCCTCTGTTTCAATGCCTCCACGAACCACTTTGCCGAGTCCATTTTCTGCTTTACGAAAGTAGCGGCCTCCTTCTTCTGCCTCTCAGATGACTGGGCGGCATCCATAAGAAGCTGTGCGTAATTCTTGTTTATCCTGATTTCAGGAATCGAGAACCTTGGCATTGACAACTGCAGTTCCCCGTTTTCCATCGTAAGGATGAAATCAGGCACAATCTGCTGGGCCTGGTCATTATACGAATCGTCAATCTGTCCTCCAGGGGACGGATTCAGTTTAGTGATCTTGCTCATCGCCGCTTTCATTTCCTCCTGCGACAAACTGAGTTTGTTCATAATCTTCTGGAAATGCTTGTTCGAGAATTCCTGAAAATAATCAGAGAGAATCCTTTCGGCATTGACAACATCCTGGGTCTGTTTCAGTCCTTTCAGCTGAATCAGGAGACACTCCTTCAGATCGCGTGCGCCGATTCCCGCCGGGTCGAACTGCTGGATGATATGCAGCATCTTCAGCACTTCCTCCCTTGTGGTGGTGATGTTCATGCGGAACGCCAGATCATCCACGAGACTGTCAATGTCTCTTCTGAGATACCCGTCATCGTCCAGACTGCCGATTATGAAAGCGGCTATATCATGCTGATGTTCAGTCAGATCCCTGAAGCCAAGCTGGTCCATGAGGCTCTGCGTGAAACTCTCTTTTACGGAAAACGTGTTGTACTGCGGCCTCTCGTCCTTGCCGTAGTTGTTCACATGCAGTTTGTATTCCGGAATGGAATCATCATCCTTCAGTTCAGAAAGCGAAACCTCTCTTGGCTGCTCATCTCCGTCCTCCTCCTTGCTCTCCGGCGCGCTGTCATCCAGAACCGGATTTTCCTCCAGTTCCTTGCGGACTCTCTGCTCAAGTTCCTGGACCGGAAGCTCAATGAGCTTGATGGTCTGGATCTGGAGAGGGGAGAGCTTCTGCGTCTGCTTTAATGCGATTTCCTGTTTGAGCATATTGTCTAGAGATTAGCGACGGGTCTATAAACTGTTACGGTGTCGGTCACATAATTGTGCTCTTTATTCACGGCAGGGAAGTTTATGCCTTCCTTTACCACAAGAGCCGACGTGTATGAGGATTTGATCTTCTGCAGGAACTCCATCGCTTCTGACTTTGTCCTGAAATCACCCACGACAACTCTGAAAAACGGATTCTGGTAATTTCTGTATGCGGGAATTCCGGGATATGTAGCCTTGAAAATCTTCATGACATTTTCAGAAGCATTTCTGGCAGTCTTGCTGTTGTCGAAGAAGATGCGGACCCTGTATCCTGTAAGTTTCCTGGAACTGTTGGACGCAATCTGCAGCTTCATGGCATTGACAATGCTCTGTGACTGATGGATTTTTACATCGCCCTCTCCGTACGGATGACTGGAGAGCAGACCGAAAATCGACTTTCCGACGAGGGTGGAATCCATTGCGGCAGCCTGACGGTAAACGACGGAATCCGCCTGGGCCATGTCTGAATTATAATCTTGCCCCCATGAAAGTACGGGCAGTGCCAATGCTACTATGAGTATTGCTAACTTTTTCATTGTCAATGTCTTTATAATTATTCCATAAAGGTGCTCAGCGGCATGCCCTTCCTGGAGATTGTCATTTTTATGCCCTCAGCCTTCACTCTTGCCGATACATCTACTGTATATGAATCAGCATTCAAATCTTTCAGCAGGGCCAATGCGGACAGCAGGTAAATCTCCGGCCTCAGTTCTGCAATTCCCGAAATGCGGTGCTTGTCGTCAGACTTTTTCTGCACCTCAAATCCGTTGGCGGTAAAGTCGATGATAGCCGTGCCCTTATGGTAAACTGTTCCCTGAATGTCGGAAACGGCAAATTTGAACACCGGATTATGGATTCCTACCAGAAACACCCCGTTCAGGCTTCTCAGTCCCGAAGGTGATATGGACACGATGTCGCAAGATGTTATCGAGATATCCTTGATTTTTCCGCAACCTGCGAGGCATACAGTCATGATGACTTTCAATGCTGTCAATATGAATCTTTTCATTTCCAATAATCCTTTTGTCTGCCGGGCCATACCTTTTTGCTGATAGACTTGACTTACAAAAGTAGTGAAAAAATAATAAAAGTCATATCTTTGCAGGTGAAAAGGTACGGAATGTGCCACACAGTGCATTCCGGGCGCGTGCCAAACTGGTACGTGATATACAAACAGACTTAAATCCGCGGAACTTTGCGGAAAATCAGATAAAAATATGGCAAGCAAGAAAGTGTATATCGAGACCTACGGATGTCAGATGAATGTCAATGATACCGAGGTGATTTTCTCGATTCTGAAGAAGGCAGGCTACGACAGGACTGAGAATATGGATGAGGCTGACGTGATCATGGCCAATACCTGTTCGGTCCGCGACAATGCAGAACAGCGTATTTGGGGACGCATTGACCAGTTCTACGGTCAGAAACGTGTTCACGAAGGCGTCGTTACCGGTATCGTCGGATGTATGGCCGAGAGACTGAAAGACAAGCTGTTGGAAAGCGGACGTGTCGATTTCGTGGCAGGTCCTGATTCATACAGGTCTCTTCCGCTACTTCTTTCCAGAATAGCCCCGGGAAGGCCGCAGATCAATGTCGAACTTTCCAGAGAGGAAACATACGGGGACATCGAGCCTGTCCGCATTGACAAGAATGGCGTGTCCGCCTTCATTTCCATCATGCGCGGATGCAACAACGTTTGTTCATATTGCGTAGTCCCTTATACAAGGGGTGCTGAACGCAGCCGCGACCCTCACACGATTGTCAGGGAGGCCTGCGATGTCTTTTCCCGTGGATACAAGGAGGTTACACTCCTCGGCCAGAATGTGGACTCATATCTCTGGAAGAATCCTGAGGACGCTTCAGATGTCACTGACTTCGCGGACCTTCTTTCCAAGGTGGCCGAGATCAGTCCGCTCCTCCGCGTGAGATTCTCTACATCCCATCCTAAAGACATCAGTGACAAGGTCATAGATACGATGGCGAAGTATGACAACATCTGCCGTCATATCCATCTGCCGGTACAGTCCGGAAGCAATGCCATGCTCGAGAAGATGCGCCGCCGCTATACCCGCGAGTGGTATCTCGAAAGAGTCGACAGAATCCGCAAGTCAATGCCAGACTGCGCGATCACTACTGACATCATTGCCGGCTTCTGCGGTGAAACGGAGCAGGACCATCAGGACACTTTGGATATAATGCGCAAGGTCGGTTATGACTATGCCTATATGTTCCAGTACTCCGAGAGACCCGGAACTCTTGCTGCACGCAACTATCCTGACGACATCCCTCTTCAGGAGAAGACCAGGCGTCTGAACGAAATCATTTCCCTCCAGAACGAACTGAGTCTTGAAAGCAACACCCGTGATCTGGGCAAGGAGTTCACAGTCCTCATCGAGGGTACATCGCGCAGAAACCAGGAGGAACTTTGCGGAAGGACCTCGACCAACAAGATGTGCGTGTTCCCGGCGCTTCTTTCGTCCGAGACCAACCCTGCTGACGGCGTGAAGGTTTTCAATGTAGGTGATTACGCCAAGGTTCGTGTCGTCTCATGTACCTCAGCAACACTTATTTGCGAACTGTCATAGATCATCTGGTCCGCGAAACTGTAATAGCCGGAATCGGAGATTATCACGTGGTCCAGCATTGAGATGCTGAATGTTTCAGCCGCTTTCTTGAGCCGTTCCGTTTCCACGACATCAGCCTTTCCCGGCTGTGGATTTCCGGACGGATGGTTGTGGACAAGGATTATACCGTCGGCTTTCTTTTCAATAGCCTTCCTGAGAATAGAATTGGTGTCTATCGTAGTAGATGAGAGTCCGCCGGTGGACACTTTTTCCTTATACAGGATATGATTGGCCCGGTTCAGGTAGAGAATCCAGCATTCCTCATGGTCGATTCCCTTCAGGACAGGAAACATTATTGAAAATATCTGTGACGCATTGGTGATGGCGCGGCAAGGCGAGCGGGACCCTTCGGCCGCGAATCTGCGTCCCAGCTCGAATGCCGCCGTGACGGTCGCAGCCTTGTTTTTCCCTATGCCTCCGATAGCCTGCATTTTGTCAATGGACATGGCGGACAGTTCCGTAAGGCTTCCGGCAGCAGCAAGCAGTTCATGCGACATCTCCAGCACGTTTTTGTTTCCGCTTCCTGTCCGGAGCAGGATTGCCAGGAGCTCGGCATTGCCCAAAGCGGAGCTCCCTTTTGCAATCAGCCTTTCCCTAGGTCTTTCTTCAATGTTGAGTTCTTTCAGTTTCATGGTCTTTTATGTGATTATTATTCTGTCTGTCAATGCAGGTTTCGGTCGTGCCCGTCATGTGGACCCGTTCCGTCTCAGGCTCGTAACCGGCTGCAAGATAGGCCTATGAAACTGGAAAATCTGCAGAAAGTTGCTCGAACTCCTGCAGATTTTTATGATTTTTAAACTTTTTGTCTGTTTTTTTAATCCCGGACCGCTGATTTGTCTATTCCGGACATCTTCTGACAATTATCTCTTGGCTTCCAGAATCAGGTCTCCCAACTCGCGGATATCCCTTGCTATCATATCAGGAGGGAAAAACTCCGGCGCCGGATTTGTTCTGGCATCCTCTGCGACCTTGAGAGCTGTTTCGACAGTTGTCTCACCTGAAAGTACAAGCACGCCTACGGCACCTGCATTGTGAGCCATGGCGGTGTCAGTGTATATGCGGTCTCCCACCATTGCGATTTCTTCCGGTTTCAGACCATGTCTGTGCATGATTCCGTCCAGCATTGTCGGGTCTGGCTTTCCGAGAACGATGTCCGGGCGACGTCCGGTGGCATGTTCTATACATTTCTGCAATGAGCCGCAGTCCACGAGGACAGTAGGCTGGTCGGTAGGGCATACCCTGTCAGGATTTGTCGCGATATAAGGGACTCCCTGGCTTGCCCACCATGCGGCACGGCAGAGGCGCGGATAGGTGAGAGTTGTGTCAAATGCCACTACGAGGACATCGGGAACGTCGTTCGGATCATCCGCGCATGCTTCGAAGCCGGCTTTCTCGAACTGGCTAACCATACTTGGAGTGCCGAGCATATAGAGCCTCTTTGCCTGAGGATATTTCTCCTTTATATAGTCAATGGCAGCGAGTGAGGTTGTGTACATGTTGCCTTCATCGGCATTGATGCCCATTCCTTCAAGTTTGTGGAGGTAGTCGGCTACGGATTTTGTAGGATTGTTCGTGAGGAATGAGTAACCGATTCCGGCATCTGTCATGTCCTGCAAAAAACCCTTTGTAAAAGGGAACAGATTGCTTCCCATATATATTGTCCCGTCCATGTCCAGAGCAATGTGTCTGATTCCGGACAATTTCTTTTTCAACTCCGGTGTGAGTTCTTTGTTGTAGTTTGTACTCATTGCTGTATTTTCATTTGTTTGCAAATTTAGCAATGTTTCTCTAAAGTAATGCTATCTATATTTCATTTCGTGTGTTTTCTTTCATTTTTCTGCCGGCTTTCCACCCGTTTGGCCAAGTGGAACCGGCATTGATGTAAATTATATTAATTCAAAATTAAAAAATCTTTGCAATTACCGGAATTTGGATTAAATTTGTGGTAATTAAGTTTACGTGTACTAATCGGTTAATGCGCGGCTGTCAATATGAAGAAGCACACACATACTGCACCAGGAATAGAAGAATTCAAGAAACTGCTGAAGAAACATTCGTTGAAATCTACACAGCAGAGGTTGGCTGTACATAATGCGATGCTGAAGCTGGGACATGCTTCAGCTGATATGGTAACAGAGGAAATCAGGAGTCAAGGCACTACCAATGTTACCGTAGCTTCGGTGTATAATATACTTTCACAGATAGCTTTGCTTGGAATATATGACCACAGGATGAGTGCCAACAACAAGATGTATTTCGACGTGAATACTTTCAGGCATATCCATCTGTATGATTATGTGAACAATACATTCAAGGATGTCATTGATGATGACTTCATGGACAATCTCGACGCATATTTTGCCAAGAAAAAGTTCAAGGGATATCGTGTCGAGTGTGTGGATGTGCAGATAGTCTGCCGTCCGAGCCGTTCATACGTAAAGAAGAATACGTCAGAGAAAGTAGCTGAATAACAGCCTGTTGCCGTATACCCACATAAACTTTGACCTTATACACTATGCGCTTTAACCTGACCATAAAGACTATTGCTGCTGTCATTGTGTCTTCTATGATTGCTGTTTCATGCAGCAAAACTTCTTCTGTGCCCTATGTGGATTCTTCCATGGGCTTCGTCACGGGTGACAACCTGTTTACAACTGATGCCGGAATGACCTATGACTTTACCACGGCGGAGCAGTTCAATTATGAGTTCGGGACCAGATTGTTCGTGTCCTGTGAGGTGGGGGATTGCATTGATCCTGCAAAGAATCTGTTTTCCGCAAATCTGGTGAATTGCTCGGTTCCTGTTACCGGTGCTATCGTGAGGCCAGGGACTTCGGGATTCGACAAGTCGGAATGGAAAGATCCGATATCTGTCAATAATGCTTGGATATCAGGAGGTTATATAAATCTTTATTGCTCTTGGACAGGACATAAGAATTCAGGTGTGGTGCAGCGTTCCGCATTCGTGTTCGAAGGGACCTTCACAGGCATTGACAATGCTCCTGACACTTTGTCTTTTTCTCTCGTCCATGATTCCGAAGGTGATGGTTTTTCTTCCGGAGGCGATGTGGCCAATCTTGTGATGATAAACAAAATGGCCACATTCCCTGTCCAGGAATTTCTTCCTTCCGGGAATGCGGTCATAAGATTGTTATGGACATGGCACCGGTCTGACGGACATTATATCTATCCGGAGACCGAAAGCCATAGTATGATTTACGATTATTCTGCTGCAGCCGCGTCAGCCGAGCCTTCTACGAAAGCGATGATTTCGCCTTTCACTACGTTGGCTCCCTGAGTTCCGGTAACTGCTACAACCCGACCGTCAACAGCAGGAATCACGTCTTCCATACCATAATAGGTCTGAACGTAGCCCATTGCCTTGCCGGCCTTCACTTCTGAGCCTGCGATAGGTGCCGTAGATTCGTCATCGACATCCAGCTGCCACATGAGCTGTCCCTTTGCCGGTGCCTGTACAGGTACTGCATGAGGATATTTCTTGGCATACTCTTCGACATTGAATTTAGGCATTTCCACTACCGGACGGACAACCGTGATTGGCGCACCTGCCTTGGCCTTCAAGTCCTTGAGTTCAGCATTGAACCTCTCCTTTGCAACGCCGCTCTTGTAGTCGCGGTACTGTCTCTCATGCATTGCGAATTCGAAGAGTTCCTCCTGATCCTGTCCCTCGTCCCAGCCTTCGTCTTTCATCATCTGGCGGAATTTAGGAAGTTCGTCAGGATACATGTCCTGAGGATTGCCGGTGTAGAATTCCATTCCTTTCTCTTTCGCAAGGTCAATGATTTCCGGCGCGAGTTTTCCAGGGAGCTGTCCCATCCTGCCCAGAATCATGTTCCATGTGTCCTTGTCAATGGTAGTCCATCTTGGCTTTCCATTGAGGACATTGAGGAGGTTCATGAGTGATGTGTTCTTTACGTACTGGCTGAACGGTGTCACCAGAGGCGGATATCCGAGTCTTGGCCATACATACTGGACTTCATCGAAAAGCTTCACCATGAGGGTGTCAAGGCTGATTTCAGAACGTCCGTGAGCGCGCTCTGAGGCGTTGATTGCAGCCTGGAAACCTTTCAGGTCTGCCATCATCGAGCCCATCATTCCGCCCGGGAGGCCGCAGCCTACGAGGAGGGAGGACATCAGTTTGTTGGCCGGATTGATCCAGTAACCGAGGAAGTCGTCAATGAATTTCTGCGTGAGCTTGCGGACTTCCATGTATGCGTCCATGTTCAGGTCTTTCACAAGGAATCCGTCTGCCTTCATCATTTCCCTGATGGTTATCACATCCGGATGGATTTTTCCCCATGAGAGAGGTTCTACCGCTACGTCGAGATAGTCCGCTCCCGCGCGCGCCACTTCCAGCATTGATGCAGGCGAAAATCCAGGGCCTGTGTGTCCGTGGTACTGGACGATAAGGTGCTGATGTTTCTTCTTGATGCAGCTTGTGAGCTCGGCGAGGAATGTCGGTCTGCCGACTCCTGCCATATCTTTCAGGCAGATCTCGTCGCAGCCGTATTCTACTACCTTGTCAACAATGCCCATGTAGTATTCGACTGTGTGGACCGGTGAGTTCGTGATGGACAATGCCACCTGTGAAATCATGCCGGCTTTCTTTGCGAATTCTACTGACAATTTCAGGTTCCTGTGATCGTTCAGGCCGCAGAATGATCTTGCGATGTCTGTTCCCTGAGCTTTCTTCACTTTGTACATCAGTTCCCTGACGTCTGCCGGAACCGGGTTCATTCTCAATGCGTTAAGTCCGCGTTCAAGCATGTGTGTCTGGATGCCCGCCTTGTGGAAAGGTGCTGTCCATCTTCTGACTGCAACGTTAGGGTTTTCTCCGAACAGGAGGTTTACCTGCTCGAATGCTCCACCATTGGTCTCGACTCTGTCGAAACAGCCCATGTCAATGATAGCGGGGGCGACTTCCTCAAGCTGGTCCACTCTAGGCACATACTTGCCTGAAGACTGCCACATATCCCTGTAAACCAGAGAAAATTTGATTTCTCTTGCCATTTTTTAACTTACTTTATTTTGTTATAACTTGTTCGTGGTTATCCGGCAAATATAGTGATTATTCTTGGAACATGTTTTGAAAACCGGTCATGAATTTTTCCGGTGCATATACAAAAAAAGAGTCAATCCGAAGACTGACTCTTTTCGCAGGGTGAACGGTGGGGCTCGAACCCACGACAACCAGAACCACAATCTGGCGCTCTACCAACTGAACTACGCTCACCATGTTTAGGATTGCAAAGGTATGAATATTTTCTTACAATCCAAAATTTTCTGCAAGAAAAAAGAAAATTTTCGTTTGTTGGGCTCTTTCACTATATTTGTAGGTTGGAATTTGTATCAGAAATGACATTGTCATTGACCTGAGATAAAATTCTTCAGGACAAACGATTGGGATGCTTTCGGCGGCATTGGAAACTCCGGCGGAACATCGGATGAAACACAAAACAGATATTCGGAAAGTTATGGAAAATATAAAATGCCTTATTGTCGGCTCCGGTCCTGCCGGCTATACTTCGGCCATCTATACTGGACGTGCCGGAATACAGACTGTTCTTTACGAGGGAATGGAACCGGGAGGACAGCTGACCACGACCACGACGGTGGAAAACTACCCTGGATTCGAAAACGGAGTCGATGCAAATATGCTGATGGCATCAATGAAAGCTCAGGCTGCAAGATTCGGGGCTGAAATCCGCAGCGGAAGAATTGCATCGGCCGACCTTTCATCCAGACCGTTCAGGCTGACGGACAGCGAAGGCAGGGAACTCGAAGCTGAGACATTGATCATAGCCACAGGCGCGACTGCGAAATACCTCGGCCTTCCTTCAGAGCAGAAGTTCAAGGGACTTGGCGTGTCGGCTTGCGCTACCTGCGACGGTTTCTTCTATAGGAAGAAGGATGTTGCCGTAGTCGGCGGGGGAGACACTGCGTGCGAAGAAGCGACATATCTGGCTAACATCTGCAAGAAAGTATATATGATCGTGAGGAGGGATGTTTTCAGGGCTTCCAAAGCGATGCAGGAAAAAGTTCTGAACACTCCAAACATTGAAGTTTTGTGGAACTGCAACACTCAGGAGGTGCTCGGAGACGCGAACGGCGTTACCGGAGCTAGACTCGTCAGAAAAGATGGTAAGGTTTTTGATATCAGCATTGACGGTTTCTTTCTCGGCATTGGCCATCATCCGAATGCGGATCTGTTCAAAGAGTGGATTCGTACTGATGAGAATGGCTATATAATCACTGAAGGAAAGTCTTCACGCACTTGTGTGGATGGCGTTTTCGCGGCGGGAGATGTGCAGGATCCTCATTACAGACAGGCAATTACAGCAGCCGCCTCAGGTTGCAGGGCTGCCCTTGATGTGGAAAAATTCCTCAATAGCCTGAAGTAATTGGGAAACGGACTTGGCCAGACGTGGCCTGAAACCGGACAAGATAATTTATTAGAATATGAAAATAACAACTAAGGTAATTCTGGGAGTGTTCGCAGTATTGGCGGCTTCTTCATGCAAATCGCAGTACGATACGCTGCTGTCCAGCAATGATGTGGACACCAAATACAAGGCGGCATTCGATTATTTCAATAAAGGAAAGTATCAGAAATCTGCTGCGCTGTTCGAGTCAATGTCAGTGCTTACGGATGGTACGGAGCGCGATGACACTGTCCAGTATTACTGGGGCCTGAGCAACTACCGTTACAAGGACTATGTTACGGCAGAGGCCAATTTCAACCGTTTCGTGAATAACTTCCCGAGAAGCCCGTTTGCTGAGGAGGCCAGATTCCTGAGAATAGACTGCCTGTACAAATCTACATACAGATATGAACTCGACCAGGCACCGACAAAGGTTGCCATTGCTTCTATCAATGAATATGAGAAGGACTATGGCTCGAATCTCCACAAGGACGATTGTGATGCCATGCTTAAGGACCTGAACGGAAGACTTGACAGAAAAGCATTCGAGGGAGCCCGCCTGTATTACAACATGGAGGACTATAAGGCTGCCAGAGTCGCTTTCCGTAACACATTGAAGGATAATTCGGAAAATATCTATCGTGAAGATATCCTGTATTACATTGCTAAATCTTCATACAAATATGCGCAGCTCAGTATCGCTTCCAAGCAGAGAGACCGTTATCTTACCTTTATGGACGACTATCTGAATTTCGTGAGCGAGAATCCGCAGTCAAAGTACTCCAAGGAATTGAAGACTCTTTATAATCGCGCCCAGAAGGTTCTCGGCCACTACACAGGCACCGATGAAGATGCCGATGTGAAGGAAAAGGTCTTCGAGAAAGAGAGGAAGGCTGCCGAGAAGGCCGACAAAAAATCCAGATAAAAAAGTTTTGAAACAATCTTCGGCCGGCTTCAGTATATATTAAATGGAGGCCGATGATGGCAGAGGTTGCCATATGCCCGGCCGATTAGATGACAATTTAGAATAGTAAAAGAATGGACAAGAAGAATGTACCTCAGAACACTATCACAAGGGATGTGAAGTATCTCGCTGCCCCTACAGGCAACATTTACGAGACAGTAGTTATTCTGTACAAGAGAGCTAACCAGATTGCCCTTGCTGAGAAGAAGGAACTTAACAAGAAACTTGAAGATTTCAAGAACGACCGTGACTCGATGGACGAAGTATTCGAGAACCGCGAGCAGATCGAAATCTCAAAATACTATGAGAGACAGCCTAAGCCTGTTCTCGTTGCCGTTTCAGAGTTCGAAAATGGCGAACTGACTTACAGGATGGCCAAGAACGAGTCTGCTTCTGAGGCTGCACAGCCGGAGGCTCCTGCCAAGAAACAGAAAAACGTCGAAGAGTAGGCAATGATTTGCTGATATGCTCAAGGCACTTCATATAAAGAATTACGTTCTGATCGACTCGCTGGATATCGAATTTCCGGCGGGTCTCGTGATTATTACGGGGCAGACCGGTGCCGGAAAGTCTATACTTCTCGGTGCCCTTTCTCTCGTAATGGGCTCACGTGCAGACTCTTCCGTAATCGGCGCCGCAGGGGACAACTGTGTCGTGGAAGCGGAATTCGAGGTCAATGATGAAGATGGCTCCTTGAGACAATATCTTGACGAAAACGAGATTGACTTCGACCCTGTCGATGGTAAAGGCCAATTGACAATCAGGCGTATTCTGAATTCCAACGGCAGGTCCCGTTCCTTCGTAAACGATTCGCCGGCACCTCTGAAGGTGTTGTCAATGCTGTCGTCACGTCTCATTGACATACACTCCCAGCACGAGACTATGTTGCTGCGCGACAAGCAGTTCCAGATGTCGATGCTGGACCACTTCGCAGGCGACAGCGGACTCCTGCAGTCCTGCAGGACCAGATGGGAGCGTCTGACGGGATTGAAAAATGACCTTGACGAGGTCAATGCCAATCTGAGCCGGACCAATGCCGAGAAGGATTATAATCAGGCCCAGTTCGAAAGACTTGATTCCGCTCATCTGAAAGACGGTGAACTGGAGGAACTGGAAACCGAGCAGAAGCAGCTTGCCAATGCTGAAGAAATCAAGTCTTCACTTTATCAGGTGGAAAACTATTTTTCACCATCTGGAGATGATGCACAGGATGACAGGATGTCGATAGACTCCATGCTTAAGGATTCTTCCAGAATCTTGGACAAACTGTCGTCATACATCCCTTCCGTATCTGCACTTTCCGAAAGAATCGAGTCAGCGAGACTGGAACTCGATGATGTCCTGTCGGAAGTGTCTGATTTGGAATCAGGTACGGAAATTTCTGATGAGAGGTTACAGGAAGTGGAAGAAAGGTTGTCCTTGCTTTATGACCTTCTGAAAAAGTATTCCTGCACTCAGGTTTCCGAACTTATAGAACTAAGGGACAGGCTCTCTGAGTCTTTGGCTGACACCAGTGTGCTTGAAGCCAGAAAATCAGCCCTTGAACAGGAAATTGGGGAGGCGGAGAAAGACTTGGCTGACGCATGTTCTGATTTGCATGACGCAAGGGCCAAGGCAGTGCCGGGTTTCTCTGAAAATATCTGTAATTCTATCCGTTCACTGGAACTCGATCGTGCCGTGTTCGATGTGGTTCTGGAACCGGGAAAACCCGGACCGGACGGTTCGGACACCATCCTGTTCCGCTTCTCTTCTACCGGAAAATCCCCGGTGGACGTAGCAAAATGTGCATCAGGTGGTGAAATGTCGCGTATCATGCTGTGCCTCAAGGCGATGATGGCCCGCTACACGAATATGCCGTCAATGATTTTCGATGAAATCGATACCGGAGTCTCCGGTAGTGTCGCCGACAAGATGGGCTCCATGATTTGCTCAATGGGGGATTATATGCAGGTCTTCGCCATCACTCATCTTCCTCAGGTTGCGGCCAAGGGTGATGCGCATTATATCGTCACCAAAGAGTTTGACGGTGATAGAGCCATATCATCTATCCGCAAGATTTCCGGAGAAGACAGGGTTATGGAAGTGGCCAGAATATTAAGTGGCTCCAGAGTTACCCCTGAAGCCATCGCAAATGCCAAATCTCTACTCGGCAAATAACCCTACCGCATTCTCCATACGCGACGTTTCAGCCATAGCGCCAGAATCGGATCCGATATTTCGAGTTTTTTGGGTGCTGTCAATGTTATCAGGTCTTTTTCCGTCAATGCCTTTTTTAGTCTTGAAATGTTCGCAGCTGTTCCAAGTTGGTAGTTGTTAAGTATTTCGCTTCTTGTAAAACCCGTAGTGACGCCATCTGTCAATGCTCGCAAAAAATTCATCTGATATGACGACAGGCTTTCCGTCTGCTGTATGAACAGTGGTTCGCAAGCGTCAAGCATGTGGTCAATGCCGTATTCGACGTCTTCTTTCGTGGCTTGGAAATCAGTCCGCAGCCATACCAGCCAGGATAGTTGTTGAACATAAGATGAATACCGGTCCGTAACAGTACATATTTCAGTTGCCAGTTCAGGTGAGATTTCCTTTCCTGTTACGTTAAACCTGCCGCATATATATTCGACCCAATCCGCTTCAGAGATTTTGTTCAGATATAATAAGTCTCCGAATCTGTAGAATGGATGGCTTTGGCTCTGAAACATTGTTTCCATCATATGCTTTTTGCTCCCATACAGGCAATATGACACATTGCTCTGGAGTTGCCAGATGCCGCGCAGCTTTTTCTGGAATGTGAGAGAATCCGGGAAATCAGCAATCTGCTGGAATTCATCGATACAGATTACGATTTTGATACCTTTCTGTTTTGCTATTGTCTCCGGCAACTGAAGGATATCTTCAGTTACAGTATTGGAGTTGTTATATTCCAATGCGATTGAAAACTCCGAAAGAGGGTCCTGTCCGATGCTTATTTTCGGAACGAATCGGCTGAGAAAGGTTTTGGCGTTTTCCATCCATTCCTCCCATTTGGTGGATGTGGCTCGCACGACTGCAGTTGCAAAGGCGTTTATGAAATCGTGTTCCGACCTGCAGCCGAAGGCATCAATTTTAGCTATTTTCAATGACTCGTTCTCCACTAAGGAACAGACTTTTTCCACCAATGAGGTCTTGCCCATCCTTCTCGGCGAGATCAATATGGTGTTCACTCCGTATAAGAAGTTCATTTTTAGACGGTTAGTCTCTTCTTTCCTGTCTGTAAACGTGTTCCCTTCGACGCGCACGCCGAATACAAAAGGTATCTCATTTTCGGTAGCCATGGCCTCTACGTTTTCTGCAAAGATATACAATCCTCCGAAATTTAACAACCTTGTTTAAAACATGTTTGTTAAATTTCGGGGTCCAAGTAGGGATGATTGTTATTTCTTTACAATTCGGATTGAGTAGTCCGGTCCATAGACGATGCGTCGCACGCCCTCATTGACATAACCCCCGTTGCCAAGTTCTCTGAAGAGGAAATCCGTCTGCATCATTGCAGTAGTGCCCATTCTGGCGACATTCTCCATCCATTTCTTGCCGTAAGTTGACTTCATCTTGATGAAGAAGTAGGCGAGGTCATAGCCCTGGAAAGAGAACTGTGTGGGTTCCGTGTTGTAGAGCGCACGATATTCCATGAGGAAATGACGGACCTCAGAAGATTCATAATCAATGAAATATGATGTCGATACCCTTGTCTTCAGGTTGTGGAGATTTTCAATGTCGATAGTCTCGAATGAACGGATCTTTGACGGGCTGTAAAGCACCACGTTATATTTTCTATAGACCAGCATGTCGAGGTTGCGTACGGCATCATTGACAAAAGCCTCGCTCTCGGAATTGATGATGACGCGGTTGGTTCCGGTTTTTGTCATCAACGCCGCAATTGCATTGGCCGCGTTTCTTCCTTCCAGAATGTTGTACGAGTATCTTGCGCAGGAGAGTGATGCGTCGCTGATGACTTCATTCATCAATGTTACCGAAGCATTTGTTGCTGCACTTTTCTCGCTGATTACCAATACTTTGTCTCCAGAGCGGGTTTCGCTCTTAAGCCATTTCACCAGGTCTCTGTATTGTGTACCCTGTGAGGTCGGAGCCTGGATCATGTTACTGTGTGACTGGGTAAGACCGGCTGTCCTGTGGTCGAGAGGGGAGATGACGTAAGTTCCTTCCGGGGCGATTGCCAATGTCTTGGAAACTGCATCTGAATTGACAGGGCCGATGGAAAAATCGCTTGCACTCAACCTGTCTGAAGTTACGGGTATGTTCGTGCCTGAGACATCATAGACACTAAGGTCGGTACTTATGCCTTCCTTGCTCAAGTCCTTGACTGCCAGAAGGACACCGCTGTAGAAATCCATATTGCTCTCGCTCGGACTGCTTGTGGAAGCCTTCATCGGCAACATCAGCAGGGCATTGACAGTAGCATTGGAAAACTTCAGATTCCATGAATTATTGTTTTCCTCCTGGACTGTCTCGTGTGTTGTTTCTGCCTTTTCCGTCTTTACGGGCGCTGTCTCGTGTGTCGCGTGGCTGTACTTTTTGGACGCCACCATTTCATTGACCTTTTCAGCTGAAGGAATGCGTATTTTCTGGCGGCTCTTGAGTTTCGAACTTGAAAGGCCGTTGTAGGCCATGAGAATGTCTTTCGGAACCGAATACTTGAATGCGATATCTTCAATGTCTTCGTACCATTTTGCCACGTGGATCGTGTAGTCGTCCTTCTTCTTCTGGTCTGCCTGTCTGGTATCCTGGTTCTTGGTGTCTGCAGGTTTTGCGGCGGTTTCCTGTTTTGCTGCAGTGCCGATGACAGGAATCAGCAGTATGGTATTCTTCTTAAGGCCTTCCGTCTGGAGATGGCTCTCCGGATTTGCCTTGCAGATATCATCGACAGTAACCCCGTATGCCTTGGCAATGGAGAACAATGTCTGTTTCTCCATCACGACATGAGACCAGTATAATTTCCCGTCTCCGCCTCTGACCTTTTCCTTGGAAACTGTTACTGGAGTCTGCACATAAGTCTGTGCAGCAGAGTAGTTTGCTGCTGTAAGGCTGAGCACGCACACGGCGGCTGATATGATTGTCTTTTTATTCATTTCGTCTATATTTTTTCAGCGAAATCGAGCAGAGTCCTGCTGAATGAAGACCATGACAGTCTCTTCTTCTCCGCCCTGATCCTGTCTATGCAACTTTCCCGTATGACAGGGTCTCCGAAGTACCTGACTATTTCTTTCCGTATGCATTCAGGAGTCACTTCATCAGCGACAATTCCCGTTCCGGTATCCCCGATGGTGCTTTTCAGCCCTCCCACATCAGTGACGATCATCGGTACTTCGAAATGATATGACACTGAACTGATTCCGCTTTGGGTCGCGCTTCTGTACGGAAGCACAGTCACGTCGGCGGCTGAAAAATAATCCTTGACTTCCGAATCCTTTATATATTTCGGGAAGATGTGGATCCTGTCTTTTCCTTCGATGGTGTCAATGATTTTCTGATATGGTTCGAATGAACCGTATGGCTCACCTGCAATGATGAGCTGATAGCTGTCATCCAGATTCTTGAATGCCTCGAGAAGTATATCAAGCCCTTTGTATTGTCTTATGAGGCCGAAGAAAAGAATGTTCTTCTTTTCCGGCTGCAGCCCAAGCTGTCTTTCCGCGTCCTCTCTTTTCAGTTTTGCTCCGAAATGCGAGTAGAGCGGATGCTGTTTCATTACGTATTTGGCATCGGGCTTCATTTCCAGCAAGTCCGACGTCACTGCGTCGCACATGGTGACGAAGCCATCGCATCCTGCCAGAAAATATTTTGTAAAAGGAGTGTCGAAAAACCGCTCTTCATGAGGAATGACATTGTCAAGTATTCCTATTACCTTGCACCCTTTGCCTGCATGTCTGGCGACATATCCCAGTGAAGGGGCGAAATATGACATCCAGTATCTCATTATGAGGATGTCCGGCTTCCATTCGCGGATGGCTTTGGCTGTCCGTATCCATGAAAGCGGGTTGGCAGTGTCCAGCAGGGCTGTGGATTCCACAGGCATTGCTTCATCGTCGGGTGTTACGTACTGTGTCTTACCCGGGAAAAGGAAATCAGGATACTGTCTCGTGAAGTTGAAGGCACGGACATTATCAGATTTGCCCAGTTCATTGTACAATGCTGCATTGAACTGGGCAATTCCTCCTCTGAAAGGATAAAAGCACGATAGAATCGCGATTTTCACGATCGTCTATGTTTAGTATTATTTGGAATCGTCCTTCTTGGAGCTTCCTGAATTCTTTGATTTATCCTTTACGTAAGCCTCGTTGAGCTTTACGATGATGTCTTCCGTTACATCGAGGCTGCTGTCACCAGCTGCTACCGGAGCAGGAAGGATGTCTCCCTGAGTTGCGAGAATCATCGCGTAGTGGTTCTCAGCCGCATATGCGTCGAGGAACTTCTTGATGGCGTCACCGATGTTGTTCATCATAACCTGCTGCTCTTCAGCGATTTCCTGGTTCTTCTGATTTGCGAAGTTATTGAAATCGTTTCTCTGCTGCTCGAGTTTCTCGCCCTGAACTTCAGCGACTGAGCGTGTGATGAGACCTTTGTTAATCTTCTCCTGGAAAGAATTTACATCATTCTGAAGCTTGTTTCCACGTCTGTTGACTTCTTCCTGAATTCCCTGTGCCTTGGACTCAACTACTGATCTGAGGTCATTGGCCATGTCGTACTCGTTGAGTACTTTGTCAAGATTGAAATAAACAATCGCTCCGCTTTCTGCTGCAACTGCGCTATCTGTTCCTGCCTCTCCCTTCGCTCCTGATTTTCTGTCAGAAAAGTTTACGATTGCGAGCGCTGCCACAGCAACAAGAGCTATGACGCTGAGAATTAATGGTGTGTTCTTCATTGTTATTTAAAAATTAATATTTGCTATAAATTCCGCCGTCTGGAAGACGGCATAATGACGCAAAGTTACTAAAATATTTTAATCTTCGACAGGTATGCCTGAATAGTTTTTTCAAGCCCCATGTAAAGTGCGTCGCAGATTATCGCATGGCCGATGGAAACTTCGTCTGTCCAAGGGATTGTACGGATGAAATATTCCAGATTTTCGAGATTGAGGTCATGGCCGGCATTGAGTCCCAATCCGCATTCCTTCACTTTCTCCGCTGTCAGCAGATACGGCTTGATTGCCTTTTCTCTGTCTGCCCTGTAATTTGCCGCATATGCCTCAGTGTACAACTCCACCCTGTCCGCACCGCAAACCGCAGCGGCTTCCGCCATCGCAGGGTTCGGGTCAATGAAAATGGACGTTCGGATGCCCCTGGCCTTGAACTCCTTGCAGATGTCCGTAAGGTAATCCCTGTTCTTTATCGTGTCCCATCCGGCATTGGAAGTGATGGCATCCGCGGCATCAGGGACCAGTGTCACCTGTGACGGTACGATTTCATTGACAAGATCGATGAATTTAGGGATAGGATTTCCCTCGATGTTAAGTTCGACATTGATGAGAGGCTTTATCTCTCTCACGTCGTTGTATCTGATGTGTCTTTCGTCAGGTCTCGGGTGTACGGTTATTCCTTCTGCGCCGAAACGGACGCAGTCCACTGCCGCTTTCTCCACGTCAGGGAGATTGCCGCCTCGGGCATTGCGCAGAGTTGCGATTTTGTTTATGTTAACGCTTAATTTCGTCATAGCAGTAACTATATATAGACAAAAATAGATATTATTGTTCAAATATTGTAAAGAAAGTACTAATTTTGAGACTTTCAAAGCGAAATAGCAATGCTTTTAGGCCTGTTTTTAAGAAATACAAGTCTGGTCGGTAATCTGCGTCTCCTCGATATGTTGAAAAAACTTGGAAAGGCGGGTTGCGATTCATATTATATATATGATGACGATGAGGTTCGCGACGGAACAGATATGGTGCTCAGAATCGGTGGTGACGGAACATTTCTGTCGGCATCCAAGAAGGTGGCCGGAACCGGAATCCCGGTTCTGGGAGTGAATCTCGGAAGGCTTGGCTTTCTTTCCGAAAATCTTCCTGAGGATGCGGCAGATGCCATCTTGTCGGGACGCTATGAACTGGAAGACCGCACGCTGTTGAGCGTTTCGGTTTCAGACCAGAAGTTGAACAAAGACGTGGGGTTCTGCCCGTATGCATTGAACGAAGTCACCATCCACCGCAGTGGGGCTGCGATTCTCGGCATCAATGTAAGGATGAACGGGGACAAGTTGCCGACTTGCTGGGCCGATGGCCTTATCGTTGCGACAAGTTCCGGTTCGACGGCATATGCTCTCAGTGCAGGCGGCCCGATATGCAGCCCGGATGCCAAGGTCCTCATTATCGAACCGATTGCGCCGCACAACTTGAATGTGCGTCCTCTTGTGGTCCCTGAATCTACGGATATCAGCATTACAATTTCGTCCAGAGATGATGAGGCCGTCCTTACGATGGACAACAGAAATTACACCATCAGACCTGATGCTGAGGTGAAAGTCTCTGTGGCACAGTTTTCGCTAAAACGTGTACGGCTTCCGAAATCCAGTTTCGTGAAGGCTCTCAAGAGCAAGCTATTCTGGGGTGAGGATATCAGAAATAACGACGATTGATAATCAGATTTGCATTCAATGAATGAGGATAGAAGAATCCCTGCGCATGTTTCCATAATAATGGACGGAAACGGCAGGTGGGCCCGTGAACAGGGACATGAAAGAGTTTATGGACACAAGAAAGGTGTGGAAAGTGTCAGAGCTGTGACTGAGGCTGCCGCAGAAGCGGGAGTCAAGTATTTGTCTCTATATGCTTTTTCAGAAGAGAACTGGGGCAGGCCCAAGGAAGAGGTGGATTTCCTGATGCATCTGATGATGGACTCCATCGCTGCGGAAGTGGAAGCTCTCATAAAGAATGGTGTGCGCTTCCATGTCCTCGGAAATATCGCACGTTTGCCTAAGGCTCTTCAGGAGGCTATCGCCATGCTGGAAGAAAAGACTAAGGAAAATACTACCGTTGACCTTATTCTTTTTGTAAGCTACAGCGGCAAGTGGGACATCTTTCAGGCTGCAAAGAAATTTGCCGAGGAATACGGAAAAGAGGAGCTTGACAAGATAGAGTCCATTGAGGACATGAACGCGTTGTCGAAATACCTTGTCACGGATGGAATTCCTGATCCTGACCTTATAATCAGAACTTCAGGAGAGGAGCGTATCAGCAACTACCTTTTGTGGCAGGGAGCGTACTCTGAACTGCTTTTCGTCAAGAAAATGTGGCCGGATTTCGGAAAAGAAGATTTCTTCGCGGCGCTTGACGAATACGCTGCCAGAGACCGCCGTTATGGAAAAGTGAAATAAATACCTTATATTTGTCAGATATTTTATTGGAGAATGAAAATTATTAACCGGATATTATTCTGCCTGGCTGCGCTTATCCTTGTCCAGACCGTGGCTTTCGGACAGCAGAAGCACAGCTCGATAGAGGTGGATTATAATAACCCGCGCAAATATATTGTAGGCGGTATAAAAGTAGAGGGTAACCGAGCTTTCGGAGACAAGCAGATTCTGCAGCAGTCTGGTTTGAGGAAAGGAATGGAAGTGACTATTCCAAGTGACGACATTTCTTCTATCGTCACCAGACTTTGGATGCAGAGATATTTCCAGGACGTGGCTGTCTATGTGGATTCGTTGTCTGCTTCGAAAGATACTGTTTTCCTCCGTCTTGCCATTCAGGAACGTCCGCGTGTGTCACGCTGGACTTTTACTGGCGTCAAATCCGGTGAAAAGAAAGATCTCCAGGAACGTCTGAACCAGAAACGAGGCGGCGAATATTCCGACTATGTCGCCAAGACTTCCGTAGATATCATCAAGAGGTATTATCAGGGAAAGGGATTCCTTGATGTCCAGGTGGAGCCTCAGGTCCAGAAGGACAGTATCATCAGGAACGCAATCCGTGTCAATTATGCTGTTGACCGCGGTCCGAAGATTAGAATCAAGACTATCAATTTCATCGGCAACGACCACGTGAGCGACTACAAGCTTGCCAAGTCAATGAAAAAGACCAAGTCTGCCAAGATCTATAACTTCTTCAGCAGTAAGAAGTTCAATGAGAAAGAATATCAGAATGACAAGAAATCTGTCATCAGCGCCTTCAATGAGGCCGGTTACAGGGATGCCAGACTTATTAAAGATTCCATTTATACGGTGAAACCGGGCCGTCTCGGCATTGACTTTACCTTCGATGAGGGAAAGAAATATTATTTCAGGAACATTACCTGGACAGGTAACTCCGTTTATACTTCTGACGCTCTCAATACCATCCTTCAGATTCAGAAAGGTGACGTGTATGACGTCGTTACGATGGAAAAACGACTCCAGGGCGGCGGAAAGCAGGGGGATATGGACGTGTCCAAGCTCTATAGGGACAACGGATACCTCTTCTTCAATGTCCAGCCGGTCGAACTCAATGTCGCAGGTGACTCCGTGGACGTGGAGATGCGCGTCGCGGAGGGAAAACAGGCAACATTGAACAATATCATCATCAATGGCAATGACCTTACCAATGAGAGGGTAGTGCGCCGTCAGGTGTTCACCAGACCTGGCTATCTCTTCAGCCAGAGTGACTTCGAGAGGTCAATCCGAGAAATCGCATCTCTCGGTCAGTTCGACCCTGAGGCAATCACCGACCCTACCAAGGGTTACTCTATCCTGCCTGACCAGAACAACAACACTGTAGATATAGTATATAATGTTACTGAGAAGCCTTCCAGCCAGCTGGAACTTTCCGGAGGTTGGGGCGGCAAGACATTCGTCGCAACTGTCGGCGTAAGTTTCAACAACTTCTCTACCAGGAGGATGTTCGACAAGTCGGCATGGCGTCCGGTTCCGCTCGGAGATGCCCAGAATCTTGCTTTCAGATTCCAGACCAGCGGTACCTACTACTCTTCGCTCTCAGCAAGTTTCGTGGAGCCTTGGCTGTTCGGAAAGAAACCTACATCACTCAGTCTCTCAGCTTATTACAGTCGTCAGACGAACTCATACCTGATGTGGAATATTCTTAACAATGACAAGCAGTTCGAGGTGTATGGTTTCTCTGCCGGTATCGGAAACCGTCTGAAATGGCCTGATAACTATTTCGTATTGTATAACCAGCTCAGCTGGCAGACATACAAGCTGAGAAACTGGTTCTCCAACTACTTCATCTTCGATGACGGAGTTTCCCACAACCTCAGTTATACTCTCGGAATTTCCAGAACTTCCACCGACCAGCAGATTTATCCTAGACAGGGTTCTGACATTTCGTTCTCTGTACAGCTTACCCCTCCATTCTCTCTGTTCAGGAAGAAGGACAAGGGCATCCTCGATGCGCAGGGAAATCCTACGAAGGTCGGCAGCTGGAGAGACATTAACTATAACAACTGGTCTTCACAGGACAGATACAAATGGATCGAGTATCACAAGTGGTCATTCAAGGGCTCTCTCTATACGAAACTTGTCGGTGACCTCGTGCTCATGACAAGGGCCCAGTTCGGTTACTTGGGCTATTATAACAGAAAGTGGGGCTATTCTCCATTCGAGGGCTTCCTCGTCGGAGGTGACGGTATGTCCGGCTATAACTCTTATGGTTCTGAGGTCATTGCGCTCAGAGGTTATGAGAACTACTCATTGACTCCTACCGCCCTGACGACCTACAGTTCCAACGGATACTCTTACGCGGGTAACGTTTATGACAAATTCACTGTCGAACTCCGTTATCCTGTTGTAATGCAGCCGCAGTCGACTATCTTTGTACTTGCATTCCTCGAAGGAGGTAACTGCTGGTCTGACATCCGTGATTTCAATCCGTTCCAGATCAAGCGTTCTGCCGGTGTCGGTGTGAGGGTTTATCTTCCTGTCATCGGTCTCCTCGGAATCGACTGGGGATATGGATTCGATGACAAGGTCAACGGAAAGGGCCAGTTCCACTTCCTCATCGGACAGCAGTTCTAGAAGACTGGCATTGATTTGAAGAAAACAAAAAATTTGATAGATATGAAAAGAATCATTTTGATCGCTGTGGCTGCATGTGCAGCTCTTACAGCATCCGCACAGAACCTCAAGTTCGCGCATGTTAATTTCAATGAGCTCGTTATGCTTATGCCTGCAGCTGACTCAGCAAGAGCACAGATTGCCGCTTCTCAGCAGGAGGCTCAGGATACATACAAGAGCATGACTGATGAGTTCCAGGCAAAATACACTCAGTATCAGCAGAAGAGTTCTACCTGGACACCTGCTATCCGAGAGAGCAAGGAGAAGGAACTTACCGACATCCAGAACAGAATCGAGGAGTTCAACCAGTCTATCCAGCAGGAACTTCAGCAGCAGCAGAACCAGCTCATGGCTCCTATTCAGCAGAGAGCTATCGAGGCTGTAAACAAACTTGCCAAAGCCGGCGGATACGTCTATGTGTTCGAACAGAGCTCAATTCTTTATGTTGATCCTGCACAGAGCACCGATCTTACTCCTGCAGCAAGAAAGGCCCTGAATATCCCTGAGGGAAGAACATTGGAGAGTCTCCAGCAGGAACTCCAGGCTCAGGCACAGGCTGCACAGCAGTAATAGTCTCGACGGCTGAGTCCGATAATTGAAACATCACAGAGGGTACCCTGAACGCATGTTTGGGGTACCCTCTGCATATTATTTCCATTTTCTTACGAATTATTATTGATTTAACGTTTTTTATTATTAGATTTGCATTGACGGAATGAGTTTCTTTAATAATTATAAGGAAAATCATGACGTCTGTTAGTTTCTCTCATGTCAGGTCTGCTTTTTGCGGTCAGATGTGAAGAACGGGACGAAACAAGTTATACCAAAAAACCATAATTAGTAATACAATGAGAACAGAAGAATTAATGGCCAAACTTCAGGCCAAGTACCCAACAGAGAAAGAATATCTCCAGGCTGTACGCGAAGTGCTTGAGTGCATTGAGGATGTTTATAACCAGCATCCGGAATTTGAGAATGCCAAGATTATCGAGCGTCTCGTAGAACCGGACAGAATGTTGACATTCCGTGTTACATGGGTAGATGACAACGGAGTTGTTCAGACCAATACAGGATACAGAGTACAGTTCAACAATGCTATCGGACCATACAAGGGAGGTCTTCGTTTCCACCCTTCAGTAAACCCTTCAATTCTTAAATTCTTGGGCTTCGAGCAGACATTCAAGAACTCACTTACAACATTGCCTATGGGCGGTGGCAAGGGTGGTTCAGATTTCAACCCTAAGGGAAAATCAGAGGGTGAGATCATGAGATTCTGCCAGGCATTCATGCTCGAGTTGTGGAGAAATATCGGTCCTGACATGGACGTTCCTGCAGGTGACATCGGTGTCGGCGGACGTGAGATCGGCTTCCTCGAGGGAATGTACAAGAAACTTACACGCGAACACAATGGTGTGCTCACAGGAAAGGGCATCTCTTTCGGCGGTTCACTTATCCGTCCTGAGGCAACAGGCTTCGGCGCTGTTTACTTCCTCCAGCACATGCTTCATAACCACAAGGCTGACCTCGATATCAAGGGCAAGACCGTTGCAGTTTCCGGTTTCGGTAACGTATCATGGGGTGCCTGCGTAAAGGCTACTGAGCTCGGTGCAAAGGTTGTTGCAATTTCAGGTCCTGACGGAGTCATCTACAACCCTAACGGAATGACCAAGGAGAAACTCGACTATATGCTCGAACTCCGTGCATCTTGCAACGACGTTGTCGCTCCATTCGCAGAGAAATTCCCGGATGCAACATTCACCCCTGGCAAGAAGGCTTGGAGCATCAAGTGCGATATCGCCATGACTTGCGCATTCCAGAACGAAATGTCCAAGGAGGATGCTGAGGAACTCATCGCAAACGGCACATGGTGCTGCGTAGAGGTTTCCAACATGGGTTGCCAGCCAGGAGCTATCGAGGCATTCCAGAAGGCCAAGCTGCTCTTCGCACCTGGTAAGGCTGTGAATGCAGGTGGTGTTGCAACATCAGGTCTCGAAATGACCCAGAACGCAATGCACCTCAGCTGGACAGCTAAGGAAGTTGACGAGAAACTCCATGGCATCATGGACGCTATCCATGCCTCTTGCGTTAAATATGGTACTCAGCCGGACGGCTATATCAACTACGTTAAGGGTGCCAATATCGCAGGCTTCATGAAGGTTGCTGAGGCTATGCTTGCACAGGGCGCTATCTAATAAAGTCATAGGGCAGGAAATACAAGTCCTTCCGATATGACAACAGTATAATGTGATGGGGGCATTTCAGAAGAATTGTCCTCATCATCTTTTTTATGACTGTTAACTTTTGTTATATCTGCAAAAATTCCTAACTTCGTACTTTGTTGTTGCTGAAACCTTACGGGTGCAGTGAACCGCATAACTGACAATAGTATTATTCAAAAACACAAGATGTCAACTGAAACAGTTAAACCAGCTGCGGCATTTCCTGTAAAGAAGCTCATAATGCTTCTTCTTACCATTGCCGTATTTCTTTTCTTCTGGTTCGTTCCAAGGTCATTCTTTGGCGTGACTGACAACGGAACACCTATCCTTTCAATTATCGAGCAGAGAACAGTCGCGATTTTCGCACTGGCAGCATTGATGTGGATGTTCGAAATCCTCCCGACGTGGGCAACGTCCGTGACTGTCATCGTCGTTCTTCTGTTCACCATCTCGGACAGCTGTCCATTATTCTTGAGGAATGTGGGTGCTGACCCTGCTGACATGGGAACATTCGTAAGCTATAAGGCCCTTCTGGCCGCATTCGCCGACCCTACCATCATGCTGTTCCTCGGAGGATTCCTCCTTGCGATTGCAGCGACGAAGGTTGGTCTGGACGTACAGCTCGCGAGAGTCCTTCTGAAACCGTTCGGAACAAAACCTAAGTTCGTCCTTCTCGGATTCCTCATGGTCATCGGCGTATTCTCAATGTTCATGAGCAATACGGCAACTGCAGCCATGATGCTTACCTTCCTGGCTCCTGTCCTCAAGACTCTTCCTGCCAGCGAGAGAGGCCAGGCCGGTCTTGCATTGGCAATTCCTGTAGCTGCCAACCTCGGAGGTATCGGAACCCCTATCGGAACCCCTCCTAACGCGATTGCCCTCGGATACTTGACAGAGACAATGCATCAGAGCATCGGTTTCGGCGAGTGGATGCTTATCATGGTTCCTTACGTTATCGTGATGCTTCTTTTCGCATGGATTCTCCTTCTCAAGCTTTTCCCGTTCTCATCTGACAAGATTGAGCTCAAGATAGAGAATACCAGGAAACCGGATGCGAAGACATATATCGTTTGGGTAACATTCGCAGTGACGATCCTCCTTTGGGTGCTCGACAGATACACCGGCATCAATGCCAATGTCGTAGCCATGATTCCGGTCGGCGTATTCTGCGCGACAGGCGTCATCACTAAGGAAGATCTCAAGAACGTGGAATGGAGTGTCCTCTGGATGGTAGCCGGCGGTTTCGCCCTCGGTATAGCATTGAACAAGACAGGTCTCGCTGAGAACCTCGTCCAGTCTATTCCGTTCGCATCATTCAAGCCGCTCGTTATCCTTATCCTTTCAGGTCTGCTCGGATACGCGATGTCCAACTTCATCTCGCACTCGGCAGCTGCCAGCCTTCTCGTGCCTATCCTCAGTGCGGTAGGTGTCGGAATGGGTGAGATGCTCGGGCCTATCGGCGGTGTCAAGGCACTTCTCGTCGGAGTTGCACTTTCTACTTCAGTTGCGATGCTTTTCCCAATCAGTACACCTCCAAATGCGATTGCACATTCTACAGGTCTTATCCAGGTGAAGGATATGACGAAGGTAGGTGCCATCATCGGTATCGTCGGACTTGTACTTGGTTACGCAATATTGATTTTCATAGGATTCTAATGAAAAAAAGTTTTATTACACTGGCAGCCGTTGCTCTTCTTGCACCGGCTGCTGTGGCTTTTGCTTCAGAGCCTGCTGCTGAGACAGCCAAAACAGAGAAGCCCGCTCATTTCAAGTTCTACGGTTTTATCCGTAACTACTTTGCCTTCGACTCACGTGAAAGCAAGGCCGGAACCAAGGACCTGTTCTATTATCTCCCGTTGGACGAGTCTCTCAATGCCAACGGAACTGATATCAATGCCAATCCTTCTTTCCGTTTCCTCGCCATCACTTCCCGTCTCGGACTTGATGTGAAGGATTATCAGATCGGCAAGACAAAGGTCGGCGCCAAAGTGGAAACTGACTTCTATTGCATGAACGGCAATGTAGCAGTTCTCCGTCTCCGTCAGGCTTATGCTACATTGGAATGGGACAATCTCGGAAACGACGGAACCCAGAGTACTTCCCTCAAAATCGGTCAGGCATGGCATCCGATGGCTGCTGACCAGCCTTATGTCATTGACCTTGAAACAGGTACTCCTTTCAGTGCATTCAGCCGTACCCCTCAGGTGATGGTCGATCATAACTTCTCGAAGAACTTTGCATTGACAGCAGGCGTTCTTTGGCAGATGCAGTATCTTTCTACAGGTCCTAAGGGAGCTTCTGACACTTATATCAAGTATTCCTGCACTCCTGAGTTTTATGCCGGTCTGACAATGAAGACCAATCATGGCTTCCTCGCACGTGTCGGTGCAGATGTGCTCAGTATCAAGCCTAGAGTGAGAAATTCAGAAGGTGAGAAAGTTTCTGACCGTATCACCACTGTGAATCCTTATGTATATGCAAAGTATGACTCCCGCGATTTCTCCATCAATGCCAAGGTCATCTATGCATCTGCCGGCGAGCATTTCAATATGCTTTCAGGATATGGTGTGACCAAAGTGGAATCTGACGGCTCTTGGGATTATGCTCCGCTTCACAGCACTGCTTCCTTCCTTTCTGTGAAGTATGGCCGCAAGGTTCAGGTTCAGGGTATGATCGGATATATGAAGAATCTCGGAACATCCAAGGCGCTCTATGAGGACGCAGCTCATCCTGGATATACCAGCACCAGCAACGTATATATCAGCGGCAATGGTTTCCATAACCTCAACCAGCTTATTCGTGTGACCCCTACTGTGGTCTATAACCTCGGCAAGCTTTCGTTTGCCCTTGAGTATGACATCACTGCTGCACAATATGGAAAGTATGCTGTGGCCGGTCATGTGAACTCTTCCAACGGACTCGTTGACGGTGACCTCCACTGGATTACCAACCATCGTCTTCTCGGAATGGTGAAATTTACATTCTAATCTGATGGACAAGGAACTTCTGATTTCCAGTATCCGGTCGATTCCGGATTTCCCGAAAAAAGGCATCCTCTTCAGGGATGTTACGACATTGTTCAACAATGCAGATGCCTTCAGGGAAGCTGTGGATGCCATTTATGAACTTTATAAGGACAAGGGCATCACCAAGGTGGCGGGTCTCGAGTCCCGTGGATTCATCCTGGGTGCAGCATTGGCCTACAGATTGGGCGCCGGTTTCGTTACGATACGTAAGCCGGGCAAACTCCCTTGTAACACATATTCTGAGGAATATATGAAGGAGTACGGAACAGATACTCTTGAAATACATACAGATGCATTGACTTCGGACGATGTGGTTCTGCTTCATGACGATCTGCTGGCGACGGGCGGTACTGCCGTGGCTGCATTGAATCTCATACGCAGATTCTCGCCGAAGGCAATATACGCGAACTTTATAATAGAATTGGCGGAATGTGACGGAATGTCGGCGATGCCGTCTGACATTGAGACAACTGCCTTGTTGAAATTATAGTTTGGGGGCTGGCTGGAGTTGTATCCCGGTCAGCCTCAAATCATTCCATATTCAGGAGTGAATTAGCCGCCTGTTTACGGATTACTTATCAATTCATACAAACAACCTTATGTTAAAAAAAACCTTTTTTGCTGCTGTTGTAGCACTGATGGCGTTCTCGCAGATGGCGAAAGCGCAGACTAACCTCCAGATCTTTTACGACTTCGGCCGTGATCGTAAACAAGTTACCACTACCCTTGAAGGCTTCTATGGGGACAAATGGGGTAACACATTCTTCTTCATTGATTATGACTACAAGGCAAAAAAGGAGGATGGCAACAAAGCACCATGCGGAACTTATTTCGAGATTGCACGCTGCCTGAATTTCTGGCAGGACAGCAAACTCGCTCCTCTCAGCCTTCATGTGGAGTACAACGGCGGAGTATATAGCGCATATAACATCAACCACGCCTTCCTCGGAGGTCTCGACTGGTTCATCCACAGCAAAGATTTCAAGAATACATTGAACCTCAAGGTTCTCGGCAAGTATATCGTCTATGACAAGGCTACCGACGGAAGCAGACCTCACAGCAAGGTGCCTATGCAGTTCACCGCTGTTTGGGGCATGCAGGATCTTTTCAATGTCAAAGGACTCAGATTCAGCGGCTTCGCAGATTTCTGGTGGCAGAACCACTCAGTAGCTAAGATCGACGGAAACGGCAATTTCAAAATGGATACCTGGAAGACTTCCGATATCGTGTTCATCGCCGAGCCTCAGCTCTGGTATGCTGTCGGACAGCACTTCGGCGTGGACAACCTCAATGTCGGTACCGAAATCGAGCTCTCTTATGACTTCGGTTCAGGCAGCGGTTTCTGGTGCCGTCCATGTCTCGGTGTAAAGTGGGTATTCTAATCATTGACAGACAATGAACTCGTTCATACAGAAGACTTTCGGTATGGATCCCGCAAAGCACAGCATCCGTACCGAGATTATCGCGGGAATTACCACATTCCTTACGATGGCATATATCCTTGCTGTCAATCCTAGTATTTTCGGGGCGCTCGCTACTCAGGGAATGCCTACAGACGCAGTGTTTACTGCTACCGCACTTGCAGCCATCGTCGGCTGTCTGGTAATGTCAATCTATGCCAAGAAGCCTTTCGGACTCGCTCCTGGAATGGGCCTCAATGCTTTCTTCGTGTTTACCGTCTGTCTCGGAATGGGACACTCATGGCAGATGGCATTGACAGCGATCTTCCTCGAAGGTATTCTTTTCATCCTGTTGACAATTACCAATGTGCGCAAGCTCATCGTGGATGCGATTCCGATGAATCTCAAGCGCGCAATTGGTGCAGGTATCGGTCTCTACATTGCTTTCATCGGCCTCAAGTCTGCCGGTATCATCGTCAGCAGTGACTCGACTTCGGTAACTCTCGGCCCGCTTTCGGACAGCACCTCCATCCTGGCCATAATCGGACTCCTGCTTACCTCTGTCCTGGTTATCCTCAAGGTCCGCGGAGGAATGCTTCTCGGTATCCTTGTGACCACAATCATCGGCATACCTATGGGTGTTACCCATTTCAACGGCCTTCTTTCTACACCTCCTTCCATTTCCTCGATTTTCTGCCAGTTCGAATGGTCTCAGATTTTCTCGTGGGACATGGTTGCCATTGTGTTCACCTTCCTCTTCATTGACATGTTCGACACCATCGGAACTGTTGTGGGCGTGTCCGTAAAGTCCGGAATGGTCGATGAGAAAGGCAATGTGGACGGCATCAACAAGGTGCTCATGGCCGATGCAGTAGCTACAGTAGCCGGTGCCATGTTCGGTACCAGTACTACCACAACATACATCGAGAGTGCTTCAGGCGTTTCAGAAGGAGGCCGCACAGGCTTGACTTCATTCACGATTGCCGTATGCTTTGCAATCGCCCTGCTGTTCTCGCCTTTGTTCCTCGCCATCCCTGGCGCTGCTACAGGTCCGGTCCTCTTCATCGTAGGTGTGATGATGGCCGCTCCTGTCAAGGAAATCGACTGGGAGGACTATTCCGAGGCTATCCCTGCCTTCGTGACAATGCTGCTCATGCCTCTCGCATACAGCATTTCCGACGGAATCATGCTAGGTATGATTTCATACGTAGTAATCAATGCCCTCACAGGCAAATTCAAGAAGGTTTCAGTTACGATGTGGATACTTGCGGTTCTCTTCGTCCTGAGATACGTACTTATGAGATAATAACGTACAGTTCGATATTCAGCCCGTTGCGCACTCCATCAGTTTGCAGCGGGCTGATTTTTTTGTATATTTGTCTTGATAACACCCTAAAATGCTATAGCCATGTCAATACTGAAGAAAATGCTCGTCAGGCTTCCTGTCAAGAAATCTTATCTCAAGATGGCTTGGGATGCGACTGCAAAAGGCCAGCGGGAACTTGCACTGCATCTCTTTAAACTTGCTTACGAACAGGAGACCGATCCTGAAAAGAAGGCCGAAGCAGCTTGGAATGTCTATGTTGACTGCAAGAACAATGAGAAATATCACGAGGCTTATCTGTGGTGCGAAAGGACTGCAAGACTCGGTTTCGTGAAAGCGATGCGAATTCTGGGAAAGGCATATTTCTATGGTCTCGGGATTGTCCCGAACTATCGTATTGCCGCGAAATGGTTCAAGTCAGGGGCTGACCTCGGGGATGCCTCCTGCATCAGACTTTTGGGAGAGTGTTATGTCCAGGGAAAGGGCGTAAGGACCAATGAGAAAAAGGCTTACGAGTATTTCAGCAAGGCCTACGGACTTGGTGAACCTGGCAGTTATTATTGGATGGGACTGGCGTACCGTTTCGGCGGAGCAGGTTATGATGCAAATATCCCGAAGGCTATGGAAATATGGCGGGAAGGACAGTCCAACTCGCGTTGCCTCAATGAGTTGGGTAAGTGCTACTTCTGGGGTGACGGTGTGCCGAAAGACAAGGATATGGCTTATCAGTACTTCAGGAAAGTATCCGACCAGGGAAAGGATTTCGCGGATGATTACCTGTCTCCGGACAAATTGTCCCTCAGGAGTGAAGCTGAAGTGGAAGCCTTGATTAATTACCGATGAATATTTTCAATCCGGAACACGACTTGTGTATGGCCAACGGTGACGCGAACTTCGTGCCGCCGTTTTCTGCGTTGGAATTCGGCAGGGATTGTGCCGGACTCACTTCATATATCCAGAAGGCCGGCGATGGTGAAATAGTCCCATGGGGCTGGGATGCCGTTCTTAAACAACGTCTTGTAAAACAGGGAGTTCCCGTGTCGTCCCTCCCTTCGGACGAGGCGCTCGATGAAATCCGCCGGCTGTCGCGCAGAGGAATTGCGGCTGACGCCGAGGCTTTTGTCAATGCCAATGTCCCGAATCCCCTGTTGAGGCCGGACGGCTTCGTGAAAGAGGCCTCCAGTGTGGAGGATGCCGTCTCTGCTGTGGAAGAGTTCTCCGATGCCGTTTTCAAGGCTCCGCTCTCAGGCAGCGGCAAGGGCCTCAGATGGGCCAGGCGAGGCGAATTGTCAGCCAGTGATTTGGGCTGGTGCAAGAACATTATCTCCAGGCAGGGGAGTCTCATGGTGGAAAAGCGTCTCGAAGTCGTGCAGGATTTCGCAATGCTGTTCCATGTGGGACCTTCGGAAGATAGCAGTAATTCCGTAAACTTCGAAGGGTATTCCTTGTTTTTCAATGATAACGGAATCTACAAGGGAAATGTCCTTTCCGATGACGCGCAGATACTTTCCGAACTCTCAGGATACGTTCCGGAAACGTTGATTATCAATGTCAAAGTAGCATTGACCTTATTCCTGGAGCGGGAATTTTCGGGCCGGTATTCCGGTTTCGTCGGCGTCGATATGTTCATTTATCGGGAGGCGGGACAATCTTCTTTCCGGCTTGCGCCGGTGGTCGAAATCAATGTGCGTATGACGATGGGGCTTCTGGCGAATCGGGTTTACAGGCGTCTCGGGCGTGATTTCGGGGACGGACGTTACGTCATGACGGTGGAGTTTTCGCCGCGTGAGGGCGAACTCTATTCCCGAAGGTCGTCATATCTGTTGGCATTGACAGAAATTACTCCCTCCACAAAATACGCCGTCGTCGTGAAGGAACGTTGATGTGGAGGGTGTGAAAGATTCCCGCTTCCGGGTCTGGGCCGCTAGTCTTCCGGATATGGAGCGAAATCTGATTTCTGGGCTCCGCAGACCGGGCATTTCCATGAGTTAGGGATGTCCTTGAAAGGAGTCCCCGGTTTTATCCCGCTGTCGGGATCTCCCTCAGCCGGATCGTAAATCCATCCGCATCTGAGGCATTCATACTTCATCTGATCTTTAGCCATAATGGATTTGATTTTTGTTAATGTGCTTAAATATAGACAATTAGGATGAATTTTCCAAATTTTTGTAGAATTTGCAAGTGATATGGACGTTCGGTGCAAATGTCTTGTGCTTTTGCACTTTACATGAAAAATCATATCTTTGTCTTTATCGGGGACACTTTGTCTGACCAAGTGCGTGTACTGAACCTGTCGCAAAATGGTCTATAACCCCCTTGTATAATCGCCTTATCCCGGTAACGGAGATTGGCATTGACCGAAGCCTTGAACGGAGACTTTGGTGAGACGTAATTGACTAAACAGAACAGAATGGGACGATTGTATGACCTCCTTATGAAGGACTACCGCTTGAAAGAAGGCCTGAATGCATGTATCAACTGCGGTACCTGCACGGCCATCTGTCCTGCGGCTGAGTTCTACCGATATGATCCGCGCAAAATCGTGGATATCGTCCAGAGCAAGGACGAAGAAGAAATCGAGAAACTGCTGAAGAGTGAAACCATCTGGTATTGCGGCGAGTGCATGAGTTGCGTGACAAGATGTCCGCGCAAGAATGCGCCCGGACTCATTGTCATGGCTTTGCGGAACTTGTCCATAGAATTGGGCTATTTCGTGGAGTCGGAAAAAGGTCGCCAGCAGTGCATCCTGACCAAGGATTTGTGTGCGAATATCCTGGACTACGGCTATTGTGTATATCCGCGCCGCTTCGATTACGCAGGACATCCTGAGGCGGGAAGAGTCTGGGAATGGGAGGAGAAGCATCTGGATGACGTGTTCGAAAGGCTTGGCGGAAATCTGGATGGAAACGGTCCCGGAGCCATGAGGCGTATTCCGCAGGAAGACCTTGACGAAATTAAGCGTATCTTCGACGAGACCGGAGCCACGGAAAGAATGGAAAAAGTACGTGCCGCCGGATTGAGAAAGGCCGCGGAGATGGGCCTTACCGAAGAAGAATTCATGCAGAAAATATATACGGATAGCGATCCGAAACACTTAAACCGATAGCCCTCAATGATTTACGAAGGCAAACAAAAAATCTGGTCAGACTACCAGAAAGACATTCCGGACGATCACTATTTTTACGTCCGCAGTTGCATCAGACAGAGTTTTTTCCCGGCTTCCGAGGCGGCCTTCCTGAAGATTACCAGACAGGAACTGGGCAAGGATATATTTGAGACAGAGCATCATACGACATGCGGAGGCATTGCCTATCACTCGGATACCATCCCGCAGGAAACAGCGATGACAATCATAGCACGTCAGTTCGCATTGATGGCGAAATACGGCTATGAAAACTATGTCTGCTCCTGTATCACCTCCTTCGGACTCTACTGCGAGACGATGGAGACTTGGCGCGAGTTTCCTGAACTGGAGGCAAAGGTGCGCGAAAATCTTTGGAAGACCTGCAAACTCGAATTCGCCAAACCTAAAGTCCTCGTCCACGCCAGCGACCTGATCTACAAATACCGCAATCTCATCGCCGCGCAGGCGAAGCATAAACTTGTCAATGTCCATACGGGGCGCCCTCTCCGCGTCGTGGAGCATATCGGCTGCCATTATTCCAAGATGTTCCCTTCCAAGGGTGTCGGCGGAGCTGAATATCCTTATGTCCTTGTCGGAATGATAGAGGCATGGGGAGGCGAAATCATTGACTATCCGGAAAGACGTCACTGCTGTGGATTCGGTTTCCGCCAGTATCTCGTAAAGGGTAACCGCGGATATTCATTGTCCAATACCCACAAGAAATTCGAGAGCATGGAGCCGTACCAGCCGGACCTTATCATTACCAACTGTCCGGGATGCCCTTATTTCCTCGACAGATGGCAGTATGTCATCGCCGAATCCACCGGCAAGACCTACGGGGAGAACGGACACGGAATTCCTGTTCTGACCTACGAGGAGGTTGCAGGACTGGTGCTTGGATATGATCCGTGGGATCTGGGCCTTCAGACCCATCAGGTCGGCCCGGAACCGCTTCTGGACAAGATGGGTATCGAGTATGACCCTGCCCGCAAGTTCCTCGGCAAAGATGGCAAGGATATCGGACGCCCTGAGTCCTGCATGTATTTGAAGTAGTTACGAACATAGTTATGAAAAATAATATTCTCATTATAGGCGGAGGTCCTGCGGGACTCGAAGCGGCATCAGGACTTCAGAGGCTGGGGTACAATGTCATATTGATAGAAAGGTCGTCCATGCTTGGCGGTCATCTTGCGTCATGGGACAGATTGTTCCCTGACGGAGTTTCTGCCCGCGAGGCACTGAAAGGTCTGCTTGCACAGATGGACGGCGTCAAGTGCTTCACTGATACGGAAGTACGCTCCATCAACAGGCTGGAGAAATCTTATAATGTCATCCTTTCCAATGGTATCACGGTGCTTGCTGACGCGGTGCTGGTGGCCAGCGGGTTCGACCTTTTCAAGGCCGAAAAGAAGGAGGAATACGGCTACGGAATCTACGACCATGTAGTTACCAATGCCGATTTGGAGGCATGGTTTAGTGCCGGTCCTGATTCCGACACCAGGATTGACAAGCCTAAAAGAATCGGTTTCGTTCATTGTGTCGGCTCGCGTGACGAGAAGTCGGGATGTCGTTCATGCTCGAAAGTCTGCTGCGCTACGGCTGTCAAGCAGGCTTGCGAGATGAAACAGGCTTTTCCTGATGCACAGGTGTACTGCTTCTACATGGATCTGAGAATGTTCGGCCGGCACTACGAGGACCTCTATCTCAGTGCGCAGAAGGATTACAGTGTGCGTTTTATCCGTGGACGCGTTGCGGAAGTGTCTGAAAATGTGGATGGAAGCCTCTTGGTGAAAGCTGAAGATACCGTTGCCGGAAAGCCGTTGAAAGTGACGCTCGACCTGCTTGTGCTGATGGCCGGAATGAGACCTTCTGCTGCCGGAAAGAAAGTCGGAAAACTGTTGGAAATGCCAATGGAAGAGGACGGCTTCTTTGCCGTGCGTGACGGTATTCTGGCAGGACAGCGCAGCGGATTGCCTGGAGTTTTCCTTGCAGGTGCCGCTACCGGTCCGAAGACATTGCCGGAAACAGTTGCTGAGGCCAGGGCTGCTGTCGTAGAAATTGACAGATACTTGTCCGACATATTTCCTGATGTTAAAAATTACAAGACTTTGGTTCGAGAAAGATGGTAGATTTCGGTTTCGGTCTGGTTCCAAGTTCCAGAATCAATCTTGACTTGTTCGACAGGGAAAAGTTCGAGGCGCTGGCTGCGCTTGAGCCTGATGTGCGCAAGTGTATGGCCTGCGGAAGTTGTGCTGCAGTATGTACGGCCGGAAAGTTCGTGCGCACCAGCGTCAGGGAAGCTATTGAGGAACTTTTCAATGCTCATCCGGATAAGGCTCTTGACCTTTTGAAGTCGTGCCAGTTGTGCGGAAAATGCACAATGGTCTGTCCGCGTGGCATAAACACTCGTCATCTTATCCTGTCTATCGCTAAAATCTACGGAACTAAATGACACCATTATACATATTGCCGCTTCAGACTGCGCCGGAAGTCATTGACAGAATCCCTTCCGGATATAGCAATTTCGTGATTCCGTTCGTTGTCGGCATCAGTTTTATGCTGATTTGGCTGACTGTCGGACTTTTCAGGCTTATGGCTAAGATTCCTGCCCGGGACAGACGCCGGCTCTGGAAGTCATTCTTCATCCCCAAAATTGCACTCAAGAATATCAGGGACCTGTTCTGCGACTGTCTTTTCCATACCAAAATCTGGAAACGCAAGCCGCTGCTGGGTTATATGCATTCCGCGATTGCATTCGGATGGTTCATGCTCATTGTCCTCGGACATCTCGAGGTGGCCCTGTTCGTTCCGAAGCATCTTGCCTGGACGGACGGCGGTCTATTCTATCCGATTTTCTATCGTTTCTTCGTCTGGATTAATCCCGGTCATGTCTCGCTGAGGGGCTGGTTCTTCTTTTTCCTGATGGACTTCTTCCTGCTTTATGTGCTTACCGGAGTCGGTATGGCCATCTTCAAGAGGTTCAGGTCCATAGTCCTCGGCATGAGACATACTACCAAGCCGTCATTGGCAGACCGTATAGCACTGTATAGCCTCTGGCTGATTTTTCCGCTCCGCCTCCTGGCCGAGAGTTTCACGGCCGATCTCAGCGGCGGCAGTTTCCTGACGGTTCCGGTCAATATGCTCTGGCATTGGATTTTCGGTAACAATCTGTATTTCATGCCGGTATGGTGGGCGTATTCCATCTGTCTGGGCCTTTTCTTCGCGGCAATGCCGTTTAGCCGTTACATGCATATCCTTACCGAAGTGCTGTGGATTTTGTTGCGCAATGCCGGCATCCAGCCGAGCCATCCCCGCAAGGGTGTCGCTGAAGCTGAGATTTATGCGTGCTCAAGCTGCGGCCTGTGTCTGGATGCGTGTCCGATGAATGTCCAGAAGAAGAATCTGAAGTACTCGTCGGTCTATTTCATCCGTTTCCTGCGTCGTCATAACGAGAAGAAAATCAATGCTATAGCGGACAAGTGCCTGATGTGCGACAAGTGCCACGCCCTGTGCCCTGTCGGTGTCGATGCGCCTGCACTCCGCCGCGCGCAGAGGGCCACTGTCAATGATTCTTTGTGCTACGATTATTCGTATCTCCAGAACCGTGTACCTGCACCTGAGGCCAATGATATTGTCAATGTTGCCACCGGTGTTTCTGACTCGCCTGAGGTGATGTATTTCGCCGGATGTATGACCCATCTTACTCCGCGGATCATCAAGTCCGTGGAGAAGGTTTTCAAGGCTGCTTCCGTCAATTATATTTTTGCCGACCGTGACGGCGGCATCTGTTGCGGCCGTCCTCTCATGTTGGCCGGCAAGACTTCTGCTGCACGTGAAACCATCTCTGCCAACCGCAAGATGATTCTGGAGTCCGGTTGTCGCACATTAGTCCTCTCCTGTCCGATTTGTTATAAGATTTTCAAGGATGAGTATAACCTGAAGGGGATAGAGGTCCTTCATTATACGCAGTATATCAAGCGTCTGGTGGAGCAGGGCAGATTGAAACTGTCTTCTTGTGACGAGCGTCTTGTCTATCACGACCCATGTGAACTTGGCAGAGGCTGTGGTGTTTATGAAGAGCCACGCAAGGTGCTTTCCCAGGTGGGCACTCTGGTCCCTGCTGCCAAGGAAGGTGACGAGAGCATCTGTTGCGGCGGTAGTCTGGGAAGCCTGACTCTGGATGCCCGTGACCGTGCCAAGATTACCGAGTCCTCTCTGGCCAATCTCGTAGCCAACAACCCTCAGACCATAGTCACAGCTTGCCCTCTCTGTCTCATGACCTTCTCCGGTCCCGCCCTCGACACCGTTTTCCATAACTCCGGTGAAGAAGCAACCGACGTGAAAGTCAAGGACTTCGCCGAAGTCGTTTCGCAGAGGGTGTGATATCTTCTGAAAAGCCTTGGAAGTAAGGGATTATTTATTAATTTTGATTCGTGAATCAGAGCGGTTCATATTGAGGTTTCGTTATTGTAATATAATGAAAATCAATGATGTATAAATCATTCTTGCAGTTTGAGTCCGGCGTTGTCTTTGCTTGCGAAACCGGGGTCCTTGCGGAATGAAAATTAAACGCGCTACTCTGAGGTTATGAACGAAATCGAAAAGGTTCTGCAGAAGTTAAGGGACACTAAAGCACTTGAATTTGGAGTCGGAGCATTGAAGAAAGTTCCGTCAATGTTTGAAAAATTTTTTCCTGGAAAGACGGCTGTTGTCGTGGCCGATAAAATCACATACGACATAGCAGGTGAAACTGTCTATAATTGTCTTAGGAATGCAGGAATCAGTACGGAGCCGTCATTCATTTTCACGGACCCTGGTCTCTATGCCGAATGGACATACTTGGAACAGTTGGAATCTTATCTGAAAGAACTGGATGCCATCGCTGTAGCTGTTGGCGTAGGTGTCATCAATGACTTGACGAAGCTGGCTTCCAGCCACCTGAACAGGAGATACTTAATAGTCGGAACTGCAGCGTCAATGGATGGTTATACTGCTTATGGCGCGTCCATTACTTATCATGGCAATAAGCAGACATTTGACTGTCGTGCGCCTATCGGGATGGTGATGGATCCTGCAATAGCAGCCAAGGCTCCCAACAAGATTACAGCCTCAGGTTATGGAGACCTTATCGCCAAAATCCCTTCCGGAGCGGATTGGATAATCGCTGATGGAGTAGGCAGTGAAAGCATTGACAAATTCGCTTTTTCTCTGGTCCGGAGAAATCTGAATGAGGCATTGGCCGATCCCGAGTCGATAGCATCTGGGGATGTTACGGCTGTCGGAAAATTGGCTTATGGATTGATAATGAGTGGATTTGCCATGCAGTCAATGTTGTCGAGCCGTCCGTCGTCAGGTGCAGAACATCTCTTTAGTCACTATTGGGATATGGAAGGTCTGTGCTATAATGGCAGGCATGTGTCTCATGGTTTCAGTGTCGCAGTCGGTACTCTGGTGTCGGTTGCATGTATTGAATTCCTTTTGAAAAAGGATTTTTCGATGGTTGACATTGACAATGCTGTATCCCGTTGGCCTGAGAGGGAGGCGATGGAGGCGACAATCCGGAAGGTGTTCGACGGAATGCCTGACCATCTTGCAAGAGGCCTTGCCGAAAGCCGGTCCAAATACATTGACAAGAATGGTGTGCGAAAGCAGCTTGAGGCGTTGAAAATTCATTGGCCGGAACTCAGGCAAAAGATTCAGGATCAGATTATTCCTTTCAATGATGTGCGTGAGCGTCTTAAACGCGCCGGCGCTCCTTATGAGCCCGAAATGATAGGCGTGAGTCGGGAAAAGCTCCGCACCACGTTCCGTGCGATACCATATATGCGGAACCGGTTCACTAACATTGACCTGATTCATAGGGCAGGTCTGATGGATGAGGCCGAGGCTTATCTCTTTGGGGCGGGCGGGTACTTCGAGTGCTGAATGCGGAGACGATTATTTGCCTCTCATCTCCAGCAGTTTTTTTTTGATGCTGGAAAAATTTGGTAAATAGTAACAAATATGCTACTTTTGTGCTCATAAAGTTCTTTGTTGTGCGTCAGAGAACTTTTTTAAGAAGCACACTATGTATAAGATTACAGCAATAATTGAAAAGGGGCCGGACGGGCGATATGCTATCACGTCCCCCCAAAGTTTTGGCAGAAATCACTTTGGCGGCTTTGGAGACACTATCGAGGAAGCGAAGGCCGATTTTCGCGAATGTGTCGAGGATTGTCGTGAACTGGCCATCGCTGACGGTGATGGTGCTCCTGAGGAGTATCAAGTGTCTTTCCGTTATGACATGCCTTCTTTCTTCGAAGATTTCGACTTTATCAATGCCAGTCGTTTTGCCCAGTTTGCCGGCATCAATGAAAGCAAGATGCGTCAATACAAGAGCGGGGTGGCCTTTCCTGGAGAAAAGACCACTCGGAAAATTCTTGATGCAATCCACAGAATAGGTTCCGAATTGAGTTCGGTATCACTATAACAAAGAACTTTTATGACAGACTGGCCGCCGTGAGGTTGCCGGTCTTTTTTGTGGCGTAGATATGATCCTATGGATGATTTCTTATATTGAGGATTGCTCTAAAGGCAAAAAAATAACCGCATTTACGGTAATGCGGCCAACCAAGTCCTTCGTTCTTCGAGCGATGACGACACAAATATAAGAATCTTTTTTGAATATTTCCTACTCTTTTATCCTATTTATGTATTTTCTTTGATAATAAGGCTGGTTTTCAGCATCTACACAAAAGCCTGTTATCAATGCATAGTCAGGCGAAATGTATTCGAGAATAACTATATACTGTTTCTGCCTGTACCAGAAGTAATCTCGGATAGAACCATCATTTTCGATGTTTCTGAAACGTGTTATCCTACTGTCTTGCCAATTTTCCAATATAGGCTTTATCCAATGGACACGATTGGCTCTTTCTGACCGGAACTCACGTATGGATGATGCCGTCTTCCAATTTGATGATTTTACGCTTCTAGTGATAATATGAACAAATTTCTCATAAAATGACTCATAATCAACAGGAAGCCTGTCCTTGTTGCTTCCATGATACTTATATGGCTTGACTTTGAGTTTTTCACCATCAATAGTAACTCCATCCGTGAAAAAGTCTTTTTCAAAAATATCGTGCAGAACCGATAATTTGTCAATATCATTCACAGACAAGCCGTCTGTAAAATAGGGCTTAAGCGTGCTCAACAAATCTTCTCCTGTCATTTCTTTCGCGGTTGAAGATTAAAAATATTGAACTTGCTTTCATATGGCACCGTACCTTCATCTAAAGTATATCTAGATTTATTCTCCAAATATTTGACGAGTTCAACCTTTGCCGGACTCGCATTATCCACAGAATCCAGATGACGTGCTTTATACGTAATGGCACCAATAAACAAGTCGGTGAGCTGGATGAACTGAGACTCGTGAGAGCGGATATGTTGGAAATGTGTAAATGGTGACTTTCCGTGAAATTGATTGGCAAAAACCTGAGTTATTTTATCAAGTTTCTTGCGGCCTTTTGTGTCCTTGATATCAAGGAATACCTTGTACTCAAAATCCTGGGTGTAGTTATATGCATAAGGGTTGTACAAAAGGTAATATATCAATTTGTAGTAGAAATTGTCGTGCTCTCCATTGTTGAACGACTGATTGTCCAAGCGATCCTTATATGTCACAAGCACGCATCTGAACCCCATCTCCGAGGCAAAGAAATAATCTACCAGTTCTTTATACATCTTAACGTGAGTGTTGCTGATAGTATTCCATTTCACCTCGTGGAGTATGCCGTGTTTTTGTTTAATGCTCTTTATATCTTCTTTGTACTGTTGGTATCTGTCTTCTGGGACACAAATGGCTCCGACGCACATCACAGGTGACTTGTCGTGTTCCAGATGACAACTCTCATCGACAAAAAATGAATATTGTTCCATATCTCAAACAAATTCTATTAACATCGGTAAAGATACGGATTTTTATAGATGTTAATAGAATTGTTTTTATCATTTTAAAGAAAGACTCCCATACATCCTGCGTGACGGTCGCGACATCGCGGATCACTTCCCCAATGCGTGGGCATCTCGGAACCAACTTTGATAAAGATGCTGTGATTTGTGACCAAATCGAGACTATCGCAACTAATAGGAACAGTATAGCAACACGCGCATCATCAGAGGCTTACCTATGATATGCCTTCTTTCTTTGAAGATTTCGACTTTATCAATGCCAGTCGTTTTGCCCAGTTTGCCGGCATCATTTGAGCTCCCTGATTGATCCATAGTGAGGCTTGATGATATTGTGAATTGCTATCATGGTATTATACATCCACTCGAACTGTCTCGGCCAGTCGGACTTATCCCTGAAATCCGCTCCCAACTTGACATTGATATAAGATGCTTTCTTATCATCCAACCTCTTCCATTCCACCTTCTTGCATTTTAAATCATCTATCTGGCTCTTACACTTTTCCTCAACAAAATCATACCTTTCCTTATTCTGTTCAGGTTTGTCACTGCCAAAATATACCTGAACTCCAATCCAGTTCTTGACAGTGAGAACACAAGAATAGTGAAATCCTGCAATCCCTACCCTGAAATCACACCAATGATCAGTAGTGGCACCACTGTGTTTGAGAATATCCGGATCTCTCTTATCCACATAATCATGGAACTCACTCCAGAACTCCAGCCTTAATTTCTCGGTCTCTGTATCACCAGACACTTGTTTCTTCAAAGTTTTGGACCAGTTGTTAGGTTTTGCCACAATATCAAACTGCGGGGCACATGCGCTCTCTCCAATCTTGAAAAGCCGTACCTCAATGCCAAAGAAGTTATAGTTGTCATCAGTGATGCTGTTCAGCCAGTCAATTGCAGCCCTGTGCTCCTCATCAAAGGTTTTGGCAATCCAAATTGCAGTGTATGCATCAAGTCCTGAGCAGTAGGTGATAACTTTTCCAAGATGGTCGTGGTCAGTCTTTTCCAACTGATTTTCAATGACTACACATCTGCCGGTATTAATGTCTTTACAGAGAATGTCAGCTGAGAATGTTCCTACCTTGGCCTCTTTCTCCTGAACTTCCAGTTCCATACCCACTGTTTCGCCGAGGAGATTGATGTTGTCATCCTCTGCAAGCCATGGAGTGAAGTCACGGGCCTCATCTTTCCAGTAGTTTCTCAATTCTACCTTTTCAAGTCTTCCAAGTATCGGTTTCATATATTGTTCTTTTAATTGTCAAGCTACCCATCCATATCCCTGGACGCTCATATCCATGAAATGATTGAGCAGGAGGTTTGTCTTGGAGTTGAATGAGTCCTTATCATATGCGTCAGGTAAATCCTTGTCCAATTCGGCACTGATTGTGTCCCGGACAAGAGCTTTTGTCTGCTCATCCTTATACCACTCAATCACCATCAGTTCAGCCTTTTTCGTCAAGAGTGTGTCATAAAGGTGTTTTGCTGCCAGTTTAACCTTCTGATCTTCTGCCTTGGTGAGATGTTTTCCCATAACCAGAAGGTCATAAATCTCCAGTTCCTCTTCTGTCAGGCCCTCCTCATAGGCCCTGTCATTCTCCTTCTTCAGGTCTTCAATCAATTGAAGAAGCTGTTCATAATAATCCTCGCTCTCAGTTGAGCCGGCATTATATCTGTTGATGATACCCTGATACCTTTCAGAAAATGATACTCTAGTGGTATTCCTGTTTATCATCTGTTGAAGGGTCTTTTCAATGAACTCCCGCAGGTTTTCAATCTCAACAGACTTATATTCAGCATCTTTTAATTCATTCTGGAGATCTTTTACGTCTAATTTTGAAAGGTCTATAACCTTTGAGCCTTTAATCCCGTAGCTCGGCCTGTCTTCACAAAGAACGTTAGATGACACACTCTGGTTCAGAAGTGCTCCCATCTTCTCCTTGGCGCGCTCCAACTTCTCATCATTTACGGTATTGTCAAACAGGTCATGCAGATACTTGAGTGCTGCAAATCTTGTGTCGGTCCAATGCCTCTCAAAAACTTCAGGTTTGGATGCCTCATAGAGATTGATCATTGTGTTCGAGAGCACCTTGAACTTGTTCTTGATATCATCCTTCTCCACAATCCTGTCGTATTGCTTCCTGATGATGTCAAGTTTGTCAAGACTTTCTTCATTGAAAGCCTCTTCAATCCTTATACCTTCTCCTGCGAGAAAATCAGATGTCATAGTGATGCTCTCTTCCAGCATGGCCAGAAGACTCTCTATGTCCTTGACAGGCATCTCAGGATTATCTGGGGAGATGGCGTAACTACCGAGAGCCTCCTCCATCCATTTGAAGACATTGACATAATCCACGATAAGACCGCACTTTTTTCCCTCAAAGCACCTGTTGGCTCTCGCAATGCACTGCATCAGAGTATGCCCTTTCATCGGCTTGTCCAAATATAAGGTGGAGAGGGAAGGCACATCAAATCCCGTCAGCCACATGGCGCAGACAAATACCAGTTGGAGAGGGTCATTGGGGTCTCTGAAACGATCTTAGATATCATGCCCTTCAGGAGTGATTTCATTCATCTTCTTCCTATGGCTTGTGATATCCAATCCCTTGGCCTGGAATTTCTCCACTTCATCCGATTCTTCAGAAATGACAACAGCCATCTCCACAGTCTTCATATAGTCAAGAGTTTCCTGTATCTTCTTCTTTTCCTCCTCTGAGGCGTCATTTCTACGTTTGATAAGATTTTTCTGCTCTTCGAGCCAATATCTCTGAACCTTGTCATACATGGTGACGGCAGTGAACTTGTCAATGCTGACCACCATACCCTTGCCCTTATATCCCCTGTTGATGAAGTGCTTGACTATATCCTGTGCCACGACTTCAAGTCTATCGTCTCGCTTGATGACCTCAAATATTCTGGAACCTGAATTCTCAAGTTTCTGCATCTCCGCATCATTTAGTTCCTCTCCCTTCATCAGAGCCTCCATATCTTTCTGGAGATCCTTGTTGGCAAGATCGACTGTAGGGACCCTTCTGGAGTAGAACAACGGCACGGTCGCGCCATCCTCTACCGATTGTGCGAAATTATATTCGGAGACATAGTTGCCGAACCACTGGTTTGTCAGTCTCTTGGTGCCAAGGAGAGGCGTTCCTGTGAACGCGATGAAGTTTGCATTAGGAAGGGCCTCCCTCATATTCTCGCCTAAAGTGTTGTATTGGGTCCTGTGGGCTTCATCCACCATGACAATGATGTCGTTCCTGGTGGAGAGAATCGGATAGTCTCCCTTGGTAACCCTATCCCATCCGAACTTGTGGATTAGGCTGAAAATGAAAGGCTTATTCGTCTGGAGGAAGGAGCGTAACTTCTCGCTGTTCTTAGGCCGGCATTCGTCATTGACACCCACGACCTCGGTTCTGATGAAGTTCTTGAGTATCTGGCCGTCCAGGTCTTCCCTGTCAGTTACCACGAGGAAAGTGAAATTCCCCTGCATTTTCCTCTTGACCTTCCGTGCAAACATTACCATGGAGTATGACTTTCCGGAACCCTGAGTGTGCCAGAAGACACCGATCTTACCGTTCAGTTCCTCTCTTCTCTGAAGTGAGCCAAAGAGATTGTTTACGCCAAGATACTGGTGGTTCTTCGCAATGACCTTGATATGTTTGTTCTCGAACAGGATGAAGTTTTCAATATAGTCAATGAGGGTTTCCTTGTTGAGGAAGCTGTCTGCCATATACTTGATGGAAAGGGCGTTGTCCCTGATGGACTCCCTGTCTATCTTATCTTCTTCGGAGTTCTTCAGCCACTCGAAGAAATCCTCATACCCAGCATTGAACGCTCCCAGCCTGGTTTCCAGTCCATTGCTCAAAACACAAATCTGGTTCATCGTGAAGAGGTTCGGAACATCGGTCAGGTAGGATTTCAGATTCTTCGTATATGCCTGTCGTACAGGAACATTTCCATTCTTCAGTTCAATGAATACCAGAGGCATGCCATTGATGAAGATAAGTACATCAGGTCTTCTCCAGTTGTAATGTCCCCTTATCCACATCTGGTTGACAGCTGTGAAAGTGTTGTTGGATGGGGTGTTGAAATCAATCAGTCTGATAGTGACGAAGTCGTTCTTGCCATTCTTCCTGAAAGTGCAGGTAAGTCCCTCCCTGATAGCCTTATAGATAATGTAGTTCTTGTCAATGATAGTGCTCTCTGTCGCCGGCTGGGTGAGAGTGTCTATGGCTTTGTCAATGATGGAAGCATCTACTCCAGGATTGATCGCCTGAATTGATTCTTTCATCACTTCGGGAAGATAGCATTGAGCCTTATCTGTCCTGCCCGTGCCATCGAGGAGAGTATCTTTGGCATCAGGGGAGGGGTTACAATGGATGATGGAATAGTGGTGGGTCTTTTCCAGAATCTCCATCAGTCCGAGTTCGATATCATCTTCTGTAATAAATGCTTTCATAACCTTGTCTATTATCTTTTCTTCAGGGCAATAGCATATGTAACCTTCACCTTTGCACACCAGTCAATGGAGCTATAGTCATAACAGTATCTCTTGCCCTTTTCTTTTCCCAGATTGAGCACTCCATTCCAAAAAGCTGACATAGGGAGACTGCTCCCAGGGTCAAGGGTGTAGATGTTCTCAATGACTCCATCCTTCAAATTATATCCAACTGCAACAATCCAATGACCACCACCAGAATATTCAATTTCAACTATGACTGGACAATCATTATCAAGGGCTTCTGATATTGAATCCAAGTCTTGAAATGTTTCATAGGAAACATACTTCTTGTATGTATCAAGGATGCTGGTGCAATCATCAAGGGAGAGGCCATTAGGGTACAGCCCCCATTTATGAATGGCCTTGTGCAGTTTCCCTTCAGCAGTCCTGAAATCCACTTTTTCTGTCTCCTTGTTCAAATAGTCTGCATCAAATGCTCCAACTATATTCAATGCCATTGCTATGGAGTATGCACCACAGGCCCCATCCAGTTCTCCTTGTCTGAAATGCACCTTCTTTGCAGAACTTTTGACCCGGCTTCTCAGGACACCTTGTTGGAGGAACAATTGTGATATTAGATGAACCTGTCTCATAACACTATATGCTTAATTTGCCAGACATTAACCTTGGTAAGAGAAGGTCTCTTTGGTGAGTGAGTGTTTCAACTTGTTTTGAAAGTGAGTCAATCTCTGCAAAGAACAATGATATATGCTTGTCATACTGACGGCACAAATCAAATGAAGGCATGATAAACTTCATTTTAGTAAAGTTGTTTTGTCTTAGCGAGGGAACAGTTGCACCTGTGGCAACGGATAAGAAATAAGCCTTGTTGAACATCAACATGTAAAATAAGAACTTACCTGTTCCTTTCTGTCTAGGTTCAACACAATAGCATCTTTGGTGTAAATTAAACTTCCCCTCATAGTATCTTGGTGTGAATGAGGTTCCCTCTCCAGGGACAATGATCGCCTCGCAATCCATAAGCCAGGTATTGCTTTTTTTTACTTCTTGAGACCTGTCAAATAAAGGAAAAATGCCGCCTTCTTCTGCATCTTCTCTATTGCATTTACCTGTGCGGATATTGGCTACGTTGCCTAACTTTTCAATTCTCCACCCCTTTGGCACACCACCTTCAAATTCTGCTGTCTCATGCCCTGGGAATCTGAACCTTACGAACCACTCCTTATAGAGGTTCTCCGCCATCTGCTCAAGAAGTTTTATCCTCTTCTTGTTGTTCTCAATCAGGGAGTCATACGCTGAGAGAATGGAGGCGATCTTTTGCTGTATGGTAAGAGATGGCAAGAAAAGAATATGATTTTTTAGATTGTTGATTGTTATTTGAGATTGTGCAGCACCGGTATCCAAATATTTTAATCCTTGAAGATTCAGGTATGTACACAAATAATAAATGTCGACTTTTTGCTTGTCGAGTTCTACAGCAATGGATAAATTAGTTAGAAAGCATTCTTTAGGGGAGATTTTCACGTCACCAGTTCCGCCAACACCTCTCGCAATCACTATGAGAGTCTCCTCATGAAGATTTGCTCTTTTTGAGTATCCGACAATTCTATATCCAGAAAAGATAGGATAACCTGACTCGCATATGTCGCTAGGTTTTGGCATTGCTCCGTAGAAAAACTTTGAGGCAATAGTATGTAGTTTGATTTTGCGGGTCTCCATAACTTACTCTCCCCAAAGACTTTTCAGGTTATCACTAATCTCCTTTTCCAAGTTCTTGGCCTCTGCCGAAAGTGCCTCGAACTCACTGTGAAGCCTCTGCATCTCAGCCTTGAACTCATCCTCTGTCATTCCGTCGTCCTCGATCACAATACCCACATATCTGCCGGCATTGAGAGAATAGTCCTGGTCCTTGATTCCGTCCTCTCCGTCGAGTTTGGCAACCTTGCAGAGACCGATTACGTCCTGATACTTGCCTTCAGGGAATCTCTCCATCAGCCAGTCGATTTGGCTCTGCTGACCGTTGGCCTTATATTCCGCTATCAGATCTTGGAATGCCTGGGTATCACCATTGTAAAGGGATGTGATGATGCCGAGATTCTTTATCTGCTCGTCACTGAACTTCCTGTGTGCCCTATCCACCTGAGTGAACACATTCCTGGCATCAATGAAAAGAATCTCATCTTTCTTCTCCGTCCTTGACTTCTTCTTGTCGAAGAACCAGAGTGTGGCGGGCAGTGTGACGGATGAGAACATATTGGAAGGAAGGGTAACCATCTGTGAGATAATACCATCCTCTATCATTCTCTTCCTGATTTCATATTCGGAACCACTGGCATCACTTGCGGAATTCGCCATCACGAGACCGGCCTTTCCAGTTTCATTGAGAGCCGTCGCGAAGTATCCTATCCAAAGGTAATTGGCATTGGGGACGGTCTCTTTCTTGTCTCCGCCTTTCTTGCCGGCTTTAGACTTGTTCCTAGGTACACCGTAAGTGTTGAATCTTGCGTCATCCTTGATCCTCTCGACGGAGACCTCATCCACATTGAAAGGTGGATTTGCCATCACGTAGTCGAACTGGCCAAAGGCATTGTAAGGGTCTGAATAGAATGAGTTGGCCTCAGTAATCTCGCCCCTGACATTGTTCAGAAGCAGGTTCATCTTTGCCAACTTGACTGTATCCGGCTCTTTCTCCACTCCGAAGCACCTGAATTTCATCATATCTGCATTGGATGCATTGTGCTTGTGCATATACCTTGCAGCCTGGACAAACATGCCGCCGGAACCGCAGGCTGGGTCAAGGAATTTCTTGTCGCCGGTCTCAGGGTTGAGGACCTGTACCATATATCTCACGACTGATGCAGGTGTGTAGAAAGTTCCGCCGTCCTTACCTTCGCTCAACGCGAAGTTTCCGAGGAAGTATTCATAAATCTCGCCGAACAGGTCGATTTCAATGTCTTCAGGAATATCCTTGAATACCCTGATAATCTTGGAAAGCAGGTCGGGTTCTTCTTCAGGAACGAGCTGGGCATACACATCCTTTGGCAGTACTCCTTCAAGTCTTGGATTCTCCTTTTCAATCTCTTCCATGGCTCTTTTGACAAGAGTGGCTTTTTCAGAGGTGTCAGGGGCTTCATTGATAGTGTCGAAGTATGCGCACTCAGGGATAAAAAAACCTATCTTTTCGACGGAAATTTCCTTGATGGTCTTTTCCCTTCTTCCGCCTTTCAGAGACTCGTATTCTGAAAGGATATCAGCCTTATGCTGCTTGAAAAGAATATCTGCATATCTCAGAAAGACCAGGCCCAAAATAGGCTGGCCAAACTTGTTTGCGGCCAAATGTGCACCTTGCCTCAAAAGGTCCGCACTATGCCACAAATTGTCTTTCAACTGTTTCAGCTGTATATCTGTCATTTTATGGATTGTTTCTTGTGTTTTGTAAAACTACGAAAGGTCATACTTCTTCTGAATATAAAGGACTCTTTTCCATTGCGTGAATAACTCTCAACTT
>ERZ1035032.92-NODE-92-length-70931-cov-10.786444_pt1 | contig 70931 bp, 55 predicted proteins | sample MGYA00520693_ERZ1035032 | MGnify/ENA primary metagenome ERZ1035032 (study PRJEB33766, sample SAMN09781740) | gut metagenome | biome: gut microbiome | host: Homo sapiens | place: Madagascar | study: EMG produced TPA metagenomics assembly of the PRJNA485056 data set... | reverse complement strand
GAGGGCATGGGTGCCGGCGATGGTTTTATGTGGAGCGACCCTGAACCTGCAGGTGAGGAAACCCCTCTAATCTAAAATCGCTAAAATAAACGAGTTTTCGGTAAAAGGCTCAATATTCCCGCCGAGCGTTGCATTGCTGGGTGGGTCGCATACGCGTGCCGTTTGTATATGGATAGAAGATAGGGGAACTACATGCGCGTAGACAATCTGAGGAACATCGCCATCATCGCCCACGTCGACCACGGCAAGACGACGATGGTTGACAAGCTCCTGCGTGCCACGGACGCCTTCCGTGCCAACCAGCAGGTCGAGGACCGCGTCCTGGACTCTAACGACCAGGAGCGCGAGCGCGGCATCACGATTCTCGCCAAGAACATCTCTATCGAGTACAAGGACGTTAAGATCAACGTCATCGACACCCCGGGCCACGCCGACTTTGGTGGCGAGGTCGAGCGCGTGCTGCGTATGGCCGACGGCGCCCTGCTGCTGGTCGACGCCTTTGAGGGCCCCATGCCCCAGACCCGCTTCGTGCTGCGTCACGCTATCGACACCGGCCTCAAGATCATGATCGTCATCAACAAGATCGACCGTCCGGGTGCCAACCCCGAGAAGGCCTACAACGACTGCCTGGACCTTATGGCCGACCTGGGCGCCACCGACGACCAGCTCGAGTTCGCCATGGAGCACGTGGTCTACGCCAGCGCCATGAATGGCTTTGCCCGCCTCGACCCCAACGACGGCAACATGGATATGTACCCGCTGCTCGATATGATCATCGACGATATGCCTGCGCCCGAGGTTGACGAGACCGCCCCGCTGGCCATGCAGTGCGTGACCATCGACCACTCCAACTTTGTCGGCCGCATCGGCATCGGTCGCGTGTACTCCGGCACCATCCACCAGGGCGATCAGATCCTGGTCGTCAAGAACGACGGCTCCAGCGCCACCGCTACCGTCAAGCAGCTCTTTACCTTCGACTACCTGGGCCGCACCGAGTGCCAGGAAGTCGGTGCCGGCGATATCGCTGCTGTCGTGGGTATTGACCGCACCGATATCGGCGATGTTTACACCGACCCCGAGAACCCCGTCGAGCTCGAGCCCATCGAAATCGACCCGCCGACCCTGTCCATCGTCTTTGAGGCTTCGACCTCCCCGCTCGTCGGCCGTGACGGCGACATTGTGGGTGCCCGTCAGCTCAAGGAGCGCCTGTTCAACGAGGCCGAGAACAACGTGACCATGAAGATCGAGGAGCTCGAGGACAAGAGCGGCGTCGAGGTCTCTGGCCGCGGCATTCTGCACCTGTCCGTCCTGATGGAGTCCATGCGCCGCGAGGGCTTTGAGTTCCAGGTCGGCCGTCCCCGCGTTCTGTTTAAGAAGGACGAGAACGGTAACAAGCTGGAGCCCGTCGAGCAGGCTGTTGTCGAGTGCCCGGACGAGTACTCGGGCAAGGTCGTCGAAGTCTTCGGTACCTCCGGTGGCATCATGACGAGCATGGACACCTCGGGCATCGTGACCCATCTTGAGTTCAAGATCCCGACGCGCGGCATCATGGGTCTTAAGAACCGCATTATGAACGTCACCCACGGCGAGGGCGTGTTCTACCACACCTTCCTGGAGTACGGTCCCTACGCCGGCGAGATCGGCAACCGCCAGAACGGCGCCATGATCTCCATGACCACCGAGAAGGCCGTTGCCTACGCTCTGGGCACGCTGCAGGAGCGCGGCCAGCTGTTCGTTGAACCGGGTACCGAGTGCTACGAGGGCATGATCGTGGGCGAGCGCAGCAAGGCCGGCGACATGGTCGTCAACATCGCCCGTACCAAGAACCTGGGCAACCAGCGTTCCTCGACTTCCGACATCTCCGTCCAGCTGGTGCCGCCTCGCACCTTCTCGCTGGAAGAGGCGCTGGAGTACATCGCTGACGACGAGCTGGTGGAGATCACTCCTAAGAACATCCGCCTGCGCAAGCGTCTGCTCAACGCCACCGACCGCAAGAAGGCAGCCGTCCGCGCTGGCCAGGTCAACAAATAAGCGCTGGGGCTTATAACCGCCAATAAGAAAGGGCGTCGACCGCAATGGTCGGCGCCCTTTTTTGGTGCAATGGGGTCAGGTTGCTTTGCGCCACCACAAAGGTGCCTGGCCCTTTTGTGGTGGTTGGCGGCTAGGCGGTGGGGAGTCCTGGCGTGTTGGAGGCTTGTTGGGGCTTGAGGTGGGCGTTGCGCCAGATGATCTGGATAACGTAGCCGAGCATAAAGACAAATGCCACGCCGCTGATGAAGTCGCCGATGAGGGGAAGTCCTGTGAGGGCGCCTGCGGCCACACCGCCGACGGCTGCCATGGCGTAGCGGTTCTGGTTGTGTCCGACCATGCGGGCGATCGCGCACCCCGCAAAGGCGCTCGACACCAACGCGATGCCGATAACGCCGCACAAGAGGGCTCCGGCAAGCGACAGGCCGGCAATCGAGATAATCAGCAGCAGGACGGCGGGGACGACAGCAATCGTACCCAGAAGACCGCTCACCCACAGGGGCGTGGGACGTTGGTGGAGCATTCCGGCGGCGCTGGCGGTCGCACGCGGAAAGACGAGCTCGAGCAACAGGGCGATAAAGCAGGTCGAGAGCGCCGCTGCCACGATGCCGCCGATGATATCGTTAACGGTGGAAGTATCCTCGTTCTCGGTGCGGTCGATCTTGAGCGCACCGACCTCGGCTCCTGCGGCGCGCTCGGGGTCCTCGGAGACGTGCGCGTTCACGGTGCCGGTGATGTGGGCGTTCTTGCCCAGGATGAGCTTGTCGGCCCAAACCTCGACATCGCCATCGACGGTGCCATCAATAGTCACCGTATCGCCCGCGAGCGCTGCCGACTTGGTAGAGCCGCGCAGGGCAACCGTCTCGCCTATCGCATAGAAGCAGTTGGCGGTGCTGTCGGAATTGAGCACGACATGCTGACCGACGACCGTGACGCTGCCATCAACCGTAGTCTTGGCAATATCGATGGTACGCGCTGCAAGACGAATGGCGCCGCCTACCGTGCAGTCGCGAATTGAGAGGGTATCGCCCGCGGCGATGATATCGCGGTCGATGGAGGTGTCGTCCAGGTTGAGGCTCTGACCGGCCCAGTACAGGTCGCCTTCGGCCCCGGACGGGATGGAGTCTTCGTCGGTCGCGAGAACGTTTCCGGCGGTATCCGTGCCGGCGAACGAAGCCGTGGGAAGTACGGTCAGCGCAAGCACAATCAGTGCGAATAGGAGGGCGATGCGGCCACGCGCTTTACGGCGCCGGGACGACGGTGCTAGGTTGCAAGGCATAGTGAATCCTTCGTTAGATACTCGACATGTATCTAACAGGGTACCCAACGCGCGGGCGCTCTAAAAGAACCTCTCGGTTGCATTTCGAAGGGCTGTGCCGTGCTGTCTACTTTTTGCGATGCAAAAAACGTGCGATGTCGTCCTCGGTGGGACTTTTGATGTCAAAGCGCAGCGAGAGCCAGCGCAGGCCCATGGTCACGACAACGCATACGACTAGCGCGGCGACATTGCTGACCAAGCCACTCATGACGAGGCTTACATAGCTTGCCGATCCGGCGATTGCCGCGATGGCATAAAAGTTAGTGCGTTGGAAAATGCCCGGAACCACGCCCATAAAGCCGTCGCGCAACATGCCGCCACCCACCGCGGTGAAGAAGCCCATCATGATGCACACCGCCGGCGCAAAGCCGTAGACCAGCGCCTTGTCTGCGCCGGTTGCCGCATAGATGCCGACTGAGATGATGTCGAGTAGGGGAATGAGTTTCTCGGGTTTATCGACGATTGCCGGGAAGATGTAGATGATGGCCGCCGTGGCAATGGAAAGCGGCAGCGCCATCGGCTGGTTGAGGATGTAGACGTTGCCGACCTGGAGTGTCATATCGCGCAAAAGACCGCCGCCCAGGCCGCAGACCACGGCGAGTGCGACCGCGCCCACCAGGTCAAGCTTATGCTCGCGCGCGACCAGCACGCCCGAGATCGATGCCGCGACAACAGCGAACATCTCGAGCCAAAAGGGGATAGCGACCATGGCATCCGAGGCATGTGAGGTAACGGTTATAGCAGCGACGACGGGCAAGATGGGGTCCTTTTGGTTGCGGGTTTAGACAATGCCCGTACATAGTACATGGTTGGCGGGCATCGCGACCCCATTCCTCGGCAAACGGTCGGCAGCGGGTGTTGGTTTAGGGCCAAAACGTGTACATCAGCCTCCAAAGATGGTAGCGCGCAGAGATGTGGTGTAAGAGGCGGGGCATGCCCCGCCTCTTCCCTTTCTTGAAAGGGAGGGGACACCGCCTAGAATTCGTCGTTGGAGTAATGAAGGTGACGAACGGAAGGAAAGGCGATGCCCCAAGAAGAGAGTGTACTGCGCCTCGGCCGCGACGAGGCCCTCGAGGCGGCGAGGCTCTGGCAGGAGTGCGGAGATGCGCGCGAGTTCGCGTGCAGGGTGCTGGGCGGCGTGATGAACGCGCTGATGGACTCCGAGGCCCAGCAGATGTGCGGCGCGAGCCGCAACGAGCGCAGCGACGGCAGGGGGAACAGCCGCAACGGCTACCGCCCCAGGTCGCTCAAGACCGCCGTGGGCGACGTGGAGCTCGAGATACCCAAGCTCAGGCACGGCACCTACTACCCCGAGGGCATGCTCGCGCGATGGTCGCGCGTCGACACCTCGGTGGCCGCCATCGTGCAGGAGATGTACGTGTGCGGCGTGTCCACCCGCAAGGTCGAGCGCGTGGCGTCCAGGCTGGGCATATCCTCGCTGTCGAGCTCGGAGGTCTCGAGACTCTGCTCCGACCTCGACGCCGAGGTGGCGGAGTTCCGCCGCCGCGACCTGTCGGGCACGCCGTGCTGCTACCTGTGGCTCGACGCCACCTACATGAGCTGCAGGGTCGGCTCGTCGGTCGTCTCGCAGGGCGTCGTGACCGCGATCGGGCTGGGCGCCGACGGGCGCAAGCACTTCCTGGGCTGCGACGTGGTCGACACCGAGAGCGAGGACTCCTGGGCGGCATTCCTCGGCGGGCTGCGCGAGCGCGGGCTGTCCGGCGTGCGCCTCGTGGTCTCCGACAGCCACGCCGGGCTCGTGGCCGCCGTCTCGCGCCTGTTCCAGGGCTGCGCCTGGCAGCGCTGCGCGACGCACCTGCAGCGCAACCTCCAGAGCGCCTGCTCGGGCAGGCCCGAGGGCTCCAAGGCGGCCGTCAGGGACCTCGTGCACGCCGCGGTCTACCAGGACGACCCCGACCTCGCGCGCTGCGTGTGGGCCGAGGCGGCGCCCTGGGTGGCGTCGGTGTCCGCCAGGGCCGGCGAGGTCTTCGAGCAGGCCGAGGACTCCGCGCTGGCGTTCACGGCCTTCCCCAGGGCGCACTGGGCCAAGCTCCGCACCAACAACGTCCAGGAGCGCGCCAACCGCGAGATCAAGCGCCGCTACAGGGTCGTGCAGTCCTTCCCCTCGAGGGAGTCGATGCTGCGCCTGACGTGCGCGAGCCTCATGGAGACCGAGGGGCAGTGGTCCCAGCAGCGCGTGTTCTCCGAGGCCTCGGCCGCCGGGGGCTTCGCCGAGCCCGCGGACAGGCCGGCCCCGACGGAGGGGAGGCGCCGCGCGCTCGGGCGGCGCGCCAGGGAGATAGTGGACGAGATAGTCGAGAAGCACGGTCTCAAGAAGGAGTAACATCGGGACTTGCAGCGACGGACCTCAGGACGCTCTTACACCACGTCTGCGCGCGCGACCCCAAAGATGTCGAAAATTGTCGTTTTTGGAGGGTGATGTACACGTTTTGGCGGGGCGAGCGGCAAGCGGCACTACTCGGTAGGTGCTTCAGTGTCCTGTGCACCCTTCCAGTTGCGGATGAGTGCTTTACGTAGCTCGTTTTGCTTTCGCTGGTACTCGGCATCGGTGCAGCGTGGCATGCCAAGTGCTTCTCGAATGTTGTTCATGGCACGGTGGAACGCGAGCTGGCTCGCGAACTGAGCCGAAGTGAGTGTGATGATGCGATACCCCATTTGGGCGAGTATGGCCTCCCGTTCCGCGTCCGCTCCCTTGCGTTCGGCTTCGTAGTGAAACCCGCCTTTGTATTCGATACCGAGTTCTTTGCGCTGGTAGGTGATAAGGGCATCGATTTTGAGTGTTCGGGCTTTGGTGCAATGCCAAAGCCGCTTAGGGATCACGAGCGGTTTGTTGAGTTCGATACCTCGGATGCCAAGGCCGCCCTCGCTTGTGGGCAACGAAAGGGCAATCGCCGATGCACTTTCCATGGGAGAGGCCGAATGATCGTAGACATGTCTGAGTGCGAGCCGTGCGCGTGTGGCACCGGGTTTGCCGGGGTGCTGGTCGAGTATCTCGACAATCTTATCTTTTGAGGTGGTGGCTGGCTGCTCGGTATAAGGCTCAGAGGGTTGCAGCCCCATGCGATAGTCGCCGCAGGCTTCGTAGCCATACCCGAGGTATTCGATCCTATCCATCCATTCGGCGGCAAGCGCAAACGTGAAGGCTTCGTCGGTGATAAAGATCCCAGGCGTTAGCTCGTCGATGTGATCGTAGGGAAGATTTTGGCCAATAACATGGCAGGCGACTCCGCTGGTTCGAATGCGCTCGAAGGCGAACACGACAGAAATATCGATGGTCGCGAGCATACTGGAAGGAATACCGCAGTCGGTGAGGGCCTGCCGAATACGCGCGATACGTTGTTGTGTGGAGAGGCCCTGCACACCTATCTTGTAGTCGCGCTTTGCGACGGATTGAACCAAATCTTGCGGCGCGTGATGGACGAGCCATGCGGTTTTATGCGAAATGAGAACAGGAGTATCCATCTATGGCCTCTCGCTTTGAGCCGATACTCAACTCTTATGTCCGCTGAAGTGGGAAAATATACTGGATGTGAGTAAATCGGCCGATATGTGCCGCACGCGATATGCAAACGTGTACATCAGCCTCCAAAGATGTCGAAAAATGTCGGTTTTGGAGGGTGACGTACATGTTTTCGAGGGAGGGGCGGGTTCGAATCCCTCCTCCTGCGCCGTATTTGCTTGTAAGGGACTCTAAACAAAAAAGCTCCCGTTGTTGGGAGCTTTCTCAACCAAAATGGCGGAGGAGGAGGGATTCGAACCCTCGTGACCTTATACAGGCCAAACGGTTTTCGAGACCGCCGCATTCAACCGCTCTGCCACCCCTCCGCGTGGGGTAAAAACAAAGCAGGCTCGAAGGCCTGCTTTGGAATTAACTGGCGGAGAGTCAGGGATTTGAACCCTGGAGACGCTTTTGACGCCTACACGATTTCCAATCGTGCTCCTTCGGCCACTCGGACAACTCTCCGTTAAATGCGAAAGTCAGTATACACGAGGAATCGCAAAGTGCAAACAGAAAAGTTGGCATTTTTTAAAACGCTTGGCCGTGCTTGGCGCTGCAGTGGGGCTTGAGGTGCCAAAAAACGGCTTCCGACCAGCGTGGTTGATCAACTCAATTGTTCAAAAAAGGGTATTCATAAGCGACTTGGCAATGAATTTAAAAATCTTTGGGTGGTGCTGTGGGCCACTGGTATGCATTTTGCGACCACAGCTTTGTGCCCGTTGACCTGCGGCTTGGCTCAGCTTGTCCCCACGGCACCGTATCTTGTCAACAGATCCGTCAAGCTTTTGGTCAGCATTTGGTTGGAATGCGCATGAAACGTCGTGTGAGTATGGGCATATGTGGAGGTCATGAGGTTGTAGCTGCATATTCTTGCGGCCTGGGAGGTTGAAAGATATTATTACCAAGTCTTTTCCTGCTTCAGGCGCACCTTCACGACCTGAAGCCACACTTGCCCAGAGGAGGTGACAATATGAAGGCTTATGAACTGCTGTTCTTTGTTGACCCGTCGCTCGACCCCGAGACTCGTCTCGCTGTTATGAAGCGTATCGATACCACGATCGCTGAGGGCGCTGGCAAGGTCGACTCCGTTGACGAGTGGAGCAAGCGCAAGCTCGCCTACGAGATCAACGACCTCACCGATGGTGACTACACCCTCATCAACTTCCACGCAGATCCTACCCAGATCGCCGAGCTTGATCGCGTCCTGCGCATCACCGACGCTGTGGTCCGCCACATGATCGTCCGTCGCGACGACCAGGAGTAAGACTGTCGTTTTGGACTGGGCTTGTGCCCCAAGAGGAAGTAGTGAGTTATGAGCATCAATCGAGTGAACATCACCGGTAACCTCACCCGCGATCCCGAGCTGCGCGCCACCGCCGGCGGAACCCAGGTTCTGTCCTTTGGCGTCGCCGTGAACGATCGTCGCCGTAACGCGCAGACTGGCGAGTGGGAGGACTATCCCAACTTTGTCGACTGCACTATGTTCGGCACCCGCGCCGAGGCCGTGAGCCGTTTCCTGGCAAAGGGAAACAAGGTCGCGATCGAGGGCAAGCTGCGCTACAGCTCTTGGGAGCGCGACGGCCAGCGCCGGAGCAAGCTTGAGGTCATCGTCGATGAGATCGAGTTTATGAGCTCCCGTGGTGGCCAGGGTGGCTACGATCAGGGCGGTTACGCCCCCGCAGCTCCCGCGCCCGCAGCACGTCCTGCCGCACCGGTGGCTACGCCGCCCGCGGTCGACGTCTACGATGAGGACATCCCGTTCTAAGGGTTGTTCACCTATTTTTGAGTGAGAGGCGGCTTCGGTTCGCCGAAGTTGCCAAATGAAAGGTATTTTGACATGGCTAATGATTTTTCTGCACGTCAGCCGCGTCGTAAGTACTGCCAGTTCTGCAAGGAGAACACTGAGTTCATCGACTATAAGGACACTCAGCTTCTCCGTAAGTACATGACCGACCGTGGCAAGATCAAGCCCCGTCGCGTCACTGGCGCTTGCACGCAGCATCAGCATGACATCGCCAACGCCATCAAGCGCGCCCGCGAGATGGCTCTCCTGCCGTACACCGTCCCCGTGGTTTCCTCTCGTGGCAACCGCGACCGCGGCTAAGAAGGGAGACGCATCATGAAGGTTATTCTTCTCGATGAGATCAAGGGCAAGGGCGGCGAGGGTGACGTCGTAGAGGTCGCTCAGGGTTACGCTGAGAACTTCCTGTTCCCCAAGAAGCTCGCTGTTGCCGCCACCAAGGGCAACCTCAAGCAGCTTGACGAGCGTCGCAACAACATCGCCAAGCGCGAGGCCGTCCGTCTGGCTACCGCCAACGAGACCAAGGCTGCCTTCGAGGGCAAGACGGTCACCGTTGACGTCAAGGTCGGCGACGAGGGCATCCTCTTTGGCTCCGTTACCGCCGCTATGATCGCTGACGCCATCAAGGCTCAGCTCGGTATGGACATCGACCGCAAGCGCGTCGAGCTCGGTAAGCCCATCAAGGTTGCCGGTGCCCACACCGTTGCCATCTCGCTGTACCGCGAGATCAAGGCCGAGGTTGTCGTTCTCGTCGGCGTTACCGCCGAGGAGCTCGCTGCCGAGGCTGAGGTCGAGGAGGCCGCTGAGGCCGCCGAGGCCGAGACCGCCGAGGTCGAGACTGAGGCTGCTGCCGAGTAGCATTTGCTGCAACGCAACAATCTTGTTCTAAGAAGGGCGCTCTGGGAAACCAGGGCGCCCTTTTATTTTCTACGCTCAGCGAGCGCCGTGGCAGGCGTTGCGGTGAAGTCCTAAATGCGGGACCGTTCATCCGTTTCGTCCGGTGATGATTGCCGGGGCGCGGCCCGTTTTGGGACTGTGACTGATACTATGGATGCTCGCAAGCGATATGAATGAGGATGCTCATGGCATATGACGATAGGGAGACCGGGTTGACGGTCGAGGACCGTGGTTCCAAGTTGGGTCTCCCCCAAAACCAAGATGCAGAGGCCAATGTACTGGCCGCCATGCTGCTATCGCCCGAGGTAGTCGAAGAGGCCCAGGTCGAGCTGCAGCCCGATGACTTCTACCGGCCCATTCATAAGACCATCTATACCGCGATGGTCGATATGTACAACAGCCGCATTCCCATCGACTCCATCTCGCTGATCGATTACCTGCGAAGCATCAACAAGCTCGATGCCGTGGGCGGCGAAGCGTACATTTTGGAGTTGATGGGTCAGACCCTGTCGCTCGTCAACTGGCAGCACCATGCCGCCATCGTTCGCCGCGATTCGATGCTGCGTGAGCTGATCGGCGCCACCAACGAGATCAACGCGCTGGCATACAACGCCCCCACCGACACCAAAGAGGTCGTGGAGCTGGCCGAGAGCAAGTTGCTCAAGGTCACGGCGCGCGAGGTCAAGTCGAGCTACAAGACGCTGACCGAGTTTATGGTCGAGGCCTATAACGAGGCCGAGGAAGTGTGCCAGGCCGGCGGCCAGGCTGCGGGCGTGCCCACGGGCTTCCCGTCGCTCGACCGCATGCTCATGGGTTTTCGCGAGGGCCAGCTCATCATCATCGGCGCCCGCCCTGCTGTGGGTAAGACGTCGTTCGCCCTGAACCTGGCGCTCAACGCCGCCGCCGCCGGTTATACCGTCGGCTTCTTCTCTCTGGAGATGTCGGGCAAGGAAATTGCCCAGCGTCTGATTTGCGCCTACGCCATGATTTCGATCAGTGACTTCCGCATGGGCCGCATTAGCCCCGAGCAGTGGGCCAATATCAACGAGGCCACGCAGACCTTGTCCAAGCTCGATATTCTGATTGACGATACGCCCGGCACCACAGTGACCGAGATTCGCGCCAAGAGCCGCCGCATGCTCCACAACAAGGAGAAGGCCATCATCATCCTGGACTACCTGCAGCTGGTGAGTCCTCCGCCGGGACGCCGCTCCGAGAGCCGTACCGTCGAGGTCTCCGAGATGTCGCGTGGTCTGAAGATCATGGCCAAGGAGCTCAAGATCCCGCTCATCGCGCTGTCGCAGCTCTCGCGTCAGGTCGAATCCCGTACCGGCAAGCGCCCGCAGCTTTCCGACCTTCGTGAATCGGGCTCCATCGAGCAGGACGCCGATATCGTTATGTTTTTGGACCGCTCCGCCGACGAGGCCGAAGCCTCGCGCGACGATCGACCCGACGAGGGCGTTACGCGTATCGTCGTGGCCAAGAACCGTTCGGGCCCGATCGGCGACGTCGACCTGATGTTCCTGCCGGCATCCACTAAGTTCTATGAGCTTGATGGGGCACATGCCGAGGAGTAGGACAGGCGCCCGTTGCACGGGTATACTGGGAATGTTTTGTGCTTCTGCGTGCCGGCGTGGCGCGTAGACAGTCCATGAATGTAAGGAGTAAACATGCCGTCAACCGTTTTGGTCGGTGCCCAGTGGGGCGATGAGGGCAAGGGTAAGATTTGCGACCTGGTCGCCGGCGACTTCGATGCCGTCGTGCGCTACTCGGGCGGCAACAACGCCGGCCACACCATCGTCGTCAACGGCAAGAAGTACGGCCTGCACCAGGTGCCCTCCGGCATCATGTATTCCGACCACGTGTCGGTGATCGGTAACGGCTGCGTCGTCAACCCCAAGGTTGTCCTTGAGGAGATCGACATGTTCGAGGCCGACGGCATCACCACCAAGAATCTCAAGATCAGCGGCAACGCGCATGTCATCATGCCGTACCACATCGATCTGGATGGCGCCTTTGAGCAGAAGCTCGGCAAGAAGAACATCGGTACCACCAAGCGCGGTATCGGTCCGTGCTATCAGGACAAGATGGCCCGCATTGGTCTGCGCATGCAGGACATGCTGGACGAGGCACTGTTCCGCGACAAGCTGGAGACCGCTCTCGCCCGCGTGAACCCTGAGCTCGAGCTCATCTACAACCTGCCCACCTACACCGTGGACCAGATTTGCGACGAGTACCTGCCGATGGCCGAGCGTCTGCGCCCCTACATCACCGAGACGAGCCTGCTGCTCAACAACATGATCGATGAGGGCAAGGACCTGCTGTTTGAGGGCGCCCAGGCGACGCTGCTCGACATCGATCACGGCACCTATCCGTACGTGACGTCTTCCAACTGCACCGCCGGCGGCGCCATCACCGGCTCCGGCGTGGGCATGAAGAACGTCGACCGCGTGCTGGGCGTCATGAAGGCCTATATCACCCGCGTCGGTTCGGGCCCCATGCCCACCGAGCTTTCCTATGAGTCCGAGGCCGGTCACACGCTGACCGAGGAGGGCTATGAGTACGGCGTGACCACCGGTCGCCGTCGTCGCTGCGGCTGGTTCGACGGCCCCATCGCCAACTACGCCTCGCGCGTCAACGGCCTCACCGATATCGCCCTGACCAAGCTCGACGTGCTTTCGGCCTTCGACACCATCAAGGTGTGCGTGGCCTACGACGTCGATGGCGAGCGCTACACCAGCGTGCCCGAGCATCAGGTGCGCTTTGAGCATGCCAAGCCCATCTACGAGGAACTCCCCGGCTGGAAGTGCGACATCACCGGTTGTCGCAGCTTTGATGAGCTGCCGCAAGAGGCTCAGGACTACGTGGCGTTTATCGAGGATCTGGCACACACCCGCGTGACGTTCATTGGCGTTGGCGCTGGTCGCGAGCAGATCATCAACCGATTCTGGAAGTAATCGGGACTATTTGGTTATTGCGATATACCCCTTTGCAGCCCGGACGGGCGGCCGAGGGGTATATTTGCTTGCAAAGGGCTCGCGCGGAGCGGGCCATTCATCCATAGAGGAGGCACCCTTGAAGGCGGACACTCAAACCATCGACATCCTGTTGTTGGGCAGCGGCGGCCGTGAGCATGCTTTGGCAGCTAAGCTCGCAGCATCACCGCGCGCCGGCAAGCTCTACATCGCGCCGGGCAACGGCGGCACCGCGAGCTGTGGCGAGAACGTTGTTCTCGACGATTGCGATCCTGCGGCCGTGGCGGCGTTTGCGCAGAGCCACGGATGCGGACTCGTGGTAATTGGCCCCGAGGCTCCGCTCGTGGCGGGCGTGGCCGACGCCGTGCGCGCGGCGGGTATTCCCTGCTTTGGCCCGGGTGCCGAGGGTGCCCAGATGGAGGGTTCCAAGCTGTTCTCCAAGCAGCTCATGGAGCGTGCGGGCATTCCGACGGCAGCCTATGGTTCGTTTACCGACGAGGCTTCGGCTCTCGCCTACGTGCGCGAGCAGGGCGCTCCGCTGGTCGTGAAGGCCGACGGCCTTGCCGCGGGCAAGGGCGTTATCGTGGCGACCGAACTTGAGCAGGCCGAGGAGGCCGTGCGCGAGTGCTTTGGCGGCACCTTTGGCGATGCCGGCAACACCGTGGTTATCGAGGAGATGCTCGTTGGTCCCGAGTGCTCGCTGCTCGCCTTTACCGACGGCAAGACCGTGCGCCCCATGGCCACCTCGCAGGACCACAAGCGCGCCCTCGAGGGCGACAAGGGCCCCAACACCGGCGGCATGGGCGTCTACAGCCCGGTGCCCATCGTGACCGACGAGGAGCACGCCACCATGGTGAAGGTCATGGAGCAGACCGTTGCCGAGCTCGCTGCCGAGGGCATCGACTACCGCGGCTGCCTGTATGGCGGCTTTATGCTCACGCCTGCCGGCCCCAAGGTGCTGGAGTTCAATGCCCGCTTTGGCGACCCCGAGACGCAGGTCGTGCTGCCGCGCCTTAAGAACGACCTGGTTGAGGTCATGCTCGCCTGCGCCAACTGCGAGCTCGATCAGATTGAGCTCGACTGGCGTGACGAGTGGGCTGTGGCAGTTGTCCTGACGAGCGCGGGCTATCCCGGCAGCTACGAGAAGGGCAAGGTCATCACCGGTATCGCCGATGCCGAGGTCATGGAGAACGTGACCGTGTACCACGCGGGCACTGCCGTGGTGGACGGCCAGCTCGTGACCAATGGTGGCCGCGTGCTTGCCGTGACCTCTCTGGGTGACACGTTCGAGAACGCTCGCAACCTTGCCTACGAGGCCTGCGAGAAGATTGATTTTGAAGGCAAGACCCTGCGCCACGACATCGGCCTGCGCGCGCTGCGCGGCCGCGACGCCTGGGATGCCTAAAATCCGAGAGGAATGAGACGGATGGACGAGAAGAACGAAGAGCTCGTGGATGCGCAGATCGTTGAAGAGGACAGCCGCATGTATGGGCACGCCGAGGGCGAGCCTGGCGGCGAGGTCGCTGACGAGCCGGCGCTGGTGCTGGGCGACGACGACCCGCACGATGCCGAGCTGCACGAGAAGATTCTTTCGGAGGAGTGCGCCTGGAAGGGCAAGATCCTCGACGTCCACCGTCTTGAGGTTGAGCTGCCCAACGGTCGCCGCAGCGCCCGTGACATCGTTCGCCATCCGGGTGCGGCGGCCGTTGTGGCGCTGACCGAGAGCGGCAAGATCGTACTGGTGCGTCAGTACCGCACCGCTATCGACCGCGTGACGGTCGAGATTCCCGCCGGCAAGCTCGATCCAGGCGAGGACCCGCTCGATTGCGCCAAACGCGAGCTGCATGAGGAGACGGGCTTTAGGGCTGGTCGCATTCGCTTTTTGACGTCGATTGTCACGTCCTGCGGTTTTTGCGATGAGATCATCCACATCTACTTGGCTACCAAGCTCGAGTTTGATGCGCCCAACCCCGATGATGACGAGTTTGTCAACGTGGACCTGGTGCCGCTGCACGAGCTGATCGACGCCGTGCTCGACGGCAAGATCGAAGACGCCAAGACCGTCGTGGGCGCCTTGGCCTGCGATAGCATCGCGCATCGCCTTGGGGGTGCGGAGCTCTAGGTTACGCGGTTTTACCAAACCGCGTAACGAGTCGACGCTGCAAACGCCCCTAAGCGGCAATCTGCCTTTCAATCGTCGCTCGCGTACCGAAGTACGCGTCGCTCCTCTTTCAAGGCACCTTGCTCGCTTAGGGACGTTTTCGCTGACGCTGCCAGAACATCGGCGTTATGCTTGTTGGGACGCTTTGTTTTCAGCCTGACCGGTTCAACCGGATTTCTCACGCTATTTATTTCTCTTCGAGGATTGCATGTTTAAAAGGTTTCTCTCGTATTACGAGCCCCAGATGGGGCTTTTTGTTGCTGATACTGTTTGTGCTCTGGTGCTTGCCGCCATTGACCTTGCGTTTCCTATTATTCTGCGCAATCTGACCGGCGGGTTGTTTACCCAGGGTCAGGCTGCCATTATGCAGGCGCTCGGTATGATTGCGGTGGGACTGGTGCTGATGTATGCCATCCGCTGCGCCTGCCGCTACTTTGTGAGCTACTGGGGCCATGTGATGGGCGCGCGCATGGAGTCCAAGATGCGCGAGGACCTGTTTGACCAGTATGAGCGCTTTAGCTTTGCGTACTTTGACCGCAACAGCTCGGGCGATATGATGAGCCGCGTGGTCAACGACCTGTTCGATATCTGCGAGGCGGCACACCACGTGCCCGAGTGGATCATCATCTGCGGCATCGAGATTATCGGCTCGTTTGTGATCCTCTTTACCATCGCCCCGGTGCTGGCGCTCGCTATGGCCGTGGTGACGGCGGCGTTTGCGGTCATCATGTTTTGGCAGAACATGCGCATGCGCGAGGTCTTTAGCGACAACCGCAAAAAGATCAGCGGCATCAATGCGCAGCTGCAGGATTCGCTGGCGGGTATGCGCGTGGTCAAGAGCTTTGCCAATGAGGAGACCGAGCGCTTCAAGTTCCGCGCCTCCAACAATCGCTATCTTTCGTCCAAGGAGAACATGTATCACGCCATGGGCGTCTATACTGCGACGTATGGCCTGCTCTCGGGTGTGCTCTATGTGATCGTGGTACTGCTGGGCGGCTGGCTGGTCGCCCAGGGACAGCTGCAGGCGGTCGATATGGCAACCTTCGCGCTCTATATTTCGCTGTTCTGCACGCCGCTCGAGACACTCGTCAATTCGGCCGAAATGTATCAGAAGGCCATCGCTGGCTTTAAGCGTATGGACGAGGTGCTCTCGACCGCGCCGGATATCCAGGACAAGCCGGGCGCCACGGATCTGCAGGTGACCGCCGGCGCCGTGGATTATCACGACGTGTGCTTTAACTACGAGGACGTTGAGCTGGGCGAGGGCGATGCCGAAGAGCGTCCCGTTATCGACCATATGAATCTGTCCATCAAGCCCGGGCAGACCATCGCTTTGGTTGGCCCTTCGGGCGGTGGCAAGTCCACGACCTGTTCGCTGCTGCCGCGCTTTTATGACGTGGCTGCCGGATCCATTAGCATCGACGGCCAGGACGTGCGCGATGTGACGCAGCAGAGCCTGCGCCGCGCCATCGGCCTGGTGCAGCAGGATGTCTACCTGTTTGACGGAACAATCGGCGAGAACATCGCCTACGGCAAGCCGGGCGCTACGGCAGAAGAGATCGCCGAGGCCGCCCGTCGTGCCAACATCGATGCCTTTATCGAGTCGCTTCCACAGGGCTATGACACGGTCGTGGGCGAGCGCGGCAGCCGTCTTTCGGGCGGACAGAAACAGCGCGTTGCCATCGCGCGCGTGTTTCTCAAGAACCCCAAGATCCTGATTTTGGACGAGGCGACGAGTGCTTTGGATAACGAGAGCGAGGAGGCGGTGCAGGAGTCACTCGAAGAGCTGGCACGCGGCCGCACCACGATTATCATTGCCCATCGTCTTTCGACCATTAAGCATGCCGATGAGATTGCGACCGTTGAGCATGGTCGCGTTGTGGAGCGTGGCACGCACGAGGAGCTTCTCGCCCGTGGCGGCACCTATGCCCGTTACTATCGAATGCAGTTCGAAGGTGCGCGTGCGCACGAGCTCGACTGATTGATATGACAGGAAGTTTATGGCTGACAAGAACCCTTTGACTCCGGAAGAAGTGACGGAGTTATTCTCCGAAATCGATGCATCCGGTGTCTTGGATCCCACGCTTGCCAAAAAGCGAACCGAGCGCATGCGTGAGAAGGAGGCTGCGGCCAAGCGCGGTGACAAAGCGGCGCTAGCGCAGCTGCGCAGCGAGGACCGCGCGAGCCAGGCAAAACATATCGACCCGCTGTCCGAGGACGACCCTTCGGGCTCGCAGGTGAGCCATACCATTACGAAGACTGCCATGGCCGTGGTCATTGGCATCTTGGTGCTGATTGTGGGCATGCAGATTGGCTACGGCGTGATGCGACGCCTGAACACCGCCAACCTGTCCGAGAGCGTTTCGGTGGATACCGTTTCGACGGCGCTGAAGGGCGGCCTTGAGTGGGGCAACGGCTTTACGCAGTTTCCGCTCGATTTTTCTGTCGATGAGGCCGATGAGCGTACGGGCACGGTCGAGGTAACGGTGCTGGATACGTCGTCTGCCAATGAGCTCGAACTGCTGTCCAATGGTCAGATCCAGGCCGCGGCGCTTGCGACCAACGCGCTGCTCAACGATAAGATCGACCGCGTAGTGTATAACGTGCATGCCTATATCGACGAGGATAGCAACATTCAACACGATTCCTTCTTTGGCATGTTTCCCGCGCGGGGTCATCAGAGCGCCATTTTGACGTTTGTGTGGACCAAGAGCTCATCGACTGCCACGAACATCGACTGGAAGATGCATATCGTGAGCATGGACGACACCATTGCCGAGCGCATTCAAAAACAGGTGAACTCGGTTTCGTCGCTGATCGAGGACCCGGTGGTGAGCCAGACCAAGATTGACGAGGAAAAGGCCGAACGTGACCTGGAGCATCGTCTGCATGGCCGCGAGATTTTCCGCGGCGGCAAGCCCGACCGAACGCCGTCCGATCTGCTGGAACAGGACAAGAAAAAGTAAGACGCCATCATCCCGCGTGAGCCACAAGCCCCGCGGGATGATTTTTAATCCCCGTCCCAGAAAAATCATTATGCATAGAAAGTCATAATTATCATTTCGTAAACATTTCGATGAAATTAACGCCATGAGGCATGCTTGCGGTTACAATACCGCGAGGCCTAACTACACACCTTTAAGCCGGTCCTGTGAGACCGGGAAGGAGAATTATGGCGAACAACCATACCGCGGGCGCTGCCGCCCGCACCTTCGCGCCCAGCGAGCTTTGCCAGCGTATGCTGGCCAAAACCAGCAAGGGCACCTGCGGTCCCTGCATCCTGTATCTTGAGGATGGGACCATTTTTTATGGACGTGCATGCGGCGCCGAGGGCACCGCGACCGGCGAAGTCTGCTTCAACACCTCGCTCGAGGGCTACTTTGAGGTCATGACCGACCCGAGTTATGCCGGCCAAATTGTAACCATGACCTATCCGCAGATCGGCAACTACGGTATCGACGAGACCGATGTCCAGTCGGCCTTCCCCGGCGACGCCGTGCGCCCTGCGAGCGCTCCGGCTATGCGCGGCATGATCGTTCGCGACATGTGCGCCACGCCTTCTAACTGGCGCTCGGCCGTCAGCGTGCCGGAGTACCTGCGCGCTCACGGCATCGTCGCTATCGAGGGTGTCGACACCCGCGCTCTGGTGCGCCATCTGCGCGACAATGGTTCCAAGATGGGCATTATCTCGACCGAGATCTTCGACGTCGACGAGCTTGCCGAGCGCTTGTCCGCAGCGCCCACGCTGGTAGGCGAGAACCTGGTCAAGACCGTAAGTTGCCCTGAACCCCACGTCTTTGCCGCGAGCGACCTACCCGTCACGCATGACTTTGCGCTGGCTCCTGCCACCCCCGCCCGCCACAAGGTGGTCGCGTACGACTGCGGTGTGAAGCGCGGTATTCTGGAGGGCTTGGTCCGTGCCGGCTGCGACCTCACCGTCGTGCCGTGGGATACGCCCGCCCAGCAGGTGCTCGACATGAATCCCGACGGCGTCTTTTTATCCAACGGCCCCGGAGACCCCGATGCCGTGGTGGAGACCTACGAGCAGGTGCAGCAGCTGATCGGCAAAGTGCCGGTCTTTGGCATTTGCCTTGGTCACCAGATGATCAGCTTGGCGTGCGGCGCCCAAATGGAAAAGCTTAAATTCGGTCACCGTGGCGGTAACCAGCCGGTTATGAATCTGGTGAGCCGTCGCGTGGAGATCACCGCGCAAAACCACGGCTTTGGCCTGCTGTTCCCCAGTCTGGGCAAACTGATTCCGGAGCTTTCCGGCGGCGAAACCGAGCATGCGGCCGATGGGGATCTGCGCGTCTGGGTGCGTCGCGGCATCGCGCCGGTCGTGATGAACGAGCGCTTTGGTCGCATTCGCCTGACACATGTGAACCTCAACGACGGCACCGCCGAGGGCATCCAGCTGCTCGACGCCCCGTGTTTCTCGGTCCAGTACCACCCCGAGGCCTCGCCCGGCCCCACCGATGCCCACTATCTCTTTACCGCCTTTACGCGACTCATGGACGGCGAGGAGAACTACCTGGACATCGACACCGCGAAGGACCGCCTCGCCGGCTGGAATTTCGCCGAGTCCGAGAACGCTGCGACCGAGGAGAACTAACATGCCGAAACGTACTGACATCAAGCGCATCCTCGTTATTGGTTCGGGCCCCATCGTTATTGGCCAGGCCTGCGAGTTCGACTACTCCGGCGCCCAGGCCTGCAAGGTGCTCAAGGAGGATGGCTTTGAGGTCATCCTGGTCAATTCCAATCCGGCGACCATCATGACCGACCCGGGCTTGGCCGACCGCACCTATGTCGAGCCCATCACCGCCGAGTTTATCGAGCGCGTGATCAAGAAAGAGCGCCCGGACGCGCTGCTGCCCACGCTGGGCGGCCAGACTGGCCTGAACGCCGCCGTTGAGCTGGCAAAGGACGGCACGCTCGACAAGTACGGCGTCGAGATGATCGGCTGCGACCTGGCTGCCATCGAGCGCGGCGAGGACCGCAAACTCTTTAACGAGGCCATGGCCGAGATCGGGCTGGAGGTCGCGCGCTCGGGCTATGCCTATAGCGTCGCCGACGCCGAGGCCATCGCCGAGCGCCTGGGATATCCCTGCGTGCTGCGTCCGAGCTTTACCCTGGGCGGCGCCGGCGGCGGCATCGCGCATACTCACGAGGAACTCGTCTCCATCGTGAGCCAGGGCCTTGAGCTCTCGCCTGCCCATGAGGTGCTGGTCGAGGAGTCCATCGAGGGTTGGAAAGAGTATGAGATGGAGGTCATGCGCGACCACGCCGGCAACGGCATCATCGTGTGCTCCATCGAGAATCTCGACCCCATGGGCGTGCACACCGGCGACTCCATCACCGTGGCGCCGGCGCAGACACTAAGTGACCTTGAGTACCAGCGCATGCGTGTCGCGTCGCTCGCCATTCTGGAGAAGATTGGCGTCGAGACCGGCGGCTCCAACGTGCAGTTTGCCGTGAACCCCCAGACCGGCCGCCTGATCGTCATCGAGATGAACCCGCGCGTGAGCCGTTCGTCCGCACTGGCCTCCAAGGCCACGGGCTTCCCCATCGCCAAGGCCGCCGCTCGCCTGGCCGTGGGCTACACGCTCGACGAGATCGTCAACGACATCACCAAGGCAACGCCCGCCTGCTTTGAGCCCACGATCGACTACTGCGTGGTCAAGGTGCCGCGCTTTGCCTTCGAGAAATTTAAGGGTACCGACCCCACGCTCACCACGCGCATGAAGGCCGTGGGCGAGATTATGGCGATCGGCCGCACCTTTGAGGAGGCCTTCGGCAAGGCCATGCGCTCACTGGAGGACGGTCACCAGGGCATCTGCGCCGGTGGCAAGGAGGGTGCCGACAAGCTGAGCGACGATGAGCTCGCTCAGGCCGTGGCAACCCCGACCGAGCACCGCATCTTCTTTGTGGTCGAGGCCCTGCGCCGTGGCTGGGACATCGCCCACATCCATGCCATCTGCGGTATCGATCCGTGGTACCTCAACCGTATCAACGACATGGTGCAGGTCCAGGAGAGCATCCGCGGCCTGCGTGTGGAGGATATCGACGCCGACGCGATGCGCCTGCTCAAGCAGTACGGCACGAGCGACGCCGAGATTGCCGCGCTGACCGGCTCGGACGAGCGCTTTGTGCGCGCCTATCGCAAGGGTCTGGGCGTGGTTCCTAGCATGAAGACGGTCGATACCTGCGCGGCCGAGTTCTCGAGCGCCACGGAGTACCACTACAAGACGTACGAGAACATCTACCGCATGAGCCCGGATGCCAAGAAGTGCGTGGCTCCCGACGAGACCACGCCGGCGGACAAGCCCAAGGCGATGATTCTGGGCGCCGGCCCCAACCGCATTGGCCAGGGTATCGAGTTCGATTACTGCTGCGTGCACGCGAGCTACGCGCTGGCGGCCCGCGGCTTCGAGACCATCATGGTCAACTGCAATCCCGAGACCGTCTCGACCGACTATGACACGTCCGACCGTCTGTACTTTGAGCCGCTCACCTACGAGGACGTCATGGACGTTATCGATGTTGAGCGACCCGACGGCGTCGTGGTGACGCTCGGTGGCCAGACTCCGCTTAAGCTGGCGCGCATGCTCGAGGAGAGCGGCGTGAACATTATGGGCACCAAGCCCGATGCCATCGACTTTGCCGAGGACCGCGAGCGCTTTGCCGCCCTGCTCGACAAGCTGGGCATTATGTATCCGCCGGCGGGCCAGGCAACCTCGTTTGAGGAGGCCGAGGCCGTGGCCGCGCATATTGGCTACCCGCTGCTGGTGCGTCCGAGCTACGTGCTGGGCGGCCGCGGCATGATGATCGCCTACGATGCCGAGCATCTGCGTGATTACATGGCCGAGGCTGCGCGCATCAGCCCCGACTACCCGGTGTATCTGGACCGCTTCCTGGAGGGTGCGATCGAGTCCGACGTCGACGCCCTGTGCGACGGCGAAGAGGTGTACATCGGCGGCATTCTGGAGCATATCGAGGAGGCTGGCATCCATTCCGGCGACTCCGCGACCTGCATCCCGCCGTTCAGCTTTAGCGAGAGCCTGCAGGCGAAGCTCCGCGAGACCACGCGCCGCATCGCGATGGCGCTGGGTGTACGCGGTCTGGTCAACGTGCAGTACGCCATCAAGGGCGAGACCGTCTACGTGATCGAGGCCAACCCGCGCGCGAGCCGTACCGTGCCGTTTATCTCCAAGGCCACCGGTGTGCCGCTGGCCAAGTGCGCGGCGCGTATCATGGCGGGCGATTCTATTGCGAGCCTGGGTCTGCCGAGCGACGAGCGCCAGCTCGATTGGTTCTGCATGAAGGAAGCCGTTATGCCCTGGGGTCGTTTCCCGGGCGCCGACGTCATCCTGGGGCCCGAGATGAAGTCGACGGGTGAGGTCATGGGTATCGCCAAGAGCTATCCCGAGGCATACGCCAAGACGCAGCTGGCGATCGATTACAAGCTGCCCGATCCCAGCAGCGGCAAGGTGTTCATCAGCGTGTGCGACCGCGACAAGCGCCACATCCTTTCGGTCGCGCGTATCCTGCGCTACCTGGGCTTTGATATCTGCTCCACCGAGGGCACCGCACGCGTGCTGCGCGGCGGCAACGTGACCTGCGAGGTCGTGGAGAAGATCAGCGGCCCGCACGACGGCGAGCGTCCCAACATCGGCGACCTGATTGCCGACGGCAAGATCGCGGTGATCGTCAATACGCCGTACGGCCCGGGTTCGCGCGGCGACGGCTACCTGCTGCGTACCGAGGCCGTGCGCCGCGGCGTGACCTGCGTGACCGCGATGTCTGCGGCCAACACGTACGTGAGCGCCATCGAGGCCGTGCGCGAGGACCAGCAGGGTCACGGCAGCGCCAACGACATGGGCATGGACGTCATCGCCCTGCAGGACCTGCCGCAGCACACGGTGTAATGTGACCTGGTCGGCCGGGGCGGCAGCCGGACACTTTCTCTCGGAAACTGGGCTTCGCGAAGTTTTCCGAGAGAAAGGACCGCCTCCCGCCCTGGCCTGCGGTGACTTGGCTGCACCGTGTGCTGCCGAAGGGACTTTGCGCGATGACTTGGGCTGAAGAGGATGCGGATGTCGAGTGAGGATTTTGTTCCTTGGGGAGCTTGGATTTGGGCTCTACGTGGGACGGAATCCTCGCTCGTTTTGTTGATGGGACATTTTCCTCGCTCGGTTGCCCACGGACCGTGCGCCCCGGCTATTGCATCTTCGTGGTGAAGGTCGTCTTGCCGGCGGCGATGTGCACGTGGAGTTGGGTTCGACTGTCGCAGCTGATGAGGACGCCGACTTCGAACGGGGCTCCCGGATGCCGAGCAAGGCGGAAACCTGTCACCCCGGGCTTCCGCACAGAGTCGATTAAGGGGAGGGACAACCTCGCCCGCATCGTGCTTGCGATAGCTTGACAGGAATTATTACGCAAAATCTAAGATGTTTCAAAGACGCGAAGTAGATGATATATTTTACTTCGCGTTTCCTAATGGTTTTGAATTTTGCGAAGTAGGTTGCCATGAAACTTATAGATCGCCCGTTCTACATGAGCAAGCTTTCCAAGGTGGCAGGTACGCCTGATATCAAGGTGATCACCGGAATCAGGCGATGCGGAAAATCGAAATTGCTTGAGGCGTTTGCCAGCCAACTTCATTCAAACGACCCCTCGGCCAACGTCATACACGTCAACTTCAATCTACTTGAGTTCGAGCCGTTGGCGGAATACCATGCGCTGCATACATATGTGGAAAAGCACTATATCGAGGGTTGCCGGAATATCGTCATGATCGACGAGGTCCAGATGTGTGAAGGGTTCGAGCGGGCTATCAACAGTCTTCATGCGTCAGAGAAATATGACATTTACATCACGGGGTCGAACGCCTTTCTTCTCTCAAGCGACCTCTCGACGTTGTTCACGGGAAGAACGGTGGAGATCGAGGTCTTTCCGTTTTCACTTGCGGAGTTCTCGGCGTATCACGAGATCACTTCTCCAGCCGAGGCCCTTGCTCGCTATGTCCGCGAGGGAGGAATGCCGGGTTCCTATATCTACCAGGACGAAAGGATGCGTTTCTCATACATCTCGGATGTGCTTGAAACTCTTATCCTGCGCGACATCAGACAAAAATATCGTATACGTAATGCGGAGCAGCTCAAACGTTCCTGCGAGTTCCTGATGGATAACGTCGGAAACATCTCTTCTCTCAAGGGGATGGCGGCCGAGCTGTCACGAGCGAACCTTAAGATAAGCGACAAGACGCTGGCTGTGTATATCGACTACCTGTGTAATGCGTTTGCGTTCTACCGGTTTCGTCGCTTTGACGTCTCAGGAAAGAAATACCTGTCGACGGGAGATAAATACTACCTGGCCGACCATTCGTTTCGCTACGCCGCGCTTGGCACGAAAAAGCTCGATTTTGGCCATGTTTACGAGAATATGGTGGCAATCGAGCTTATGCGCCGCGGATGGGAGGTCTACGTGGGCGTTCTCTACCAAAAGGAAGTAGACTTTGTCGCCATCAGGCGTGACCGCCGTGTCTATATCCAGGTGAGTGACGACATTTCCCAAGAAGCGACGCTTAAGCGTGAGCTTGATCCGCTGCGACGGATTCGAGACGCCTATCCCAAGTGCGTCATCGCCCGAACAGGGCACGAAACGACTGATTGGGATGGCATCAAGGTCGTCGACCTGGCACGATGGCTTATGGGTGAATCAGGCGAGCTGGCCGTCTAGCACGCGATGACGCGGGCTGAAACGAACGAGCGAGGATTTCTAAACCCAGTAACGAAACAGCTCACCACCCTCCGTCAACCTCCCATTCCAAACCAAATCAGCCAACGTACGTCATGGCAATCCCCGGTAGGTCGAAGGTGCTCTGCGGCGGCCCGGTGTTTTCATCTGAACGACTTTGCGTAGCAACCGGAGTGAAGATGAAAACACCGGGCCGCCGCAGAGCACCCACAGACCGCAGGGACGGGAGCAGCTATACTACTCTCAGTAGTTAAGGGTCGCGGATTCGCTGCGTCACCGCTCTCAACAGGAGGTCTATGTTTATGGCAGATCAAAAGCCGGTTGTCGGGATCATCATGGGTTCCAAGTCCGATCTGGGCGTTATGGAAGGCTGCACCGCCGAGCTCGAGGCACTGGGTGTGCCCTATGAGCTCGTCATTGCGAGCGCGCACCGCACGCCGGCGAAGGTTCACGAGTGGGCTTCGACTGCCGCCGATCGCGGTATCAAAGTGATTATCGCCGCCGCCGGCAAGGCCGCTCACTTGGGTGGTGTCGTGGCTGCCTTTACGCCGCTGCCGGTTATCGGCGTGCCTATGAAGACGAGTGATCTGGGCGGCATGGATTCGCTGCTATCGATGGTGCAGATGCCTTCGGGCGTGCCCGTGGCCTGCGTTGCCATCAACGGCGCCAAGAACGCTGCCATCTATGCCACACAGATTCTGGGTGCTTGCGACCCCGAGTACCGCAAGGTTATCGAGAAGATGAAGCAGGAGATGGCTGACGCCTAAGCGTTCCGCCGTTTCACCGCAGTATAAGGAGAGCCATGTCCGATTATCAGGGAAAACGATTCAAGGCTTCTCAGATTCCCGATCCGTCGAAGCCAGGTGCTGCCCGTGCGGCACAGCAGGGTCGGACATCCTCTCCTCAGCAGCCGCGCGCGCCGCGCCCCGTGACACCGGCGACGCATCGTCGACAGGATGCGCCGGCCGCATATCGTCCTTCGTCTTATAGCTCCGCTAAGAAGCCGCCCCGGTCTTCATCGCATGCCGCGCCGTCGGATTGTACCGAGCCGCCGCGCAAAAAGCGCCGCTCCATTATTCCCATTCTGCTCATCATCATCGGTATCGGTCTGATTGTCGCCGCCGCCGCTATTTTTATTAATGCCCAGATTGGCTATAAGCAGGCGAGCGATTCGTATCAGAAAATCGAGAAGCAATATGTAAGCGATAAGGATGCCAGCGGCGTGCCGATTATCGACTTTGATGCGCTTGCTCAGACGAACCCCGAGATTGTGGGTTGGATTTACGTGCCGGGAACCAACATCAACTATCCCGTGGTGCAGACCAACAACAACTCCAAATACCTCAACACGCTGTTCGACGGAACGGCTAACGCGTCCGGTGCCATTTTCCTGGATAGCGATGACACCGCGCCGGGAATGGTCGACCAGCAGACCACGATCTACGGTCACCATATGAACGACGGGTCGATGTTCAACGTGATTTCGGACACCACTGATCAGGCGACGTTCGATAGCATTGAATATGTGTACTACATCACGCGCGATGCGACGTATAAGCTGCGTCCGCTGGCGACCAAGGTGGTCGAGGACACGTATGCCAAGGCGCGCACGACCAATTTTGAGGGCGACGATGGGCTCAAGAACTACCTGTCCGAGATGCTCGACGGTGCCTCTGCCGTGGCGAGCGATGCCACCGATCGTGCCGCTTCGGCAACTAAAGTTGTAACGCTTGTGACCTGTCGTTCGCTGTCGCTGAGCAACACACGCGCCGTCATGGTGCTCACGCCGGTCGAGGAATAAGTTGTTCGAGAGTAGCTAAAAAGGCCCCGTCCCAAATTGGCTACTCGACGACGGTAAGGGAGAAATGATGCTCGAGAGTGGCAAATTGATGCCTTCGATTGATGCTTGGCTGCGCGAGGCCAAGGCCGATGCTTCGGCGGCAGGCTGTGGGATGTATCTGACGCATAACGGTGTGGTGCGCGCGACGCCCAAGGCCGAGGTGCGCGGAGTCGAGACCGATGGCGTTGCGCCAGGCCACAGGGTGGGCGGCATGGTCTTTGACTACGATGCCGAAAAGGTACGGTCTGCTATCGAGGCCACGCGCGCGATGCCGGGTATCGGCTATGTGCGCGTGTGGCTGGCAAGCGGCGAGCTTGCCGTAGGTGACGACATCATGCTCGTGCTTATCGGCGGGGACATTCGCCCACACGTGGTCGATGCACTGCAGGCGCTCGTTGGCACCATCAAGAACGAATGCGTGAGTGAGGTCGAGCGCGAGGCATAGAGGATTGCGTCGATAGAAGGATCGTTTATAAAAATGCCCACCGGTACGTGTGATACCGGCGGGCATTTTGCGTTTTGGGCGCGGTGAGCGCTATACGCGCGTCGCATCCTTGGGGCTCATGGTCATGCTCTGGAAGCGGTTTTCCATGTATTCGTTATCGAAGTGCTCTCCGTAGAACTGTGCGACGGGAATGTCCGGCTCCGTGCCGTTAACGCGCTGGTACCAGTAGTCGAGCGACTGCAGCGTCATGACGCCGTCGACCAGCATGATAACGGTAAAGATGACGGTGGCCGAGTAGCGGCTCTTCCAGGGGATCTTGTTGATAAGCTTAAGCAGCCTCGGCAGCAGCAGCTTGATCCAGATGAGGCCGCCCAGGCCCCACAGGCAGGCGAAGCCCGTGCAGGTGCGTCCGCCCGTGAGGACCACGAGCGGATCGGGCAAACCGAACAGCGTTATGTGCGAGTAGCTCCACGAGACCACGCCAAACGCGGTTTGCATAAACCAGCCCACGAACACCTCAAAGCTGGCGCCGAGCAGGGCGCTCACCAGGAAAATGATGATGGGGTTCTTTTTGTAGAAGCGGTTAAGCACCATGGTCATGAGCACGGCGCCAAATCCGTAGATGGGGCTGAAGGGGCCAAACAGCATGCCGGCGCGGTTCTGATAGACGCCCGGGTCGTCGACCGTCATGTGCCAGATGTCCTCGGCGATCAGGCCGAGTATGCAGCAGACAAAGAACACCCAGAACAGGTTGAAGTAGTTGAGCTTGATGTAGCCCTCGCCGGTTTCATCGCGGCCGAGCATGCCCTCGGCGGCGGCGTCGCGGTCGAGCATCTCCTGCAGGCGGCGCTGCAGTTCGCGTTCCTGACGCAGCGTGGGGTCGACGGTTGCCGAAAGTGCAACAAGGATGCCGAGCTGGATCGCGGGACGCAGCAGGAAGGGCCCGATGCCCTGGAGCATCACGTCGACCAAAAGCTCGACGACGGTGAATGCAATAAGGATGTAGGACAGGCGGGCGGCGTTGCGGCGCTGGTTTTTGATAAGGTCCAGGCCAAAGATGATTAGGATGACGGCACTTGCCGCAGAGAGCATGATGCCGGCGACGATAAGGCCGACTGCGACGAGCGTGTTGTCGCCGAGCTTTTCGGTGGCGTTGCCGTTAACAAGTGCCGTGATGACCTGCCACATAAAGGCAGCGACCGACGGGAGCGTGCCCACGCCGGAAAGGATGCACAGGACGGCGTACACCTTAATGATGAGGGGAATCTTCTTGACCTCTGTGGCGCTGGGGACGCTGGGGTCGAGTTCGTTTCGATCCATACAGAACCTTTCTCGCTTTGTTGTAGGTTATAAGGATACGCCGCCGACCTGCCAAAAGACAGGACGAACGTCCCAATTGCAACAATGTAAGCCCTAACGGCGGGCGAGACGCGCCGCAACGGAAGCATGCGGGATCGTCGGTCCCGAGGCGATTGCCCAATAAAATGTTTGGCTGCAAAACGGATTATAAGCTCGGTGGGCTTTTAAAAAGCGCTGCTCATGCGCTGAGGAGCACGTCGCGCCGTGCGTATAATAAGGCGGGTAACGCCAAAAAAACGAGGCTCTGAGGGGATACCATGTCTCAAGAAACCATCCGCGCGGCCGAGCGTGCCGCGGGACAGGTGAACACCATGTCGACGTATGATCCGGACTCCGACCAGCTGCATGAGGAATGTGGCATTTTCGGCGTATGGGCGCCCGATCGCGACGTGGCTCGACTGACGTACTTTGGCCTGCGTGCACTGCAGCACCGTGGCCAGGAATCGGCGGGAATCGCCGTGGGTGACGGCGGCACGGTTATGGTCCGCAAGGATCTGGGCCTGCTCGACCGCGTGTTCTCCAATGCCGACCTGTCGACGCTCTCCGGCCAGCTGGCCGTGGGTCATGTGCGCTACGGCACCGCCGGCGCCAAGAGCTGGGAGGCCTCTCAGCCGCACCTCTCTACCATCAACAGCGTCATTATCGCGCTTGCTCACAACGGCACCCTCGTCAACACCGACGAGCTGCGCCGCCAGCTGATCGAGCTGGGCGTGCCATTCCTCTCCAATTCGGATTCCGAGGTCGCGACCAAACTCATCGGCTACTTTACCCAGCGTACGGGCCATCTGCGCGAGGGCATTCGCAAGACCATGGAGCTCGTGCGCGGCGGCTACGCCATGACGCTCATCAACGAGCAAGCGCTCTACGCATTCCGCGATCCACACGGCATTCGCCCGCTCGTGCTGGGCAAGCTGGTGGACGAGGGTCTGGACCAGGCCGATGCCGCAGCCGTTTCGCAGCTGCCGTCGCAGGACGGCGCCGCGACGGTCGACTCCGCCGTCCGTGTCACGCGCGCCGGCGGCTGGGTCGTTGCTTCCGAGACCTGCGCACTCGACATCGTGGGTGCCGAGTACGTCCGTGACGTCCGTCCCGGCGAGATCTTGCGCATCAGCGCCGAGGGTCTGGTATCCGAGCAGGGCGTGCCTGCAGCCGAAGAGCCCGCCAACTGCATCTTTGAGCAGGTCTACTTTGCCCGCCCCGACTCCATCATGAACGGCAAGAGCGTCTATGCCTGCCGTTACGACATGGGTCGCCAGCTGGCACACGAGGAGCCCGTCGAGGCCGACCTGGTCATCGGCGTGCCCGACTCCGGCCTGCCGCCCGCGGAGGGGTATTCGCACGAGAGCGGTATTCCCTTTGGCGAGGGCCTTATCAAGAACCGCTACGTGGGCCGTACGTTTATCGAGCCTACGCAGGAGTTGCGCGCCATGGGCGTGCGTATGAAACTCAACCCGCTGCGCGACAATATCGAGGGCAAGCGCCTGGTCGTCATCGACGACTCCATCGTGCGCGGCACCACCATGGTGCAGCTCGTCAAGATGCTGCGCAACGCCGGCGCCAAGGAGATTCACATCCGCATCAACTCGCCCGAGGTCATTTGGCCGTGCTTCTACGGTATCGATACCGACGTGCAGTCGCAGCTTATCAGCGCCAACAAGACGGTCGACGAGATTTGCGAGTATATCGGTGCCGATTCGCTGGCCTTCCTTTCGGTCGAGGGCCTGCTTAAGGTCATGCCCAAGGGCGGCTACTGCGACGCGTGCTTTACCGGCCGCTATCCCGTGGCGATTCCCGAGAGCTTTGGCCGCGACAAGTTTATGGAGGGCTTTAAGCCCCGCAACCTGGACAAGCCGCTGTACTTTGACGACGACGCCGTGGTCGAGAAATACGACGACCGCAGCTGGGAAGAGGAGCACGGCGAGGCCTAAAACCTGCCATATGGGGACAGGTATATTTTGGTAGGTTTTACCTGCTGTTTTGTTGATATGACGGCGGGTGCTGTTATGGCACACGCCGAAATGAACGCAATTATGAGCACCGTTTGGCGCCCGCGCGGCGCGACGGTAGTGGGAGAGGAAGGCTCAGATGAGCGACAGCAAGCATGTGACGTACGAGGACGCCGGCGTCGATACCGCCGAGGGCGGTCGCGCCGTCGACGCGATTAGGCAGATGGTCAAGGACACCAATCGTCCCGAAGTTATCGGCGGCATCGGTGGCTTTGGTGGCCTGTTCTCGGCCGCCGCGCTTAAGGATATGGAAGACCCGATCCTGATCAGCGGTACCGACGGCGTGGGCACCAAGCTCGTGCTCGCCCAGATCATGGACCGTCACGAGACGGTGGGCCAGGACCTGGTCGCTATGTGCGTCAACGACATTTTGGCTTCGGGCGCCGAGCCGCTGTTCTTCCTGGACTACGTTGCCATCGGTCACATCGAGGCCGAGCACATGGCAAAGATCATCAAGGGTGTGGCCGACGGCTGCAAGCTCGCGGGCTGCGCGCTCGTGGGCGGCGAGATGGCCGAGCACCCGGGCGTTATGGCTCCGGCCGACTACGACCTCGCCGGCTTTACCGTGGGCGTCGTCGATCGTCCCAAGATGCTCGACCCCGCGAACGTTCGCCCGGGCGATGTGATCCTGGGCCTGCCTTCCACCGGCGTGCACTCCAACGGCTACTCGCTCGTGCGCAAGGTCATTGGCGTCGACGGCATTAAGCCGGGCACGCCCGAGGCCGCCGCTAAGGCCGAGGAGCTGAGCCGTCCGCTCGAGGAGCTCGGCGGTGCATCGCTGGCTGACGCCCTGCTGGCCCCCACGCGCATTTATGTGAAGCCGATTCTTGAGCTGCTGCGCGGCGGCGCCAACGTGCATGCTATCGCCCACATCACCGGCGGCGGTATTACCGAGAACCTCAACCGCGCGCTCGCCGACGACGTTGACGCCGTGGTCACCCGCAACGGCGCCGAGATGGGTTGGGACGTTCCGCCCGTCATCACCTACGTGTCGCGCCAGGCCGAGCTCGCCCCCAACGAGGCATGCAAGACCTTCAACATGGGCGTTGGTCTGTGCCTGATCGTCGCCCCCGAGGACGAGGCCGCGGTAACCGAGGCCCTGGTCGCGCTGGGCGAGAAGCCGTTCCGCGTGGGCGAGTGCGTCGAGGGCTCCGGTAAGGTCGTGTACTCCGATGAGCGCTAACGAGCAGATGGCTGCTAGTGAGGGCCTGGGCTTTGTGCCCTACACCCGTCCGACCGGCACCGATACGGCCGAGCCGCTCAAGATCGGTGTGCTCATCAGCGGTTCGGGTACCAACCTGCAGGCGCTGATCGATCTGATCGCCGCCGGTAAGCTCAACGCCTCGATTGAGCTTGTGGTGTCGAGCCGTCCTTCGGCTAAGGGTTTGCAGCGCGCTGAGCGCGCGGGCATCCAGACGCTCACGCTGTCCAAGGATGTCTATGCCGACCCTATTGCCGCCGACGAGATCATCGCGCACGAGCTGCTCGAGCGCGGCTGCGAGTATGTGGTCATGGCCGGCTACATGCGCATGGTGCACACGCCTCTGTTGGCGGCGTTTCCCAACCGCGTGGTCAACTTGCATCCGGCGCTGCTGCCGAGCTTTACCGGTGCGCATGCGATTGACGATGCCTTTGCGCGCGGCGTCAAGGTAACTGGCGTGACCGTGCATTTTGCCAACGAGGTCTACGACAACGGTCCCATCATCGCCCAGCGTGCGCTGGCTGTCGAGGAGGGCTGGGATGTCGACACGCTCGAGGAGCACATCCACGCGATTGAGCACGTGCTGTATCCCGAGGTCGTGCAAATGCTCGCCGACGGCCGCGTCCACGTGCTGGAGAGCGGCAAGGTCGCAATTGATGCGCCCCGCGGCTAGCGGCGCACAGTACAATTTAGTTGAGTGGTCAGGGTGGTCATTGGCGCCAAGGCGCGCGTGGCCACCTTTTGTTTTGGGTAGTCACCCGCGACGTTCTTGAATGACTAGTCGTTTAAGAACGTCGCAGGTGACTAGGTGAGAGAGGTGAGCGCATGGCGGATAACGAAGCGCTGTTTACGCCTGAGCTGGTGTTTTTTGATTGGGAGTGTGCGACGCCGGGTGAGGTGTTTGCGCAGCTCGAGAGTGAGCTTGCTCCGCGCGGCTACATTGCCGACGGTTGGCTCGACGCCGTTCGCACGCGCGAGGATGCCTATCCCACGGGTCTTGCCATGCCGGCGGCAAACATTGCCATTCCGCATACCGATCCGGGGTTTGTGGCCAAGCCCTATATCGCGGTGGTGAAGCCCGCCGCGCCCGTGACATTTAACGCTATGGCTGGCATGGGCGCTCCGGTGCCGGCGCAGATCGTCATCAATCTGGGCATCGCCGAGCCGGGCGGCCAGGTCGAGGCCCTGCAGGCGCTCATGAACATCTTTATGGACGCCGATGCCGCATCCGACGTGCTCGGCCAGACCACGCCGCAGGGCATGGTCGACGCTATCCGCCGTCACTTCTAAGGTGCCGGCTGCCAGAGCTGTCCCCTTTGCACCAAAATGGTGCAGATTAACCTGTCCCCAATGCACCAAGCGTGCCGCGGGGGCTGCGTTGTGACACAATGGCGTTTGTTCGATTCGTTATGCGAAAGGCCAACTATGGCAAATAAGAAAAAGAACTCCGCACCCGAGCCGACGCCCGAGCAGCAGGCTCGCGCCGCCTCCAGCTCTCGCAAGAAGCAGCGCAAGACCCGCGTGTCCAAGACTGTCAAGATCGTTCTGGTGGTCATCGGCGTGCTGGCGATGCTGCTTTCCGTCTCGGCGATGGCGTGCTCCGGCCTTATGTCGCAGGCCGAGGACACCTCGGGCTACAAGCTGACCGGCGGTGTTGCTGCTACTATCAACGGCACCAACCTCACCGAGGACACCGTGACCAAGCAGATCATGAGCATGCGCACGTCCTACGGCTACACCAAGGACAAGGACTGGGCGCAGTATCTGGTCGACAACGACCTCACGCCCAAGAAGTATCGCAAGCAACTCATCGACTCCTACACGCAGCAGATTCTGCTTCAACAGGCACAGAAGGAGAACGGCGTGACGGTGTCGGACGAGGAAGTCGAGAAGGCTTGGAAGGACGCGTGCAAGAGCGCGGGCGGTGCCAAGGCCTTTAAGAAGACCCTCAAGACCTACGGCTACACCGAGGACACCTACAAGGATTCGCTCAAGGAGAGCCTGGCGCAGCAGAAGCTCAAGGATGCCGTGGCACCCACCAGCAAGCCCAAGGACAGCGAGATTGTCGATTACATCAACGAGAACCTGTCTAACTACAACGATGCCCGTCGTTCGTCGAATATCCTGATCAAGGTCGATTCCGACGCTTCCGACGAGGACAAGGCTGCCGCCAAGGCCAAGGCGCAGGAGTGCTTGGACAAGATCAACTCCGGCGAGCTGAGCTTTGAGGACGCCGTGGAGCAGTATTCCGACGACACCGGCTCCAAGGAGAAGAAGGGCGACGTAGGCTGGGACAAGCTCACCACTTTTGTCGATAGCTACCAGACGGCGCTCGAGGGGCTCAACAAGGGCGACGTGAGCGACGTGGTCGAGTCGACGTATGGTTACCACATCATCAAGTGCACCGACTACTTCCATGTCGATAGCCAGGTCGATGACATTAAGCAGGTGCCCAAGGACATCAAGAAGTATGTCTCCAACGTGGTGAAGACGCAGGCAGAGAGCACTGCGTACAGCGAGTGGCTGGAGCAGTACAAGAAGGACGCCGACATCACCGTTAACCCCATGCCCAAAGACGTGCCATACAACGTCAGCCTGAAGGGCGTCACCAAGAGTTCGACCGACGATTCGTCGACGACTGAGTAATCATGGGGCGGTGCTCGCGCGAGTGCCGCCCACGCTATTAGAGAGGATTTGCAGATGACCAACGAAGAGCTGCAGAAGGAAATGATCGCGGCCATGAAGGCCAAGGACAAGGTTCGCCTGTCCATCATTCGCCAGGTTAAGGCCGAGGTGAAGAATATCGAGGTCAATGAGCGCCGCGATGTGACCGAGGAAGACGTCAACAGCATGATCAAGCGTCTGATCAAGCAGACGAGCGAGACGCTGGAGATGTCCATCAAGGCCGGCACCGACCAGGAGCGTACCGACAACCTGACCGAGCAGGTCAAGATTCTGGAAAGCCTGCTGCCCGCGCAGGTTTCGGGCGAGGAGCTCGAGGCTCTGATCGAGCAGGTCATCGCCGAGCTGGGCGCCACGTCCAAGAAGCAGATGGGCCAGGTCATGGGAGCGCTCGGCAAAGCCACCGGCGGCAACTTCGACAAGCCTGCCGCGGCCAAGATCGTCGGAGCCAAACTCGCGTAATTTGTTACGCGGTTTTACCAAACCGCGTAACGGCTCGACGCTGCAAACCCGTACACACGGCAATCTGACGTTCAATTTCAAGGGCGCGACCATAAGGTCTGCGCCCTTTCAATTTCACGTCACCTTGCTCGCGTGTACGGGTTTTCGCTGACTTATGCTCAACAAGGACGGTTGTACTATTTTCGGCGCTCATTGGGGACAGACTTAAATGAGTGCCCAATGAGCAGGTACTCATTTAAGTCTGTCCCCAATGAGTGGGTGGAAGATTGCGGGTTCTTTACGGGGATGTAGTGTGGGCTGCGGAAACGTGGTTCTTTCCGTACAATAGTTCAACTCGTGTAAACGCAGGGAAGGGACATTCATGGCAGACATGATCGAGATCAAGCATCTCAACAAGTACTTTGGCGACCTGCATGTGCTCAAAGATATCAATCTCACCGTCAAGCGCGGCGAGAAGCTCGTAATGATCGGGCCTTCCGGCTCGGGTAAGTCGACGCTCATCCGCTGTGTCGATTATCTTGAGGAGCCCACGTCGGGCGAGGTCATCATCGACGGTACGCCGCTCACCAAAAAGAACCACCTGGAGATGGCTCGCAAGTATAGTTCCATGGTGTTTCAGCAGTTCAACCTGTATCCCAACATGACGGTGCTCGGCAACCTGACGCTCGCGCCCATCAAGCTGCAAAAGAAGAGCAAGGAGGAGGCGACCGAGATCGCCATTGCCGCGCTCAAGCGTGTCGGCATGGCGCATAAGGCCGGCGAGTATCCGCAGAATCTCTCGGGCGGTCAGCAGCAGCGCATCGCCATCGCCCGTGCCCTGTGCACCAAGCAGCCCATCATCCTGTTTGACGAGCCGACCTCGGCGCTCGACCCCGAAATGGTCCAGGAGGTTCTGGACGTTATGATTGAGCTCGCGCAGGAGGACATCACCATGATCTGCGTGACGCACGAGATGGGCTTTGCGCGCCAGGTGGCCGACCGCGTCATCTTTATGGAGGACGGCCGCATTCTGGAGGAGGGCACGCCCGAGCACTTCTTCGATAACCCCGAGAACCCGCGCTGTCGCGAGTTCCTGTCCAAGATTCTGCACTAGGTGCGGTGATGGACATGACGGATATGACGAGGGCGGCCGTGTCGCGCCGTCACTTTTTGCAGCTTGCGGGCGCCGGCATGCTTGCGCTGACGGGGGCCGCGCTTGCCGGTTGCGGCAACTCCACCAGCGGCGAGGGCTCCGACAAGGGGTCCAAGCTTGCAGCCATCAAGTCGCGTGGCCATCTGAATGCCGGCGTTAAGAAGGACGTTCCCGGCTATGGCTATTACGACACCGCCAAGGGCCGCTTTGAGGGCATGGAAGTCGATTTGTGCTACCAGATCGCCGCTGCCGTCTTTGGCGTGAGCTACAAGGAGGCCCGCGCCCAGGAGCTTGTCGAGTTTACCGACGTAACGCCCAAGACGCGCGGCCCGCTGATCGATAACGGCCAACTCGACGTGGTCGCGGCGACCTATACCATCACCGACGAGCGCAAGAAGAGCTGGGATTTCTCGACGCCGTACCGCACCGACTACGTGGGACTCATGGTCAAGAAGCGTTCGGGCTTTACCTCGATTGAGGACTTGGACGGCAAGGTCATTGGCGTGAGCCAGGGTGCCACCACGCAGGGCCTGATCGAGCAGATGATCAAGGACAACGGCTTTAGCTGTAAGCCCGAGTTTAGGGCCTTTAGCGGCTATCCCATCATCAAGAGTTCCCTCGACGCCGGCAATATCGACGTCTTTGCCATGGACCGCTCCACGCTGGCCGGTTACATGAACGAGACCGTTGAGCTGTTGCAGCCCGAGGTCAAGTTTGGCGAGCAGGGCTATGGCGTGGCGACCAAGAAGGGCTGCGACCTTTCGGCCGTGGTCGATCAGGTGATTTGCGATCGCCTGGCCGATGGCTGGCTCGACCAAGAGGTCAAGACCTGGGGTCTTGTATAGGCGCATCGTCCAAGGAAGGAATCAAATGCTCGAAGGATTATTTGACGCCGACCGTTGGTCGACGACATTTCAAAACATGGGGCCCTTCTGGGAGGGCTTTGGCGTGACGCTGCAAGTGGTTGTTGCCGGTCTGCTGCTGTCGCTGGTGCTGGGCACGCTGCTGGGCGTGTTCTCTACCACTCGCTCGCGCGTGCTGCGCGCCATAAGCCGCGTGTACGTGGAGTTTTACCAGAACACCCCGTTGCCCGTGCAGGTGCTCTTTATGTACATGGCTGGTCCGCAGTTTTTGCAGGCCATAACCGGTGCCGGCCAGCCGGTGCGCATCGCGCCGTTCGTGCTGGGCTTCTTGGGCGTGGGCCTGTATCACGCGGCCTACATCTCGGAGGTCATCCGCACCGGTATCGAGGCCGTTCCGCGTGGTCAGATGGAGGCGGCGCAGAGCCAGGGCTTCACCCGTGCACAGGCATATTGGTACATCGTGCTGCCCCAGACGTTCAAGATCATTCTGCCGCCGCTGTGTAACCAGGCGCTCAACTTGGTCAAGAACACGTCGGTGCTGGCGCTTGTGGCCGGCGGCGACCTTATGTACCGTTCCGACAACTTTGTGAGTCTGTACGGTTACCTGCAGGGATACATCGTCTGCTGCCTTATGTACTTCATCATCTGCTTTCCGCTCGCCATGCTGGTGCAGTGGCTCGAGCGCCGCTCCAAGGAGCGTCCGCGTGGCGTGAGCCTGGCCGAGCTGGGGCTCGACAACGTAGAGGAGGCCTAGCGCATGGAAATCTTCAACGCGACCAACCTGCTCTACATTTGGGGCGGCTTTGTTAAGACAATCGAGATCTCGGCGCTGTCGATCTTTTTCTCGCTCATCTTTGGCACGGTGCTGGCGCTCGTTAAGAGCTATGCGCCCCGCCCGTTCCGTATTTTGGTGAGCGCCTATATCGAGCTGTTCCGTTGCACGCCGAACCTGCTGTGGATTCTGTTTATCTACTTTACGGTGCAGGGTTTGGACATTGTGATTTCGACCATCGCCTTTACGCTGTTTACCAGCGCCGTTATGGCCGAGATTGTGCGCGGCGGTCTCAACTCGATTCCGCGCGGCCAGTTTGAGGCAGCGCAGAGCCAGGGTTTTGGCTTCTTTGCCACCATGCGCTACATCATTCTGCCGCAGACGTTTAAGACGATCATTCCGGCGCTGTTTAGCCAGTGCACGACCGTCATCAAGGACAGCTCGTATCTTTCGGGTATTAACGTGGCCGAGCTCATGTACACGGCAAACGTCGTGATGGCCCATGCGATCGACCTGTCGCAGGTGCTTATGCTCTACGGTCTGGTGTTTGCGATGTACTTTGTGCTCAACTTTGGTATCTCGCTGCTGGTCCGAGCGTATCAACGCCGTATTGTGGCAGCGTAGTCCTGCTTCCCCAAGCACGGCACCTTGCCCCTCAATCGTCGCTTGCGTACATTTAGTACGCGGCGCTCCTCTTTCGGGGCAATCTGCCGCACTTGGGAAACCAGGGCGGTCGTAAGTGACAAAATGAGAAACGAGGACAGCCTTTTTCTCATTTGTTAGAAAGGAATCGCGATGAGCGATCTGGAGAATAAGAAGAATCCTGTGGTCATTACCATCGCGCGCGACTTTGGCGCCGAGGGCCACGAGATTGGTCGCATGCTTGCCGACGAGTTGGGGATTCCGCTGTATGACAACGAGCTGCTGGTGCGTGCGTCGCTGCGCACGGGCGAGTCGCTCGATAAGATGGCCGCCTACGACGAGCGTCTGGCCGTGGAGAACATGGCGTTCCTGCCCGACCGCTACGATGCGCGTTCGTACTCGGATAAGTTGTTCCAAAAGATGAGTCAGGTGATTTTGGATCTGGGCGAGACCGAGAGCTGCATTATCGAAGGCCGCCTGTCCGATTACCTGCTTCGCAACAACCCCAACCACATTGCCGTGTTGGTGACCGCTCCCTTTGAGGACCGCGTCGAGATCGTGCGCAAGAAGCGTGGCCTTAATAAAAAGAAAGGCGCCAAGCTGGTCAAGCAGCAGCAGAAGGCGCGCGAGGCGTTCTATAAGCGCTATAGCGCCGGAAAGTGGAAGATGACGAGCGGCAAGGATATCGTCGTCAACCGCGCCAAGCTGGGCCGCGAAGGCTGCAAAGACGTCATAGCCGCTGCCTACCGCTACAAAGTGGCTCAACTCGAAGGCTAGCCGACCAAAAACCACCACAAAGGGTACAGGCACCTTTGTGGTGGTTTTTGTTTTAGGCCGAGGGGAAGGCCTTGGCGGCAGTGCCTATCCTCGGCTTTTGCATAGTCTCGATCTGTAACACCAAGCCAGCGAAAATGGCTCTAACTGTTACAGATTTAGATGAATCGTTCGGCCGTCAGCCCAACGTCTTGATCTGTAACACCAGGCGGCATATTTGGTCTCTAACTGTTACAGATTGAGATGCAGCGTGGCCGGCCGGCACAATATCTCAATCTGTAACAACTGCAGGGCTCAACGGACTCCAGCTGTTACAGATTGAGACAAAACGACCGGGCAAGTCCCAAACCACCACAAAGGTGCCTGCCCCATCGTGGTGGTTTGGGCGGCCGGCATAAAAAAGTCCCCGCCGGGCGTGTGCTCGACGGGGACTTTGCCGTTTGGCGGCTAGTGCTGTAGGTGATTACTCGCCCAGCAGGCTCTTGGTGATAGAAGCGGCGGCCTTCTTGCCGGCGCCCATCGCCAGAATGACCGTAGCGGCACCGGTGACGATGTCGCCGCCGGCCCAGATGCGGGGATCGGTGGTCTGGCCGGTCTCCTCGTCGGCAACGATGTAGCCCCACTTGTTGAGCTCCATCTTGCCGCCGATCTTGGCAGCGAAGGGGTTGGCGTTGGTGCCGATAGCCGAGATCGCGACATCGCAGGGGATCTCCTCGATGGCGCCCTCGATGGCGACCGGACGACGACGGCCAGACTCGTCGGGCTCGCCGAGTTCCATCTTCTGGACCTTGACGGCGCACACGGAGCCGTCCTCGCCAGCGACAAACTCGAGCGGGGAGACGAGCGGCAGAACCTCGACGCCCTCGGCCTTGGCGTGGTGCAGCTCGGCGCGACGGCAGGGCATCTCGTCCTCGGTACGGCGGTAGGCGATGATGGCGTGCTCGGCGCCCAGACGCTTGGCGGTACGGACGGCGTCCATAGCCACGTTGCCGCCGCCAAAGACGACGACGTTCTTGCCGTGCTTGGTGGGGGTGTCGTACTCGGGGAACTTGTTGGCCTTCATCAGGTTCACGCGGGTGAGGTATTCGTTGGCGAAGAAGACGTTGGGCAGGTTCTCGCCGGGAACGTTGAGGAACTTGGGCAGGCCAGCGCCGGTCGCCACGTAGATGGCGTCGAAGCCCTGCTCGAACAGCTCCTCGGCCGTAGCCATGTTGCCCACGACGGAGTTGTACTCAAACTTGACGCCCATGTCCTCCAGGCCGTCAATCTCGCGCTTGACGACTGCCTTGGGCAGACGGAACTCGGGGATGCCGTAGACCAGCACGCCGCCGCCGGTGAAGAAGGCCTCGAAGACGGTGACGTCAAAGCCGTTACGGGCGAGCTCGCCGGCGCAGGTGATGCCGGACGGGCCGGAGCCGACGACGGCGACCTTCTTGCCGTTCTTGGGGGCCATCTTGGGCGTGGAGGCGAGCTCGGGGCGGTCACCCAGGAAGCGCTCGAGCTGGCCGATGGCCACGGGCTCGGACTTCTTGCCACGGATGCACTTGCCCTCGCACTGGTTTTCCTGCGGGCAGACGCGGCCGCAGATGGCGGGAAGCATGGAGTCCTCGCGGATGGTATCGAGAGCGCCGCCGAAGTCCTTCGCGCGGATCTGCTCGATAAAGCGGGGAATGTTGATGTTGACGGGGCAGCCCTCAACACAGAACGGCTTCTTGCAGTTGAGGCAGCGCTCGGCCTCGGCCAGCGCCATCTCCTCGGTGAAGCCCTTGTCGACGGGGCGGAAGTCGCAGGCGCGCTCGGCAGCCGGCTCCTCGTTATCGGGGGTGCGGGGCGATTTCATATCGGCAACGAAACGACCGTTAACTAGTGGCATGCGCAGCTCTTTTCCTCATGGGCCTTGAGGGACTCGCCCTCTTCGGAACGGTAAGCGGCCTGGCGGGCACGAAGGTCATCCCAGTCGACCAGGGTGGCATCGAAGTCGGGGCCGTCGACGCAAGCGAACTTGGTCACGCCGCCCACCTCGACGCGGCAGCAGCCGCACATGCCGGTGCCGTCAACCATGATGGGGTTGAGCGACGCGGTGATGGGGGTGTCGTACTTCTGGGCGGTGAGGGTCGAGAACTTCATCATCGGAACGGGGCCGACGCAGAAGACCTGGCTCACGGCCTTGTCCTGCAGCAGACGCTCCAGCGGAGCGGTGACAACGCCCTGCTCGCCGTAGGAACCGTCATCGGTGGTGATGTGGATGTGGTCCTCGTCGAGGAGCTCGCGGAACTGGTCCTCCATGAGCAGGAGGTCCTTGGTGCGGGCGCCCATGATGGCGTGCACCTCGTGACCGGTCTCGACCAGGTGCTTGGCGACCGGGAAGGCAATTGCCAGGCCGACGCCGCCGCCAATGACGGCGCAGGGGCCCTCGGCCATCTCGGTGGGAACGCCCAACGGGCCCACGACGTCGCGCAGCGACTCGCCGGCCTCGTAGGTGGACAGCATCTCGGTGGTCTTGCCGATCACCATGAAGATGAACTCGACCCAGCCCTCGTCACCGTTCCAGCCGGCCAGGGTAAACGGGACGCGCTCGCCCGTCTCGTTGGCGCGGACCATGAGGAACTGTCCAGCGTGCGCATGCTTGGCGATTGCAGGCGCCTCAATGCGGAACTTGAACACCTTCTCCGAGAACTGCGTCTTCTCCAGGATCTTATACATAGAACCCCTCTCTTGTTAGGGCCGCCGAACCGTGCCTCCACGGAAATGGACGGTAGCCCGAGTAAAACCGTACGCGCACAGGCGTTGTGCAGACATACGGTGCAAATTATACCCTCATGGACATGCTGTTTACGTGTGTCTTCGGCGGTTGGGAAAAGGGTTTATTCCGACCTACCAAATAGGGATAGGTTTATTTTGGTCGGTTTTATCAGGCAAAACGGCAAAGGGGGCCGGCTTCGGGTTGTGATGAGGCCGGCCCCCTTTGGGGTGTTATGCGTGTATGGCAGCGCGGGGTTTATTGCGATGCGGCCACCGCGGCGTTTCCGCAGATAAAACCTGCCAAAATTAACATCCCTAAACGGTAGGTTTTAGTGCTTGCCGTTGGCGGAGGCGGCGCCGTTGACGTGGTCGCGGGCATAGATCACGCCGTGCACGATGGCGAGACCCGCTGCGTCGGCGGCGCGGGCGCAGGTGTCCTGGAAGTCATCGGCCTCGCGGGCGCGTAGCTGCTTGAGCACATAGTCTGCCACGGCCATCTTGCCGGGAGGGTTGCCGATGCCGGTGCGGATGCGACTGAAGTCGCGGCTGCCCATCTTGTCGATGATAGAGCGCAGGCCGTTGTGGCCGGCGTGGCCGCCGCCCACCTTGACGCGTACGTCGCCGGCGGGAATGTCGAGCTCGTCGTGGATTACAAGCAGCTCCTCGGCCTTGATCTTGTACTCGCGGCAGAGCTTGGAGATGGGGCCGCCCGAGGTGTTCATGTACGACTGCGGCTTGACCAGTACAATCTGGCGCTTGCCGCCCTCTTCCTCGGGATCGTTGATGTTGATGAGTGCGACCTCGGCGCCGGCCTGGTTTTTCCAGTACGTGACACCGGCCTGACGGGCCAGCTCATCGATCGCCTTAAAGCCGGCGTTGTGGCGGGTCTCGGCATATTCCTCACCCGGGTTGCCGAGTCCGGCAACCATGCGAATCTTAAGCGGCTGTGCAGCTGCCATATTTGTCCTTCCGTTACACATAAAAGTTTAATCAACGACAAAGGCTACCACGCCCGCCGAAGGCGAGACTTCGTTTCAGCGAAATCCCACCAGACAAAAGCGCGGCCGCGGCAGAGCGAGCCGTCGGAACAGAAGAAACCCCCGCGCGACCTTTGCGAAGCAAGGGGGAGCGCGGGGGTTTCTTCTGTTCCGACGGCGATGCGCCGGGTTGCAAGGACGATGCGACTACAGCGCGAAGTCGCCGCCGACGAGCGTGGAGACGGGCTCCTCGTGGTAAACGGCGGAGATGGCCTGAGCGAACTCCTCGGCGACCGAGATGGTCTTGATTTTGCCGCCGACCTCGACGGGGATGGCGTCGGTGACGACGCACTCGACGATGGGGGCGTCGTTCAGGCGCTCGATGGCCGGACCGGAGAAGATGCCGTGGGTGGCGCAGACGTAGATGTCGCCGGCGCCCATAGCCTTGAGCTCCTTGACGTTGGCGCACAGGGTGCCAGCGGTGTCGATCATGTCGTCGTTGATGATGCAGGTCTTGCCCTTGATGTCACCGATGATGCCCATGACCTCGGCGGCGTTGTGGCGCGGACGGCCCTTGTGGGCGATGGCCAGGTCGCAGCCGAGCATGTCGGACAGCTTCTTGGCGGCCTTGGCGCGACCCACGTCGGGGGAGACGACAACCAGGTTGTCGGTGTCGAAGTGCATGTCGTTGTAGTACTGGCCAAACAGCGGCAGTGCGGACAGGTGGTTAACCGGGATATCGAAGAAGCCCTGGATCTGGCCCTGGTGCAGGTCGAGGGTGATGATGCGGTTGACGCCGGCACGCTCGAGCAGGTTGGCGACGAGGCGGGCGGTGATGGGCTCGCGCGGGCCGGCCTTGCGGTCCTGGCGGGCATAGCCGTAGTGGGTGATAACGGCGGTGATGGAGCGGGCGGATGCGCGCTTGGCAGCGTCGGTGGCGATGAGCAGCTCCATGAGCATGTCGTTGACGTTGCCGCCGGCCACGGACTGAATCAGGAAGACGTCGGCGCCGCGGACGGTCTCGTCGTAGCGGGCGTAAATCTCACCATTGGCGAACTGCTTTAGCGTAAGGCCCGAAAGCTCGACCCCAAGGTACTCAGCAATCTTCTGAGCGAGGGGACGGTTGGAGGAACCGGAATACACGCGGATGGACTTGCGCATATTCTCCGACTTCTCGGGATCATTAATCGGCATTACCCTTCTCCTTTATACATCGAATGCCATATAGATGCCTTGTTGCATTGTAACCGCGCGGCGGGGTTTATCGGGTCCTGATAACGTCTTTACCGCCAACGGACACGAACCGACCACTCATCCGGCCGCGCAGGTCAGCATAGAAAAAGGAGCCGTCCCCATGGGAGCAGCTCCTTTTGTGCTTGGTAAAACGTTATACCTCGTCGTCCTCGTGCAGGCGGCGGCGGTAATCGGCGGCCCAGCCCTCAATATTTACCTGACGGGCGCGGCCCAGTCCGAGCGCGTCTGCCGGGACCGGCTCGGTGATGACGGAACCGGCTGCCACGAGCGCGCCGTCGCCGATCTGGGCGGGCGCGACCATCATGGTGTCGGAACCGATGAAGGCGTCCTTGCCGATGACGGTCTTGTGCTTGTGCACGCCGTCGTAGTTGCAGGTGATGGAGCCGGCGCCTACGTTGACGCCGGAGCCCATGGTGGTGTCGCCGATGTAGGACAGGTGCGGCACCTTGGAGCCCTCGCCGATCGTGGACTTCTTGATCTCCACGTGCGTGCCGGCCTTGGAGCCGTCGAGCATGTGGGTGCCCGGGCGCAGGTAGGCGCGCGGGCCGCAGTCGACGCCGTTCTCGATGACGGCCTCGATGGCGATGGTCTCATCGATGGTGCAGCCGCTGCCGACGGTGGTGTCGGTGAGGCGGCTGTTGGGACCGAGCTGGCACTCCTCGCCCACGGTGACGTGGCCGATCAGGTGCGTCTGCGGCCACACGACGGTATCGCGGCCGATAACGGCATCGGGGCCGATCCAGGCCTGCGTGGGGTCGATGAAGGTAACGCCCTCGGCCATCCAGTGCTCGTTGATGCGGTCGCGCGCGATGGCGGTGAGCTGTGCGAGCTGGATGCGGCTGTTGACGCCCAGGCCGTCGCGGTAGTCGTCGCAGTGGAAGATGGAGACAGCCTGGCCGTGGCCTTTGAGGATCTCGAGCATGTCGGGCAGGTAGTACTCGGATTGCGCGTTGTCGTTGCCGATCTCGTTAATGTGGGCGGCGAGCTGCGCGCCGTCAAAGGCGTAGCAGCCGGCGTTGCACTCCAGCAGCGTGGCGGCCTGCTCGGGCGTGCAGTCCTTCTGCTCGATGATGCGCTCGATCTGACCGTCGGCGCCCAGCTTGATGCGGCCGTAGCCGAAAGGATCGGGCGGGGTCATGGTCAAGACGGTGCAGGCGAGCTCGCCGGTGGCGACGGTCTGCGCGAACTTGGCGACGGTGTCGGCGGTGATGAGCGGCAGGTCGCCGTTGAGCACCACGACGGGGCCTTGCGTGATGCCACAGGCCTCGAGCGCGACCTTCACGGCGTGACCGGTGCCCAGACGCTCGGTCTGCTCGACGCACTCGACCTTGGTGGCGCTGTTGGCGTAGGCGCCGTCGATGAGGGCGCGCATCTCGTCGGCGTGGCTGCCGATGACGACCACGACGCGGCTGCAGCCGGCCTTGATGGTAGCGTCGACGATCCACTGGACCATGGGCTTACCCAGGATCTTGTGCGAAACCTTGCAGTGGTTCGACTTCATGCGGGTGCCCTCGCCGGCAGCGAGGATAATTGCGGTTGCGTCCATGTGATCTCCTGTTACGTTATAGAGACGTGTGTTTGGAAACGATACACGGCGCAATATGATACCGCAGGCATATGACGAGCGCGTAACGATTGGTTTGCGGCGGTTGAGGCTTGCGCCGCCGGCGTGGCGTTTGCACTGCGTGCGTGCGGCGTTGGCGGTGCTGCGGAGCTGTTGTTTGAGCGAGGGAACGGGGGTGCCCGTGGATAACATACGAGAGGAGTTTGTCGGCGGGCCCGTCGCGGCATTCTCGATGTCGCATCCGGCTGTGCCGGCACTCTATATAGTGCTGACGCTGGGGCTCACTATGTTCTCGATGCAGCCGGTACTGATCGCGCTGTCGCTCGCAGGCGGGCTGGCGTATGGATTTGCGACGCGTGGGGCTGCCCGCACGCTGGGCGCGCTCCGCTGGCAGCTGCCGGTGATTTTGATCGTTGCGGTGCTCAATCCGCTGTTTAGCGCCTCGGGCTCGACGGAGCTGTTCCGTATTGGCATGCGCGCGGTGTATCTGGAGAGCATGGTATACGGCCTGTGCATGGGCGGGCTGTTTGTGGCGAGCGTGTTGTGGTTTGAGGCCGCGGCATCGATGCTCGAATACGACAAGGTGCTTGCGCTGCTGGGCAATGCCGCGCCGGTGATTGCGCTCATGATCTCGATGTGCATGCGGCTTATCCCGCAGTTTTTGCGCCGCGGCCGCACGGTACTGGCGGTGCAAGATGCGATTGACGTGCCGGGCCGCGCGCCGGCCGACCCCGTGCGCTCGCGCCTGCGGGCGTCGAGCGTGTTGATGGGCTGGGGCATGGAAGATTCGCTGGAGCGTGCGGACGCGATGCGCTCGCGCGGGTGGGGTGCCGCGACGCGTCGTACGACGTATGCGAGGTATCGACTGGGGCGCAGCGACATTGCCGCGCTGGTTGGGCTTGCGTTGTTTGGCGTGGCCACGGCGGCAGTGGCGTGGACCGCGACGACGCAGTATTCGTTTTATCCGCAGCTCTCGCTGCCGGCGCCGTGGCCGGGCTATGTCGTGTACGCTGCCTGGATGGTGCTGCCTTGCGCGTTGCATGCGATTGATGAGAAGAGGTTTGGCTGATGACCCGGTTGGATAACTGCTCGGTAACGGGCGGGGCGTGCGGCTCCGATGTGCCTGCGATTGAGGTGCGGGGCCTGAGCTTTACCTACCCCGGGGCTGAGGCGCCGGTACTCGACGAGCTCGACTGGTCTGTTCCCCAAGGTGCGTTTGCACTGCTGGTTGGTGGTACTGGGTCGGGCAAATCGACGCTACTCTCGCTGCTCAAGCCCGAGATCGCTCCGGCGGGCGAGCGCACTGGTGATGCGCGCGTGCTGGGCGAGAACGTTGCCGACATGGACGTGCGGGCATCGGCGGAGCGCGTGGGCTATGTGTTCCAGGATCCCGAGAACCAGATCGTGTGCGAAACCGTGTGGCACGAGATGGCGTTTGGCCTGGAAAATCTGGGTATGTCGCGCGACGAGATGCGCCGTCGCGTAGCCGAGACCAGCTATTTCTTTGGGCTGGAGGATTGGCTCCACCGCGATACCGATACACTTTCGGGCGGACGCAAGCAGCTGCTGTCGTTGGCGGCCGTGCTGGCCTTGCGCCCGCGCGTGCTGCTGCTCGACGAGCCCACGTCCCAGCTCGATCCTGTTGCCGAGAAAAATTTTCTGCACGCGCTGTTTCGCGTGAACCGCGAGCTGGGTTGCACGGTTGTTGTGGCAACGCACCAGCCGCGCCCGATGCTCGAATATGCGACGTGCGCGTATCGGATTGAGGGCGGCCGCGTGCGCGAGGTGGCCGACATTGCCTCCTTGGGGCATCGCGAAGAGCTGTTTTCTGGCGAGGTGCCAGGGTGGGGTGGCTCGCGGCGTGCAAAAAACGGAATTTTCAGCATCGCTGGTGGCCGGCAGGGCTCTTTAGACCCGCACGCGGACGTTGCGGGTGCGAAAAAGGGACCGAAAACGGACAAATCGGCTAAATTTGAGGCGCAAATCCTGCCGCAGGACGACTCGGGGGCGTCATCGCGCGCCGGTGGATGCAGAATATTCCCAAAAATGTACGCTGGCTCGGCCACCACCTTGACAGGAAGCTGGTTTCGCTACGATCGGGCGTCCGGCTGGGTGCTGCGCGGACTCGATGTGGCGTTTTCGACTGGCGCGGTGCATGCGATTGTGGGCGGAAACGGCTGCGGCAAATCGACGATGCTCTCGATTCTGGCCCGAACGGCTAAGCTGCAGCGTGGGCGCATGGTGCGCGGGGCGGCTTCGGCGGCGCTGCTGCCGCAGAACCCCAAGGCCCTGCTGGTCGCCGAGACAGTGCACGACGAGCTGATGGAATGGGCTTCGACCTGCGGATACGACGAGGACGCGGCCCAGGAGCGCGCGGCGCAGCTGGGATTGGACGGCCTGGATGCGCGCCATCCGTACGATCTTTCGGGCGGCCAGCGTCAGCTGCTCGCGTTGGCAAAGCTGCTGTTGATTGGTCCGGAGCTGTTGCTGCTCGACGAGCCCACGAAGGGGCTGGACCTGACGAGCCGCCGCATTATCGCCCGCGCCCTGTGCGAGCATGCGCAAGCCGGCGGCACCGTCATCATGGCCACGCACGACCTGGGCTTCGCCGAGCAGGCTGCCGACGACGTTGCCATGATGTTCGACGGCGAAATTGCCTGCATGGAGCCGCCGGCAGACTTCTTTGCCGACAACGTGTTTTATAGGGCGTGATGGAATGGTGGATTATCGCGTCTCGCGCCTACTTGCAAAACTGGAGATTCCGCTGTTGTTGGCGGTGCCGGCGGTAATGGCCGCAGCATTGCTGACGGGCATTGAGCAGACAGCGCTTGCCATGCTGGTTGTGGTGGCGCTGGTGCTCGCGCTGTTCTTTGCGGGCTACGAGGCGTCGCGACCGGGCCTGCGCCAGATTATGCCAACGCTGGTTCTGGCGGCGTTGGCCGCGGCGGGGCGCATCTTGTTTGGCCCCATTCCCGACTTTAAACCCGTGAGCGCCATCGCCATTATCGCGGGGGCGACGCTCGGCCGCCGCAACGGCTTTATGGTCGGCGCGTTGGCGGCGCTGACCAGTAATTTCTTTTTTGGTCAGGGTATGTGGACGCCGTGGCAGATGTATGCCTGGGGTCTGGTGGGCTACGTTGGCGGCGTGCTAGCGCATATGGGCGCGTTCGACCGCGCCGACGGCACCGTGCGCATGCCGGCGCTGCTGGCGTATGGCTTTGCCTCGGGCTTGCTCTATGGTGCCGTGATCAACGCGTATGACATCATCGGTTTTGTCCAGCCGCTCACCTGGGCGGGTGCCGTGGCGCGCCTTGCCACGGCAGTGCCGTTCGATATTACGCACGGCCTTGCGACCTGTGTGTTTTTGGCTGCCTTGTACAAACCCTGGTGTCGCCGCATCAACCGTGTCGTCGTGAAATACGGGCTTTAGGGGCGATTGAGCCGGGGCGAGAGCCAATACTGCTACGGTGCCATTTCAAAACTATGCCGGTTTACGGGGCTAGATTGGCACAAGCAGACCATGCCGGCTATTTTTGAAATAGGGCAAGCCGTTTACCTGCGGTTTTATTATTTCGGAATTGCGTATGGTTGGGGGTTCGCGATTCAGCCCCGTAAACCGGCATAGTTTTGAAATAGCCGGCTGATACGACGGGCATCGTGGCCCTCGGAGAGCCAAATTGATCCGTTTTCTTTCGCCTCCAGACGTTCCCAGGGAATCAGTTGACGGCGCTTGCCACGAAACTGGCCCATCTACTACGTCTAGCTTGATACCCCCGACCATGACCGCGTTTTATGAAAAACCGCAGGCCTTCTACCTGCGGTTTTCTTTTTGTGTTGTTCGCTGTGGTTGAGGGTGGTGGCTTAAACGTAGTAGATGGGCGTGTTTCGTGGCGGATGGGTCACGCGGATACCCCCACGAGACCCAAAATGATTCGTTTTCCTCCGTCCCCAGGGGATCAGCTGGGGCTAGAGCTCTAGCGTGAGGGTGACGGGGCAGTGGTCGCTGCCGAAGATGTCGCCGCGGATGCCAGTGTCGCGTACGTTGCCGGCGATTGCGTCACTTACCAGGAAGTAGTCGATGCGCCAGCCGGCGTTGTTCTTGCGGGCATTAAAGCGGTAACTCCACCAGCTGTAGACGCCTTCGACGTCTGGGTTCGCCGCGCGCCAGGTATCGGTAAAGCCGGCGTTGAGCAGCTCGGTAAACTTGCCGCGCTCCTCGTCCGAAAAGCCTGCGTTGCCGCGGTTGGACTTGGGGTTCTTGAGGTCGATCTCCTCGTGTGCCACGTTAAAGTCGCCGCAGGTCACCACGGGCTTGCCGGTCTCGCGCTCTAGTGCGCTCAAAAAGCCACGATAGGCATCGTCCCAGGCCATGCGTACATCGATGCGCGCGAGCTCATTTTGGGCGTTGGGCGTATAGACGTCGACAAACCAAAACTTGTCGAACTCGAGCGCGCAGACGCGGCCCTCGGTTGCGGCCTGGGCGACGAGCTCGGCCTCATCGCCCTCGCTAGCGTAGGGTAGCAGTGCGTCGGCGCGCAGCACGCGCAGCGGTTCCTGGCGGCTAAAGACCGCAGTGCCCGAATAGCCTTTACGCTCGGCGTAGCTCCAGGTTTGGTGATAGCCGGGCAGGTCAATATCGACCTGGCCCTCCTGCAGCTTGGTCTCTTGCAGCGCCAGGATATCGACGTCGAGTTCTTGCGCGATCTGGATAAAGCTCGGGTCCTTTTTGAGCACGGCGCGCAGGCCGTTGACGTTCCACGAGGCGAAAGTGTAAGTCTGAGGCATGGTGTCCTTTCGACGGGGTTGGCAGGCTTAAGATTAGCGCAACAGGGGCGGGGTGGGCTCCGTGGGCGACGGCGCAATCGCAGCCGCCCCGACCAACATGGGCGGAGGACAAACATGACGAAAGCGATAACAGATCCCAAGCAGGCCTCCGCCGCGCTGGCGGAGCTGTTCAATACCCACGAGCGCGTGGTGTTCTTTGGCGGCGCTGGTGTTTCCACGGTAAGCGGCATTCCCGATTTTCGCAGCGTTGACGGCCTGTATCACCAGCAGTTTGCCTATCCGCCCGAGACCATGCTGTCGCACAGCTTTTACGAGACACATCCGGCGGAGTTCTTCGACTTTTATCGAACCAAGATGATCGCGCTTAACGCTAAGCCCAACCGCTGCCACACCAAGCTGGCCGAGCTGGAGCGCGTCGGCAAGCTTGATGCCGTGGTGACGCAAAACATCGACGGCTTGCATCAGATGGCGGGCTCGCAGCGCGTGTTCGAGTTGCACGGATCGGTCCATCGCAACATTTGCCAGTCGTGCGGAGCGGTCTATAACGTCGAGTGGATTTGCGCGCGCGAGCACGTGGACGCCGCGGGCGTGCCCGTGTGCCCCGCGTGCGGTGGTCGCATCAAGCCCGATGTGGTGCTCTACGAGGAGCCGCTCAACGAGCATGTGTTGACCGGTGCCGTTGCCGCCATCGCCGCGGCCGATGCCCTCATTGTGGGTGGGACCTCGCTCGTGGTGTATCCGGCGGCGGGCCTTACACGCTACTTTACCGGCGATACGCTGGCCATATGCAATCTTGCTCCCACCGATCAGGATGCAAATGCCGACCTGCTGATTTCTTGCGACATCGCGGCCGCGTTTGCGTTCTAGCCCGCGCGCGCGGATACAATAGAAAGACTGAGTGCAAAGCGACCCCGCCGCCAGCGCCCGAGCGCGGCGGCGTGGGCATTTTAGGAGGATGTTCATGGCGAACGACAGCAAGACATGGCGGTGCGGAAAGTATGAGCTCAGCTTTGACCGTCCGCGCATCATGGGCGTCCTCAACGTGACGCCCGATTCGTTTAGCGATGGCGGGGAGCACTTCGACCCGGACGCCGCGATCGAGTATGGCCTGGCGATGCTCGACGCCGGCGCCGACATCATCGACGTAGGCGGCGAGTCCACGCGCCCTGGTTTTACCCCGGTCAATCCCGACGAGGAGGCTCGCCGCGTGCTGCCCGTGGTGCGCGCGCTGGCCAAGGAGGGCGCCATCGTCTCGATCGACACCCGTCATGTGGCGGTTGCCAAGGCGGCCGTGCGCTGCGGCGCCTCGATCGTCAACGACGTGACCGGCTTCACCGACCCCAAGATGGTCGAGTTTGTTAAGACGAGCACCTGCGGTGTCATCGTGATGCATGCCGGCGAGGCCGTCGCGCCTACCCGCACGCACGCAACGGTGCAGCTCGATACCTCGGCAGCGGCGTTTGTTGCCGAGAAGGCGCGCGAGGCGGCTGCCGAGGCCGCGCGTGAGGCCGAGAAGCCGGCTCGCCGCCGTCGCGGCAAGTTGCTGGGCGAGCCTAAGGTTGAGGCCAAGCTTCCGGGCGGTGTGGTGCAGCCCTCGTTGCCGTTTGGTGAACCGGAGCCCACGTCTGAGCCTGCAACCGAGCTGGGGCAGGAGACGCCTGCCGCCGAGCAGGCTGCTGCCGCCGAGACCGCCGCGCCCGCGCCCGAGGCCGCGCCCGCAGCCACCGAGGCCGCATCGGAGCCCAATGACCGCCTGGCCGCCATGATGCGCCGCAGCGCCCGCCGCGAGGAAGCCTACGTGCCCACCTCGCAGCTCCGCCGCTTCACCCTGCCCGATTCGGCGCCCATCATGCGCCGCGTCATGGGCTTTCTGTCCGACCAGGCCCGCGCGCTCATCCATGCCGGCGTGTCGCGCGACCGTATCTGCATCGATCCCGGCCCGGGCTTTGGCAAGACGGCCAACGAAGACATCGTCATCCAGCGCGAGACCGCCAAGATGGCGTCGCTGGGCTATCCGCTCATGTGCGCCGTGTCGCGCAAGCGCTTTGTGGGCGCCGTCTCGGGCGTGACCGATGCCGCCGCGCGCGATGCCGCCACGTTTGGCGTGTGCCTGGGCGCCATCCAGGCCGGTGCCAACATCGTGCGCGTGCACGACGCCGCGGGTTTTGCGCAGTTCCTGAACGGCTACTGGGCGGTTGCCAAGCCGCAGCCGCGCCGCGCGTTTGTCGCCGTGGGCTCCAACCTGGGGCACCGCTGTGACAACATCCGCGCCGCACGCGACATGATCGCCGAGATTCCACTCACCTGCGTGTCCAACTCCTCCAAGATCTACGAGAGCGAGCCGGCCTACGAGACGCGCCAGGACGCGTTTGCCAACGCCGTCATCGAGATCAAGACCGAGCTGGCGCCGTTGGTGCTGCTCGACGAGCTCATGAAGATCGAGGCCGAGCTGGGCCGCGACCGTTCCAAAAAGGCCAAGGCCAACGGCCCGCGCACCATCGACTTGGACCTGCTGTGGATGGACGGCGAGACCCACGGCGGCAAAAAGCTGCGCCTGCCGCATCCGCTGATCGGCGAGCGCGACTTTGTGCTGGTGCCGCTCGAGGATCTGATGCACGACCCGGCGCGGTTCTTCCGCTACAACGGCGTCGAGGTCAAGGAGCCCGAGGATCGCGTGGGCCATATCGTGGGCGAATTGGGGCGTATGTAGATGATCGAGATGAATGCTGTTGCCGCCGGCACCGAGCTCGACGCGGCGCGTGACGCGGGCCGCGAGGGCGTGTCCGCGGGCTGGTGCGCGTGGAGCGCGGGCGATGCTTCGCTGACGTTTTCGCTGGTCGTGCGCCCCGATGTGAATATGCATGCCTTCCACGGCCTGCCGTTTGTTGCCGCGATGGGCATGATGGACGCGCTCGTGGGCACGGCTTCGACGCCGGGGTTGGGCCTTGCCGGCAAGGTGGGTATCCAGTGGCCGAGCGATATCGTGTGCGGTGCGCCCGCGTTTGAGACGTCACTCGCGCGTGTTGCCGTGAACGGCGGTGCCGGTGCCGCGGGTATGTTTGCCGCGGTGACGGTGGATGTTGAGCGTGCGGCGCTGGGTGAGCTTGGCGTGGATATGGCAGATGAGGCGCTGATCGAGGCATTGGCCGCCGCCGTGCTGGTCCGCGTGGACACCTGGGCGGTTGCCGCTAACACACCACAGGGCGCTGCCGGCCCGCTGGCTCCGGTGCTGGGCGAGTACTTCGACATGGTGCCGCTGCTGGGCCGTCAGGTCGCGGCGGTGTCGCCCAACGGCTTGCCGCTTGCGGTCGGTGTGTTTGCGGGCCTGGACATCTGGGGTCGCGCGACCATCAAGACCGACGCCGGCGAGCAGGAGTTTCCGCCCGAGGCCGTACGGATTCGCGGACTGTAACGCGAGGCGCCCGCGCTCAAAGATAACGATGACAACGAAGCCCTCTTCGGCCTGTGCCGGGGAGGGTTTCGCCTATCTGGGGAATGGGTTGCCAGCGCCCTATTCCTCAAAATTGAAAATTTTTCAGTTTTGAGGAATAGGCTTGGCGAACGTTTGCGGGGCTGTGGTATCGGGCGTGCTCGACTTATGCCCCTGTTTTACCCCCAGCTCCTGCATGCGGCGGTAGATTTCGCAGATACCCTTGATGGTGAGCTGTCCGTCGACCACGTCGAAGGCATCGGTCGAATCGGCGACGATGCCGGCGAGACCGCCCGTGGCGATAACGGTGGCGTCCTCGCGGCCCAGCTCGCGCTTCATGCGCGTGACCAGGCCCTCGGCCATGGCGGCGGCGCCCATCACGGCGCCGACCTTGATGCACTCTTCGGTGTCGCGACCGATGGCGTGCTCGGGCGCCTCGAGCGGCACGCTGGCGAGCTTGGCGGCTCGGGCGGCAAGCGCGTCCATGGAGATGCGGATGCCCGGCGCGATCGCCCCACCAATGTAATAACCGTCCTCATCGATGACGTCGATATTGGTCGCGGTGCCAAAGTCCACCACGATTGCCGGCGCGCCGTAGAAAGTCTCGGCCGCAACGGCGTTGGCGACGCGGTCGGCACCAACGGCCTGGGGGCGCGCCGCGCGCAGCTTGGTCACGGCGGCCGTCTGCGGCCCAATGACGATGGCGTCCGCCGCGATGCGGTCGGCCACGGCGTGCCACTCGCGCGAGAGCTGCGGCACCACGCCGGCAAAGGCGATCGCATCGACCGCATCGAGCGAAAGGTCGTACATCTTAAAGAAGCCCATCAGGCGCACGTGGATCTCGTCGGCGGTATAGGAGCGGTCGGTGGGCATGCGCCACGACTGCACCAGCTCGTCTCCGTCAAACAGGCCCATGGCCGTCTGCGTGTTTCCCATATCGATAGCGAGCAGCATGTCTACTCCCGGTGTCGGCATAAAAGGACGCGCACCATTGTATACGTGCCGTCGACGGCGCTCGGCTGCGATTCGTTTACGGTGATAGGGGCTGAGGGGTTTAAATATGAAGGAATTATGCTCTACGAGATTTTCCTTGCCGTTTACCGAACTCCCACGTAATATTCTTTCTTGCGCACATGAGGCGCCCAGACATTGCGGGGTGGAGCAGTCTGGTAGCTCGCCGGGCTCATAACCCGGAGGTCGTAGGTTCAAATCCTGCCCCCGCGACCAAGAACTTGCAGCTCGTCGGCCTAGCCGGCGAGCTTTTTTGTTATTCCGGGACCGTGTTTTTCGGTCCAATTCTCAGCCTCTCAAACAAAATCTCGATCTGTAACATCTAGACCCGATTTGGGCGGCTAGGTGTTACAGATTGAGATGTTGAGTCCCCGCCTGGACGGTTTGTCTAAATCTGTAACACGAGGGATGGATTTTGCCGAGTAACTGTTACAGATTGAGATTTTCTGCCGGGACGGTTTTGGTTTGTCTCAATCTGTAACAGTTGCTCGGCAAAATAGGGTCTTACTGTTACAGATCGAGACAAACCGACGGGCCGCCCCGCCCCATCCACCTGCCGCTACCTGCTATCCGCCGATTTCCGTTGTGCTGCTGCACTTCCATGTCATATCCTCTAGACAACTACGCGGCAACATCGCCGCCGCGCCTACAAGAGAGGAATGTCCATGACCGCACCTGCATCCAAGCTGCTCCAGCCCATTACGGTTGGCCCCCTTGAGCTCAAGAACCGCATTATGTTCCCGCCGCTGACCACCGGCTACGAGGAGCGCGACGGTTCCATTGGCGAGCGCAGCCTGGCTTTTTACGAGCGCCTGGCCCGTGGCGGCGTGAGCTACATCGTCATCGGCGACGTCGCTCCCGTCATGACCGCGAGCCCCACGCCCAAGCTGGCGACCGACGCCCAGATCCCCACGTTTAAGGCGCTGGCCGACGCCGTCCACAAGCACGGCGCCAAGGTCGCGCTGCAGCTGTTCCACCCCGAGTACGACGTGCCCGGCGTCGGCCGCATGGTCATGGGCTCCATGGCTGCCGCCAAGGCCGCGCAGGAGGCCAAGGCCGCCGGCGACGAGGAGACCTTTGCCGCCAAGATGGCCGAGTCCAACGAGATCCGCAATCAGGCATACGCCAAGCTGCACCACGACATGCAGCACTTTGTGAACGAGGCGAGCGTAGAGCAGCTCACCCAGATCAAGGAGGCCATCGCCGCCTCGGCCGCCCGCGCGCAGCAGGCCGGCATCGACGCCATCGAGGTTCACGGCGACCGTCTGGTGGGTTCGCTGTGCTCGGCCATCCTCAACCAGCGCACCGACGAGTACGGTGGCTCGTTCGAGAACCGCGTTCGCTATGCGCTCGAGGTCGTCGCCGCCATTAAGGAAGCCGCGCCGCAGCTGATGGTGGAGTACAAGCTCCCCGTGATCATGGAGAACCCCGACGGCACGCCGCGCGGCAAGGGTGGCCTGCAGCCCGACGAGGCCTGCGAGTTCGCCAAGCTGCTCGAGGGCGCGGGCATCGACATGATCCAGGTCGCGCAGGCCAACCACACCGGCAACATGGGCGACACCATTCCGCCCATGGGTGCCATGCCCTACAACTGGACGCTGCCGGTGGCCGAGCGCGTCAAGGCCCTGGTCTCCGTGCCGGTGGCCACCGTCGGCCGTGTTGTTTCGGTCGAGGCCGGCGAGAAGATTCTTGAGGACGGCGCGGCCGACATTATCGCCTATGGCCGCTCGCTCATGTGCGACCCCGACATTGCGCTGAAGGCCGCCACGGGCGAGCCCATCCGCGAGTGCCTCAACTGCAACAAGGGCTGCGTCGACGCGATTCAAAACCGCAAGTACATCTCGTGCGTGCTCAATGCCGAGAACGGCGACGAGGCGACCATCGCCATTAAACCGGGTGAGGGCGACAAGAAGATCGCCGTGGTGGGCGGCGGCATCGCCGGCCTGGAGGCCGCGCGCGTGGCGGCCAAACGCGGCTACGACGTGACCGTCTATGAGGCGAGCGATCACTTGGGCGGCCAGATTGTGCTGGCGGCCGCGCCTCCGCGCAAGGATGAGATTATGCGCTCGGTCGAGTATTACGAGAAGATTCTGCCCGGCCTGGGCGTGAAGGTTGAGCTCAACCATGCCGCTAACCCCACGGATCTCAACGCCGCCGACGCCGCGATTGTGGCTGTGGGCGCGCACGACGTGGTCATCCCCGTTCCGGGTGCCGACTCGGACAAGGTCGTCTCGAGCTGGGACGTGCTGGCCGGCAAGGTGGAGCTCAGCGGGCGCGTCGCCGTCATTGGCGGTGGCCTGGTGGGCACCGAGACTGCCGAGTACCTGCTGCAGCACGGCTGCGAGGTGGCGATCGTCGAGATGCTCGACAAGATCGCCGCAGGCGAGTCCGAGACCATTCTGCCGCTGATTATGAGCGACTTTGCAGAGCACAACGTGGAGCAGCACGTTAAGACCCGCCTGACCGCCATTACCGACGAGGGCGTGGAGGCCGTTCGCACCACCGAGGACGGCGCCGAGGAGCCGGTGAAGATCGCCTGCGATTACGTGGTGATGGCCGTGGGCTCCAAGGCCAACGCGTTTGACCTGGACGGCGTGACGGTGCCCGTGACCTGCGTGGGCGACTGCTCGGGCGAGCGCACCGCCGATATTGCGAGCGCCATCCGCACGGCGTATCACGCGGCCAACGAGCTGTAGCTAACATCGCGGCGGGGCGGGGCGGTAGCACGGATCCGCCTCGCCCGGCTGCGTCCCGTCGGGTGTCAACCGGTGCGGGGCCTGCAAGCGCAGCAGGCCCCGCCCTTTTTGTTTTGCTCCGGTGGATGGCAATGCGCGGTAATCATGAGGAGTAAGGACGTCTACTGCCTTGCCGATTGCTCAAAATTATTGGGGGAGGGGTTAATAACTATATCCTCTATGCCAAAGGACATAAAGAGATGTCAATTTTGTTGACAAGCGAATGACGATTAGCTGCGAGCCAGCTACCAGCGTAAATAATCGATAAAGAAATGTCGTAAATTGGTGCCAAATGCCCAGATAACACCGCGTCTATTTTAATTAACTGCTTTGAGCAAACAGTAAAATGCTACTATCTAACTTGCACGTAAGAAAGCAGATTAACGGTTAAGGCTAAGAAGTGGCAGGTATGTCGGAAGCAACTAGGACTCGCACGCATGCGCCCGAGGTTAGGCAGCGCGCCGTCGAGATCCTCCAAGAGGGGGTCGGTCATCGCGCCCTCGCCGCGGAGCTTGGCATTCCCCAGGCCACGGCTCGTCAGTGGGCCCGCGCGTATGCCGTAGGCGGTGCCGACGCCGTTCTCAACGCCGGTTCGCATCATCACACCTATTCGTACGAAGTTAAGCTCGCCGTGGTCAAGGACCGCTTGGAAAACGGCTTAACGGTTCGCGAGGCCATGATCAAGCACAAGATTCCCAGTGAGTCTTCGGTCAAGGCTTGGTGCCGCCAGTATCGCGAGAGCGGTGAGTCCGCGCTGGTTGATAAGCCGCGCGGTCGCAAGCCGCGCGTTAAAAAGGCGGAATAGCGAACGGGATGGTGCGCCCACAGGGGCGCATTTTTCTTGCCGCGCCAACTTTTTGGACCGTCGTGAGCCTACTGGAACATCCTTCAACGTGGCCAATAAACCGCGCGCAGTGGCCCGTGCGCCCGTCGCTGCGATAGGGGGAGTGTCGCCTCTCTGCTCCAAAGCGGACGTGCCCTTACCCCGTACGCCTAAAACTCCCCTGTTGACCGAAAACCCGCCGCCGCTACTCCTCAACTGAGCTATAACGTTAAACAATTGCAGCGTTTTTGCATGGGGGAGTGATGGTATGACGCTACTGTATTTCCTTACCCTGTTTCCGCTGGTACCGGCGCTGGGCATGCTGCTCGCGCGCGGTGACCGCGCCCGCGATGCGGTGGGGCTCATAGGCTCTGGCATCATTATGGCGGTGACGGTTGTAGTCGCCGTCATGTTTTTTGGCATGGGTCCGCAGAGCTTCGAGGTCGCCCCCGGCACCTCGCATGTGCTCTCCATCATCAGCTCCATCATCGACGTGATCCTGTGCGCCGTCATCCTGTACAACGCGTACAAATATAGGAACGCGCTCACCACGGTGCTCGGCATAGTCCAGCTGGTGGGCTCGCTCGCCTTTGCAGCCATGACGCTGCCCGCGACCGAAGCCGTCACGGCGACGCCGCTCTACCTGGACTACATGAGTGTGATCATGGTGCTTGCCGTCGGCATCGTCGGCAGTCTGATCTGCGTGTACGCCCTGGGCTACATGAAGGACTTCCAGGCCCACGACGAGCACGAGGCAGCGCTGCGCGGGCAGACCGCGCCCGACCGTCGCCCGCAGTTCCTGGCGCTCATGTTCCTGTTCCTCTCGGCTATGTTTGTCATCGTGACGAGCGATAACCTGGAGTGGCTGTTCTGCGGCTGGGAAATCACCACCGTGTGCTCGTTCCTCATGATTGGCTACACGCGCACGCCCGAGGCCATTAAAAACGCTTTCACCCAGATCATTCTCAACATGCTGGGCGGCATCGCGTTTTTGGCCGGACTCATGTATCTGCACGTTAACGGCATGCCGCTGACCATCTCGGGCATGATCGAGCTTTCCGGCACCGGAACCGCGCAATCCGCGCTGCTGGTGATGCCAGTCATCCTGCTGTCGCTCGCCGCCCTTACCAAGGCCGCGCAGATGCCGTTCCATACCTGGCTGCTCGGTGCCATGGTTGCCCCCACTCCCACGAGCGCCCTGCTGCACTCGTCAACCATGGTCAAAGCCGGCGTGTTCCTGATGGTCAAGCTCAGCCCGCTCTATGCCATCTATCCCGTGACCGGCTTTATGGTCACGAGTGTGGGTGCCATCACGTTTTTGCTCGCTGCCCTCATGGCCATCTCGCAGAGCAACGCCAAACGCGTGCTTGCGTACTCCACCATCTCCAACCTGGGCCTCATCAGTGCCTGCCTGGGCGTCGGCGCGCCCGAGGCCGTGTGGGCCGCTATCTTCCTGATCTTGTTCCATACAGTGGCCAAGTCGCTGCTGTTCCTGTGCGTGGGCACGGCCGAGCATCATATCGGCAGCCGCAATATCGAGGACATGGACGGTATGTTCAGCCGCATGCCGCACCTGACGCGTCTGATGATGCTGGGCATCATGGGCATGTTTGTGGCGCCGTTTGGCATGCTCGTGTCCAAGTGGGGCGCCCTGGTGGCGTTTGCGCAGACCGGCAACGTGCTCATGATCATGGTGCTTGCCTTTGGCTCGGCCGCGACGTTTTACTTCTGGGGCAAGTGGCTTGCCAAGCTTTCGGGCGTCGACCCCACGGCTCAAAACGTTGAGGTCAATGTCCATAAGACCGAATGGATGGCCCTCAACACCATCGCCGCGCTGCTGATTCTGTGCTGCGTGGCGTTCCCGGTTATCTCGAGCGGTCTGGTGTCGCCTTACTTGGCCATGGTGTTTGGCCGCGTGCCGTACGTTATTGGCAAGGATGCCATGTATCTGATGGTGGTTATCGTGGCTTTTATCGCCGTGGTGCTGCTGACTTCATTCCGCGTGAGCAACAAACCGCACGTAAACGTATATCTTTCGGGTGTGGGAACCGACAATTACCGCCATTTCCGCGGCTCGATGGGACACGAGGTGAAGGCCGAAAAGCGCAATTGGTACTCGGAGGACGCCCTTGGCGAGAAGCGTATTGGCCCCGTAGGCAGCGTCGTGTGCTGCAGCATTATCCTGTTCGCGCTGCTGTGTTGCGCGTGGATTGGGCCCGAGCGGCTTGCCATGAGCGCGCCCTCGGTGCTGCGCGGCAAGTATTTTGAAGGCTCGGGTGTCGTGGGCATCTTTATTGGCACCGTGGCGTTTGCCTTGATTGCGCCGCTTGTGGGTGGCCTGATTGACGGCCTTGACCGTAAACTATCGGCCCGCATGCAGGGCCGTGTGGGTCCGCGCCTGCTGCAACCGTTCTACGACGTTGCCAAGCTGCTGCGCAAGGCCCCCGCCAGCGTAAACACCATGGACGATACCTACATGGCGTGCGCGCTCATCTTCACCGTCGTGGGCGGCGGCATCTTTGTGTCGGGTTCCAACACGCTGCTGTGCGCTTTCATGGTTACCCTCGCCGCGATCTTTGTGGTGTTGGCGTCCGCCTCGACGCAAAGCCCGTTTGCCCAGGTCGGTGCCGACCGCGAGCTGCTGCAGGTTATGAGTTACGAGCCCGCCGTTCTGCTGATGAGCGTGGGCCTGTACCTTGCCACCGACAGCTTTGATTCCATCGCCGTGACGGGGCAGTCGGCCCCCATCATCGTGTACAGCGCGCCCATTTTCCTCGCGCTGCTCGCGGTGCTTACCATCAAGCTGCGCAAGTCGCCGTTTGACCTTTCGTACTCGCATCACGCGCATCAGGAGATTGTCCAGGGCGTCGCCACCGAGATGAGCGGCGGCACGCTGGCCAAAATGACCCTTATGCACTGGTGCGAGACTGTGCTGTTTTTGATGTGGGTGGGCATGTTCTTTGTCTGGGACAACCCCGTGAGCTGGGTGGTTGCCCTGGTCGTGATGGCCGTGACGTATTTTGTCGAGGTGCTGATCGACAACACCTTCGCCCGTAGCACCTGGCGCAGCTGCTTTAAGCTCGGCTGGGGCGTGGCGCTGGTGTTTGGCCTGCTCAACCTTATGCCCATCCTCGTTGACGTGTTTATTTAGGAGGCGGCATCCATGGATGATAAAATGTCGCGCTCGCCGTGGGTTATTCATTACGACGGCTCGAGCTGCAACGGATGCGATATCGAGGTGCTGGCCTCGCTCACGCCGCTGTTCGATGCGGAGCGCTTTGGCGTGGTCAACACCGGTAACCCCAAGCATGCAGATATCTTTTTGGTGACGGGTTCGGTCAACGCGCAGAACCTGCCCGTCGTGCGCCAGATCTACAACCAGATGCTCGAGCCCAAGTGCGTGGTGGCGTGCGGCATTTGCGCGTGCTCGGGCGGCGTGTTCCGCGATGCCTACAACGTGATCGGCGGCGTGGACCGCGCGATTCCCGTGGACGTGTACGCGCCCGGGTGTGCCATTCGCCCCGAGACCGTGATCGATGCCATCGTGGAGGCATGCGGCATTCTTGATCAGAAGGAGGCCGTGATGCGTGCCGGTGGCGATCCGCTTACCGTGGGCGGTGCCGCTACCTGGGATGGTGGCGTTGAGCTGGGCGAGGACGGGTTTGTGGCCGCGGGGGCAGGGGCTGATGGCGCCGGTGGCGGCGACACGGCCGCTGGGACGCCCGCCGCGCCCGTCGCTGCAAAGGAGGCCGAGTAATGCAAAAGGCAATCTATACCACCGTCGGGATCGACGAGCTCCTGTCGCATGTCCAGGCGCTCAAGGGCGTTGGCGCGCGCTTTGTGCAAATGCACGCCGAGCGCAACGTCGACGACGGCTCGTATCGCTTGGTCTATACGTTTATCAACGTTCGTGCTGCTCAGGAGCATATTGCGCAGGACGGCAGCTATGCGATCGAGAACCTGGTGGCTGAGGGCATCGACCAGTACCAGGAGATTCCGTCCATCAGCTCGTATTACCCCGCGGTGTTCCCGTTTGAAAATGAGGCCCACGACCTGTTTGGTCTTGCCATCACTGATATGCAGATCGACTTTAAGGGCTTTTTCTACCAGGTCTCGACCGCCGAGCCCATGAGCGTGATCACGCCCGAGGTGAAGGCTGCGCGCGAGAAGGCCATGAAGGTTCGCGCCGCTGCCGAGGCCAAGGCGCGCAAGGCCGCTGCCGAGAAGGCTGCCGCGGCTGCGGCTGCTGCAGGGGAGGGCGTTGCGGGCGCCGGCGATGCCGCGGGCGCCGCTGCTCAGCCCGCTGCGGCTGCCGGCTCCGATACTCAGCACGATGAGGCTGCTGCGAAGGCCGCGCTCAAGGCCGCCGAGATGGAGGCAAAGCTCGCCGCCATGGATCCCGAGAAAGCGGCCAAGGTCCGCGCGGCGCTTGCCGCCAAGGCCGCCCGCGACAAGCAGAAAGAGGAGGCGTAAGGTCCATGGCACATCGCTCCGTTATTCCGTTTGGCCCGCAGCACCCGGTGCTGCCCGAGCCGCTTCATCTGGACCTGGTGATCGAGGACGATCGCGTCATCGAGGCAATTCCGCAGATCGGCTTTGTGCACCGCGGGCTCGAGAAGCTCACCGAAAAGCGCGACATGCATCAGTTTGGCTACATCGCCGAGCGCATCTGCGGCATTTGCGCCGTGGGTCACAGCTGCGGCTATGCCAGCGCCTGCGAGCGCATGCTCGACATCGAGGTGCCCGGCCGCGTGCAGTATATTCGCACCATTCTGCACGAGCTTTCGCGCATCCACTCGCATCTGCTGTGGCTGGGCCTGCTCGCCGATGCCTTTGGCTTCGAGGCACTGTTCTATCGGTCGTGGACCCTGCGCGAGCAGATTCTCAAGATCTTTGAGAGCACGTGCGGCGGCCGCGTGATTCTGTCGATTAACGAGATCGGCGGCGTTAAGCATGACATTGAGGATTCCGAGCTGGCGGGCATTGTCCAGACACTCGATGCCATGCGTCCCGACTACGAGGCCCTGGTGCATACGTTTTTGGACGACGACAGCTGCGGCGAGCGTCTGCATGGCGTGGGCGTGATCAGCAAGAAGGACGCGCTGGAGCTTTCGATGGTCGGCCCGTTTGGGCGCGCCTCGGGCGTGGACTATGACGTGCGCATGTTTGGCGACGGCGCCTATGCGGATCTGGCTGCGTTTGAGCCAATTGTCGCTACCGATGGCGACTGCTATGCCCGCTGTCAGGTGCGTTGCGCCGAGGTCACGCAGGCTATGGACATCATCAAGGAGCTAGTGGGCAAGATTCCGCACGACGGGATCGGCGGGCGCACCAAGCTTACGCCGGCCGACGGCGCACGCGGCGAGGTTGTGATTGAGCAGCCGCGCGGCGAGGCGTATTACTATGTGCGCGGCAACGGCACCAAGAACTTGGACCGTTTTCGCGTGCGCACGCCGACGTCGCAAAATCTGGCGGGTCTGACGCATGCGCTGCAGGGCGTGCTCATTGCCAACGTGCCCATGATTATCCTGACCATCGACCCCTGCATTAGCTGCACGGAAAGGTAGGCGCGGCATGAGTTTGCTGACATTTGCCAAGACGGCCTTGGGTTCTATGGTCAAGCAGCCGGTAACGGTGTGCTATCCGCAGGAGAAGCTCGCGGCACCCGAGCGCCTGCGTGGGCACATCGTTAACGACATGGACGTGTGCATTTGCTGCGGCATGTGCGCGCGCCGCTGCCCGGCGGGCGCGCTCGCGGTTGATCGCAAGGGAGGAACGTGGTCGATTGACCCGTATGCCTGCGTGGTATGCGGCGAGTGCATCGAGAGCTGCCCCAAACACTGCCTGACTATGGACACCGCCCGCACTCCAGTCGCGGCGGACAAGACTCCCACGGTAGAAACCAAGCCGGAATAGAGCTGGGATAGGGGCCGATGGGGCAAATGCCCCACCGGCCCCGCGCTTAAACGAGCGGTGGAGCCGCCGCGAACAAAACCATGCCGGTTTACGGGGCTGGAGAGCGAACCCCCGACCATACCGGAAATCGCGAAATCAAAACCGCAGGTAGACGGCTTGCGGTTATTCAAAAAACGCGGGTATGGATGAGGGTTCTGACTTTAGCCCCGTAAACCGGCATAGTTTTGAAATGGCACCGTATCAGTAGCAGCCTCTGATCCCCCGGGACGGAGGAAAACGGACCATTTTGGTCTCGCGAGGACATCTGCGTGACCCGTCCGCCATGAAATGGGCCCATCTACTACGTTTGGGCGGCTACCCTCAACCATGACGAATAACGCGAAAACAAAACCGCAGGTAGAACGCCTGCGGTTTTTCGAAAAACGTGGGCATGGTCGGGGGTACCGGGCTAAACGTAGTAGATGGGCCAGTTTCGTGGCGGACGCCACCGACTGCTCCCTTGGGGATGGAAGAAAACGGGCCATTATGACCAGTCGATCTCGAGTCGCACCCGTTTTCCTGCGAAAACGCTGTGTCTCAACTTTGGTGAGACATTTGTCTCACGCCTAAAAACCGAATCTGGAACGTGTGTCACCTGCCCTAATTGTGTCTCATTTCGTAACTTTAGGCTGATGCAAGGTCTGATCCTGCGAGAAGGGAGACACGATGAGCAGGTACACGAGGGGTCTCTTGGCGGTGATACTGGCCGTAGTGCTGGTATTGCCAGCCGCAGCATTCGCCATGCTGCCCGAGGCCAACGCCAGGTCCAGCACAGGAATGGACGGACCGGAAATGGCCGGAAAGGTCGTCGACCCCGATACCAGCGGTCGATGGGAAATCTGGGCAGCCGGCCACAGCGGCAATAAAGTAACGACCCAAAACGTCGGCCGAATCTGGACCGACAAGACGGTCAAGGAGACCGGAAAAGACGAAGCGTCAGATTTTGTGACCACGCTTTCGGCGATGTCCTCGACATCCAATTCAACCGTGACGGTCACCACGCCGCTCGATATCGTGATGGTGCTGGATGCCTCTGGTTCGATGAACGATCCTATGGGCGGCGGAGATTCCACCAAGCGTATCGATGCACTGAAGAACGCTGCGGACAGCTTTATTGATACCATCGCCAAGCAAAACGAGGGTATCGAGGGCGTGGATAGGCAGCATAAGGTTGCCATCGTTAAGTTCGCGGGCGATAAGTCCAACAATATCGGCAACGATACGTATCGTGACAAAGGGTACGTCTACAATAACACGCAGGCTATGAAGGACCTGATTGATTGTTCCGGCAGCAACGTGAAAGCTCTTAAGGATACAATTGCCGGTATTAAACCCGCCGGTGCCACACGTGCCGATTATGGTCTGGAGCTGGCTAAGGACAGGACTTCTGGTCGCAAAGACGCCAAGAAGATTATTGTCTTCTTTACTGATGGTACGCCAACGAGTCAAAGTGAATTCAATTCTACAGTCGCTAACGCTGCCGTGACGGCTGCCAAGGACATGAAGGACGCCAAGGCCACCGTTTATACCATTGGCATCTTTAACGGTGCGAATCCCAGCGCCGTCGTCCAAGACTCGCAGACAAGTAAAGAGAACAAATTCATGCAGGCCGTGTCGAGCAACTACCCCAATGCCACGGCATGGAACACTCACGGTACGCGTGCGGATAATTCCGACTACTACAAGTCGGCGACCAATGCCGATGAGCTCAAGAAGGTCTTCGACGACATTTCAAAGGCCATTACGTCTGAAGCACCTCATCCGACCGAAATCCATAAGGGTTACGACGCGAACAAGTCCGGCTATATTACGTTTACCGATGAGCTGGGCGACTTTATGCAGGTCGACGGCTTTACCGAAGCCATCATCAACGGTACGTCGTTTACTAAGACGAGCAAGACGTTCAACAAGGAAACCAATACCGACACCTACGAGTTCACCGGCAAGGCAAAAGACCTGCTTATCACGGTGCAGCACGCTGACAAGGACAATCCCCAGAAGGGCGATATCGTAACGGTCAGCATCCCTGCGTCGTTGATTCCGCAGAGCCACTTTAAGAACGAAGACGGCAAGCTCTCGGTCGACAGCGCTCAGCCTATCCGCGTGAAGTACGCTTCGAGCGTGAAGAAAGCTGCGCTCGACAACCTATTTACGCCTGAGAAGGTCACGGGGCTCAAGGACTACATCGAGCATAATACGACCGTCGTTGACCGCACCAATACCGTGAATTTCTACGCGAACAAGTGGAGCGGTGGTGCGTTGGGTGATACGGTTGCGACCTTTGAGCCGGCCGACACCAACCGCTACTACTACTTCCAGAAGCAGACGCCCATTTACACGGATGAGGAATGCACGAAGCCGGCAAAGGGCTCGCTGACTGCTGACGGTAAGTATTACTACAAGGATGAGTTTGAGGAGCAGGGCGAGAACGGCGAGGCCAAGTCCGCGATCGATGTCATCGCATTCAAGGGCGGCGACGCTGCGAAGTTCGACGGCGCTATTGTTCGCGACGATAAGAGCGGCAACCTGTCGTTTAGCATCGGAACCGCGCGCCTGGCATTTATCGACGAGCTCCACACCGCCAAGGATAGCGTGGGCGGCAACAACACCCATACCGCCTCCGATGTTCTCAATCCCAAGTGGAACAACACGTCCGCCAAGGCGACCGCGACGCATGTCAATTCCTACCTGGGCAACAACGGCAAGATCAGCTATAAGTACGACATGACGCCGACGACGGTGGACACCAAGGCCGACTTCGGCCTGACCAAGGTGCTCGAGGGCCGCGCCTGGACGAAAGAGGACGCGTTTGAGTTTGAGCTGACGTCCGAGAACAACGCCCCGATGCCCGAGTCCGCGACTGAGCCCGTGACTGTGTCCGTGACCAATGACGATCCGAATGAGGTCAAGGCGGCCATTAACTTCGGCACGATCGAATACAAGGCACCTGGCACGTATGTCTACAAGGTCAGCGAGAAGAACGCTGGGACCACGGTTGACGGCGTTGCCTACAGCAAGAACGTCGCGAAGATCACCGTGACGGTGACGCCCAACAAGAAGGGCGAGCTGAGCGCTGTCGTGCAGGTGACCTCGGGCGAGAACGAGTTCAAGAACGTCTACACTGCGGAGCCTGTTGAGTCCAGCGTTACCGACCAGATTGACGTGGCCAAGTCCCTGACCGGGCGCGACTTGGCGGCCGGCGAGTTCAGCTTTGAGCTCCGCGAGCTCAAGGGCGAGGATTCTAAGCTTATCGAGACCGTTACAAACGATGCCAGTGGCAAGGTGAAGTTCAAGGCCATCAAGTACACTGAGGTCGGCCAGCACACCTACAAGCTGAGCGAGGTCAAGGGTAACGCCGGTGGTATTGCCTACGATGAAACGGTCTACACCATCGTGACGACCATCAGCGATAACGGCAAGGGCCAGCTGGTGGCTACGCATGAGCTGAAGGACGCCAAGGACGTCAAGAGCATCGAGTTCAAGAACTCCTACAATACGAAAGACGCCGAGGCGTCGCTTGCGGGCATCAAGAACCTGCTTGCTGACGGTTTGACCCCGGCCGACATCGCCGGCAAGTTCACCTTTACCGTGACTCCCGACGAGGCCGGCGCCCCAATGCCCGAGCGCACGACCGCAACCAACGACGCGGCCGGCAAGGTCGACTTTGGCAAGATCACCTTTACGCTCGATAACCTCAATAAGGTTCTAGGCGAAAAGCCCGAAAAGCGCGAGCACACCTATACCTACACCGTGACCGAGTCCGGCGAGGTAGCTGGTGTGACCAACGATGCCAAGCCTTCGCGCAAGGTTTCCTTTACCGTGACCGATAACGGCAAGGGCAATCTGAGCGTGTCCCGCAAGCCGGGCGGCAACGCGGCCTTCACGTTCACCAATACCTATAGCGTGACGCCTGTCGAGACGCGCGTCACCGACGAAATCACCGCGACCAAGCGCCTGACCGGGCGCGACCTCAAGGACGGCGAGTTCTCCTTCGAGCTCGTCAAGGGCGAGGGCAAGGACGCCCAGGTTGTTGCTACCGGCACCAACGACGCCAGCGGCAAGATCACGATGAGTCCCATCGAATACGACAAGCCCGGAACGCACCCTTACACGCTGCGCGAGGTCAAGGGCAAGACTGGCGGCATCACCTACGACGGCAAGACCTATACCATCGAGACCACCATCACCGACAAGGGTGACGGCACGCTCGAGGCCAAGCATGTCCTGAAGGACGCCGAGGCTGCGACCTTCAACAACACCTACAGCGTGGCCCCGATCGATCCTACGCTCGACTTTGGTTTGAGCAAGGCCATTGACGGCCGTGACTGGATGGATTCGGACAAGTTCAGCTTTACCATCACCGCCCCCGAAGGCACCCCGCTGCCCGATCCCGCAACCGTAACCGTGAGCAAGGAGGACGCGAAGGACGGCATCGCCGCCATCAAGTTCGGCAAGATCCGCTACACGGCTGCCGGAACCTACAAGTATGAGATCCGCGAGAGCGCGGGCAACGCGGCGGGCATGACGTATGACTCTCATGTCGCGACCGCCGAAGTGACCGTGACCGAGAACGGCGAGGGCGTCCTGACCGCCAACGTCACCAAGAAGGAAAACGGACGCTTTACTAACACGTACCACACTGAGCTCGATTACGCCGCGGCCGGCGGCCTTAAGCTCAGCAAGACCCTCTCCGGACGTCCCATGACTGAGGGCCAGTTTACCTTTACCGTGACGCCCGCCGACGCAGCTTCTGCCAAGGCGCTCGGCCTGCACGAGGGCGCCAACGTGTACAAGTCCCCTGCAGCGACAGAGGGAACCGTCGGCCTGATCGACATTCTGGCCGGCAAGGAGGTCAAGTTTACGCAGGCTGACGCCGGCAAGACCTTCAAATACACCGTGGCCGAGACGAACGACCACAAGCCCGGTTACACCTACGACGATGCTGTCCGTACCGTGACGATCGCTGTCACCGACGATGGTGCCGGTACGATTACCGCTACGACGACCGTCTCCGGCGGTCCCGAGGGCACGCACGAGACGATCCACAAGAGCGGCGAGAACAAGGTTGAGAGCGCTCTGGTCCCGTTCAAAAACAGCTATAGCGCATCGACCGATGCGCACGGTGGTGACGTTGCTCAGATCGTTGCCACCAAGACCCTGACCGGTCGTCCGATGGCCGACGGCGAGTTCTACTTCGGCATCGCCTATGCGGGCGAGAAGGAAGCCATCGAGGGTACGTGCGTTACCAACGTTAACGGCCAAGTGAGTTTTGGTGCCCTGCATTACACGACCGAGATGCTCGCCGACCTGGTAAACGCCAACCGCGCCATCCGTACCGACACGGATGCCAAGCTTGCATGGACCATCAACTACACGGCCTTCGAGTACACGTCTCCGCTCGCAGCAAAGGGCATTACCGCCGCAAAGCCGAGCTTTAGCTTTAAGGTCATCGTCGTCGATAACGGTGACGGGACTCTGACGGCGACGCCCGCCTACGACGGAATTCAGCCCTTGTTCGAGAACGTTTACGGCGCCGATGCCGTTGATGCCGCGCTTGCCGGCACCAAGAAGCTCCAGGCTGCCGAGGGTCTGACCCCGGCCGATATCACGGGAAAGTTCACCTTCACCGTGACTGCCGACGAGGCCGGCGCTCCGATGCCCGAGCACACAACCGTGACCAACGACGCGGCCGGCAACGTGGACTTTGGCAAGATCCACTTTACGCTCGACGACCTCAACCGCGCCCTGGGCGTGACGGACGATGCTTCTGGCGATGCATCGAGCGACGCTGAAGCCAACGCCGACGAGGCCGAGGTTGACGCTGACGCCAGCGGTGACGAGGCCAAGGACGAGTCCAAGCCCGAGGCCCCCGCTGCTCCGCGCTCGCACACCTTTACCTATACGGTGACCGAGTCCGGTAGCGCCCCTGGCGTGACCAACGACACCAACGCCACGCGCAAGGTTTCCTACACCGTGACCGATGACGGCGCCGGACACCTGATCGTCAAGCGCGACGGCGGCGACGGTGCGGCCTTTACGTTCACCAACACGTACGGCGTGGCACCTACCGATTCTGTCGTGACCGATCAGGTCAAGACGGTTAAGCGTCTGACCGGACGCGACCTTGCGGCTGGCGAGTTCACGTTTGATCTGCTCGAGGACGGCGTGGTTGTCGCTAGTGGCACCAACGACGCCAACGGCAACGTTACGCTGAGCCCGATCCGCTACGAGGCGCCCGGCACGCACACGTACACGCTGCGCGAGGCTTGCCCCAACGCGCTCGGCCTGTACAAGGGCGTCACCTATGACAGCGCGACCTACACCATCGTGACCACCGTCAAGGACAACGGCGACGGCACGCTGACCGCGGCGCACAAGCTCGAGGGAACCACCGAGTCGGCTGGCTTTACCAACAAGTATCACGCCATGCCCACGCAGGTTTCCATCGGCGCCATCAAGGTGCTCGAGGGACGCGAGCTCAAGAAGGACGAGTTTAGCTTTAAGCTCGTTGGCGAGGACATTGAGTTCACCGTCACCAACGATGCCGACGGCAAGATCAACTTCGACAAGTTCGAGTACGACGAGCCTGGTACGTACGTCTACACCATCAGCGAGGTCAAGGGCGACGAGGCCGGTATGACCTACGACAAGTCCGTCTTTACCGCGACCGTCAACGTGGTCGACGACGGCGAGGGCAACCTCAAGGCGAACGTCGCCTTTACCAAGGGCGACAAGAGCGTCGAGGGTATCGTGTTCAACAACACGTACAAGAAGCCCGAGACGCCCGTGCCGACGCCCGATCCCGGCACGCCCAAGACCGTGACGAACATCGTCAAGACGGTCAAGGGTTTCCTGCCCACCACGGGTGACCAGCAGGCCGCTGCACTGCTCATGGCATTTGTTATTGCCATGGCCGGCGTCGGAGCCCTGGTCTGGGGTATCCGTAAGCGCTAGGCACGTTGGCAGCGCCCGGGGCCAAAAGGCCCCGGGCGACCGGCGGGGAGCCAGAACATAGCCC
>ERZ1035032.90-NODE-90-length-71121-cov-85.274998_pt1 | contig 71121 bp, 102 predicted proteins | sample MGYA00520693_ERZ1035032 | MGnify/ENA primary metagenome ERZ1035032 (study PRJEB33766, sample SAMN09781740) | gut metagenome | biome: gut microbiome | host: Homo sapiens | place: Madagascar | study: EMG produced TPA metagenomics assembly of the PRJNA485056 data set... | reverse complement strand
TGCTCCGGCTCCGGCTACGGCTCCGGCTCCGGCTCCGGCATTAAACGCTTCAACTGTGAACCGGTCTATCAAATTGACGGAGTAAACACGCTGATTCGTTCCGTGCGCGGCAACACCGCGCACGGGGCGATCGTGAACGTCGATTTGACGCTTACGTCATGTTATATCGTCAAGCAGGACGGGGTTTTTGCGCATGGTGAAACGCTGCGCGAGGCAATGGAAGCGCTGCGAGACAAACTTTTCGAGGATATGCCGGAAGACGAGCGTATAGATGCGTTCCTGCGAGAGACAGACCGCGAGAAAACGTATCCGACGCAGTATTTTTACGACTGGCACCACCGCCTGACCGGCTCATGTGACATGGGGCGAAAGCAGTTTGCCCGAAACCACGGCGTCGACCTCGATCAAGGCATGATGACGCTGACGGAGTTTTTGGAGTTGACGAAAAATGCTTATGGTGGCGACGTGATCCGAAAAACGATTAGTAAGATGCAGGAGGTGGAGTGATGGTTTTGGACGAGGCATTGAAAAAGTTGCAAGAGCAGATCGCGGCATGGCCAATGACGCAGCGATTCGTGGTGCAGCAGCTTATTGAGGATTATTCGAATATCAGAAAGGATTTGCTCGCATACAAGAACACGGGGCTGACGCCGGAACAGTGCGAAAATGCGAAGGTCATCATCGAATCCGCCTTTAGCGATGACACGTCAAAGGCGGAGCGGATTCGGGAACTGTTAAAGGCCGACAAGGAAGGTCGCGTGGTGGTGCTGCCAGTAAAGCCAGTGCTCACCCCTACAATATCAAGTATGCTGTATATAATCGAAGATGGAGAAATCTACGAAGATTCGCTGTATGAGGGGATTGTTGGAATGTCGGAGCGTGGGGAAATGAATGTAATTTACGGCACCATTGATGCGTTGAGCTTCGAGCAAAATGATATCGGCAAGACTGTGTTTCTCACCCGCGAGGAGGCGGAAGCGGCATTGGAGGAGATGAAGTGATGGTTGACCTGAAACCTTGCCCGTTCTGCGGCGATGAAGCGATACTTGAAACAGTAGATGGCAACAGCTCAGAAGAGTGCTACATATACTGCCCAGAGTGTGATTTTGAAAGTGGCGTATATAGCGAACCCCAATTTATCGTCGAAAAGTGGAACAGGAGGGCTGACAATGGATAAATACATCGAGTGTGAAGCGGTGCTTGCAATGATTCGACCGGACGACCCGAATGACGAACGATGTGCCGTTACGGTCGAGACAGCCAAAAGGCTTATCCGACATGCCTTGACCGCCGCGCCCGCCGCTGACGTTGCGCCGGTGGTGCATGGGCGGTGGGAACAAGATGCGGACGGCGATTGGTATTGTACAAACTGCGATGAAGTTGTTGCTATCTGCGAAAGTGGCAGAGAACGGACTTATCGCAAGCCTTACTGCCCCAACTGCGGCGCAAAGATGGACGGAGGTGACAGCGATGAGGTTGATTGACAGGGATGCTATTCATTGGCGACCAGATGAAAATTGGGAGCTTTACGCTACAGCAGCAGATATTAGGGCTATTCCCACCGTCGATGCGGTGGTCGTTACTCGGTGCAAGGACTGCGAGCACAAAGAGCGCGCGACGGTCAACGGGAAAGGCTTTCTCATCTGCCCAGCAAGCGGAATGGAGATCACGCCGGACGATTTTTGCAGCTACGGAGAGCCGAAGGAGGGGTAATCATAACTAAAGAAGAGAGAAAGACGTTTTCGGATGCGCTACGCGTGTTCGGAAGTCAAAATCAGATCACGATGGTTTTTGAGGAAATGGCCGAGCTGCAGGACGTGCTGTGCAAGTTCCTGCGTGGGCGCGTGGACGGCGACACGCTTGCCAACATCGCCGAGGAGATCGCTGATGTCGGAATCATGCTCGATCAAATGGCGATTGAATTTAAAGTTGAGGATGCAGTGTCGAAGCAACGCCAATACAAAGCAGAAAGACTGCGAGAAAGGATTGATGAAATTGCCTGATTGCAACTACTGCATGGATGAAATTTGCGTCAATGCGGATTGCCCGGTTTGCACGGACTATTGTCCAGTGCCGGACACCGATGGCGTTTGCCGCTATGAGGACAGGAGGGTCTAAGTGATGGCTCTGATCGAGTATGAAAGAGATCGCGCGGTGCTGTCTGCGCTGGATGATAACATTCGGCGCGCGCCGTCGCTCGGAGTTTGCGCAGAATGTTTCGCGGCTCTGAAGATCGAGTTTGAGCGCGTGATGGCTGAACGGGATGAAGCTATGGAGAACGGCGAGAATGTTCGCAGAAAGCACCGCTGACAGTAGCGCGGTTTTGGGCAAATGCCGAAAAGCGGGGGAGTAAAATAAATTACGCTCCCGCTTTTTCTCGCTTGCAGGGGAGTACGGCGAGAAAGAAAATGGTGAAATCTATGGGCTACAAATGGGCTACAAAACGTTAAAAAACATTGAAAAATCAAGGCTTTTTATTACCCTGCTAAGGGAGTAGGGCGTGTAAAAAGCGCCGCGGAGGTTCAAATCCTCTCTTCCGCGCCATACAAGAAAAACCTTGGAATTTCAACGGTTCCAAGGTTTTTTCTCGTTTCTGGGCAAAAACGTTTTTGCAACTTTTGGCGTGATTTGGTTTGATGAATTTTGCGCTGTGGGCTACAAAATGGGCTACATGATCCTTGCGACATCCCGCATAAAATGGGCTACACACTTATTGCTTTGTCAACTGGTTGATGGCTTTGTGAGCAGCCTCTGTAGAGACGTGAATGTACCTTTGTGTCGATGCGAGTTTGGAATGACGCATGATCTGTTGTACGACAGGAAGCTCCACGCCTTTCTTGACGGCCTCCGTTGCTGTTGTGTGACGGCAGGAATACGGATTCAAGTCTCTCACGCCGATCGCGCTTGTAGTAGAGTGATAAGCAGAATAAAAAGTGCCTTCGTCTCCGCCAAATATTTTTCCCGTTTTGCTGGTGGACTTTTCGCTTAGTTCTTTTAGAATTGGCTCGATGAACCCTGGGAAAACGATAGGGGTGTCTTTTCTCTTTTTTGTCTTCTTCCCGCATCCGTAAATTTCGTGCCGATCATAGTCGATCATATCGGTTTTGCATGAAAGCAGTTCTCCCGGCATCATTGACGTGTAGATCATCAGCAACATATAGCCAACAAACAAATTCCCTTCGTCCCACGCTTTCCACATGGCGCTGACTTCATCCTCGGTAAATGGCTCTGGTATCTTTTCTTCCAGATCCGGAAGAACGATGAAACGGGAAAGATTCACCGTCACCAAGCCGTTGCTTCCTCCGCTTACCATCGCCCTTTGATACAAATGAGAGAGCAGGGATTTCATATCTCGGGCGGTGTAATACGATTTCGCCCCGGCGTTGACGGTGGACTGCAAATCGTCGATAGTCAGATCGCTTATTTTTCTTGCAATGATCGGTTCGATCCGTTCACGCGCTTTTTTGTAGGCAAGCTGCTTGTCCTTTGATCGAGTGAGCAAATCGTTCTCGCTCCATCCCTGCCAAAGCTCCAATAGGGTGGGCGGCTCCTTCCTTGCCTGCCCCACATCCTGCGCAGCCGCCCATTCGAGGGCGGCTGTTTTTGTTTTGAAGCCGCCTTTGGTTGGCCTTTTTCGGATTAGTTTCGTATCGCCGTTTTTATCCGTAATGGTATAAGAATACCCTGCCGCACGGCCTGTCCACGTAGACCCGCGCCGGTAAGCGTTGCCTTGTCCGTTTTGCCTCATTCGACCGCGGCGCTTTTCCTGCACCTGCTTTTTCCCACAAATGTGGCAAAAGAGGGCTTCTTCCGGAAGGTCTGCGCCGCATTTTATACATTTCTTCATGTTGCTATCACCCTTCTACAATGTGGCCGTTCCGATGAAGAGAAAGAATGTTCTATTTTGCAAAACATAAAAAGAAATCCCTCATGAGTTTCGTAAAGCCCCAGTTGGGATTTGGCACATCAAAATGAAAGAAGTAAATGAGGACGATCACGGAGAGGACAGCCGAAAGATAAATAGCAAACCGCCCCGCCCTTTTATCTTTGCGCAGTTCGGTGATCTGGCGTTCCTGCATGGCAATGATCTCATCCTGATGCTGAGCATTGATGAAGTTCACTTCATCTGATGAATCGGACGGATTCTCGTCCGGCTCTATTCCGCAAACATTATCGATCGAACAATTCAGCGCTTTTGCAATGTGGAGAACGACATAAGCGCTGGTTGCCTTGGAGCGGCTGGAAAAGTAATTGTTGACCGTATGAACGGAAAGACCGGCGGCATCTGCTATCGCCTGGTTCGATAGTCCCAGCAAGTCTCTTTTGGCTCTCAATATTTCTTTCAAAGCCAAGCTTTCATCAGATACAGTTTCTTCTAAGCATTCCGGCATTGTTTCGGCTCCTTTCTACTGCTTGCTGCGCTTTTTTTCGCACATCGTCATTTTCGCTCAGCGAATAAAGTCGAACCGTGTCGCATAGGAAGATGATGACACGCGGATAGGAAGGTTGTCTCGTAGACGTTCGAGAATAAATCTGATACGATAGACCCATAGCAGATCAGTGATAGAACATGAATCTGCTATACCGGAGCCGCCGCTTTCGTGGCTGGTGCGGCGGCTCCGGTATCGGTGGAACATAGAACGAGAGAAGGAGAAGGGCGAACAGAATGAATGCGATAGACGGCCTGCAAAAAGAGGTGTATGAGCTGTTCGAGCGCATGACACCGGAAAACAAAATAAAAGCGCTTACTTATCTTGAGAACGTGCGACGAGATCAAAATAATCTCGCACCTTTGCTCGATTCTCAGGCGTCAAGTCGCTGAGATCCAGCACATCGAGTTTGCTGCCCTCCCGGGCGGCAGGCTCTTTTTTTTCGTCTTCTATGTCACCCAATCCGAGATAAGATGGGTCAACATCTAATATCTCGGCCATCCTTTTTATTTTCGGTGGAGACGGTTTTGTGCGCCCCACATTCCACTGCGCGACGGCAGAAGATGAGATTGGCACCATGTCGTAAAAATCAGACTTTGATAATCCTTTTGCACGCAAAAGCTGATCTACCCTGAAAAGCATTGTCGAAATATCCATATAGTACCCCTTAGTATTGTGCGGATTGCAGAAATGAGTACAACAACAAAAATAAACGTTGACTTCGCAAAACTAAGTGATATACTTAGGATTACAAAGCAAAAGCGAAGCGAAAAACAAGAATGCTTCGTGATACGTTTACTTATGTGAAGCTGTTATTTATTTCTGGCAAGAGGCATTGTACAGCCTTACTTAGTAAATGTCAAGCGAAACTAAGAAGATGCTAAGAAGAAAGTGGTGATGCTTTATCGCGAACGGGTTCAAGGTCTGCCGAGTGCGGGCGGACTTATCGCAAAAAGAGGCCGCAGAAAGACTTGGTGTCAGTACGATGACTCTCTATCAGTGGGAGACGGGGATTACATCCCCTCGCACGTCCAGACTACCAGAAATTGCGCGCCTGTATAAGTGCGATGTCAATGAGTTGCTTTTCAGAGAGGAAGGGCAGAAGGGAACGCCATGAATGAAATGAGGATTTTCGATTACCACTACCACGGAAATACAGTCCGCACGGTGGAGCGAGACGGCGAACCGTGGTTTGTCCTGAAAGACGTGTGCAACGTACTGGGGCTTGGAAGCGCCCACAAGGTTGCAGACCGGCTTGATGAAGATGAGCGGAATCAGATCCCCCTCACCGATTCACTGGGCCGGGAGCAGGAAACCTCCATTATCAACGAGAGCGGCCTGTACAATGTGATCCTTCGGTCGGACAAGCCGGAAGCCAAACCGTTCCGCAAGTGGGTGACAAGCGAAGTGCTCCCTACGATTCGCAAGACCGGAGGATACGGACAGAAAACGCTTTCTCCCATAGAGATGTTTTCGCTGCAAGCCCAGATCAATGTCGAGCAGGAACGCCGCTTGAAAGCTGTGGAGGAAAAGCAGAACCGCTTCGACGGTGCGCTTGCGGTGATGGCCGCGCCGATGCTGGAGAGTGACGGGTGGCAGGAGCGGGCGCAGAAGGAAATCAACACCACCATCGAGCAGTTCGGTCTGAATCATCAGAAATTCCGCCACGACATTTACGATGAGGTGGAACGGCTGGCGCACGTCGACCTCGAGCGCCGGCAGACGCTGCTACGGAATCGCATGAGCCGGATGGGCGCATCATCCAGTGAGTGCAAAGGCATATCGAAACTGCACGTTATTGCCCGCGACCCGAAACTGCGTCCAGTTTTTGAAACAGTGCTGCGGCGCAAGGTGGTGCGGTTGACGCAGGAACGCGGTGTATGAAAGGGTGATGGTAATGACGCTTAAAGATGTTGTAAATATGGACAAGGCGTACTTGACGCCTGCGGAAGCAGCAGAGATTTTGGAATGCGACCCTCACGCGATTCGCGTTGCGGCGAAAAAAGCGCCGGAGCAGCTGCGGTTTCCCACGATCTTGATCGGGAACCGTGTGAAGATCCCGCGGCTCCCGTTTTTGGAGTTCATGACAAAGCTGAAAGGCGGTAGCGCATGATGACCGCCCGCTTAACGAAAAGGAGGAACCATGGCAGATAAGACTTACATAGGCGTGAAAGAGGCGCAGGCCATCGACGCTTGTCTTGCGGCAGGGCTGGATGTGCAGATCACGCGGACAGCGTTCGGCGTGAAGATCGTTGGCGTGGATGCCAAGAAGGTTTTTCGCTTCGGTGAACAGAAAAGCAAATAACGCACCTGACCGCAAGCGGGCGGTCGGAAGAGCCAAGAGGGGCTGAGCAACCGGGAAAATCTCGGGACTCAGCCCCTCTTTTATTTTTACAGAAAAGGGGCACGCGAAATGAGTTTCGAAAAGAACGAAAGCTCAAAGGAGCGCCAAGCACGTATCGCACAGGTGGAACGCCGCGAGCGGCGGAAAAAGATTCGCAGACAGCGCCGTATCCAGCAGGCGGAGGACGCGGTGACGTTTCTTCTTCCTTATCTGGCATTCCTGATGCTGCTGGTCAACATTCTGATTGCGGTCTGGGTTGTGGGAGAGCTGCTTCACAACATCAGGATGACCGAGACCGCTGTCGAAACGGAAAGCGCGGAATGCCCGACACTCCCCACTGAGGATGCACAGCCGGTTCTGATGATCGATGACGCGCTTGCGCTTTCGGACGGCCCGGCGGCAGAGGAATACGCATATATCCCTTTCCCCTTCAGCGAAGACATTCCACTGAGCTACGAGGAGCAGGAAGCGCTCTATGGAGCCTGCGAGGAGTTTTCGGTGGACTATCCACTGATGCTTGCGCTGGTCGAGCGGGAAACGCACTTCAAGAACGAGATCGGAGACGGTGGGAACAGCTACGGCTATTGCCAGATCCAGCCACGCTGGTGGTCGAAGACGGCGGAAAGCATCGGTGTAACCGACCTGATGGACCCATCTGGAAATTTCCGCACAGGCTGCGCAGTGCTGACACACCTGCTTGGCGTTTACGGATGCGGCAACCTGACAGATGCGCTTACAGCTTACAACACCGGCCACGGCGGCGCGAGCGAATACGCGAGAGACGTGCTTGAGAAACAGGGGAAGTGGCAAGGGGTGCTGGGCTATGAGTGAACTGGTGCGGCTTCATTTTGAAACGCGCACGGAGTGGCTGGCTGGCCGCGGACGTGGAATTGGTGCGAGCGAAGCGGCATCGGCAATCGGAATTGGGCCGTGGGAAACGCGGCTGAAACTCTGGAAAGAAAAATTGCGGCATGGGGAGCCAATCAGTGAACGAGACAACGAATCTATGCAACGCGGGCGAGAAATGGAAGATGCGATTCGAAACTTTTTCATGGCGCAGCACCCGGAATACGACCTTGAGTATTATCCGTTTGACATTCTGTTTCAAAGCGACCGCCCCTGGCTTTTCGCCACGCTGGATGGAGAACTGACAGAACGCGAGACCGGGCGCAAAGGAATTCTTGAGATCAAGACATCTCGTCCGAACGGAGCGACGGGATGGGCACAGTGGCGCGATCAGGTGCCGCAGCACTATTTCGCGCAAAATCTGCATCAAATGCTTGCCACCGGATACGACTTTGCGGTGCTTTACGCCGCGCTTTATGACCTGCGCGGCGGCATTACTTTCCCACCGCCGTATGTGTTTGAGCGGTCGGAGCATGAGGGAGACATGGAATGGCTCCTGGAACGAGAAACTGCTTTCTGGCGGCACGTGGAAAACGGAACGATGCCGTCGCAAATCTTAACGCTCTGAGCATTGTCTCTGAACGATAAAAACCGAAAAGGAGAACAACAAAATGGCATTGGAAATCACGGTAAGGGATCTCGAAAAACAGGAGGAAATTAGCAAGATAGTCTGCAAGTGCGCGCTGCTGTCGATGGATGAGGCGGGCGAGCACGGAGACGCAAGAACCATCGTATTTGCCGAGTGCGACGCGCTTTCTATCGCAGATACGATCCTGCGAATGGAGCAGGAAATCGAGGAGCTGAAGGAAGACTCCGACATTCGCGGGGCTGTGGACTTCGCTCGCTGGCTGCGCTCGGAAACTAAGCGCGAGGACGAAAAGAAGAAACCGGAAGCACAGGAATCGGACATTGTGTTCACGGTCAATGTGGCGCGCGTGCCGAGAAAGGGCGGTGATCGATGATGTATGTGACGGTCCGATACTACAAGCCGCAGCTCAGCGGCTATGCAGGCATGGTATACACCTACCGCACCAGCCTGCCGCTCAAGGCGGGCGACAAAGTGATCGCGCCGACGAAGGGCGGAGACAACCGCGCCATCGTGCTGGAAACCGACGTGCCGGAGAGCAGTATCGCGCCTTATCTCCTACCGCTACTGCGCGAGATCACGCAGTATGACACTGAGGAGGAGCAAGAATGAGCGAAGCAATGGAATTCAGCATTTCGACCGATCTTACGCCGCTGCGCAATTTCGATATTCAGGCAAATTTTGAGGAGTGCAAAGCATGGCTGGACGAGAATCTTGCGCCGTACCGCACGATGGTCGTCACCGAGGATGGAATCGCGTCTGCCAAAAGCTATAGAGCGACCATCCGCAAAGTGGCTGCCCGCATCGATGAGTGCCGCAAGATGGCAAAAGAAGCGGCGATGCAGAGCTATAAGCCGTTTGAAGAAAAGTGCAAAGATCTGACCGCGCTGTGCGATGAGAGCGCCGCAAACCTCGACGGGCAGATCAAAGCCTTCGACGAGGCGAAGAAGGCGGAGAAGAGCGAACGTCTGCGCGCGTTCTTCAATCAGAGCATCGGGGAGATGAACGATTTTCTGACGTTCGACGCCATCTACAACCCGCGCTGGATGAACACCACCTACTCCGAGGAACAGGCGCGCAAGGACATTATCTGCGAGATCGCCAAGTGCTCCAACGCTGTGGAAAGCCTGCGAGCGCTGCACAGTGAATTCGAAACCACGCTGCTGGACGAATTCCGCAGGACGCACGATCTGGCGGCGTGCCTGAAACGAAACGAACACCTGCTGCGGCTCAAGGAGATTGAGGAAACGCGCAAGCGTATGCGCCGCGAGCAGGAACAGGACGTGGCGAATAAGCTGGCCGCCGCGCGGACGGCGGAAGCAACTGCATCGAAGCCGGTAGAGCCGACTGAGACGGAGAAACCGCGCGAGACCGCGCACACGGAGCAGACGGAAGAGACACTGCAGACGTTCGAGCTGGTCTTCCGCGTTCGCGGAACCGCGGAGCAGCTGAACGGATTGAAGCAGTACATGAAGGAAAACGGCATCCAGTTTGGACGCGCGGACGGATAAGGAGGAAAGAGCATGAATCCGAAAAACACCTTTACCCAGCAGACACAGAGCAAGCCCTCGTTTTCGCTGGCGGTCACGTCGCCGTCGATGCAGGGAATGATCAAAAAGGCGCTTGGCAGCGATGCTGCCGCCGCCCGCGTCACGTCGACGCTGATCTCGGCGGTCAACGCGAGCGACCAGCTGCGCAACTGCGAGGCGTCCACCATTGTAGCCGCGGCACTGCGCGGCGAAGGTCTTGGCCTGATCTATGGACACGGCTACTATGTTGTGCCTTACGGCACGGTCGCCACATACATCATGTCGTACAAAGGCTACATCCAGCTTGCGATGTCTACGGGATTTTATGCAGACATCGACTGCATTGAGGTGCGCGACGGCGAGCTTGACGGACGCGACCGCCGCACCGGAAAACCGAAGGTAAACCTCGCAAGATACGAGACCGACGAAGAGCGCGATCAGCACGCCGTGATCGGCTATTACGGATATTTTGAGCTGAAAGACGGGACGTTCCGCTACGAATATTGGTCGCTGGACAAGCTCCTGCGTCATGCCGACCGCTATTCTAAGGCGTTCCACCTTGAGAAATTCCTCGAAATGCAGAGCGGCGGCATGAATCCGAAGGATGTAGAAAAGCTTTTGAACGGCTCGCCCTGGTACGACCCGAACGGCGGCCAGGACAAGATGTGCCGCAAGACGGTCATCCGGCAGCTGCTCAACAGCGGATATGCACCGCTTTCGCCGGAAGTGAAAACGGCGTTTACGAACGACAGCCAGAGCGAAGACGGCGGCGTGATCCCCGACTTCCAGATGCCCGAGCGCGTGATCCCGACGACCGGAGAGGTCGTTGAGGCAGCGGCGGATGCTGAAATCCCTGCGCAGGAAGCTGCAGAAGGGGCTGTGAGCGTTCCCACCGCTTCGGACGTGAAAATACCTTCCCGAAAGGAAAACGCCGCACAGCGCGTCTCAGACGCGAATACGGGCGATTACGCGCAGAGCTTCTTTGATGACTAAGGGAGGTGCGCAGAATGGGGATCATGGTTGGAAAGGCAGCATCGGACGGTTCTCGTCCGATGCACCTTTGGGGCAAGCTCTCCCGCGAGGTGAAGGTCGGGGAGACGTCCAAAGGAGAGCCGAAGGTACAGTTCGGCGTGTGCTATTCGCGCGGCGAATTTATGAATATTCTTGCAGTTGGGAACGACGAAACCACCCGAGTCGCCTGCGCGCTGGAGAAGGGCGACGTGGTGAGCATCGACGGCGTGTGGTCGCAGAGAAAATACCGCACGCGCGACGGCGAGGAAAAAATCTGGTCTGAGCTTCGTGCCGACACGATCTCATCCCAAAGCCTTTTGGCGGCGGTGCTGGACATGCTGTCCGCACCCCGCCCCGCCGCTGAACCGGTCACCCGCAAAGCGGAATTTCATGCAGAGGAACGCCCCGCGCCGGCGGAAGACGGCGGAAAACTGCCGTGGGAGCAGCAGGAGCAGGAAGACGCTGAATATGACTACGTGCCGACGATTTAGGAGGACGGATTATGGCAAGCGACGTGAAATGGATAAAGATCACAACAGATATTTTTGATGACGAGAAGGTTCTGATGATTGAGTCAATGCCAAGTTCCGACGGAATTATCGTGATCTGGTTCAAATTATTAGTGTTGGCCGGGAAGCAGAATAACGGTGGCGTGTTCATTATGAACAACCGAATCGCGTACACGGATGAAATGCTCGCATCCATCTTCCGGAGAGATGTCAATCTGGTTCGATTGGCACTGCGGACGTTCGAACAGTTTGGCATGATCGAGATCGTTGACAATGTAATCACTATTCCGAATTGGAATAAGCACCAGACGCTGGACGCTTACGAAAAGAAGAAGGAACGCGACAGGATTTATCAGGCGGAGCGCAGAGCTGCGCAGCGGGCGCTTATTGAAAAATCGTCTGACGCATCGACCGACGTATCGCACGACAATCAAACGACCTCATCGTCTGACGTCGCTGTTTCAGAAAGAGATAAAGAAATAGAAAAAGAAATAGATAATAGTTCTTCTTCACTACGTTCAGAAGAACTCGTTGCCCCCGAAGCGGCGGCAACGCCCCAGCAGGAAGAAAACGATCATATCCCTTACGCAAAGGTTCAGAAGTTATACAACGATCTTTGCCCGAAAATGGCGAAGTGCACCGTTATGAGCGAAGCGCGAAAGAAGGCAATCAAGGCGCGCTTTAGAAGCGGCTACAAACTGGAAGATTTTGAACGCCTTTTTACGCTGGCGGCGCAGAGTTCATTTCTTAACGGGGGCAACAAACGGAATTTCATGGCGAATTTCGACTGGCTCATCAGGGACGCGAACATGGCGAAGGTTTTGGACGGAAATTATGCGGACAGACCCAACGGAAACAATAGCCCTGACGGCGGCGGGTTCACCTACGACTACGGAGACATGAGCGGAAGCCTATGAGGACGGACGATATTTTTGCAACGCTGGCGCGCCGATCGGCGGCGCTGGCCGTTCCGGAAGAGGGAGATTTCATGCGAGACGGGCTGCTGCACTGCGGAAAGTGCGGAAAGCCGAAGCAGTGCCGCGTAATGCTCCACGGGGCGGCGAAGACGCCGGAGGTCGTCGGGTGCTGCTGCGACTGCACGAACGAGGCGTATCTGCGAGGGAAGGAAGAGCGCGAGCGCGAGGAAAAGAGACTGCGTATCGAAGCGCTGCGCGCTGACGGGATCCGAGACAAGAGCCTGACGGCGTGCCGGTTTGATTCCGCCGAGATGACCGATGGGCTTTTAAAATGCAAGCGCTACGCCGAACACTGGAAGGAGATGCAGAAGCAGAACAGCGGGCTTCTCCTGTGGGGAAACACAGGCACCGGGAAGACCTATGCGGCGGCTTGCATTGCCAATTACCTGATCGACCAAGGAACGCCGGCGATGGTGACGAGTTTTCCGCGCATCCTGAACGCGGGATGGGATAAGCAGGAGATCATTGAGCAGATGCACTATTACCCGCTGGTCGTAATTGACGATCTCGACGCAGAACGCAGCAGCGAATACGCGATGGAGACGGTTTACATGGTGATCGACGAGCGATACAAGGCGAAAAAGCCGCTGATCGTCACGACGAACCTGACGCTTGAAGAGCTATGCAAGCCCAAAAACATGGACTATCGGCGCATTTACGAGAGAATCCTTGAGCTGTGCGTTCCTGTTGCCTTCAAGGGCGAGAGCTTTCGCCAAAAGGCTGCAAACGAGAAAATGCGGCGCATGAAAGAAATTCTTGACGGAGGCGTGTAAGACATGGGCGGATGCCGGTTTGACAGCGTGAGCGATCTTCCTGAAAAGTACCGGGAGAAAATCAATGCCGAGATAAAGCGGCAGAACGTGAACCGCGCCGCACGCGCCGCCGTGGAGCTGGTACAGAGCGCGCGAGAGGCAAAAGAAAAGCCTAAAAAAAAGAGCGAACGCAAATTCCACAACCGCCCGACAGAGCGGATCATGCCGAACGGCGATGTGCGGACATTTGACAGCGCGCGAGAAGCGAGCCGCTATGACGAACTGATGCTGATGCTCAGGGCGGGCGAGATCCGCGAGATGAAAGTCCAGCCGCAATTCACGCTGAAAGAAAGCTTTGTTACGCCGGAAGGCGACCTGAGCGGAAAGGTGGTATACACAGCCGACTTTTCCTACGAAGCGCGAGCGAAAGACGGGGCGTGGCACTTCGTTGTGGAAGATGTGAAGAGCGAGAGGACGAGGAAAAACAAGGATTATCGCATCAAGGTAAAACTGATGCAGGAGAACAGGGGAATCACCGTGCAGGAGGTTTTCTGACAGAAGGAGGTGCAGACGCATGGTGGGGAGCTACGAAGTACACGCACTGATCATCCATGCCGTTGCCCCGTGGAAGAGCGAAGACGCGAAGGCGGCGGAGGCGCGGCCTATTGAAACGCACAGCACGCAGGAACAGATCGACTACTGCGTGAACCATTGCCCATATGCTCATTGCGTGGACTGCATGAGCAGAAGGAGATCAGAGAAAAAGACGGTGGGGCGTCCAAGCCGATACGATTCGCAGACATTGCGCGAGCTGCTGACGCTGAAGCTCACAAATGCGGAAATGTGCAGAGCGCTCGGGTGCAGCGAAAGGGCGCTGAGAAATTACAAGAGACGGGAGGCGGCAGAACGATGCCCATGAGCGAATACGCAAAAGACAGGCTGATGCCAGAGGTGATCGGCAAGGCAAAACGCGAGGAAATCCAAAAACAGCAGGATAAGTTCCGCGCGGGGGCACTCGAACGCATGCAAAAGGCGATCCGATATGCGCAGATGCAAAAAAATGGCATGGCGATTTGCGACCGCTACGCAGACCAGCGATATTGGGACGGCTATCTGGCGGCGCTGAACGAGGCCAAGAACCTGATATGAAGCGCCTCGAGGCGGAGTAAGAAAAATATTTCTGGAGGGAAGGCGCAATGGATCGGATGCCGGAATACGCCGTTCGGCTGCGGAGACTGCGAGAGCAGAAAAAAATGAAGCGCCGCGTTGCTTCGGAACTTTGCGGGCTGAGCAAAAACATGATGAAGCGCTACGAAAACGGAGAGGTAGAGCCGAGAGCAAGCGCTCTCATCCTGCTTGCGGACTTTTACGACGTTTCCGTGGATTATATCCTCGGCGTGGAAGACAAAAAATAATTTTCAAAAAATCCCCATATATGGGGCGCACTTTTCCTGAGATGTGGAATCATGGGAGATGTGGAGGTATAAACCTCAACGTCTCCCATCTTAATTTTTCGAGCAAGGAGGTCGCTATGGAAGAGCAGACGGTTGAAGCACTGACGCTGGACGAGCAGCAGAAGCAATATACCGCAATCGCGCGCGAAACCAGCGACAGCCTTGCCCTTTTTTATTGCTGCATCCGCTTTGACGTGCCGTTCGATATGCTGGCGGTTCCAAAAGAGGTGGGCAGTGCGGAGAAGTGGGTGGACTACTGCGACAATCTGCGGACAAAGGGGCTTGATAAAAAGCGCGGCGAGACGCTTGGCTTTCTCGATGGGCTGACGGACATCATGGAGATTTTCGGCGAGCGGCTGGACGTGGGAGAGTTCACCAAAGCCGTGGGCAACGAGAAGAGCGCGAGAAACCGGAAGATTGGAACGGCGAAGCAGCGCAAGGACTGGGGGGAAAACAGCACAAAGAATCCTTATACCGCCGAGGATTACAACGAGCTTGACCGCATCTATGACGCGCTGGCCAGCGACCTGATGGCGGCGGGCGGCGTGAGCGTGAAGCAGGAATTTATCCTGCGCGACTGCGCCAAGATGACGCTCGACCGAGACAATATGCGCTCCATCGGGCAGTTTGACAAGGCGGCCAAGCTGAACAGGATGATTCAGGACAACCTATCGAGCGAGGGATTGAGAAAAAAGGACGCAAAGCCCATTGACGACCTGCGCATCGACAGCCTGACGGAAGCGCTGGAACGCAAGGGGCTGCTGAAAAACGGGAAACCGTGCAGCCCCGACGAAGCTTTCAAAGTCTTTTTCGGCAGGCCATGCAAATACCCGTACACGATGGACGCGGCGGAGCAGATGATCCTCATCAACGAAAACCGGATGCGGCAGAACGACGGAATGCCGGAGCTGGTAACGCTGCCGGACAACATGAGGCTGCACGACGACCTCGGCGAGTTTGCCGAAGAGCCGAACGAGCAGGAAAAGGAAGCATACGCCAAGCTCGGACTCGTAAAAATGCCGCCGCCGAAAAAGAAAAAGCGGTGACGCCATGGCGAGAAGAACAGGAAAAGTCTGGTCGGCTGATGTTGGCTGGATCGCAAAAAAACCGACGGAGAGCCGAGACTACGGAGACTACGAGGATGCCTTCTGGGCGTTTTTGATATGGGTCATCCGATGGTATCCGGACAAGCTGCTGGACATTGCGCGCAGCGAGGAAGCGGATTTTGCAAACGAAGAGCTATTGCAGCGCGTGATGATGCGCGAATATGCGCGCAAGCGTGAGGTTTCGATCACCGGAACACGAAGCCTGACGAAGACCAGCACGAAGATGAAATATGCGATGGTCAGCGACCTTGTTTGGCCGGGAACGCAGAGCGCATATTACGGGCCGAGCTATAAACAGCTCGCAGCTATCGGCAGCAAGACGTTCCGACAGATCGAGCACGACTATCCGATGCTGGCAAGACATTGGCGCGTGACGGCGGAAAGCAAGGACGACTTCAAGATCGAGACTGACTGCGGAAGCGCGTTTTATATCTCGGCAATGCGCGGCGACAACCTGCATGACGTGACGGCGGAAGAATATGCACAGGAGGAAGCGCCTGCGTTCGATTATAGCGAATACTCAACCGTTGTTCTCCCTGCGGTGCGACTGTGGCACAACGTCAGGGGAGAGCCTGATCGAAATTACGTGGGCTACAAAAAGCACGCCATCACGAGCGCGGGAAGGAAACAGAACCATGCCTTTCAGACGCGCTGCAAGGTGATGAAAAAGATGGCGGAAGGAGAAAGTGCCTTCGCCATGGACATTTCGTGGGAAAGCATTGTACTGATGCAGATGCGTCCTTACGAGTGGGCAATGGGGCTCAAGGATGAGCTGACGGTAGAAAAGTGGATGCGCGAGATGGAATCGCGCTACACGGGTGCGGACGAGTTCCCCGTGCTTTCCGACGAGGTGCTGACAGACAGCCAACGGCTGAACCTGATGGAAACGGAGCACTGCTGCAAGGCGGCGCGCCCGATGCTTGACCCGGAGGAAGTGATCTACGTCGTCGGATACGACGTATCTTACGAGGATTCTTCCAAGAACGCCAAGTGCGCTTGCGTGGTGCTGAAGCTGACGCGGCAGAAAGAATACCTCAAGCGCGACCGGTTCCTGAAACAACTTGTTTATATTGACGACTGGCCGCCGCCCGACCAGAGCAAAGCTCAGGCGCGGAGGCTGAAAGGGATATGGCATCGCTTCTGCTATGACGGGAGCCAGACTTATATCGCCATCGACTCGTGGCAGTATGGGCGCGGCGTGCTGGAAGACCTGATGACCGACCTTGGAGACGGGCTTCCGCCGCTGTGCATCCGAGGACACGCAGCCTACGTTTCGGCGGAGCTGCCGGACGCTATCCCGGTGATCTACCCGATCAAGGCGGGCGGCACGGGCGTGACGGATCCGGACTTTGAAATGCTGAAATACGCACAGACGGAGTTTGAGCACCACAACGTAGAACTGCTGACGCTGAATGCCAACGAGGGCGTGGAAGCATATAAGCGGGCGCACCGCATCAAGGATGATGACCGCGACTATCAAATCGCGCTGCCGTATCAAAAGTGCCGCGAGCTGAGCGGGCAGATACAAAACCTGAAGCTGGTGCCAAGCGGCGCAGGAATGAGCGAAAAGCGCATTTCCAAGGCGATACAGCGCGATAGTTGGTCGGCGCTAAAATACGCGCTGCGTCTTGCGCAGATCATCGAACGAGAAGAATTGCTCAACGAGATCAACAGCCGGAAAAAGAGCGACTGGGCGGAAGAACTGAAAAAATTTGAGAACGGCGGAACGGTTGGCGCAGGGATTGCCGGAAGGGCGATGGGGCGCACCGTGACCGAAAGGCGCGGAGGAAGGATCTACTGACATGGCGGTAAATTACAGACTGTTTGCAGCGCCGGTGAACGCGGATACCGTAAGGCGCGCGGCGGACGAGCGATTCTCCCGCATCACGGCGGAATATATCCTGATCTACCGAAAAACAAAGCCGAAAAACATACCGTGCGCAGAGATCAAGGGCGCGGATACCGAACACCTTACCGAGCGAGACAGAACTTGGCTGAAAGATTCCATCCTTGTACTGCTGGCGGAAGCGGCGGCAAAGGCGCAGGAGAAGTCGAAAGAGCGCATGAGCGAGCTGATGGATAACCTGGAGGATGCGCTGCGGGAGGAACAGGAACGAATGAACGAGGGGACGGAAAATGGAGGAAAAGCTGAATCTGACAACTGAATTGCAGGGCGTGCAGTATTCGTCATATTCCGACATTTTCGGACGATTCAAAAAGCTTTCGGAACAATATGGCGGAATGCCGATGAGCAGCCTGATGAGCGCGTTTTCGCGCGCGACGGGCGCGCAGTATTACCGAAACGACCCTTACATCCAAAACCGCCGCGTGCAGGCGATCTCTTCGCTGCCGAACGATTTTTCGAAGAACAAAGTGGCGGAAATGCTGACAAGCCCGCTGGCCAACGAGCGGGGACTGCGGCAGGTGGAGCACGCGCTGGAATACACCGCGTATCCGCTCTTCCACACGCGCAAGATGTATCAGGATCTGCTGACATATCACAGTTATATCGCGCCGGAATTCACGGAAAAGGACGCGGCGAAAAACGATGATTTTTGGCGAGAGTGGAAACTGCTGGAAAAGCTGCGGCGCAAGCTCGCCCCCAAAACCACGGCGCACAAGATCGCCGGTCAGGCGGTGCAGGAGGGGAAGGTCTTCTACTATCCGCGCATCAGCGTGGACAAGCCGCACAACAAAGTGGACTACGCCTTTATGCAGCAGCTTCCGTCCGACTGGACAAAGATCGTCGGGTTCAACAGCGTGAGCAAGTACACGGTCGCCTTCAACCTCTTCTACTTCCTGCGTCCGGGGTGCTTCCCGGAGCAGTTTGGCAACCTCTTTGATCCGTATCTTGACACCTTCTCGATGGTGACGGAAAGAGCGCCGAAGGGCGTTGGAAAAAAATATGTCTACGCGGAAAAGGCAACTGTGGACATGGGGAGATTCCGGCAGATCGTGCAGGATAACCCCCAAGGGCTTGCAGGAGAGCCGGAGGTCTATTACCAGAACGGGAAGTGGTTCTACTGGGTGACGCTGCCCGTGGACAAGATTTTCACTTTCGAGATCGATGACGCCAATACGACAGCAGTTTCTCCGTTGACGGGTCTGTTTTTATCGCTGCTGCAAATTGCGCAGTACGAACAGATCCAGCTGGAATTGGTGCAAAACCCTTTGATCTCACTCTTTACGGGAGAAATTCCCTACAAGCAGAAAAACGATCAGACTGCCATCGAGGACGATTACCGGCTATCCGACGCGGGTCGAAGGCTTTTTGAATACCTGTGGTATCAGATGCTTTCCGACAGCAACACGAGCGGCATCGGATGGTTCACGGCGCCTGTGCAGAACATCAAAATGCACCAGCTGGCAGAAGCGCCGAGCGCAACGAAAATTTCTTCTGCGGGCTACGGCTACACGATGGCGAAGGCAGGACTTTCCGCATTGATCCCGACGAGCGACGAGCCACGAGCGGGCGTTGCAAACATCAGCCTACAGATCGAAAGCAAATTTGCCGAGCAGATTTACCGCTGCTACGAACGGATGATGCAGAGCATCTTCGAGGGCATGAACCTGAAATATTCGTGGCGGTTTGAGTGCTTCGGGGACGTTGCCACGGACAATGATTTGAAAGAAAACCTGAGAAAAGATATGACGCTGGGCATATTGCCGGCAACGCTGAAATATATGGCTATGAATAATATGTCTATGCTGGATGATATGTCCATAAGCCGAGCGATGCTGGAATCCGGCATTATGGATTTGAGGAAACCTCTCAGCTCCACGTTTACGGAAGCAAAAAACGACGGCAACGGGAGTGGCGGCCAGACACCAGAAGCCAAAAGAGCAACTGACCCTGGGGGCAGACCAAGTTCCGACGGAAAAGCAACATCGGAGGGGCAGGAAGCTAGCGAGGACCAATATGGAGATTAAGTGTTGAATATTGGGGATAGGGTAGCTCCCGAAAAGCGGTTAGCCTTGCCGCCTTCCCCAATTTTCATAAAGGCGGATTACGAAAGGCGGTAATTGAATATGCCACAGTTGAAAGATTTGACAGGGTTGAGAGTAGGAAAACTTACGGTCATAGGGCGCGGAGAAGATAAAATTGCAAAAAGCGGGAAAAGGCTTGTGCAATGGGAATGTATGTGCGACTGCGGCAGAAAAACACTTGTGACAACAGGACACCTGCAAGGAGAACATACGCAAAGTTGCGGGTGTATGCGTAAGATTGCTTGCGGCAAGATGGGGAATGCGACCATGGTTCATGGTGAAATAGGCACAAGACTGTATCGAATTTGGTCATGCATGAAAAGTAGATGTAATAATGTTGCAAACAAGAGATACCGGGTATACGGAGAACGAGGTATTAAAATATGCCAAGAGTGGTCTGAAAGTTTTGTGGCGTTTCGAAACTGGGCAATTGCAAACGGGTATCGAGATGATCTGACTATCGACCGAAAAAACACTGACGGAGACTATTGCCCGGAAAATTGCCGTTGGGCGACCAATGTAGAGCAGGCAAATAACAAAAGAAACAATCATCGTATATCCATAATGGGCGAAACTCATACGGTCGCAGAGTGGAGCAGAATAATGGGCATAAGTGCTGGTACGATTCATGCGCGTTTGCGATATGGATGGACGGAAATAAGGGCAATAACAACACCGTTGTTGCATGGATGATGAGAAGCGATGGGCATGATGCCAATCCGGGCGGAAGACCGACAGCTGACGGCGGAACGACGACGAGCGAGGGTGCGGAAGCGACCACCGACGCAAACGGCTGAAAAAGGAGATGAAGACGATGGCAAAGGCGAGAGAAATCTTTACATACGACGATGCGCGATATGCGCCGCTGCGCGACGCGGCGCGGAACGCAACGAGAGCCTATCAGGACGCGGCGCGCGGACTGGACACGCTCAAGGAGTGGGTGCTAATCGAGTTCGGGCTGATGAACCTATCGAACGCGATCCACGCGCTGGCGCACGAGCAGCCTAAGCGCTTCGACGCGATCGGAGACATTCTGCACCAGCGGCATCTGATGCAGGAATACCCCGCAACGGAAGAATACCGAGCACGGCCTGCGAACCTTGACGACGTTTTCGAAGAAATCATCCGAATGCTTGACCGCATTGAAACAGCGCTCAAGGAATGTGTGCGCGTTTCGGACGAGCAGGGGCTTTACCCGCTGGGAAGAGCATTTGAGAACCTGCAAATGCAGAACAGCGAGAGTTACGAGACGTTCCTTTATGCGTGGGAGATGTTCGATGCAACGGACGGAAGCGCCACCAGCTACGACAACTGGGTGCGGACGCTGTTCGAAAACGAGGGGGAATAAGAAATGCCATTCAGAACGAGAGAACGACCGCCGGAGCGCGTGAAATATTCCGGCGAGCTGCGCGTGATGCAGAAGCTCGGTCCGTATGAATTCGGAGTAGAGCTGTGGCTGATGCGCGACGGGCGGAACCGCAACAAATGGGATTACCGCAATCTCGAACGGTATTACCTGACGTTTGTTGGGCAGCCCATCCTGTGCGCCTACATCGGGCCAAAGGTCGGAGACGGGCACAATATGTCAGAGCGCGTCGACCCGAGCACGGGAGAAAAATACTACAGCTTCACCGATGGAACGGCGGAGCGAATCGTCGGAACGCTTTCTGACGACCCGAAGGACTTTACCCTTGTGGAAAGGGATGGTCATACATGGATCGTGGCAAAGGGAAAACTCTTTTCCTTCTACGCCAAGGAGCTGGTGGACAAGATCGTGCGGGCAGGGCGCATGGATGTGTCGTCGGAGACCCTGGTAGAGAAGGAACACGAGGAAGACGGCTACGAGGTATTTACCGAGTGGACGGGCATCGGCGTCACGATCCTTGGGGATGACGTTTCCCCGGCGATCCCGAGCGCACGCATTGCGGCACTCAAGGCCATGCAGGAAGAATTCAAAACGCTGAAACTGCGGGCGGCATCGCTGAACGACGGAAAGCCGCAAACCAAACAAAACCCTAAAAAAGGAGTGAAAAGAAGCATGAACAAGAAAGCAGCGGAACAGCTCGCTCCGAAGTTCGAGGGCTACAAGATCGTGGCGCTGAGCGAAGACGGCCTGCGCGTTGGCCTGATCGACCAGACCGGCGCGGCTTTTACCTATGTTTTCAACAGCGAAGACAATGGTGAGGTCGTGGCAAGCCGCATCAAGCCGTGCTACCTGACGGCAGCCTTCCGCTTTGACGAGGAGAACGAAGAGCGCGCGGATGTGTGCGACATCTGCGAATACGCCTGCGCGTCCATCCGCGATGAGAACACCGACATCAAGGCGCTGCGCGCACAGCTGGAAAGCGCCAACGACCGGCTCGCGGCCATGCAGGAGGCGGAGAACAAGCGCCGCATGAGCGCTGCGAAGAACACCCTGACCGAGACGCTGAACGCATTCAACCGCAACCGCGAGGACAAGATCGGTGAGGATGCGATCGCCGCCGTGACCGCCGATGTGGAGGCGGGCGTTTACGCCAACAGTATCGACAAGGACGGCAACTGGATCGGCGAGAAACTGGTGCGAGACGCAGTGCTCGCCGTGTGCGGCGCTGCGGTGATGGCAGCAGACGAACGGCGCGCAAACGCAAAGAAGACCCGCTTCATCGGCGAACGACTGAACAGCGGAGAGCAGCGCGAGGGCGTTGCAAGTCTGCTTGAAAAGTGGGGCATCGAGACGACCCCGCAGGGCAACTAAAGGAAGGAGTGAACAAGAATGTCTTATATCGCTAAAACTGCATTTGAAGCCCGTATCACGAACAACGAGTTCAACGAGCTTTGCAACATCACGGGACGCTATCAGGCCTCCAGCGCGGATGCGGACTGCTCGGCAGGACTGCTGTGCGTGCAGGCTGAACAGCTTCCGTGCGCCGGATTCACCGGCATCAAGAACGAGAACGCATGGTACATGAATGCTGCCGGTGCTGCGGCCAACGTGGACACGCCCGTGTATGCCGCCAACACCTACGAGGTGCAGCACCTTGCCGGAAAGAACGGACAGCTCTACGCCATCGGCACTGAAACGCTCGGCCTCGGAATCCCCGCCGGACGCGACGGAACCTTTACCAAGATCGTGTTTGACAATGAGCACGTCTATCGCTTTGGCGAAGGCAACCTCTCCACCGCCATTGGCGAGAACACGTTCTTCACCATCGCAAACGGTCTGCTGGTCCCCGCTGCGGCGGCGCCCGCTGAGACCGGGGCAATCTACTTCAAGCTGCGCGGCAGCGGCAAGTTCACCGAGGGCACGACCGCAAGCTTCGGCTATTACGATCTGGTTGCCTGCAAGGTGAGCGTCGCAGCAGGCGGCTAAGCGGAAAAGTAAGGAAGGAGTGAATAGAAAATGGCTAAACTGACTCTCAACAGCGTGTCGAAGGACAATTTCGAAGTCCACGGCAACAACGAACGCGAGGACATCATCGCGGGAGGCCGTACCCTCTTTTTTGAGCACGCGGTCAAGGGAAGAAATGAAATGCTCATTGCCGGCAACGGCCGCGGCACTGCGATGCAGCGCATGACCACCGATGCGGGCTACAAGCAGCTCAACGACAAGTTCCAGCACGACCATATGATGTACGCAGCGAAGATCGCCTGCGCGCAGACCGGCGAGAATGCCCCCGGAAGCTGGGAGGACTTCAAGCGCGACGGCAACCGCTTCTACGGGAATAAGGCGTTCTACGCTGTGCTGCAGGGAATCTATATGGAGATCGTGCGCCCCATCCTGCCGGCCGTCTATTCCGAGGCGGTCAGCATGTTTGCCGATACCGTGGAGGTCGACTTCGGACAGACGTACATGGTCAGCATCGGCAGCAACGATATCCCTGTGTTTCAGGATTCGAGCTGGGGCGCTTCGCGCAGCGTGCCGCGCAACCGCTTTTACAGCCGTGATTATACCCTCAATCCGCAGCCCAAGAGCTGCTGGATCACGGCGAAGTGGATCCAGCTGGTCGGCAACAACATGGACTTCGGCGAGTTCTTTGCGAACATTGCCGCCGGCATGTATGCCAAGACCATGGGTATGTGGAATCAGGCGATGAATGCCGCCAAGGGCGACGTATCTCTGATTCCGGCGAACCTGACCTATGTGTTCAATAACCAGAACTGGGTCAAGGCGGCGAACAAGGTCGCGGCGCTGAACGCAACGCGCATCTCCAACCTGTTTGCGACCGGCAGCATGGTGGCGCTCTCCAAGGTGCTGCCGACGCAGGCCACCGGCTCCACGAACGTGAACATGGACGCCGCCATTGCGACGCTGCTGGGCGCCGACTACACCCGCAGCGGCTACCTCGGCGAGTTCATGGTCGTGCGCCTGATGCCGATGCAGGATGTGATCGTACCCGGTACGCAGAACACCGCGCCGGAGACGCTGCTCACTGACACGGATATCTATATGATGTCCTCCAGCGGCAGAAAGCCGATGACCATCGGCTACACCGCGGGAACGCCCATTACCATCGAGATGGATCCCACGAAGACTGGGGACATGGAACTGGGGATGAATGTGACGATCTCCCTCGATATGATCGCAACCTTTGCGTCTCGCGTGGCACATATCACGGTCTAATGCAAATGGAGGGGCGGAAGCCCCGCCCCTCTACTTGTCATTCTCGTGCCAAAGCCATTTATATCCGGCGCAGGTAAGCTTTTTCCCGTTGGCGACGTTTGCAATATTTGATTTGTCACGGTTGACCGCACGAGCAGCGTCTCTGAGCGATACGAACGTGCGGACGACTTCACCGGTAGATGGGTCGATTTGATCTACCTTTCGAGCAGTGCTACCGCCGGTAAGACGCTTTAATTCTCCACGAACACGCGGGGGAACGATGTCGGATTTATTTCCGTCCGCATTTCTCCACAAAAAACCGCCGCACCAAGAGTTGGTGTATACGGCTCCGTGCACAGTGGCTGCTTTGATTCCAAGATTCTCTTCAACGTCAAAAGCGGAAGCAAACTCCCTGAGAAAACGCCCGTCTTTATCGTACTGATAAAGAGCCTTCCGGCGATATGGACGTGGTTGTGAGCGATCTTTGCAAACCCTTGGAGGTTTTTCAATGCGAAGAGTGCGCTTTTCATGAGGTCGATACACTTCTTCGCGAGGAAGAAGCACTGCATCGCCGACATCATCTTTGTAACGGAAAATCATCCCTTTGCAAGTGCCGGAGCCTTTCCGCAAGTGTGTGTTCAGAGAGGAATGCTTAATTCCATAAAAGTCTGCTGCAAATCCAATTACAGGAAACTCATTTATTTTATGGCCTTTGGAATCGAAAGCAACAACTGCGCGGCGACGGGGAGAGTTTTCTCCAAGATTGTGTTCGATCAATGATTGCCGCCCGTCTTCGGACATACCGCCCGCGGATCGTCCGCCAGACTGGACGTTATAACCATGGGCGGGGTCGTTGGTCTCAAAAAAGTCGATGTAAACACGCTCGTATGCATCAGCTTCCTCCTTAGTAAGACCTGTTTTCCAAATCTCATGCTCAAACCCATCCCAGCCGTATTTTTTAATAGCGGCATAAAAATGAGTACACCCAGAATACGAGCTTCCACCATTCCATCGGCGCTTCAAATTTGTTTGGCAGGTTTGACCAATATACATCTTCCCGTTTTCCTTATTGATATGGGCGTAGATGGTATAGCCAGTTCCAGTGTAGGACTTCATTCTTCCACCGCCTGACGGAGAATGTAGATAATCATGTTGGTCAAAGTACGCCCCTCTTTCGCGGCTCTTTCCTCTATCTTTTTGCGAAGTTCAATGGGGAATCGAAAAGAGAACATCTCGGTTTTCTCTCTCATAGTGTCACCACCTTTCAATAGTAATTATAACACATATGTATATACAAAGCAATACAATTTTTCTGAAATACGCGGCGTGCTGATGCAGAAGCGAAAGCGGTGGCTATAGACAACATCGCGGACGCGTGACGGCTCGATACCGTCTCGCCGCTCCAAACGGTGTGCCCCGCACCGCAAAGCCGGGGAAATAAGAAACCATCATTCTGAAAGGAGACAAAAAGATGGCAAAGAAGACGACTAAGAGCGCGGCGGAACAGGCCGCGAAGATCATTGAGCAGGAAAGCGAGGTCGGCACCGATGGCATCGTGGGCGCGGCAGAAGACGGCACGGCCTTTGAAGTTCCGGCGGATAAAGTAGTCGCCACCAGTGACGACGGCAGCGAAACGCCCTTGACGGAGCTGGAACCGGAGCTGAAGGGCAAGAGCGTGACGGTGGAGAAGGATGCCGTTGCGCAGAAGCTCTACACCGAAGAAGAGGTTGCGGAGATCGCGCGTCAGGCGGCGGAGAGCGCCGTGGCTGAGGCGATGAAAAATATGCCGCAGGGGATGACGCAGATCGTACAGTATGGCGCGGATGCGCAGAAGGTGCAATTCCTCTGGATGGCGGAGGTGGCGGACGACAACACCGTGCAGTTCGGCGACGGCGGTATGTATGGCAGCATCGTTGGCAAGACGGGCAGCTTTTATGTGCCCAAGAACGACCTGAGCCGCATCCTGACAAGCATGAACCGAAAGTTCCTTGAAGACCGCTGGCTGATCGTGGTGAATGGCCTGACCGGCGAGGAACGCGAAACGCTGGGCGTGGACTACAAGGAGGGCGAAGTGCTTGATCGCAAGGCATTCGCCAAGATGGTGGAACTGGGCGACGAACTGCTTGAGCTGTATCCCGCGCTGTGCGAGGGACACAAGAAGATGGTGGCGCAGCGCTACGCGGACGCATTTGCCGCGGGCAGCCCCTTTGTGACGCGCGAGCGGACGGTTAAGCTGAACGACCTGAGCCGCCGCGAGGGTCACGAACGCGGCGACTTTATCCACATCATCGAAGAAATGAACGAGCGCGACGCGAGATAACTCGCCGCGCGGAACGCAGGAGGGAATTATGGCGAGCGTAATGCAGGGAGATGCGTACAGCATCCCCGTGACGATCAAATCGGGAAACGGGACGCTGATCACGCCGGAGATCGCGGCTTGCGTGGAAATTACGGTCGGCCAGTTTGCAAAGCGGTGGCCGGGGCAGGTGACGTTTGACGAAAAGACGGGAGAATGGAAGTTCCCCATGACACAGAATCAGACATTTCGCTTTACCCCCGGAGCTGCCGTGGTGCAGGCGCGCGTGGTCTTCCAAGACGGCTCGATCATGGGCGGCAGCGGCGCTCCGATGCGCGTAGAGCAGAGCGCAAGCCGCGGCACACTGCCGCAGCCTGAGAAGACGGAAACAACGACGGGAAGCACACCGAAGGCAACGGAGGTCACGATCCCAACGGTTCATGACATCAACGTTTCCCTCCACTCGCAGGTCATCCTTTCCGACCCCATCAAAGCGCCGTATATCGGGGATAACGGGAACTGGTACGAATACGACGCCGCGACGGGAGAGTTTGTTGATACCGGTAAAGCAGCATCCACTCCGCCTATTAACACTGATACGGCTGGAAAACATCTTGTTAATGATGGAGAAAAAGCACAATGGCAAGATATGTCTCCGCTCATTGTCAATGTTACAAAAAATGGCCAAGATGCATCTGGTAATCCAATTTATAAATCGGATAAAACCTTTGATGAAATCAAAGCAGCGTATGATATCGGAAGAGAAATAAAACTTGGAGAGATTGGCGATTTCGATTCAAGTACTTTTCAATATTACTGTGGGTCAGAACCTAAATTGATCGACATATCAGATACTTCAGTAGGATTCCTTGGCACTGGGAATACAACAGCATATCTCAATAATGCACTTAATTTGGTATCGCAGTACAGTGGATTACCATCTTTGTTTACATCGATTGTAATCAGCAAAACTGAAAAAGGTGATGATGTCGCAGTCGAGTCATCTTTTACTATCGATAATGAGAAAGGACAGATTGTTTTTGAACCTGATGCAATTACAAAGCTGTCTCCTAGTAGTGCCAATTTAATCCCTGTTACTAGAACAGAGAACGGATTAGAGTGTGGAATAGCTGATGAAACAGTATTTCTTATGGTGTTGGGCTGGTTAAAAGGTATAAATGACCCGACTAAACCAATTCCTTATTCTCCGACTCAAGTGCTCCTTCTCGGCCTGAAAGACTCACTTGGCGGTGTGTATGACCTGTGCAATGTATATCTAAATGACCCAGACGATGGGAGTGGTAGTACTGTAGCAGCATCGTTTGTTAGAACAACCGGCGTTGGAATTTCGTTGGTTGAAATGGTGTATTATTCAAACAAAGCACATTGGTATTATTACGACTATCCGGTTAATTTCAGCTTGCTGAAGACGGACACAACCGACAATGGAAAAATTCTCCGTGTTGTAGGTGGTGAATGGCAAAAAGTTAAGCTGGACGGTAGTGATTTATCATTCGGTATAAATAATGCCAATGTTAATGATTTTCTCAGCGTTGCTTCCGTTACCGATGGTGTTCCGACTAGCTGGAAAGTAGATACTATTGCTAATGCGAAAGGAGTGAACTTCTAATATGGCCCAAAATGAATATTTAGTTGACGGTGCTGATATGACCGCAGTCGCAGATGCTATTCGTGAACGTAGTGGCACAACCACTCCTTTGAGTTTTCCGGAGGGGATGGCTAAGGCGGTGAGGGATATTCCGTCGGGCGGGACTGATATCTCCCTCGGCCTAACCGCCGCAACTGTGGGCCAGACTGTCAAAGTCAAAGCCGTTGACGCTGACGGTAAGCCGACGGAGTGGGAAGCGGTGGATGCCGCGGGAGGCGAAACGTGGGAAAAGATTGCGGAAATCGAACTGCGTGCAGACACTGCGGAATATGTGCTTGCCGATTTTGCAACATGGCGCAAAGCAAAGGTCATTATGACCAGACCGCAATACATTAGCGGATTAAACAAAAACGTATGGTGCAAAGTTGTTGGTTCGGATTCTAATGACACATACAACTGCGGTTATTTAACGATAGGGTATGGATATGTCTTTTGGGAGTTTTCCGCAGAAGTCAATGAGTTATTTATTACAACAGAAGCACTTGAGAGTAATAACACTCAAGTCGCAGTAGGCGTTAAATCTTCTGGAACATTTATGCCGCTCAAATCCCCAGTTGAAGATTACAAGTTTGAGCTGAGTTTTATAGACACGTCCGTAATCCAAGAAGGGGATAAAGTCACCGTGATAGGGGTGAGACGATGAAAAAATACGAAAATGGCATCTACCGCGATATGACTGCCGAAGAAATTGCGGAACTGGAAAAGTTGGCAACCGAAATGCCCGCGCCCGAGCCGACAGCGGAGGAGCGCATTGCCGCGCTGGAAAAAGACAACGCCGAGTTGCGTGAGGCGCTGGAAGCACTGCTAACGGGGGCGACGTCATGAGTGAACTGAGAGAGCGCGTTATCGCGTATAACACAGAGGTCAAGGCCGCACTGCAAGCAGTCTATTCCGACCTTAATCAAGGTCAGAGAAAAAAGCTGCTGCGCAACCCTGCCATCCGCGCAATGTTTGAGCGGTATGGTGGGGAGCCGGTGGCGATCGTGGAGGTAGAATGATGCGGCTGTGTGACTACATCGTCATCAGCGTTGCGGCGACCGCGACATCGGCGCAATATGACGCATTCGCGGCGGCGAAAGTGTGCGGAAACCCGACCAGCAACGTTGTAACAGCACTCGGGGAAGTGCCGTCAGTCGACATCCCTCTCATTGTAAAGGCGGTGAGAAAATGAGCGTTGAAGTTTATGGCGGGGGCGGCGGCACTTCCTATGTGGTCGGCCTGCCGGTGTCATTCACGCTCACCGGCTGGGACCCTGACGCGCAGGGGACAACTTATAAGCTGAAGGCGGAGGGCTACAAGATCGGCGCGGGCGGAGTACAGTTGGGTCTGCCGTCCGATTCCTCCACCGTCAACACGCAGGCGGTGGTGGCGGCGGCGCTGACCATCGTAAACACCGCCGTAACCGCTCCGAACAAGGATACAAACACGGCGGGATACACTATCATCACCATCTCCGCCGTGACCGCGCCGAGCCGCGATCTGACCGTTGCTATCTTCGGGCTGGAAGAAGCAGAACGTGTCACGGTGACGGAGCCTGCCATTGGGGGCGTTACCGCGCCTGTCGTTGGCGAAAAGCCTGTGACGGCGATCACGGAGGGCAAGCAGTTCACCGGCACGGTCACATGGTCACCGAACCTGGTAGATGGGAATTTTGGCCCGCAGACTGTCTACACGGCCACCATTACGCTGACGCCGAAGGCCGGCTACAAGCTGGACGGTGTGGCGGCAAACTTCTTCACGGTCGCCGGTGCGACCAGCGTCAGCAACGAGGCGAACAGCGGCGTTGTGACCGCTGTATTCCCGGCCACAAAGGAGGCAACGGCATGAATGAGCTGAACCACGTTGCGGTGATTGCAGACGGAAACGGACGCTGGGCAGAGCGGCGGGGTTTGGAGCGCTCCATTGGGCACGAGCAGGGTTTGAACAAGGTGGAGGACATGATGCACTGGTGCGTGGACATGGGCATTCCGGCCCTGTCTGTTTACTGCTTTTCGTGGGAGAACTGGAACCGGCCCAAGGAGGAAGTGGACGCGCTCTTTTCCATGGCGAACCGGTATTTTGAACGGTATCGGGAATTTGCGGCAAACAACATCCGCGTGCTCATCTCCGGGACGGACAAGCGCGTGCCGCCTGAGAGCATCGAAAAAATGGAGCGCATCCAGCGGGAGACCGCCCACTGTGACGGCCTGACGCTGAACCTGTGCTGCAACTACTCCGGGCGAATGGAGATCGTGGACGCCATTGCCAAGGGCGCACGGACGGAGGAGGAGATCACGGCGGCGCTGTATCAAAATCTGCCGGAGCCGGACCTCATCATCCGCACGGGCGGCTTTCAGCGGCTCTCCAATTTCCTGCTGTGGCAGTCCGCCTATTCAGAGCTTTACTTCACCGAAACGCTGTTCCCGGACTTTTCCGTTGGAGAGTTCCGCCACGCGGTCAAGCGGTACGGCGGCATCAGAAGAAAGCGGGGTGGGGTATGAGCTACACATCCAATCAGTACAAGTACCTGCTGATAAAGCGGCTCCAACGGCATTTTTCCATGAGAAGCTCGCGGGACAGGGCATATACCCAGACCTTCTTCTGGGAGCTGTTTGACGATACCGTGACCGTTACGGAGGAATCATACAACAACTTCTGCCGCCTGATGGACGATGAGATCGCGCTTTGCTCTGAAAACGGCTGGTATAATAGTACGAGTATACCATCAGACGTAATCAACGAACAGGGGCTTCTTCTCACAAAGGCATTTGCGGAAATCGGCATTGAATTAAAGATCACAGCAAACTCTTTGGGCGGCTCAGCAAAATTTACAAAGCCGAACGGAACGGTCATGACCTATATAAACAGCGACTTCTACATCAACTCACGGGCGGGGACGGAGTATCAATATGCCAAGGTGTCGGCTCCTGCCTACAATATGCAGGGGATGGACGTGCCGCAGGAATTGGGAAACCCAAAGATCGCTGGCCCCGGGACATATTGGAGCTACAACGCGGGCACGAAAACCATGACCATTTCCGGCGACGGGGCCTACGCCGGTGCAACGGATGAAACGCAGCTTGGCAGTGGGACGTATCATACGGTGATCCTCGGCGCAAATATTTCCAGATTACTGACAGAAAGTTTCAATGCAGGCAGCGTGAATACCATCGTCTTTTTCGCTCCGGCGGATGCGCCGGTGGTGCTGGATGACAAGATCCTCAACTACACGGGGTCTACCCAAAGAAACTTGACGGTATACACCGACAATACAGCACTTCGAAATTACGTTTGGATGCCGCGAGTTAGTGTCACCCTGCACAGCTTGTCGGAATGGGGTGGTTAATATGGCAATTACGGTGATTGTATTGAACTGGCTTGACCTTGCCTGCACACTGCTGGCGCTGCGCGGCGGCGGCGTGGAACTGAATCCCCTGATGCGGAGCGTTGTCACGATGGTTTGGTACAAGGGCGCAATCGTGCCACTGTTGGCGCTGTGGCTTAATGCGCGGGGGACGCAAGAGGCGCGGCGGGGGCTGCGTATCTGCGCGGGCGTGTACGGTGCGGTGTGCGTGTGGCACGCGGTAGGTCTGTGGATGATAACAGGATGACGGAGGGAAGCGAATGGAAAGCTTAAAGCATTATGATGACGCGGAGCGCGGGATATTGGAAGAGGATAACCGCTGCGTCTGCTGCGGAGAGATCATTCCGGAGGGACGGATGATCTGCTGGGGCTGCAAAAAGGGGTACGCCAAGAAAGGATAACACGATGGGAACGAAGTGGAGCGAAGTCATCAGCGAGAACGCGATGACGGACATCAACGATGTGCGGCTGATCGAGCTGGCGCAGGAGAACCCCGCGCGCTTTTTCCGAAAGATGGCGCTTTACATGAAAAACGCGATCCCCATCTTCAACCGCCCGCCCGAGATCCGGCAGTGGTTGGAGCTGGACTTGATGCTCCCTTCGTGGGATGAAGCGGCGTGGGTATCGACCGGAGAGAGCGCAATGGAGGAAACAAGGGTGGAGACCGGAAAGACAGGTTACGACGTTTTTTCCTGCGTGAAGGTCGAATGGCTGGATAGCGGAGAGGCGGTGGAAACGCCGTATCGCGGCGCGAGCTATGACGCGGAAACGGGGATCGTAACATTTGCGGCGCAGGACGCAGCAGGCGTGGAGTATTCGATGGATTTTTACCGCGACGGCGCATTTGCAAAGGAACTGACGGCGACGCAAAAGCGCATCCTTGGGCTGTGCGTGGCGAGCACATGGGACGAGCATTTCTTCCGCGATTGGCTGGCTGACGTTGCCAAAGCGCACGACCGAAGCTTTGAAGCGCCGAACGAATCGCAATACATGGAAAAAAGCGTGAAGAAAAAGATGGCAAACCGAAGTCTTCTCAACGAAGAGCTGCGCAAATACGAACAGGACTGCGCGTACTACAACGCTTTCCGCGCAGGAACCCGCAGGGAGGGATTCGTATGAGCGAGAACGACGCCATCCGAAACGTGACACTGCTCGGCGGCACGGCGGTACGCCGCACGAACATGCCAAAGCAGTACAGCGGCCGGCAAAAGCAATACGGCGGCGACGCGGCGGCGCTCTTTTACGCAGAGCGCGCGAAGTACGCGACCGATTTTGTGGACGCGCAGGTGCAGGGACTGGTGCCGGGAGATTTTTACGCATGGCGCGGGCAGAAAATGCGCATCAGCGACACGATCAAGCAGGGGGCAAGCCTGACAAGAAAGACGGACGACCAGAAGGAATATCTGCTGGCAGACCGCGGCGTCGACTACATTCCCGAGGGGGCGAAAATCGAGACGATGGGGTCAACGTGGCTTGCAACGAACCCATCCAATCTTTCAAGCGTGGCAGGAAACGGCATCATGCGGCGATGCAACGCGACATGGAACCATCTCGATTGGTATGGAAAAGTGCGCAAAGAGCCCATACTCGTGGAGAAACAGCAGGCGATGGCGACGGCGAACGAGTTTCAGGGCGTGTCGCTCGTCATGCAGGGATACTTCAACATCATCTGCCAGAAGAACCCCGAGACGGATGAGCTGGATCAGAACAGCCGACTGATCTTGGGGCGCAGGGCGTTCCAGATCACGGGGTACAGCGACGTGACGCAGGAATTCACCGGCGAAGACGAGAGCACGCACCTTTTGTACTTTGCGGCGAGAATTCAGGAGCCGGACGAAGCGATAGACGACCTTGCACGCAGAGTGGCGGGCGGGAAGACCTTTTCGTGGGAAATCCGAATCTCCGGCGCGACAGTGCTACGCGCGGGAGCGGCGGCGCAGATGGCGGCAGAATCCATCCGATGCGGCGAAGCGGTAGCAGACGGAGACGGCGAGCATCCGGTCTCGTATTTCTGGGAGACGAGCAATGAAGCAGTGGCGCGCGTGGACGCAGAAGGACTTGTGACCGCTGTGGGTGCTGGCAACTGCACGATCACGGCGCGGCTGGCACAGAACCCGGAGATCAAAAGCGAGATCACGCTGACTGTGGCGGACGCAGAGAGCGGCGCGGAGGTGAGATTCCTCACCGAACCGCCCGAAATGATCGGGGCTTACGACGCGGCAACGCTGCGGGCAGCCTACTACGAAGACGGAGAAAAGAAAGACGACGAACTGACGTGGGAAATCTCCGGCGCGAGCGAAGACGCTTATACCGCCGCAGTGCTCGGAAACCAAGTGACGATACAGAACTGGGGCGGCAGCGAAACGCCGCTGACGGTAACGGCAAAATACGGGAATGCGAGCGTAAGCGCAAGCATCCGGCTGGAGGCGATCTGAATGGAGCACTGCCCATACGCTTACCGAAAGATCGGAGACGTGAGTCTTCATTGCTGTGCGGATGAGCACAACAGCGAAAGCAACTGGTGCGCGCATCAGTTTTTCTGCCCCGATACGGGGCGGTGCGAGGTATCGACAGACGGGGCGCGATGCCCGCTGAGAGAACGCAAAAATCCATAACGGTCTGAAAGGAGTTTACATTATGGAATACAAAAAGCTGACAGATGAAATGATGGCGGCGGCGCGCGACTATGTGCCGCTGATGGAAAAGATGGCATTTCTGCGCGCCTGCGCATCGGACTGCTTTGAACGCATGGAGATCCGGCTGACGGACGACACCGTTCTTCCGTTCTTCAAGGAAAACGGAGAGCGCAAGAGCCGCTACATGATGGGCGCGCTGGTAAAACTCTATCTGATGCAGGAGATCGAACCGGCGGAGAGAACGAAGTTCCTGCTGGCGGCAGACGACTACGACCGCTGGGCGGGCGGACACATCCTCGGACAGCTGAAAGCGATGAAGGCGCGCGGCGGCCCGACCAGCGAAAAGGCAAACAACCTGATCGCCGACTACAAGGAGATGGAAAAGCGATTCAACGCAGAGGTGTACGCGATGCTTCAGGGAATGAACGACCCTGTTTCGAGGATGCAGCAGATGGCAATGCAGAGCATGACGCCGGAGGCGGTGCAGAAGCTGGCTGAGCAGACCGGCGAGATCAGGGATGAGTTGGAAGCATTTCGAAAGAAGCGTGAAGGAAAATGAGCGCGAACTTTGAAAGCGCGACCTACCCATACGAGCGCGTACACCCTTCGTACCTGACATTCAGGGGGGCGGAGGAGCTGCCGAAGAAGCTGCTCCTTTACCTGCTTGACCTGCCCGATGCGGCAGGATATATGCCGCAGGATGACAACGCAAGACCGCGCGTGCGGCTTTCCAAGTACCTGTGGTATGACGGGGCGAGACCGCTCGCAAACTCGCTGCCGACGGCGGCAGAAAAGCGCAGTATGCTTTTTGACGGCGAACAGCCCGTGGTGGACAGCGCCGAGATGAAGAAAAAGCATCCGAAGGGCTATCGGCTCTACGCACAGCGCTTTGACGGGCAGGCACAGACTGAGGCGCAGACGACGGTGCGGTGCTTTTTGGGGCGCGTTTTTGCGGAGAATCCTTATAGGGCGCGCATCGGCGTGACATTCATCATCACCTGCAACGCGAACCAGGAAACGACGACGCGGACGGATGCGTACTCGCGCGCATACGACATTGAGCAGTGCATCGTCGAAGCGCTGCACGGCGTAAACATGGATGGCATCGGAGTATGCGATTTTTCGCGCATGGCGCACGGGGACAACGGGAGCAGGTCGGTCTACGACCAGACGGGCACGCTGGTGGGGCGCGAGGTCAGAATGAGCATCCAATGGGCGGAGAGCGACGATGCGGACGGAAATGCCGTGGTCGCCTTCTAAGATAAAAGAAATACGATCACGGAGGACAGCCACATGAGCATGGAATTGCAAGATGTTGCCGTTGCACTGGAAGGGCACGAGCATGAGATCAAGTCACTTAAGCACCGCATGGTCGCGGTGGAAGAGGGACAAAGGGCGATGAACGAGCTGGCCACAAGCGTGAAGCTGATGGCGGAAGAACAGAAAAACATTTCGGAAAAGGTCGACAAGATCGACAAAAAAATGACGACCGCCGAGGGGAGGCCTGCCGAGCGCTGGGACAATCTGGTGGATAAGGTCATCTGGCTTTTGGCGGGCGCTGCGATCATCGCCCTTTTCGCACAGGCGGGAATCGCCTTATAAAAATTTCGGATATGCGAGGAAGGAGAAAATAAAAAGTGGAACTTTCTCTTGCTATCAAAAAAGCCGTGCGGACGTATAAAGCGATCGAAACGGACGGCATGACCCTGTACCCGATCCCTGTATCCCGATGGGATGAATTTATGCTGGCGCGGCCGGCGCTCGAGCTGATGCAGCAGACGCTCCCTGTAAAGTATATCTCCATGCCGCTGCTCAGCGCGTACTACGCAATGGACTACGAGGCTGTGATCGGAGACGGCGATGGCCTGCCAACGGGGCTGTTTGCGCGCTCGCTCCTGCTCCTGTCACTCGCCCTGCGGCTTGGGCGGGCGGACGAGGACGCGGAACAGGCGCTGGAACGGTTTCGGCTGCGGGTGGACGAAAACGACCCGTCAACACTGGCGGCGGTGGGATTCTCGCAGGACGGAGAAACGATGCAGAGCATCACGCCGGTGCAGTTTTCGAGACTGCGGGAGATCATTGCGGCGCAAAACGGCGTGGAGCTGGTGAGCGCGGACGCGAATCCGGAGCTTGTGGAGGCGGAACGAGACCTTGCAGAGCAGAAGGGCGCAAAGCTGAGCGGCGATTTTGGAGAGCTTTTTTGCACCGTGGCGGCGCTGAGCCACGAGGACGAGACGACCATCATGGAGTGGCCCATTAAAAAATTGATGGACCGGAAGAACGCTTACGCACGCGTGCTGGGATACCTTCTGTGCGGCGTGAGCGAAGCGAACGGCGCGAAGTGGAAGGGCGGGAACCCGTATCCCAGCCCGTTTTTCAGCAGAATGCAGCAGGGCGGCGGCGCCCTGATCGCACTCGACCGCTTTGCAGGCGGCGCGGGCGCGAAAGCCGTTGCCGAGCAGCAGGCAAAAGGATAACAACAGACGACAAATTTCAAAGGAGTTGAGAGTATGATCCAGTTTACCGATCCGAAACTTTACCTCAAGGGAACGTGCCTTGGCATTGGCGCAGACCCGAAGACCGGACAGATCCTTTTCTATGACAACAAGTTCCAGACCGCGAACTTCCAGACGAGCCTGACGATGGGCGAGATCCGCGCGGGACTGGGCAACGCCATCGCCACGATGCTGGGCAGCGACAGCGCCGTGACCGTGAACGGCATCTCCGCCGCATTCAACCTCGCCATGAAGATGGCGCAGGTGGGCGGTACGCTGCGCTATAACGCGCCCGCGCCCGTTTGCCAGGTGGTGACTGCTGAAAGCGCGGTACTGAAGGTGAACGTCGCTTTCGGTGCGCCGGTCGCGCAGGTGGGCATGAGCAAGGTGCTGTGCTACGTGCAGACCGTGGGAGAAAGCTCACTGGTCGCGCAGGACGGCATCCCCTATCCCATTACTGCGGACGGCACCGTGACCGGATTCACCGCGAAGAGCGGCGAGCAGTACAAGGTGTGGTACTTCGTCAACAAGGCGAGCGCACAGCTCGGCACCATCACCTCGATGATGAACCCGAAGGTTCTGCACTGGACGCTGCAAATGGCTGTTTATGCCAACGCGAACGGCGAGAGCAACGGCGGAACGCGCGTTGGATGGCTGTATGCCATCGTGCCGATGCTGAAGCTCAGCGGCGACGGCGGCGGCATCGTCGGCGACCAGACGACGCCCGACACCACGAGCTACACCGGACAGGCGATGACTGCGGACGAGGACGTAGTTTCCGGAACCTGCGACAACTGCGGCGAGAGCGTTCTGGCGCACTACCTCTACGTCCCTGATGAAGCGGGCGCTGACATCAAGGGCCTTGCTATTGTGGGCGGCGTGGTGACGGTGCCCACGAGCGGCACGGCAAAGGTAAACGCCAAGTTCGTGATGGCGAACGGTCAGCTCGTTGACATTATCCCCGCCAATCAGGTGAAGTACGCGCTGACGGGCGCGCCGAGCGGCGCAAGCGTTTCCGCCGACGGCGTAATCACGGCGGGCGCGACCGCCGGAAGCGCCGGAAAGATCACCGTTACCTATCCCGCAACGGGCGCTGCGCAGTTCGCCTGCACGGCGAATCTCGTGGTTACGAGCGAGTAAAAAAAGCCCCCTCGAAAGAGGGGGCGAGCGCGAGGGCACGAGGGAGATCGCGCCTTGGCGCTTGCAAGACGCCAAAACGGCAGGAGGCGAAGACGCATGAACATTTCTCTTTCAGCGGGCGTGACGGGGCTGGACGAGGACATCGCCCAGATCGAGGGCAAATTCCGCGCGGCAATGAAAAACGCGATGCCGGTGCTCAAGGAAGAAATGACAGTGTGCCTTGCCGAGCACGTGCAAGGGGACGTATACGAGAAATTTACACCAAAAGAGTATGTGAGGCGCGGCGAATACGGCGGACTCGCGGACATTGATGCGAATGCGCACTTCGATGTGAGAGACAACGGCGTGCGGATGATCTACCTTCCGAGCGGAGAAAGCGAGCAGGTAGAGCCGGAGGCGCAGCTGGACGGCGACGCACTGATTGGGCGCATTGAGAACAAAAGGCCCGATTACGACTGGCGCAGGAAGCCGAGCAAGAGGCCGTTCTTTACCAATTTCCTCGGTGAAATGATCGAGGAGGGGCGCGCGGAGCGGGCAATGGTGGACGGCATCAACGCGGCGGACAAAGAGCTGGAAGTGATTGCAGACGGCGCGAGTACAGTCAGAGATGGGGACGATGTGGGATAAGACTGAATTTAGAGGGGATTAGAATCTTTTCACTTCTTTCGACAGCCAACATATTTCCCGTTTTTGTATAAAGCCTCGTAAGAGTCATCAAGCCCTGCAAAACGGCCGGGCTTCACAACGAGGGTTGAGTCACGGCGATTACCCTTTGAGTTAGTTGATCCGCGAATCGCAGAAGCGATAGCGGCTTTAGTTCCGAGAGACTTCCCTCCACACGACAAATCGGCCAGGAGCATGGAATCAGAAAATTTCATTTCAACTTACCTCTCTTTCATGAAGTTTTTCTTGAGCGGGGAAATGATCTAGTTTTTATATATTCTACCTAAAAAATCGGGACAACGCAAGACATATTATTCTGGAGGTGGCATCTTGGCGCAGATAATTTTTAAGGGAGATTATTCGCAGATAGTTATTGGAGCATCCGAAACCAGAGCGAAAATCGAAAAGATATTTGCAAAGCCGGTAAGCCTAAACATCAACACGCAGGCGCTGTCTGCAATGGATGAAGCGACACTCAAAACACTGCGAAGCGTGACGCAGTACGTTAATGCTGTTGCGAGGGCGACTGCGGCAGAAACAAGAGCTGCGGCGGAAGCTCGTAAGGCGGCGGCTGCCGCTGAAAAAAAGGCAGAGGCCACACAGAGAGAGACTCAGGTTCTCAGACAACTGGCTACCGTGCAACAGCAAGTTGCACAAGCAGAGACTGCTCTTTCACAGTCCATTGTAGTAGGGAATAACGCACTTGTCAGTCGGATTGCGCTCATGCAGCAAACGGTTGCGCTTTACAACCAGATGCAGACTCAGTTCGGCGGCCAAAGACTTCTGGAAGGCAACTCAATTTTTGGCGGGGGGATGTCTGGCGGATATCAAGGGAAACCCGGAAGTGCAATTGATGTTGACTGGACACCAGTCGGGGAAGCAGGGGCAGAGGCGTTCGAACGAGCGAGTGATAGCGCTAGACAGTACAGCAAGACGCTAAAGCTTACGGGTGAGCGGCAAAGCTGGTTCACCGGCCTTATGGATGATACGTTTGGTCGCGTGGTCGCAAAAATGGCGCTGTGGCAGATTATGGGAAATGCCATTTCTGCTATGACCAATTCTCTAAAAGATGCTGTATCCACGATTAAAGAAGTGGACTCCGAGCTCGCAAATATTGAAAAGGTATCAGGAATGTCGGAAAGCGAGTTGAGGAAGCTTGAAGAATCCGCTTACGACGTGGCCTCCGCCTATGGAGTAGCCGTTCAGGATTACCTTTCTGCGGTAGCGACGTTCAGCAAAGCAGGATACGATGATCTCGCCCCGATGCTCGGCGAGCTTGCTGTAAAGACGCAGTTGGTTGGCGACGTAAACGCTGAGATGGCAAGCAAGATGCTGCTTGCCGTAGATGCAGCCTACGAGATGAAAGGCTCACAGGAACAGCTGACAAACGTTCTCGACAAGATGAACTATGTGGAGAACAACTACAGCACTTCTATCGAGAAATTGACAGAAGGGATGCCGATTGTCGCGTCCACTGCATCGCAGGCCAACATGAGCATCGAAGAGCTGATCGCAACGCTCGGAACAATCACTGCGGTCACGCAGGAATCCGGAACGAAAGCAGCAACGGCGTGGAGATCGCTCATTCTGAATCTGTTTGGAGAGATAGGCGCAGAAATTGAAGAAGGCGAAAAGGTCACAGAGGAAAGTGTTGCGAGTTTAAATGACCTCATGTGGAAGTATGCGCGCAGCGCTATGGAAGCGGCGAAGGCAACAGGAACCATCGTAGACCCCATGGAAGCAATCGCCGCTCTGTCGCAGAGCATGAAAGAAGGTATCCTGACAGAAGCTGAACTTTTCTCCATGCTTTCTGGAATCGGAGGGAAACTGCGCACAAACCAGCTCGTTGCACTTGTCGAGAATTTCGATATGGTGCAGGAAATGCTTGCGGGAATGGGGGAGGCCGCAGGAAGCGCTGACAAGGAATTGAGCATTATGCTCGATACTTGGAACGCCAAAACGGAACAACTGAAAAACAACTGGACGAAGTTCGTTGCAAAAATTGTTGACACGGAGCAGGTAAAGGATGGCCTTGATTTACTGATAGAACTCATCGGCTCCCTTGATACTGAAGCTACGGCAGCGGCGGTGCAACTCGGGCTAATGGCGGCGACGATAGCAGCCCTCTCTGGAACAACCGCAGTGCAGTGGTTTAAGGCGCTTTTTACCACGATTGCGACAGGGTCGGCAGCCGCGAGCAGTGGCCTTGCCATGCTGACCTCAACGATGCTCGCATCACCGCTTTTTTGGGGTATTGCAGTAACGGTCGGAATATACGAAATCGTTAAGGCTATCGATAAATACAGCGTAAGCATTTCGGAGTTAAATGACAAAATCTCTGATTCCAACAAAAAACTGGACGACAACAAGAGCAGACTGGAAGAAATCAATAATATCCCATGGAACGAGCGAACGACTGAGATCCTTGCGGAGCGGGATGCTCTTGAGCGAGAAAATGCCGAGCTTCAGAACCAGATCGAAAACTACAAGGCGCTGAAAAAACTAAAAGCGCAGGATCAGCTCGACAACGCTTCGCGCGTCACGACTACATATAGCCAGCAGCGTGTGAAGGGGAAGCTCGTTTCCACGCCAAGCACCACAATTACTACCGATGGCGACTACTACCGCCTGCTGACTGGCGAGCTGCAAAACTACACATCCGAGCTGCAAAAGAACAAGAAGGTCTCCGATGAGAGCATCAAGGGATTTGAACGGTCGCGCTCGGAGGCGATCCGCTTAGCGGCCGCCATTGACATCATCGGGTATGACAATGCAACCGATGAGCAGAAGGCGATGTACAACGCCCTTCTGAACATGGAGAAAGCTTATGATGGGGCTGTCGGTTACATTAACAACTATGTCGATGGCCTTCTGAAAAAAGCCGCGGAAGAAAAAAACGCCACCAAAAGCCTCTATGATCTGTCCGCAGAGATGGTGGCGGTAAACAACCAGAACCTGAACTTCTCGCAGCAGATCGCGGCGCTGCGGACATTGGCGACGCAGGCGGGCTATGCGGCAAGCGCGATCGCCGCTGTTTTCGGCATGGACGAAAACAGCATGAGCAACCAGATCCGCGCGGCGGCAAACGGGCTGATGATGGCGGGGAAGGCGAAGACCAGCCAAGACGCCATGCGCATGGCGAAGCAGAACTACATGAACGCCCTGTGGGGCAGCCTGACCAACTTCTACACGCCGGAATCCAGCGGAATCCCAAGCGGAGGGCCACCGAGCAGAGAAAAGCCTTCCTCCGAAAGCGCCAAGAGCCAGACGGACAAGCAGCTTGAAGCGCACAAGGAAAATGTTTCACTGCTCAAGAGCGAGCTTACCCTGATGGAAAAGCAGGGTAAGAGCGTGGGCGAGCAGGTGGAGAAGATCAAGGCCATCCAGAACGCGCTGCACCGGCAGGCGGAATATATGCGCTCGATCGGCGCGAGTCAGGACGAGATCAACGCGCTTTCCGCCGAATGGTACGACTGGCAGGAAAAGATCGCAGAGCTGCAAAAAAGCCTTCTTTCCGAGCTGGACAGCGCGGTGCAGAAGAAGCTCGACGAGGCGAAGAAAAACCGAGACGCAGAGCTGGACGCGATTCAGGCACAGATCGACGCGCTGAAGGAGAAAAACGAAGCCGAGGACACGGCGCTTGCCATTGAGGAAAAGCGCGCGGCCATCACGGAAAAACAGAACGAGCTGCTCGAAAAGCAGAAGGCGCTGCTTGATGCGCGCAACGAGCGAACCGTGAGAACCTACAACGCGAAGACAAACCAGTGGGAATGGATCGCGGACGAGAAGAATGTAAAGAACGCTGAGGATGCCCTCAAGAGCGCGCAGGACGCGCTCGAAAAGGCCAAGGACGATCTTGCGGACTACAACAAAAAGCTGGACAGAGACGCGGAGATCGCGGCGCTGGAGGCAAAAAAGAAGCAGATCAACGCCCACTATGACGCGCTGGAAAACGCATGGAATCGCATCATGGATTCGCTCAACGACCCGGTGCGCGAGATCAACGACATCCTCAAGGACATTGCCGAGAACGCGACACCGGCGCTGAGAGAACAAATCCTTAAAAACCGCGACCTCTTCGAAGCACTGGGCATCGACCTGAGCATGTTCGGCGACAGAGTGGAGCAGACGGCAAACCGGCTTGTGAAGGTGCTTGCCAACGGCAGCGCACCCGGCGGACTGGGAGTGGGCGACCGCGTGGTTACGGGAGGGGGAACCTACGAGATCACGGGGGTGCGACCGGACGGAAGCTACGAATCCACGCTGGTAGACAAAAACCAGACGACCGGCAATTACAACGGAGAATACGACTACGGGACGCCGAGCCCGTCCCGCAGGATCGCAAAGGTAAGAAGCAACGGCAGCGCCCCTCCGGGACTTAGCGTGGGCGACTGGGTAGTGACGGCGGCGGGGACGTATCAGATCACGGCGGTGAACCCCGACGGAACATATCAATCGGCGCTGATCGACCAAAGCATGACCACGGAGAGCTACACGGGGAGATACGACGTATACGACCAGGGCGGATGGCTCAACGGCACGGGCGGCATCAAGGCGACCGACAGACCGGAGACGGTGCTGCCGCCAAGCCTGACGGAAAAACTTCTTTCCCCGGCGGCGGACGCGACATTCCGAAAGCGCATGAGCGAACTCGGATTCCTGTACGGCGCGACGGACAGAACGCCTGCGACGGCGGGCGGGACTGTGACGAATTCCAATGTGACAAACAACAACGGAGCGCACTACCACTACAGAGATATCGTGCTGACGGAAGAGCAGGCGAGGGGAATGTCGCTCTATCAGCTGACAAAATTGAGCGGCAACCTTGGAAACTACAACAATATGTGAGGGAGGGAGAAAGCATGGCAATTTATCAGCCGACGAACATTTCCCCTTCGCTGTGGGGCGAGCTGGGCAACGGCGTGGTGGATGCGACGAAGGCGCTGACGGTGACGTGGCAGGTGAACGGAACGAGCGCGCTGACGGCGTTTTCCATTACGATCTACCGAAACGATGCGGCAAGCACACAGCTCTACACGACCGGAAAGCGCACCGACGGATGCCCGTTTTACGGGACAAATTTTGCGGGAGAAACACAGCTTTTCAGCTACACGATCCCTGCAAGCGCACTTTCGGGCGCAGGCATCAAGAACGGAGAAAACTACAAGCTCGTTATCACGCAGTATTGGGGCGAAAGCAACAGCGTGACGCAAATGAGCGCAAGCGCATTTATCACGCGAGCCGACCCAGCGCTCTCAATCACGGATATTCCGGCTCCGCTTTCAGCAAAGGAATATACCTTTACAGGCAAGTATTCACAGGAGCAGGGAGACACGCTGAACTGGGTGAGATGGAAGCTGTGCGCGAAGGGGTCGGAAGACGATCCACTTTACGACACGGAACGCATCTACGGAACGGGCGAACTGCAATTCAAATATGACGGACTTTTCAGCGGAACGACCTATGGCGTGCGGCTGCAAGCGCAGACCGAAAACGGCGTGCAGGCTGATACCGGGTGGGTCTATTTCGAGGTGAGCTATGCCACGGCTTCCTCAACAGCGGCGGTGCAGGTATGCTGCGCAAAAGGCGTGAGCGGCGTTTACATCACATGGCCGCGCCTTGCAAGCATTATGGGAAGAGCGGACGGAAATTACGAAATAAGCGGCGGAAAGCTGAAGCTCCCAGCCGGAAGCACTGTCACATGGGATAACGTGACCGGACAGGCGATGCACTACGAGGCGCCATGGACGGTGGTATGGAGGGGGAAAATCGCACAGGCGGCGACGTTCCTGACGGTGAAAACGGATCAAGGCGATATTTCGCTCGACGCGGCGGAAGACTCCCTGACGATCAGGCGCGGGGACACCGTGATCTACCAGAACAACGACACGCTGCGATTTGGAACGGAATTCCTTGTAGCGTTGACGCCGGAAACCGTTTATTTCCGACAGGCAAACCGAGCGAACGGACTTTATCCAAACGTGGGGCTTTATCCGAAAGCCGGTCTTTATCCGCGCGAGTCGACGGGCGAGGAAGTGACGCAGTGGTCGGAACCCTCCCACATTGGCAACGCAACGATCACGGGGCTGGTGGTAACGGGGGAACAGGTAACAAAATACTTGTGGGTCAGCGAACAAAGCCTGACGGCGCAGCAGATGGAGCGCCTTTTCGGAGACGGAGAATTTGTCCCCGTCTTTGACGAAAACACGCTGCTGCTGGCAAACTTCAAAGACGGGTTGCAGGCAGGAAACCTGAACGGCGTATTCGGAAATAAGCTGCAAGGATTTTCCATTTACAGATACGAAACCGGAGCACAGACGCTTAAACGCATTGCAGACATAACGCTCGACAAGCTGGCAATCGTGGACTGCGGGGCAAAATCGCAAGTCCCGGTGCGATACTATATGTTCGGCATTGGAACGGACACCTACACGACCGCGCCGATCATCAGCGAAGAGATCACGCCGGTATTCTGGGACTGGACGGTGCTGGAGTGCGCGGAGGACGCGGAGGGGACATACCGACCAAGCGGAATCTTCCGCTTTGGAAAGAACCTTGCGAGCGGGACGATCGGGAACAACAACCAGCCGGGAGTGCTGCAAAACTTCACGCCGTACCCGACGGTACAGCCGTCGCCCGCGAACTACAAGAGCGGAACACTGACAAGCCTGATCGGAAGCATCGACCGGGAGGGCAATTACAGCGACACGACGGAGCTGCGCGACCGCATTTATGCGCTGAGCGTGACACAGAAGACGCTGTTTCTCAAAAACCGAAAGGGCGATATCTGGAAGATCCGCACAAGCGACGCGGTGAGCATGAGCACGGCGGACGGGACGAGGGAGCAGGCGCAGGTCGTATCGCTGCCGTGGGTGGAAACGGCGGACGCAGATTCGGCGCGCATCATTTTGCTGCCGGGAGACACGCTGATGCCGACGGTATGACAGGAGGTGGAAAGGGAAATGCCTGTACAGTCAATGACGCACGCGGAACGCGTGAACGACTACATGAAGATGCTGCGGAGGCCTTACATCAAGCTTGCACGGCTGCGTTTTTTGCAGCCGGACGGCTCGACGGCGTTTGCCATCGACAATAACCCCTTGGGACGCAGGAGCGGCGCATTCCTGCAAGGCGGGAGCATCACGGTGAACCTCCAAAACGGGCGACGCAGGTCGGCGGACGTAACGCTATCAAACCTCGACCGCGCGTTTGACTACAACGTAAACGGCGTGTGGTTCGGAACACAGATCGCCATCGACGAGGGGCTGATCCTTTCGGACGGGTCGGAGTATTACATCCAGCAGGGCGTGTTCCTGATCGAAACGCCGGACGAAGAGCTGATGCCGAAAAGCCGGACGGCGCACTACAACCTTGTGGATAAGTGGGCGAATCTGGACGGGACGCTTTTCGGAAATCTGGAAAGCATCTACGAGGTGAAGGCCGGGACGAACATCTACGCGCCGATCTCAGCGCTGCTGAAGCTCGACCGTGGGAACGGATATAAGATCGACCCCGTGCTGCCCGTATTCACCGAATACTACAACGGAAAATCACAGGCGCTGCCGGGCGGCGGCACGGCACTGCTCACAAACGCACCCTATACCCTGCGCATCGACAGCGAGAGCGGAACGATGGCTGACGTTGTGCTGGGCTGCGCGGGGATGGTGAACGCATGGGTGGGCTACGACCAAGTGGGGGCGCTGCGTCTCGACCCATCGCAGGACGACATTGTGGACACGAACAAGCCGGTACAATGGCAATTCTCGCAGGAGGAAATTCAACTGCTGGGCGCGACCTACACGGTAAAAAACACCGAGGTCTACAACGACTACATCATTATTGGCGAAGCGCTGGACAGCGGCGCGCAGATTGCGGGACGGGCGACCAACATGGACCCGCAGAGCGACACGAATATCTACTCGAGCATTGGGCGGAAGACCAAGAGGGAGAGCGCAAGCGGATATTACACCGTGCAGCAATGCCAAGACCTCGCGGCATGGAAGCTCAAGCGCGCGACGGTGCTGCAAAAGAGCGTGAGCATCCAGTGCAGCCAGATGTTCCACCTGAACGAAAACGAGCTGGTGGAGATCGTGCGGAGCGACAAGCCGGGGTCGCCGGTGGAGCGGCATCTTATCATGGGCTTTTCCCGCCCGCTGAGCGCGACGGGTCAAATGACCATCAATGCAGTGAGCACGAACGACTTTCCAATCGCCACGCTGACCAAGTGGCCGGCATGAGAAAAGGAGGAATGAACAATGCCTATTGTGGAAGGAAAGTACAAAAATCCGGGATGGCAGAACGGCAGCGCGCCGGACATCGACGCGAATGAGCTGAATGCCATGAGCAGCACGCTGGAAAAGGCGGACAGCACACGATACGACAACGTGACGATGACCGCCGCAGGATGGAAGGGGAAAACCTACAGTTTTGAAGCCGCCTACCCGAGCGACTTGTGGAACATCGTCATCAGCGTTGCGGCGACCGCAACATCGGCGCAATATGACGCATTCGCGGCGGCGAAAGTGTGCGGGAACCCGACCAGCAACATTGTAACAGCACTCGGGGAAGTGCCGTCAGTCGACATCCCTCTCATTGTAAAGGCGGTGAGAAAATGAGCGTTGAAGTTTATGGCGGGGGCGGCGCATCGCTGAAGCTGCAAAGCAAGATCGTAACGCCGAGCACGGAGCAGCAGATCGTGACGCCGGACAGCGGAATGAACGGCCTGAGCATGGTGACGGTAGAAGCCATGCCGGGCGGAACGCTGGCCGCGCCGTCTGTCTCTCCAAGCGGGCTTATTACCTCAAAGATCGAGAAGGGCGGCTACCTGAACACGGGGGACAGCAGAACGCTGCAGATGAGCACAAGGGAAGGGAAAACGATTGTCCCGGCAACCACAGATCAGGTGGCTATGCCGGCACGCGCTTACGCCACAGGACAGATAAGTGTGAGAGGAGATGGGAACTTAGTCCCCGGAAATATCAGAAATGGTGTCTCCATTTTCGATGTATTGGGGAATTTTGTCGGAGACGGGAACTACGAGGCATTCTTCGGATCGGTCTACAGCAGTTCTACTTCGTCCCCATTCTTGAGAATTCCAATGACAGGTAAGGATATAGCCAGGGAAAAAATTAAAGCGATTATTGCTATAATGCACCCCGGTCCCATTGAGGGAGGGGTTTCAGGAACTGCTACGTTTTTATGGATATATGATGAAGACGCTCATCCTTATCCAACTCAGGTTTATATTGTAGATGAAACTAATGGGTTTGGTCAATTGTCTCAATTTTATATCACCTCTAACCCAGGCTATATAGATATTGTGTTTTCCGACTCATCCCATTATTTCCCTAAACAAAATTATTATTACATCGTGGTCGCAGAAGTTTAAAAAACTTTGCAATAAAGGAGAGATTCAAATGAAAGAAGTATTGACGAAGAGACTGGCGAACCTTTTGAGCGTGAAGTCGCTCGTGACCATTGCACTGACGGCGACCTTCTGCGTGCTGACGGTGCAGGCGAAGGTGACGCAGGAATTCAACACCGTGTACCTCATGGTGATCGCGTTCTATTTCGGAACGCAGAACGCCGCGGGAAACGCAAAGGGTGAAGAAAATGGCTAACTCGAGCAAGATCAGCGACCTGCGGCCGGACGTTGCGCAGAACGCGACGATTTTTGTTGCGCTGTGCAGGGCGCAGGGGCTGAACGTGAAGATCACGCAGACGATGCGCGACGACGCCTACCAGAAGACGCTCTATCAAAAAGGCTACGCCAAAACGCCGTATACGACGTTCCACGGGAAGGGGCTCGCCTTCGACATCTGCAAGAATGTGCGCGGGCATGAATACGACGACCTCGACTTCTTCGCCAAGTGCGCGAAGATCGGCAAGCAAATGGGCTTTACATGGGGCGGCGACTGGAAGAAATTCCCCGACCGCCCGCATTTCCAATGGGATGACCACAAAAAATACAGCGGCACGATGGTGCGCGCGGGCAAGCTGCCGCCCACGATGCCGCGATACGAGGAGGATGACGAGATGGACATTCAGAAGTTCAAGGAGCTGATGCGCGAATACCGCGCGGAGCTGCAAGACAACGACAGTTCCAAGTGGAGCAAGGAGGCGCGCGAGTGGGCCGTGAAAAACGGAATCATCACGGGCGGTACGCCGCTGCCTGACGGGCAGCCCAACTACATGTGGGAAGACCTGATGACGCGCGAGCAGATGGCGACGCTGCTGTATCGCTTTGCCAAGCTGATGGGAAAGGCGTAAGCCATGCAGGGCGATATGAGGGGCAAGAGAATAAAACGCCGTAAAAGCCGCTCAGACGCGCTGAGAGCGCACTTTAAGTCGCTCGGGTTTACCAATAGGCTTGCCCTCTATCTCGTCGCACTGCTCGCCACAGGGCTTGCAGGAGGGTTTCTGCTCGCCAAGTGGAGCATCGAAGCGAGATACACCGGGGCGCTGGCGTGCTACACGGTGGTTTTCACGCCGATCGGCACGGCGCTGGGCGCGGTGCTGGGGCGCGTGGTGACAAAGAACATGGAGGAAAACACGGGCGCGGACGGAGAAGGCATTGTATACGCCGCCGCCAAAGCCTGCGGATTTTCCGAAGCGGACGATATCAGTGAAAACAGCCCGCCGATTTAAGCAAGTTTTAAGCAAGAAACGCACGGAGGATGGCCTTCCGTGCGTTTCGTTTGCAATTTTGTCAATTTGCGGCGGCGAGGCGATCAAGGTTGCGCTGCGCCTGATAGTCGCGCTCGGCGATCACCTTTCTTGCGCTGCCGCGTCCGGCGCGCGCCATGAGCTTGCCGGAATAAATCTGCGTGGTCTGCGGGTTTGCGTGCCCGAGTTTCGCTTGCAGGGCGTAATGGTCCATACCGGAGTTAAGGTCGATGCGCGCGCCGACATGGCGCAGATCGTGCGAGCGGATATTGTGAACGCCGGTGACGGCGAAGACGTGGCGCTCGACCACGCCGGAAAGCCACTGCTGCGTGCCGACCTTCCACGCGCCGGAACGCATGGTTCCGAAAAGGGGAGCGGACGCGGGCACATCCTGCGGGCGGATGCCCGAGGCAAGATAGGCGCGGACGGCGGTCTGCGCGATGAGGGGGAAATCGACCGTGCGGAATTTGTCGCCCTTGCCGTGATCGACGGTGATCTGCTCAAACTGAAAATCGAGGTCGGCAAGCGACAAGGTGCGCAGCTCGGAATTGCGCAGCTCGGTAGAGAGAAGTAAAACGACAATGGCGTAATTGCGCGGCCAGTTCTCTGGGTGCGTGGTGACGACGGGGGAGTTGCGCCAGAGGTGCATGACCTGCTCATCGGTGAGAAGGAGATCGTAGGGGCGCGCGTCGATCTTCCGCATGGCGGGGAAGAGCATGAGGGAGACAGGATTTGACGAATAAAACTGCTCGCCGCCAAGGTCAGGGGAGCTGGCAAAGGTGAAGAACGCGCGCAGGACGACCAGATGCTGATGAACCGTGCGGACGGCGCAGCCACGATCTAACAGCGCGTCCCGATACGCCTGAATGGTGGTAAAGGTCGGGTCATCACGAAAGAGATCGGAGGACACGAAAAATTCGTAGAACGAGGTAATGATATGGGAGTAGTCGGTCAGCGTTTTTGGCGCGATGCCGGTAGACTGGCAGTTGCGCAGCCAGAGGTCGGAACTCCTGAGAAAACGCCGCTCCGCGGCAGAGGTAACAGGCATGGTCGGCTCCTTTCAAGCGGGGGTGGGGGGCGGGCTGGATTGGCCGGGGCATTATGCCCCAGCCTTGACAAAATCCTGTTTCAGCACCAGCTCAACGCCACATTCGGAAACATGAATGCAATCGACGACAAAATCACCATACGCGGCCATTGCCAGAGGGTCGAGCGTATTCAGCTCGCTTGCAGCGCCGCCGCTGGCGAGGTAGACCTTTTCGGCAACACCGCCGCCGAACTCGATGCTATTTGCAAGACTTTTTACCGTAAACATAGTTTTTTCTCCTTATAAGCTTAAATTCAGTTTTCTGCGCCTGACGTGCGGGCGGGAAGATCGCGGCGGCGTGCGGCAGCATATCGGTTCAGGAAATATTTTTGTCCCTTTGGCGTTACTTTGCTGACACGATCGATCACCGCGCCATCTTTGGAGATACGAGGTGATTCTTTTATGAAGAACAGGCCGAGATCCATAGCTCGCTGGGTCGGCATATTCTTGTCGCTGCCCTCTTTGATGAGATACCCATCGGAACGAAGCTGCTCATAGAGCCGCTTTTCCCCAGTGTCCACACCGTTTTGCTTGAGAATCTTCGCAAGGTCGCGGACGAGAATGTTCGTGTCGCAGCTCGTGATGGCATTGGCGAAGCGGACGGCGGGAGCATCAGCTTCGATTTTCGCCTGCAAATTCCTCACCTGATCGTTTGCAATCTGTAAAGCGCGAGCCATGACCTTTTCCGGGCTGTTCCACGCCTTTTCGAGTTCGACAAAATATCGGCGGGCAATCTTGCCCTTTTCATTGCGCTGGAGCATACAAAGTTCCTTTGCCATGTCGATGGTAATTTCTGCGTCTCGTGCGGGACGACCACCGGAACTTTCGCGCAAAAATCCGCGAAAGTCTTTTCCCTCTTCAAATCCGTAATCGCACATCCGGGGAAACCAATCTTTGAAGTGGTCTTTTACCTCAAGCGCGGCGTGTAGATCACGCGCGGATACCGTCAGGCGCTCCGGGTTTTCGGTGCTGACAGGTAGAAGTGTTGAAAATTCGTTATGCATATATAATCCTCCATTGGTCTTGACCTTCGGAGCGGTGTGTATTAGAATATTTACACCCGATCCGATGAGGTTCGGCTCAACTCCTTCGCCACCATGTTTTGCAGACGATGCGGCGAGGGAGTTGTACTATTCACTTGGAATCCAACTTGGCCTTTACCATTTCGATACCGCGATTGATAACGTCAGTGCGAGAGATATCCATCTTTTCGGCGCAGTAGGAAAGCAGGTCGGCTTGATCCTGCGTCATTCTGATTTCAAGGCGCACATTCTTCGGGTTTTCGATAGGCGGGCGGCCTTTGGATGGGGACATATACACACCTCCTTATTGCCCGTGCAATAAATATATACCGCCCGTGCAATAATGTCAAGAGTTTTTTAATATGCTTCTGATTCAGTCGATGCGCGCTGCGTTCAGTTCGGTGACGCGGCAGCGCAGGATGCTTTCAAAGATGGCGCGCAGTTTCCGATCCTGCGCAACGATGGTGAGTTTGTTCACCGCTCTGCGCTGCGTGGCCGTGGCTCCGGATGCTGCCATTCTGTTTTGCAGGCGGGTGAGACGCTGCTGGAGGTCTGCGCCCGCGGAGCGCTCCAGTTCCTCGTAAATGTCGTGGCGGAATTTCTGGTGATTGAGTCCGAAATGCTGCACAATGGCATTGATCGCGCGGTTGGCGGATTCCTGCCAGTTGTCTCCCGATGCAAGCGGGGCAGACCAAGCGGCGGCGAGGTTGTCCATGCGCTTTGCGTTCTGCTCGAAGCGGCTGGAAAGCTCGTCCATGCGGCGCTCCTGCTCCTGCTGTCGCATCTCGATACCGATAAGCGCCTGAAGCTGGGGAGAGAGGGACGCAAACTGGGAGTTGGCCGCCTTGGCTCGGAAATAGCCGTTGACAAGTTCGCGCTGGACTTTCCACGCGAGATCGTCGGTAAAGGATTTTACCAGCATGAGATAGCCGGATTCTGTGATGAGGGTGACGTCATTCTGCTGGCGGGCATCCATCTCTCCGATCGCCGTCCGAAATTCGGACGGCGTTATTTTGAAGAAATCTTCGCCCTCGATAAAGTGTTCGCGGTTGTCATTGAACCGCTTGCGGGCTGTCCCGTCCGGTCTGCCATGCACGGCGTCGATATCCTTGAAGGTGACGACGCGCTGACCGGAGAATTCCTTGACAAGAACCTGCGTGTTGTTAATGATAGTCAATTCGTTCATAAAAAAGCTCCTTTTCTTGTAGATGCTTCTATTATATAGACCGCATCCAAGTTGATTTTTGCCGCCATCGGGGGATAAAAATACCCCGAAATGGCTTGACACACGCGGAGCTTTCGCCTATAATGATTTAGACAAAGCCCTCGCGGTTTTGGGAAGATAACGGTGTACTGTCCTCTCCGCCAAGATTGAGCAGTATGCCGTTATTCGTCTATATGAGCCAAAAGAAGATCAATACCTTTGCGAATCGCTTCACCTTTTGTTATTTTATGATGGTCACAATATTCGACCAACTTTCTCTCTGTTTTAGGGTCCAGACAAATGCTGTAGCGAATCGTTTTTGGATTATCTGATTTTGGCCGTCCAGTTCGTGGGGACATTTCCACACCTCACTTTCAACCACACCTAAAGTATAATAAGGGTGTGATGAAAAGTCAAGGGGAAATTTTAATTTTAGGAGAGAGAAATGAAGAAGGAATTGTTTTCGGTATGCGCAGCCATGCTGTCACTTTCGTTTATGCTGTCCGGATGTGGGGAAACGTGCGCATTTGATGATTGCGAGAGCAAGGTTTCCAGCCAGTCGGCGTACTGCCAAGACCACACCTGCACAATAGATAAATGCTATCAACCGACGATCAACAATGGTCCGTACTGCGCCGAGCATGGGTGCAATGCTTATGGGTGCATAAATGAAGGGCGAGATGAATGCGACTATTGCAAGGAACACTCCTGCACTTATGGCTTCTGTAAAAATGCGAGGGTCAATGGAGAGAAGTTTTGCGAGGAACACATGGGGCAGAAGTGTAAAATGGATGGCTGTCATGAGAGAGCATGGGAAAACGGATATTGTACAGAGCACACTTGTAAAATAATTGGGTGCGACAGTCCTGTTGTGGATGGAAAAGGAACTTGCGAGGAACACTTGAAATATGCGTGCCACTGCGATGGGTGCAGCGAAACAACCTATTATTATGATTTATCTGGGCTTGATTTCGCGGATGACTACGGCAACAAAAATTATTGCTATGCTCATGGCTGTCATTACGGTGGTTGCAAGGATGCGGCAAAAACAGGCGGATCGTATTGCGAAAAGCATCAGAAAACCGTAAAAGAAAATGAGAAAAAAGCGGCAGAGGAAGAAGAGTCAAAATACAAAGACAAAGAGATCATTAGCGAAGACGGGAAGTATGTGTGGCAGGTGTATGCCGCATCCGATTCACTGCACTTTACTGCAACTTGCAAGGGAAGCGGCTATTTTGGCATAACGATTCTCGATAGTAATCAGGACTTTTTCAAATTGGTTTTGAGTGAAAGAGGAAGCTTTGAATTGGATAAGACGATAACAGGATTAACGGTCGGAGAAAAGTACTTCATCGAAGTTGAGCTTACTGATGGTACTATATATTACTCTTGGACAGGAACGTATGGAAAATAAGAAGAAGACCATTTTCTCAAGTCGGGGAAAATGGTCTTCTCAATTTCATAGATTCTTGAACAGGGCAGAGCCGAAGACGAAGGCGTTCTGCATCTTCGAATAGGGAATGGCGACCCATACGCTGTCGCCCACTTTGGCGGAAGCCATGGAGGTGACATAGGGGATGGAGATCGAGGAATCGTCGAAGGGAAACTGTACGCCCATCAGGCCGCCGGATGCGGCGGAAGTGACGGTGGCGCGGATGACCTTGAAATACGGCTCGATCTTCTTATCGACCTTCGGCTCGATGTACTTCCAGATATTGTCGGCAAGGCGCTTCATCTGCTCGACTTCACTCTGCATGGGAAGCACCTGTTTCGCTTTCTGCCGGCGCGGGGTCGGCGCTCAGAATGGTGAGTTTGGGATCGCCATAGAATTTGGAGAGCATTTTTGCCTTCTGCGGCGATTCTGCCTCGACCATATCCATATAGACAAGGGCGGGATTCTTGGGGTTGGCGGCGCGGACGATATAAAGGCGGGGGATCACGTTGGCTTTCAGGTTCGGCATTACGGTTCCTCCTTCCAGACATTGAAGATGGTAAAGACGAGGGAAATACCCGCGTCGGTGCGGTTCATCTGCACGGTGTCGCATTGGGCGAACAGAAACGAAACGGCATTGCGAACGCCGGGGTTCATCATTGCGCAGTTGTTGGGGAACTCAAGGCCGATGCCGGCGGTCTCGCGTTCCTCGCACGGGTCGAACGGGATGATCTTGATAAAGGGGGCGACCGCGAGATGCTTGGCGGATTCCTTGAGGGCTTTATAGCGCAGAACAGCGCCGGGGTCAAGAATTTTCATGGCAAAAACTCCTTTGAAAAAATTCGATATCAGGGGCAAGTGGGCGAGAGGGTGCGCAGCTCGGAAACGGTGCTCACGACGATCTCGACCGCCTGCTTCAGCTCGCCTTGCGTGATGCGATACGGGAGGGAGAAGCGGACGGCGGAGCGGGCGCGCTCTTCGGAAAGCCCCATGGCGCGGAGAACATAGCTGCCGTTGAGACTGCCGCTGGTGCAGGCGCTGCCGCTGGAGGCGCACAGCCCCTTACGGGACAGGGCGAGCACGAGGGCCTGCGATTCTACGCCGAGAAAACTGATGTTGGCATTATTGGGCAGGCGGCGCGATGCGTCGCAGATGACCCAAGGGCCGTTGATGTAGGATTCCGGCACGAGACGAAGGATTTCGGTAATGAACTCGTCGCGCAGCTTCGTGATGCGGGCAATGTCATCATACATGGTTTCACAGCGCTTTTCAAGGGCGGCTGCCATGGCGCAGGCGAGGGCGACGCTCTCGGTTCCGCCGCGCATTCCGCGCTCCTGACCGCCGCCGCAGATCATGGGTGCGACGGGAGAACCTTCGCGGACGATCAGAGCGCCGATACCGGGGAGACCACCGAACTTGTGTGCGCCAAACGCCATGTAATCGACGCCGAGGGCGCGAAAGTCCACGGGAATGTGGCCGACGGCAGCGGTAGAGTCACAACCGAAAAGACCTTTGAGGGGCTTTTTCATGGACGCGATATCGTAAATTTCGCCGGTTTCATTATTTGCAAGCATATGTGTGTGGCCGGGCTTCAGATCACTGAAAACGACCGGCGCGATAGCGGGGTATTCCAAAACGGCATGGTGTTCATAGTGAGGGATTTCCGACACGCCATTGGAAAAGACATCGAGACAATGAATCATCCAGTTGCAAGACTCGGTTGCGCCGCTGGTGAAGCAGACCTCGCTCGGCTCGCAGTTGAGACAGCGGGCGACGGTGGCGCGGGCAGCTTCAAGCGCCGATTTTGCGGCGCGGCCTTCACTATGCAGGCTGGATGGGTTCGCAAGATCCTGCATTTTCAGGAAGGCATCGACTGCGGCGGGCAGCGGCATTTCGTGGGCGGCGGCGTCAAGGTAAATCATTTGGGCAGGCTCCTTTATACTGAAAATTTCGATTTTAAGGGCAAGCCCCGAGCGGCTTTGTGCGCGCTCGGGGCGTTTCCGTTTAGAGATCAGCCGCGAACGGCGTCCTTGAGCGTTTTGGCCGCCTTGAAGGTGACGGCCTTGCTCGCGGGGATGATGACGCTTTCGCCGGTCGAGGGGTTGCGCCCCTTGCGCTCGGCGCGCTCCTTGACTTCGAACTTGCCGATACCGGGGATGGCGACACTATCGCCGCCAACCAGCGCGGCGGTGATGATGGAATACAGAGCGGTGAGATCGCGCTCGGCCTGCGCCTTGGTGGTGCCGGCTTCCTCGGCAAGCTTGTCGATCAACTCGGGTTTGGTCATTGGGATGGGCCTCCTTTCGTGAAAATTTGGATAGTGCATCCGACCGGACTCGAACCGGCGACATTTAGAGGCGTGAAATTCCTCGACGCTCTGGCCATCTGAGCTACGGATGCAAATTCCCGCGTTTACGGATTCGCTGCGTACAGCCCCGCATTTTAAGTAACGCTCGATTCAACGCGGGCAAATCGAACGGCCCTACCCGGAGCCGGGCCCTGCTGACGGGACAAATCTGGACGCATCCTGCCGGTAATGGCTTCCCGGCTTTGAGCCCCTGTACGCTGTCAGCTTTGGGTCTTGGCACAAGCGGCAGGGGTCGAACCTGCATATCAGGGAGTCAAAGTCCCTTGCCTTACCATTTGGCTACGCCTGGATGTGGTGGAGACGGCGGGGACTCGAACCCCGCACGGTGGTTTCGCTGCCGGGAGATATTCCACCTAACTGCCCGGAGCGGATCTTACATTGCCGTTCTGTCACGTCTCCATATGTGGCGGGCATTTCCTCCCGCCGACGGGGCTTTTCATCCGTTCCAGCGATTTGCCGCCCGCTGGAGCCTTTATAAAAGTGAGGAAAACTACGACGCGCCTCCCAAGCGGCGCGTGGAGCGGCGGACGGGTCTCGAACCCGCGGCCCTCAGATTGGAAGTCTGATGCTCTGCCAGCTGAGCTACCGCCGCATATATCGGAGCGAGGGCGGCGGTGAAGTCTTTCGCTCGATCCTCGCTCCGATAAAAACTCCTATTAGCTGTATTCCACAATTCCCACCCAGAGATCGGCACTAGATGAATCCGGTGGTATATCGTCTTCCGTCGCCGCACTTATGCGCCTGCGCAGGGCGCTGATACGATTCTGCGGGCATGATTGGGTGGGAGATCAAGTAGACCGCAAGGGCGAGCATTTGCGCGATGAGCCTGATCACAGCGCAAGAAGGCTCGTAAAAATACATTCGATAGCTCGCCCCTTTTCAGTGATTTTTGCGGACAGCGGGTTCTGCCCCCGCGACCTCACAAATATGGCTTGTGCGCTCTTCTTAACTGAGCTGTGTCCGCATTTAGGGTGCCCCCTCCAGAATTGCACTGGGGCGCCGCGAATCCGTATGAGAAGATTTTACGCGGCGAGCGGTCGCTTATCGGGGGCTGACCGCTTATATAACAGAAAGGAGGCCATGGAGCGAGGGCGGCGCGGCGTCGGGACTATTGCACGGCACAGACCCGGCGCACCCGTATGTCTGCCGCACACTCGTGGGAGGGTTTGATCTCCCGCCCTCAAATATTATTATACGCAGGTGCTCCAAACGAATTTTTGCCGCCCTGTTCACACGAAAAAGTTTTTGTAGATTTTTCGCTCGGCGGGGGACACGAGATTGAAACGGGCGCTGTAGGCATTGCGGCGCGTCCGGTCGAGGTGGTCGAGAAAGCGGAGGGCGGCGCGGTTCGGGACTCCCTCGCGGGCGGCGGGGATCTCGACGCTGCCAAGATAGCGGCCGGGATTGCGCGGATCTGGCGGGGAATAGCCCGCGTCAAAAATGTCGTAAGTCATGGCGTGCTCCCGCTCTGTTCAGGTTTCGGCGGACTTGCGGATGGGACAGAGAACAGCTTCGCCGGAGGCGCTTTTGAAGTAAATGGGGTAGAGTGGATTATCGTGCGCGTAGATTTCACAATCAGGAAAAAGCTCGAGCAGATCAAGGAGATATTCCGCATTGACCAACGGAAGACCCGCGCCGAAGTCATACATCGAAACAAACGACTCGTATTTAGACCGACCGCTCGCCTTGTATTCGGCGCGGTCGGATTTGATCTTGGCGCGCAGAGCGGCGGACGGCGATTTCAGAGCGACGCTGTTCAGACGAACGGGACGGATCACGGCATCGAGGTCGAATCGCTCGCCACATTCAGGCTCGGGGGCCACGGTCAATTTGAAGGGATTGTTCAGTCGAACGCCGGTCATGCCGTCGCAGAGACATTGCTTTCCGTCCGCGTCGATCCATGCGCCCTGCGTGCTGGGGCGGTGGCCATTGCGGTCGACGGTGCGCTTGCAGATTCGCTTGGCGGCGGCATACGGGGCGGCACGCCCGCGCTTGCATTCTTCCTCGGTGGCGATGGTTTCGCGCAGGTCGATGACGAGTGCGGACAACTGGACGCCGATTGCCGAGGAATTCTTACCGCAATCGACCGGGTGCTTCTGGGCAAAATCAAAATACTGCCGTTCCGTTTCCGGAAGGCTGCGGGCGATGCGCAGAACGCGCTCGAGGGTCTGTTCAGTGGTCAGCATGGCGATATTCTCCTTTTCTGTTTAGATTCTGCTTTCATTATACGGCGATACTCCAAGGGGAGTTTTTGCCGCCTTACCATTTTTCGCCGGTGTCGATATAGACAAGAACGCGCATGAGGTGGTAGACGGTGGTCGAGACACCAACAAAGATGAAAAAATTGGTCATGGGGGGGGCTCCTTTCCGTGCGGTTTTGGGTTGCTGTTCAGGCGTAAATGACTTTCGATGTGCCGGGGACGCGGCACTGAATGGAGCAATCGGGGGCGCGCTTCTTGTTCAGGTCGATCCATGACTTGACGGCGGGAAGAAGATCGTCATCATAGACGGGCGCATAAACGAGGCGATTAAACAGCTCGCCGGTGTTTAGGCTCATGGGCTTATGCTGTTTGTCTCTGGGGCCTTTGAAGTAAACCATAAACATGGGGTCGTCCTTTCTGCCCTCGTGACCTCCGGGGCGGTCTGTTCGGTTGATTGTGTGCCGCTGTTCAGTTTTGAGAGTTCCAGCGGCGCAGCACCTCGACGGCGTGGGATTTGTTGCGCTTGGCGAGCTGCTGAAAGAAAAAGCGGGCAATGTCGGCGTTTTCGGTGTCGTTTGGGTCGATACTGAAAATGGCGGCTTCCAGCTGCTCGTCTGTGAGCATTTCGAGCATTGCGAGCGTCTCTTCGAAGCTTTCGCGGGCAGCCTGTTCTTCGGTGGCTCGCTGTTCTGCTTTGCGGCGGGCGTAGTCATCCAGCCACGGGGCGAAATCAACGGAGACGACGCGCCCGCTGGCGGTGTAGCCCTCGAGCATGTCGGCAAACTTGACAATAGCGGCTCCGGCTTCTTTATCTTCGTCGCTGGGGTTTCCGTTCCCAAAGTTCCCCTTGTCGCGCAGGAACTCGCCAAAGCTGCGAATATGGGCGATCATGCCGCCGTCATTGTCGCCGAGATCGTAGCGACCGGAATAGGTGGACGGCTCGCCGTCATCGTCGATGTAATGAATGACAAAATCGGTCTTGTCATAGCCGCGATCCTCGGCGGCCGCCTGTTCATCAAAATGCTTCAGGACGATTTCCGCGGCGGCGACAGAAAGGCGCAGGGGTTCGCCGGTTTTGTCGGTCTGGTCGTTGAAGGCATAAAAGGCGGGATTTTCAGAAAATGGGATTTCCACATAGGGCGCGCCCTCATTGATCGGGTGTTGCTGGGCGATACCCTCAATATAGGCGTGGCCCTCGGCGCGCTGGCGCAAGGCCTTTTCGCGCGCTTCGAGCTGTTCCGCCTGTTCACGGGCGCGGCGGGCGTTCTCGGCGGCGGTCTTCATGGCGTCGATCTCGGCGAGGTCGTCGGCGGTGGGGTGAGTCTTCGGGAGCTGTTCCAGCTCGGCGCGGTACTGCTCGACCTTCGCGCGGCGGCTTTCCACTTCGTTTTTCAGGGTGTCGGCGTTCTGCCATGGGGCAAGCTTGCCGCTGTTCAGCGTGCGCTCCAGCTTCTCTAGGTAGGGCACGGAGTCGCGCAGATCGGCCTTGATGGCAGCGGCGCGGGCGTACTTATAAAGCGGGTGCGCGGGGGTGAGGGTGGAGCGGTCGCTGTCGAAATAGTCGGTATAAATATCCGTGTCGTTCTCGACGGGGAACACGTCGCGCGGGAGATCGCTATAATCGCGGGCGTAAATCGTGACGCAGGGGCCGGACTCGGCGGTGCTGTTGTCGATGCTGTAGAAGCACTTTAAAAGCTTGCTCTCGCCGTTGAGTTTGATACCGTTGTAAAAGAATTTAATAGAAGTGGTTTTCATGGTGGATTCTCCTTTTCTGTTTTTTGATTTCGTGGGGTGCGGCTGATATGCTCAACCGCCCAGAAGCAGCGCCAATCATGTAATAGACTTGACAAATTCTCGCTTGATCTCGATTTCCGCGCCCCTCGGACTTATGCCGATTTCAGATACGACGAAATCACCATACGCGGCCAACTCGATTGCAACGGACGGGTCGAAGTCCTTTGTTGCTCCGTCGGCTGAAATATAGATTTCCATCTTTCTGTCATCGTCGGGGTAGAACTTAATCAAATTGCACAATTCTTTTACGGTCATCGTTTTTTCCTCCTGATGTAATGTAATCATTTGCTTTCGATGTGGCTATTATAATACGATATCGTTGCATTTGTAAATTCGCAAAGTGTACAACGATAGCGTATTATTTTAGTTGATTTTGTATAACGATATCGTATAACAATATAATAAGATAGCGTTGCGTATATTTCGCGTGTGATATCGTATTATAAAAACATAAATTTATGGTTGATATCGTTATATAACTGTGGTACGATATCGTTAGAAAGGTGGTGAGAAAATGCCAGCGTCAAAAGCCAAGATGAAAGCTATTGCCAAGTATGAGCAAAAAGCCTATGATAAAATATTGCTACGTCTCCCCAAAGGAACCGGGGACAAGATCAAAGCGGCGGCAGGTGAGGGCGGCAGCGTAAACGGATTTATCCGGGAAGCTGTCGAGGCAAAACTGAACGGAATCACGCCGACGACCGCCGCAGAAAATGCCACAGAATCGACACAGGAAGCCGCAGGAGCGATTTTAGAGGGCGGGGCAGTATGTCTACCCTCGGAGGAAGAAAAAAACGCTCAGAACGCACCAGAAGTCGAAAGCGGGCGAACCGTTTGCAGCGTGAAAAGTGATATTTACGAAGCGGCGGCGGTCGCGGCCGGTAAGAAGTCCGTCAGCATCAATGATTTTGTTGATAAATGGGTCAAGATCGGTGCGGATGAAACGGAAAAGATTATCAGATTAAGCGGGAACATGAACAAGCCCTTGCAGATCGAGAAGCCAAAGGAAGCCCCTTACCCTGTCCCGAAAAAGAAAACGGAAGATCCGAAGCCCGCGTATGTATGGAACGGAGACGGAACGCCGACAAGCTGGGCGGAAATATTCGAGCGGGAGGGCTGGAACAAGCCCAAAAATAAAAGCGCTGGGGAGTAATCCCCGGCGCTTTCTCTATGTGGTTTACATCTGGTCAACCAATCGTCAACCAATCGTCAACCGGTCGGCGACTGTCAGACGACTATTTTCATTCGCGGATTATGCAAAATAAACAAAATATGGACAATAAAATTGTTCGAACTGCCATATTGCTATTTCTCGGCTTTTGATGCATTCGCGCGCGCCAGCGTGCGCACATCCGCGCCCGTTACTTGCGCGCCGGTTCTTTTTTAGATATATTTATAATAGAAGGATTATAATAAAAAGAAATATATAGATAGATAAAAGAAAGAGAGATTCTTCTAAATGGGGGGTGTGGGGGGAAATTTCTTCTTAAATGATTTTGTCACACTTCCGCACATTCTTGAACAATGTGCGCACAATGTGACGCATTAGAAAAAACGGAACAAAAAAACAGCGGCCCGGGGGTTTCCCGGGTCGCTGTTCTGCGTTTTGGGGTTAGATGCTGGGCTGTTCGCCAAGCTGGGACAAAATGAAGTTTTTAATTTCGGCGTTGGGGGTGGTGCCCTGTTCTGCGCAATGGGTCTTGTAGCGCTCGGCGGTTTCGCGGTCGAGCTTGCAGCCGATCACGGTTGAGGTCTTATACTGGTACTTGTTCGCGGCGCGGCGCTGGGCGTCCGTCCTGGTCTCGCTTGTTCTGGGTCTTGGCATGGTTTCACCTCGTTTTCAGATGGCGCAGCGGCCCGGAGGTTTTCCGGGTCGCTGTTCTGCGTTTTGGGGTTAGATGCTCAGGAGGGCGGCGCCATTCGTTTTTATTTTTGCCTCGTCCGGGTGGGCCTCGTTCCAGGCGTCCTTAAATGCCCAGGCATTAAAACGGAAATCCGGCAGACCGGGGAATGGGATCAGCTCGCCCGCCTCGCCGAGCACGTTACAAACGGCCAGCGCGGAAGCGCGGGAAATATCGCAGAAATAGAGCCGCTGGATCTCGCGCATGATAGCGTTGTGCGCGTCCTCTTCCGGCGTGGTGGGCATCAGCGCAGCCAGAAACGCGAGATCATCCGCAACCGGCGCGGCCTGCGCGCGCTCCACATCGGCCACGATGGCGGCAGGGTCGCCGCCCAGCGCGTAAAGGTAGCCCGACTCTGCGGGGCCGTATTTGGACTCGTACCGCTCAAACAGATCAGCCATTTTTCCGGGCCTCCTCTCTGTGATTGCTCAGGTATTTTTCGGCCTGCTCCGCCATGTGGGAGCAGCGCCAGCCTTCCGCCGTGTTAAGTCCGCAGTTGCCGCAGTTGCCGCAGCGGCGGAACTCGTCGAGGATCGCGTCGGCATGGGCCGCATCTCTGATATAGTAGTTTGCCATGGTTTACCGTCCTTTCCCCGGCGGAGCGGCCGCCGGTCCGGTGTGGTGTCATTCTCTCTATGGTTCCAATTATAGGCGGTTCCGCGCGAATTGTCAACGGTTAAACCATATACTAAATTGCTAAAATATGCGGTTAAACCTTGTGCAGAATGATGCTTGAAATATGGGGTTAAACCATATATAATAAGGAGCATAAAGAACAGGACAACACCACCGCGAAAAGATTTTAGGAGGAACAGAAAATGAAGGCAAACTATTTCGGCCAGATCGCCGGAGCCGTCAAGCTCGATTCTCGCGTTTCCGTTTACGTCCCTAGCACCACCGACACCGACAAGCCCACCGACAACCGCGCCCAGGTCGAGAAGGTCGCCGCGAAACTGTCCGCCATGTTCGGCGGTGCAACTGCCACCGAGGCGCGCGGCTACTGGTGCAGCCAGTCCGCCGGCCTCGTCGCCGAGGGCGTGACGATCGTTTACAGCGCCGCCACGCCGGAAGCCGTGCAGGAGCACGCCGCCGAGGTCGTCGAGCTTTGCCGGCAGATCAAACGGGACATGCAGCAAGAGGGCGTAAGCCTGGACGTAGACGGCACGCTTTACATCATCTAACCCAACCACAACACCATAAACCACCGCCACAGCCCGCAGGGAACGCCCAGCGGGCTTTTCTCATGCCCTGCCGTATGCGAGCACCGGGGAAAGCCCTGCGGCTGTACGCGCGCGCGTTTATCCCGCGCCCGTTTTCAGTACACTATATTATTCTTCATTTTCAAATACAGGCAAAAAGAGCAAAAAAACGGGGAGGGGTGGAAGAGTCACCAAACCCGGCTTGTTCACGGGTGAGAGCGGCGAACTGTTGCAAATGCAACACATTGAGCGAAGCGAGCGGAACGGCAGAAAGGCTAACTGCGATTGATAGTCAACAAGTATTTACTATCTAACTTCGTCGATCAGACGACAAGACAGGCGTCTTGACACCTTTGCTGTGCAGTTTGACGAATGACTGTTGCAAATGCAACAAAAAAATAGGCTTAACTGTTGTGCTTATTATCAATAAGCGAAACAGTTAAGATTTTTTGGCGGCTTTTTGCGGACATGCGCGGCCTTGGCTGGGTCTGCTGGGCGGGGGGGCGATTGTCTCCGGCTGGGCGGGGGTGGTTTACGATTCGAACCGACTTTCTCAGGCGCACAAGCCCCATAACTCTCCCTCCCCCACACACGTTCACTGCATTACGAGGGGGGTGGTTTTGAAAGCCGGGAGAAAAAACCGATAAACCGAAAAGGCTTTCTGGAAAATTTTATAAAAACGCTTCGCGCATGATACCTCTATTTTAAAATTTTACGCGGGCGCTTCGCGCCGGAGTGTCTGGTGATGTTCAGGTAAGGGTGATAAAGAGAAAGCGGACAGGGGGTCGGAGGGCAAAGCGCAGATGCGCTGGCGGTGCTGGGGCGGCAAAAATTCGTTTTGAGGGGGATCATATAATGAAAGTACACAACAAAAGGAACGGAGCTGAGAGATATGTTTACAAGAGAACAACAAAAATCCATGCTCTATTGCGCGGCCAGATCGTCAAACATGGATGGACACATCGTCGCCACACCTCCCGCAACGATGGCGGAACGCGCTATGACACGTTTCGGAGGGAAGGCGAGCACTCCGCGCAAGAACAGCTATCTCTACTGTGACAGCGTGGATGCCTGTTTCTTCTATGGCCCAACAGGCGCGCCGACAGTAGCATTCACTGCGCGCTGGAGCTATGGGGCAAAGGATCTCGACAGGATGGGAGAAACGGCAGAACTAATTAAGACCATGCTCCACAACATGCAGTTTCAGGCAGTGCTTGCGAACCTTTCTGCTGATAGGGATACGAAATGAGCTGCTATGGGTGTGTCTGCAACAACTGTCTCTATAACTGCGAGTTATTCATCGCATACTTCACGCCGGGAGAGATCAAGGACGTGGAGGACGTCTGCTATTGCTGTGACGAGTGCAAATGGTTCGATAGAGACTTTGGGAAGCAGAGCCAGTGGCGAAAATCGTGCGAAAAATTTCACCTACCGGCGAAGTATAAAGAGCATCTGGAACAGATGAGACAGCGGGAATCTCGTGCGGCGGTCAAGCGCCGGGAGGCATTTACCGTAATCAATGGAGGGAAACGAGATTGAACGAGGCCTATAACATGGACTGCATGGAGTATATGCGGACGCTGCCGGACAAGGCGTTCGACCTAGCCGTGGTAGACCCGCCATACTTTTCCGGTCCGGAGCGCAGAGGGTATTACGGTTGTAAAGTCAGTTCCATTGGCGTACATCGAGATTATCCCATATCACCGAAGTGGGACGTTCCGGGTGTTGACTATTTTTCTGAACTGGTGCGCGTGGCGAAAAAGTACATTGTCTGGGGCTGTAATTACTTCGATGTCGCATTTCCGTCGGGGCGTATCGTTTGGGACAAGTGTAACGACAACAGCTCCTTTTCGGACTGTGAGATCGCGGCGACAAACTTTCATGACAGCGTTCGATTATTCCGCTATATGTGGAATGGGATGTTTCAGGGCAAGAGCATTTCTGAAGGGACAGTTCAGCAAGGGAACAAGGCGCGCAATGAGAAACGCATACACCCAACGCAGAAGCCTGTGGCATTGTATACATGGATCTTGCAGAAGTACGCAAAGCCGGGGGATAAGATACTCGACACCCACTTGGGCAGCGGCAGCAGCCGCATAGCCGCCTATGATCTTGGCTTTGATTTTGTTGGGTGTGAGATCGACCCGCACTATTTTCAGGCGCAGGAAAAGCGCTTTGCGGAACACACGGCGCAGATCAGTTTGTTTGCGGGAGGATGAAATGGATAGTTTACAGGCGAGCCGCATAGCGGGCGGGAACAGCGCGAAAGGGCGCAGACAATCCGATCTCTACCCGACGCCGCCGGAGGCAACAGTGGCGCTGCTGGATTTTCTTAGGTTGCCGAAGAGTACGACGATATGGGAGCCCGCGGCGGGCGAAGGAGATATGCTGGAAGCGATCAGGGCGTGTGGATATGGCAGTTCGTTCGGAACAGATATATCCGAAGGATTCGACTTTTTAAGCCCTGATATTTTCAAAAGACTTCTCACTGGCTTTGACTGGATCATTACGAACCCGCCGTTTTCACTGGCGGAGGATTTCATTCGCCGCGCATCGGAAATTGAGAAGCCCTTTGCGATGCTGCTCAAGTCACAGTATTGGCACGCGTCGAAGAGAATGACACTTTTTGAAGAGATCCCGCCGAGCTACATACTTCCCCTGACGTGGAGACCCGATTTCTTCTTTAAGGAACGAGGGGACGGCGATAGTGGCAGTCCCCTGATGGATGTGATGTGGTGCGTCTGGCTGACGCCTTGGATGAAAAACGCGCAAACGATCTATCGGCCGCTGCCGCGCCCGCAGAGGGACGAAGGGGATAGAAAATGAAACGAATCCTAATCGTTGCGGCGACGGTTGCAGTGCTGCTGACCGGCTGCTCGCAGACGCATTATCCGTATTTGAGATACAAAAACAGCGATGCTGACGGAGACAGCAAAGATCGGTGGATCGAAGTCCGAGACGGCCATGAACTTAGCGAAGGGCATTCATGGGACATCATCGAAACCGATCAGGGATATGACCTGGTTTTGCATTTTGTGAAAACGGAGGGTGTGAGATGAGCTTTGAACACTGCCAGACCTGCAAGCCGCCGACGCGGCATCCCGGCTGCCATAGCAAATGCCCGTACTATCAGGCGGACTTGGCAAAAAACAAAGAAGAGGCGGCAAAGAAGGACGCCGCGTATCACGCAGGCGGCGATTTTTTGACCGCGCGCGGGTTTAAGACGCGGCGCGGGCGAGACATAAGGAGGCAAAAAAGATGAAATGGCGACCGGTCTACATGAAGATCGATTATGCCCACGCCGGAATCCCTGAGTACATCGCAGATTCGCCGACCGAGCTCGCCGCGCTTTGCGGCGTTGGGCTGTCGACGATCTCACACAGCCTTGCGAAGCAGAGAAAGAACCCACGCGCCAGAACGCTTTACGCTTGCGTCTGGACACGGTGGAGTGATGAGGAGTACCAAACGTATTTTGTGAGGGGGAGAAAGAGATAATGCCGAGATTTGTAATGTCAAAGACCCCATGGGAGCGCTGCGTCTATCCGGTGCTCAAGGAAGCGCTGGAAAAGACGGACTTGTCGCAGATCCGGTTGGCGAAAGAGTGCGGCGTTGCGCAGTCGACCATCATTCGGTGGACGTTTGGGGACTGTGAGTGCACCGTGAAATTCCTGCTCAAGCTGGAAGAGATCACCGGGAAGCCGTTCCGGGAGCTGTTTGGGGAATGCGAGGGGAGAAGATGAAGGTTTTAGTTGCCTGCGAGGAATCGCAGGAAGTCTGCAAGGCGTTTCGTGCATTGGGGCATGAGGCGTATAGCTGTGACATTCAGGAGCCGTCCGGCGGGCATCCGGAGTGGCATATTCTGGGCGATGCCGTGGACGTTGTCAATAGACCCGGGGTTTTCACCACAATGGACGGCGAAACACACATTGTTAATTGGGACATGCTGATCGCACACCCGCCGTGTACGTATCTCAGCAATGCAGGCGCGCGGCACTTGTGGAAAGGGCACCAACTGCAAGAGGACAGAGTAATGCTCGGAATAAAGGCGCGTGACTTCTTCATGGAGTTTTATCGGGCGGATATCCCGCTTGTGGCGGTTGAGAATCCCGTACCGAGCAAGCTTTTTGTAATGCCGGAATACTCGCAAATTATTCAGCCATATGAATTTGGACATCCGTACACTAAAAGAACGTGCTTATGGTTGAGAAATTTACCACCGTTGAAGCCGACAAATATTGTTGAGCCAACAGCGACATGGTGTCCGAGCGGCAGCTACAGCCATAAACATGGGGAACAGCACAAAGGCATGTTTACCACAGATAGAGCAAAAAACCGCGCAAAGACCTTCCCCGGCATCGCCCGCGCCATGGCGGAGCAATGGGGCGGAGACATTAGGGAGGAGGCATGATGACCGGGTATAGCAATCAGCCGATTCCGAAAGAGGCGGCGAAACAGCTTTTAGCCCTCGACTTGCAAGACAAAGAAATCCTAACCTACGAAAAGCTCGACCAGTGGTACACTGCGTGGAATGGGAAGTGCTACGTGTCGTTTTCAGGCGGAAAGGATAGTACGGTGCTGGCATACTTGGCGGCGCGTTACCTGTCGAGTTTCAGGGTGCCGCCGTGGGAGCTGAACTTGGTGTTTGTGAACACGGGGCTGGAATACCCGGAAATTCAGAAGTTCGTAAACGAGTACGCAGATTGGCTGCGAAGGGAGTTTCCCCGCGTGACGATCAACCTTACTCGGCTGCGCCCAAAGATGAACATTCGGCAGGTGGTGCGGAAGTACGGGTATAGCATCGTGAGCAAAGAGGTCGCGGAATATGTCAGAGGTGCCCGCAGGAACCCAAGCGGCTTGAGAATGAAGCGGCTGCGAGGGGAAGCCGTGCGAAAAGACGGTCAGCCGTCTGCCTACAACTGCGAGAAATGGGAATATCTGTTGTACGCACCGTTTCTAATCTCCTCGACGTGCTGCGCCGTTATGAAAAAGTCACCGCTGAAAACCTACGAACACAAAACCGGGCAGCAGGCTACAACAGCGACGATGGCGGAGGAAAGCAGATTACGCATGACGAATTGGCTGAATACTGGGTGCAACGCCTTTGAGGGCAAGCGCCCGATGGGAAAGCCCATGAGCTTTTGGACGGAGCAGGACGTACTACGGTTTATCGTAGATCGGCATATCCCTATCGCAAGTGTGTACGGCGACATCGTGGCCAGCGACGGCGAGAACGACTACGCGGAAACGCTGATCGACTGCAAGCTACACTGCACAGGTTGCCAGCGCACGGGGTGTATGTTCTGCGCGTTCGGCGCGCACCTCGAAAAGGGAGAAAACCGGTTTGAGCGCATGAAGCACACGCACCCGAAGCACTATGAGTTTTGCATCGGCGGCGGCGAATGGGACACGGACTGGCTATGGAAGCCAAACGAAAAGGGACTTGGCTACGGCCGAGTGCTGGACTACATCGGAGTGAGGTATTGACCATGTACATCGGAGAACCATTTAGCTGGAAGCCTGCCGCATTTGAGGGCGCGAGCGGACTGGGCAGTTTTGAGAAGCTAAGAACCGTACACGGCAGGGCCGTCTACATCAACGAGGCACACCGCTACTTTACGGCGGTGGCGGATATCAACGGGCAGAAGCTCAGAGAGAGCTTTAAATTTTAACAAAAATCAGGAGGAATTTTATCATGAACAACAATCAGGACTACATCGTTCGCTGCGACCGCGCAGGTGTTTTCTTCGGCAAGATCAAGGAGCGCAACGGCTCCGAGGTCACCATGATCGAGGTTCGTAAGCTGTGGAGCTGGGACGGCGCGTGTGCTGTGGAGCAGATGGCGCAGGACGGCACAAAAGCACCGGGCAACTGCCGTTTTACCGTGACGATTCCGGAAATGACCGTACTTGGGGCAATCCAGATTATCCCCTGCACAGATGACGCATCGGTATCGCTTCGCGGCGTAAAGGAGTGGAAGAGATGACGCTTGATGATAAGGTCAAGGCATTCCTGTCAGTGAACTACGGCGACGGCTCCGGCTACGGCTCCGGCTCCGGCTACGGCTCCGGCTCCGGCTACGGCTACGGCTACGGCTCCGGCTCCGGCGACGGCTCCGGCTCCGGCTCCGGCTACGGCTCCGGCTCCGGCTACGGCTCCGGCTACGGCTACGGCTCCGGCTCCGGCTCCGGCTACGGCTCCGGCTCCGGCTACGGCTCCGGCTCCGGCTACGGCTCCGGCTACGGCTACGGCTCCGGCGACGGCTACGGCTACGGCTACGGCTCCGGCTACGGCTACGGCTCCGGCGACGGCTACGGCGACGGCTCCGGCTCCGGCTACGGCTCCGGCTACGGCTCCGGCGTACATGGATTTGATGGCAAAAACGTTTATCGGATCGATGGGACGCCTACGCTGATTTATTCCATCCATGGAAACGTTGCTCGCGGGGCAATTCTTAATGGCAATTTCACACTCACTCCGTGCTATGTGGTAAAGCAGGATAATCTTTTTGCCCACGGAGAAACGCTGCGGGAAGCAATGGAAGCCCTGCGGGATAAGCTCTTTGAGGATATGCCGGAAGAGGAGCGAATCAGCGCTTTTTTGGGTGAAACTGAGCCCGGGAAGAAATACCCCAACCAGCATTTTTATGATTGGCACCATCGCCTTACCGGTAGCTGCGATATGGGGCGAAAAGCGTTTGCCAAAGATCACGGGATCGACGTGGAGAATGGAACCATGACGCTGGAAGAGTTTTTGGAGCTTACTAAAAATTCCTACGGCGGCGATGTGATCCGGCACGTCAAGGAAAGGCTGGCAAAGAAGTGAAACGGAATGTTTGGGAGATAGCGTACATCGTATGGATAGTGCTTGTGGTGGGCTTGATGCTTTTTTGGCCCGCCAGAGCCGCCGAAGACGCGGAACGCACGGAAAATCACACGGAAGAGGCGGAGGAACGCGCGGAGTGCGTGATCGAGGAACTGAAAGAGGATTCCGAGAACGAGTACATCGAGGCGGCGCTTTACGCCTCCGGCTACTTCCGGGAGGATGTGCCGCTCGACGGAGATACTCAGGCGCTCCTACGGGCGGCCTGTGAGGAGACCGGCATCCCCTATGAGCTGGCCATGGCCGTGATCCGGCAGGAGACGGAGTTTCGGAACATCACAGGCGACGATGGGCGCAGCGTAGGCTATATGCAGGTACAGCGGCGCTGGCACGAGGACCGGATGGCCCGCTTGGGTGTGACGGATCTCACGGACCCTTACGGCAATTTTCGGGTGGGCTGTGACTACATGGCGGAGCTGCTGGGGAAATATCCGCTGGAAGAGGCGTTGACGGCCTACAACAGCGGGAAGCCCGGGAAGAGTGCCTATGCCTCCAATGTCCTGGCGTATATGGAGGCGTACTATGGCGATTAAATGCAAGGGGTGCGTCCACCGCAGCGACAGGGGATCTGTCAGCGCATGTGATTATCAGCAGAACACGGGGCACTGCAAAATCGTGACAGCAGTCCGGGCGGATGGAACGGAGTATAAGACCGTCTCTCCCGTGGAGAACTGTGCGTTCTTTAAGCCGGGGCGTCGGAAGAAACCCGCCGTTGAGACATGGAGGCTGGCCCCCGCTGTTGCGAAAATCGACTATAGGTTGATCTACAAGCTATATCTGCAAGGGCTCACGGATAGGGTAGTTGCGGAAAAGGTCGGATGCAATGTTCAACACCGTATGGGCATGGCGGAAGAAAAATAATCTGCCGGCCAACCGGTACAAGAAGGCGCACTGAACATCATTTTCGTGAGGTCACGAAAATGGTTTGCCCGCTGGGGGAGCGGGAGAGGAAGG
>ERZ1035032.88-NODE-88-length-71287-cov-7.994988_pt1 | contig 71287 bp, 50 predicted proteins | sample MGYA00520693_ERZ1035032 | MGnify/ENA primary metagenome ERZ1035032 (study PRJEB33766, sample SAMN09781740) | gut metagenome | biome: gut microbiome | host: Homo sapiens | place: Madagascar | study: EMG produced TPA metagenomics assembly of the PRJNA485056 data set... | reverse complement strand
CTGACGGCCGTCCGGGGCGGTCGGCCAGCGACCACCGGTACGGCTCAATCGTATAGCCATGCAACGGAAAAGAGCCGCCCTTTCGGACGACTCAAACTGTAATGGGGCTAAAAAGACTGGTGGAGTACATGGGCTGGCGGATCGGCGTGCCGATGCGGGTGCCGTTTGTTTCCAGACTGTGTATCCCCGTGTCGAAGGGGCCGTCTCGCGCGCACGCCATGTTGTCAATGGGTTACAGTATGAACGGCGGCTATGTTTCCGCCAACGCACGAGAGAGTCGTCAACAAGGAGGATGCACGACGATGCAGCGTGCCAAGCAGATATCGGAGTCTATTGAGCTGGGCATCATCTTGGCGCTCGCCGGTGGCTTTATGGATGTGTATTCGTACATTGGGCGCGACCATGTTTTCGCAAACGCTCAGACGGGTAACATCCTGCTCGTGGGTGTGAGCATCTCGGAGGGCAACTGGGCGCTCGCGGGACGCTATTTCTTCCCCGTGGTGTCGTTTGCCGTGGGCATTATGCTTGCCGACCTGGTTCACGAGCGGTTTGGCAGTGTGATTCACTGGCGTCAGGTGACGGTGTTCTTTGAAGCCGTCATCTTGCTGGGCGTGAGTTTTATTTCCGGTGGCGATTTCAACCTGCTCGCCAACTGCCTCACTTCGTTTGCCTGCGGCATGCAGGTCGAGAGCTTCCGCAAGATTCACGGCCACGGCATCGCTACGACCATGTGCATCGGCAACCTGCGCAACGCACTGCAAAACGTGGACGACTACATCATCACCCACAAGCGCGGCTTTTTGGAAAACGGCCTGCTGTACTTTGGCGTGATCTTTACCTTTGTGTTTGGCGCTGTGTTGGGCAACTGGTGTATTGAGCGCATGGGCCTGCACGCCATTGCGGTGGCGAGCGTGCTGCTGTTCGTGGCGTTTGCCATCATGTTTATCGACCGCGAGCGCGACTTGCACAGGAAATGGGCCCGCATCATAGCTGACTGGCAGACCGCGAGTCTTAAGCGCTAAGGTGCATGTTCGTAACAACATTCAGGAGCCAGAAAAACTATCTAGCTCCTGAATGTTGTTACGAACTGCTTTTTGCGATTTATTCGAGATGCTCTTCAATCCGAGCCCTAAGAAGGGCAATGGCTGTAGGTATTCCAATTGCGGCGGCTAATTCGGCTTTATCCAAAACCTGTATGCTAAAGCACGATTGTTTATCACATTGAAGGACGATAACTGAAGATAGCTTCACTTCCTGTTGGCTGAATATATCGTAATCTCCAAATAGGAAGTTACCTTTTATTGCGTAATTCGGTATGTTCGTTATGCACTTCATCTCAAGTCTGTTTAGGCCATAATCGAACACCGCAACTTCCTTGTGTTCGATGATGAGCGCAACCCTGGGCATGTTACTAAAACCACCGTCGACGACAGTAAAGAGTTTTTCATTTGCATCGTCATAAACGGTATATTTAAGACACAATAGCTGTCCTAGTGGACCCGTGAACCCATGTCTTTTGATATCGAGGTTGTCTCCAGCTGGGTTGATGAGAGCTAGAGCATGCGGATAAGGGTTACCTTCAATTGAGATTCGATATTCGTTTGTAGCCGTCTTGCTCGATTTAGGACCAGTAGCCAACACGTGTCATCGCCTCGATCGAATTGGAACCGACTTCTGCTTCGTGCGGAGAATTACGCTGTACGTTGCAGTGCAAGCAGCTGCAATAACAACATGGGCAATTTCTAACAAAATGAATGACGCTATTTGCTGCATGCATGTTATCTACTAAAATGTATCCTTTTATAAACGTATTGTCAAACATATATTGCTAAAACAGAAACAATTTTAGACTGAGTTGGTCGTATTCTTTGGGCGATTGCTCCTATAATCTAGCCCTCGCTGCTGTTGGGAGGGAAGGACTAGGGCTCCGTTATTATGTTGAAACGCTTTAACACTTTTGATGTTCTCGCGTGTTTTTTGTTTCAAAAGCGTTAGGATGGGACTCATAGCGCGGGGCGTAATGGGTGCCCCGCACACGATGGGAGGCTATCAATGGCTAATCGTTTCGTTCTCAACACCATCTCTTATCATGGTTCCGGCGCCATCAAGGAGATCCCCGGCGAGCTCCAGCGTCGCGGCTACAAGAAGATCTTCGTCTGCTCCGACCCCGACCTGGTCAAGTTTGGCGTTACCGCTAAGGTGACCGACGAGCTCGACGCCGCTGGCATCGCTTGGAGCCTCTACTCCGAGATTAAGCCCAACCCCACCATCCAGAACGTCAAGGACGGCGTCGAGGCCTTCAAGGCCGCCGAGGCTGACGCTATCGTGACCATCGGTGGCGGCTCCTCCATGGACACCGCCAAGGCTATCGGTATCATCATCAACAACCCCGAGTTCGCCGATGTCCGCAGCCTCGAGGGCGTTGCTCCCACCAAGAACCACGCTGTGTTCACCATCGCCGTGCCGACGACCGCCGGTACCGCTGCCGAAGTGACCATCAACTACGTCATCACCGACCCCGAGAAGGTCCGCAAGTTCGTGTGCGTCGACACCAACGACGCACCCGAGGTCGCCGTCGTCGACCCCGACATGATGGCCTCCATGCCCGCCGGCCTCACCGCCTCCACCGGTATGGACGCCCTGACCCACGCCATCGAGGGCTATACCACCAAGGGTGCCTGGGAGCTCTCCGACATGTTCCACTTTGAGGCTATCAAGCTGATCAGCGAGAACCTGCGCGACTCCGTTGCCGAGGCCAAGTCCGGCCAGCCCGGCTCCGGCCGCGAGGGCATGGCCCTTGGTCAGTATGTCGCCGGCATGGGCTTCTCCAACGTCGGCCTGGGCATCGACCATGCCATGGCTCACACCCTGTCCGCTCACTATGACACCCCGCACGGCGTCGCTTGCGCCATGCTGCTGCCGATCGCCATGGAGTTCAACAAGCCGGTTTGCGCCGAGCGTCTGGCCAAGGTTGCCGTCGCCATGGGCGTTGACACCACGGGCATGAGCACCGACGAGGCCGCCGACGCCGCCATCGCCGCCGTCAAGCAGCTCTCCGCCGACGTGAATATCCCGCACGTCTGCGAGGCCATGAAGGCCGACGAGATCGAGGTCCTGGCCAAGGACGCCATGGCCGACGCCTGCTTCCCGGGCAACCCGCGCGAGGCGACGCTCGACGACGTTATCGAGCTCTTCAAGAAGATCTGCCCGGCTGCCTAACTTGGTTCGGCGGGCACCTGCCCGTTAGCCCCACAATCGTCCTCGGACATGTCGGAAGCCCCCGCTGCGCACTTCGTGCGGCGGGGGCTTCCTCCGTCCTGCGGAAAGATTGTGGGGCTAACGGCAGGGGGCCGCCGGCTCGTTATCGTGGCGGGCGCAGTCCTGGCGAGCTCGATGGGTCATCTCGCTAGGTAAAAAGATGGTTCGCGGTGGTATTGTTGCTGTGGGTTTAATTCGATGTGAAAGGGTGACTTTGGTGTCCCAGATGGATTCTTCGCTTGGTTTTATCACTGACCAGTTGAAGGCGCTTACCTCGATTGCTTCGCCTACGGGCTATACCCGTGCGGCGACTGATTATCTGATGGAGACCCTGCGCGATATGGGGTTTGGGCCCGAGCGTTCTAATAAAGGTAACGTGCTCGTTGAGCTTGGTGGCGAGGGTGAGCCGCTTGTGTTGGCGAGCCATGTCGATACCTTGGGTGCTATGGTGCGCTCCATTAAGGACAATGGTCGCCTGCGCCCCACGACGCTCGGCGGGCATCAGTGGTCTACGGCCGATGGCGAGAACTGTACCGTCTACACGCGTGACGGCAATGTGTACACGGGTGTGGTCCTCAATACCGAGCCTTCGGCGCATGTGGCCGATGAGCCGGTCAAGACCATCGAGAAGAACATGGAAATCCTGCTCGACGAGAACGTTGACAGCAAGGACGATGTGCTCGAGCTGGGCATTCAGACTGGCGACATCATCGCTATGGATCCGCGCACTACGGTGACGGAGAGCGGCTACATCAAGAGTCGCTTCCTTGACGACAAGCTGTCGGCCTCCATTTTGCTGGGCTTGGCGCGTGTCGTCGCCGCTGGCGAGGTGACGCTCTCGCGCAAGGTATCGCTGCTCTTTACGGTGTACGAGGAGGTCGGCCACGGCGGTGCCTTTGTGCCGGCCGACACGCGCGAGATGATCAGCGTGGACATGGGCTGCGTGGGCGATGACCTTGGCTGCACCGAGCGCATGGTTTCGATTTGCGCCAAGGATTCGGGCGGTCCGTACAACTACGACCTGGTAACCACACTGTCCAACATCGCGCGCGAGCTGGAGCTCGATTACGCCATCGATGTGTACCCGCACTACGGTTCGGACGTCGAGGCCACGCTCTCGGCCGGCTACGACATTCGCCATGGTCTGATCGGCCCCGGCGTGTACGCGAGCCACAACTACGAGCGCAGCCACATCGACGGTGTGCGCAACACCTTCGAGCTGGTTCGCGCCTACGTTCAGCGCTAGGGGAGCAGCTTGCGACTCGGCTGGCCAATCGCTAAGGCCCGATTTCTCGGGCCTTTTTTCGCTTTGGGTCGTTTAGTATTATGATATATGTAATCTATTAACTAAACGTGTAAATTACTTAACGAGGTGATGCGGTGTATGGATACGTCTGAGTACTTGTCTATGGGTGATGCTGCCCGCCTGTTGGGCGTTACGAAAGCCCGCATATCTCAACTTGCCGCATCGGGGACGCTTGTGTGCGATATTGTGGGCGGCCGGAAGATGGTCGAGTACAATTCTGCGATCGCTTATCAAAAGGTCCGCAAACGAGGGCGCCGTCCTGCGGCCGATGTGGGGCGCAAGTTTACGCTGATGTCGGCCGACCATGAGGTCGCGCATGTCTCATTTGATCCGACGCGCGAGTTTCCCTTCGAAATCGCCGAGGTCCTCGATGCGCAACGAATGCCGTTTGGCACATGCTCGAGCTCTTCTCCTACGGTGAATAAACGGGAGCTCAACGTGTGGTGGAGCCATCGGTCGGTGCCTGACGTCCGCCCTGGACTCGTCTCGCGCTATCGTGAGCTGGGAGTTGCCAGTGGCATCGAGGTTCCGGTTCGGTGCCTGGGCTTATCGCTTTCGGATTGTTATTGGCTTCGGCCGGCAGAATGCGACGGGCTCGAATGGCAAAACCTCAATTACTTCGAGAACGAATTTGAGCGATCAGCGCCCGAAGAGCGTTCGGGTTGGCTGGAAGGCATCGGTCTAAAAAATCCGGATAACACGTCCGAGGGCGAGCTCCCTAAATCGTGGATGATCCGAAACGGCATTCGCGTTTTGGCTAAAGGGTGCGGGATGGACGATCAGCGTCCCTTTAACGAGGCGGTTGCAACGGCTCTACATCGTCGCTTGCTTTCCAAGGGGGAGTTTGTTCCTTACACGGTTGAGCGCATATTCGATGGCCCTGTGTGTCTGTGCGACGACTTTCTTGACGGCCGCGAGGAATATGTTCCGGCTGTTTACGTTAAGAACGCCCTTGGTGGCCAGCGAGGAAGCTCGACGTACGACCGGTACTGCCGCTTTCTTGGTAAGCATGGAGCAGACGAGGCCACTGTGAGAAGGTCTATGTCGCAGATGATTGTCTGCGATGCCCTTTTGGCCAACAGCGACCGCCATTGGCGAAACTTCGGCATCATCCGCAATGTCGATACCCTGGAGATAAAACCTGCTCCGCTGTTCGATAGCGGTAACTGTCTGTGGTATAACGTGCCAACTGTCTTGCTCGCGGCTGGCGAGTTTGGGTTTGCTGCTAAGCCGTTTGGGCCCGACCCTTCCGTCCAGCTGGCGCTTGCGGACTCGCTCGATTGGTTCGATTCATCGCGGCTCAACGGATTTGTTGATGAGGCGACCGAGATTCTTTCGCAGAGCAAATGGGCCACGGCGGAGGGTCGACTCGAGGCCATCCGCCGCGGCCTCGAGCGTCGCGTAATCGAGGTTGGTGCCGCTGTTGAGGTACTTCGACACGTGCAGCGATAAACCCGCGGCTACTTAAGTGCGCCGGTCACGGTGCCGCCGCCCAGGACGATGTCGCCGCGATAGACTACAACGGCTTGGCCGGGGGCGATGGCGCGCTGCGGCTCGTCAAAGGTCAGCAACATTTGCCCGTCTTCGCCGCACGTGAGGATCGCTGCCTGGTCTTTCTGTCGGTAGCGGTACTTGGCGCCCACGCGGATGCCGCCGGCATCCAGCTCGGCCTCCATGCGGTCGGCAGGGGCGCTCCAGATCCAGTCGTTGGCCGTGAGCGCCGTGGCCGTCAGGTCCTCTGCCTCGCCCAGATGCACGGTGTTGTTGACGGCGTCGACACCCGTTACGTACACGGGATGCGCCATCGCGACGCCCAGGCCCTTGCGCTGGCCGATGGTGTAGCGCAGCGCGCCGTTGTGGCGCCCGACCACGCTGCCGTCGCGCCACACAATGTCGCCCGGTGCAGCGGGATGTCCGCAACGGCGCTCGATATAGCCCGCGTAGTCACCGTCTGGAATAAAGCAGATGTCCTCGCTTTCGGCCTTCTGGGCGTTGGTAAAGCCCTGCTCGGCGGCTATGCGGCGCACGTCGCGCTCTTTGTCTAGGCCTGCCAGCGGAAAGATCGTGTGCGCCAGGCGCTCCTGCGTGAGCGAATACAAAAAGTAACTCTGGTCCTTTTTGGGGTCCTCGCCGCGATGCAGCTGCCAGGTGCCGTCGGGCGCCTGGCTCGTTTTGGCATAGTGGCCTGTGGCGATGTAGTCGCAGCCCATATCCAGCGCCGCATCCAGCAACGCGCCAAACTTAATATGGCGGTTGCAGATGATGCACGGATTGGGCGTCAGCCCCTCCTGGTAGGCGTTCATAAAACGCTCGACAACGTTGCGGTCGAAGGTTTGCTGCAAGTCGAGCACGTGATGGGGTATCCCCAGGCGCTCGGCGACGGCCTTTGCATCGGCGATGTCGCGGTCGACCTTACTCATGCCCGTGGTGGGATCGGGCGCGGGGCAGGTGAGGCGCATGGTGGCACCGACACATTCGTAACCCTGACTTTTGAGCAGATACGCGGTCACGCTGGAATCGACGCCGCCGCTCATGGCGACGAGCACGCGCTTGTTGTGCATGGGGAGGTTCTCCTTGGTGGCATGTGGCCAAAAAAGAAAAGCGGCGCGGGAGGCTGGTTCCGCGCCGCAGACATTGTAGCAAGTTCGGGCGTCCTGTGGGACACCCTGTTGGGATGGGCTCAGGCTGCCAGAAGAGAGGGGAGACCGGCGTGCCTTGGACTCGTTCTAAGAACGAGAGCTCTAGTCCTGGAAGAGTGCCGTGGACAGGTAGCGCTCGCCGGTGTCGGCGAGCAGCGCCACGATGGTCTTGCCCTCGTTCTCGGGGCGCTTGGCCAGCTGCAGGGCGGCCCACACAGCGGCGCCGGACGAAATGCCCACGAGCACGCCCTCCTTGTGGCCCACGGCGCGGCCGGTGGCAAAGGCGTCGTCGTTCTCGACGGGGATGATCTCGTCGTAGACCTGGGTGTCGAGGACGTCGGGCACAAAGCCGGCACCGATACCCTGGATCTTATGCGGGCCGGCCTGGCCCTTGGAGAGCACCGGGGAGGTGGCGGGCTCGACGGCGACGACCTGAATCTCGGGGTTTTGCTCCTTGAGGAACTCGCCCACGCCGGTCACGGTGCCGCCGGTGCCGACGCCGGCGACGAAGATGTCGACCTTGCCGTCGGTGTCGTCCCAGATCTCGGGGCCGGTCGTGGCCTTGTGAATGGCCGGGTTCGCGGGGTTCACAAACTGGCCGGCGATGATGCTGTTGGGGGTCTCCTTCTGCAACTCTTCGGCCTTGGCGATAGCGCCCTTCATGCCTTTGGAGCCGTCGGTGAGCACGAGCTGCGCACCGTATGCCTGCATCAGCTTGCGGCGCTCGACGGACATGGTCTCGGGCATGGTGATGATCACCTTGTAGCCGCGAGCCGCCGCCACCGAGGCGATGCCGACGCCGGTGTTGCCGCTCGTGGGCTCGATGATGGTGTAGTCGCCGCCGCGCACGAGCTTGCCTGCCTTCTCCGCCTCGTCAATCATGTTCTTGGCGACGCGGTCTTTAACGGACCCGGCGGGGTTGAAGTATTCCAACTTGACGAGCACGCGGGCCTTGAGGTCCTCGTCGGCCTCAAAGTGGGTGAGCTCCAGAAGCGGAGTGTGGCCGATAAGCTGATCGATGGACGTGTAAACCTTGCTCATGATGAACCTCCAAAGTGTTCAAATGACTGGATACCGTGTGGTTTTACGGTGTGTCTAGCAGATAAACCCACAAACCTTATAGGTTGTTCGTTTAGCTGTTGGGAAGCATAGTAGACACTAAAGCCTAGTAATGCAATAGGAAATAGGAGATTATTGCAAGTTGATTAACCATCTTGACCGGAACGGGTATTTTCAAAGCCAATTTTTCGGCTAGAATTTCTACGAATTAAAAGACCGAAAGGCAGCTATATATATGTTGGTTTCCACAAAGGGCAGATATGCCCTACGCGTTATGGTCGACCTGGCCGAGCATCAGGCGGCCGGTCGCATCCCGCTCAAAGAGATCGCGGCGCGCCAGGGGATTTCGGAGAAGTACCTCGAGAATATTCTGGCGACGCTCGTGCGCGCCAATATGCTCTCGGGCATGCGCGGCAAGGGCGGCGGCTACGTGCTCACGCGCCCGCCCGAGCAGTACACGGTGGGCGAGATCTTGCGCCTGACCGAGGGCAGCCTGGCGCCGGTCGCCTGCCTGGATGGCGACTGCAAGGGTTGCTCGCGATCTGATGAGTGCCCCACGCTCGACGTGTGGAAGAACCTTGACAAGCTCATCAACGACTATCTCGATGGCGTGACGCTCGACCAACTTGTCGCGCCCAACGAGGGCTACGATTACGTGATCTAGGGCTCTAACGTAATGTGACAGCGCGGGTCGACCTGTGGTGGGTTGGCCCGCGCTTTATGTCAATTGGACTATTCGCCTGCGACGCCGTCGAGGATGCTGCGCATAATGGACACCAGGATGCTGCCCATAAAGGCAGAGCCAAAGCTGGCGATGGAGATACCCGCGCCCAGCAGATTGACCGACAGGTAGCTGGCCAGCTCGAGCATAAAGCTGTTGACTACGAGCTGAAAAATACCCAGCGTAATGATCGTGAGTGGCAGCGAGATGACCGTCAGGAACGGCTTGACGAGCGAATCGACGATGTTCAGGAACAGCCCCACAAAGGCAAAGCAGACCCAGGCTTCGGCAAAACCGAAGGGCTGGATGCCGGGGACGAGAAACGTGGCGATCGCGATGGCGATCGAAGTGAAGAGCCAGTTAAGCATAAAGCGCATGGTGCGATCCCTTTCTGCGCAGACAGTGTGTTGCTTTGTTTGGGCGCCCATTGTCTCAGATATTCGTGGAGCTTACGTGCGCGTTTGGTTTCAAAACGGCGTTCGTCCTGAAAAACGTGCCGCTGGCAGAGAGTCTTGTCGCTTTAGTTTGGTGGTGTGCTACACTGCTACGGGCAAATGCCCCATGCATTGTTTTATTGCATATTACGGGCGAACGATGCCCGATGTCAGTATCAACTTCGATGCCTTTTGGCGGGTTTGGCGGTGATCGATGAATATCGAGAACATGTTTGACAAGCCTGATGTCAAGCAGCTGGTCCACGCATTTAGTCTTTTGGACGACGAGAAGGATATTCAAGCGTTTTTGACCGATATCTGCACGCCGCGCGAGATCTGCGATCTTTCCCAGCGCTTGCAGGTCGCGCGTTATCTGGACGAGGGTGAGCCCTATGTCGAGGTTCAGGCGCGCACCGGTGCTTCGTCCACCACGGTGAGCCGTGTGTCCAAGGCGCTCAACGGCGAGTACGGCGGCTATCGCAAGATCCTCATTAAGCTGGAGGATGGCGAGTAGGCCAGCGGCAAAAACGAATTGCACAGAACCGTCCCTCCGGGGGCGGTTTTTTGGTGTGGGGCCATGTTGTCCGCGTGGGCGGGTAGGATGGATACATTGAATATTGCGAACGGTTTGAGTGGAGGACCATGCCTGTTCGAATCTATACCACCAATGCCGGCGCGGACCTGAGCGATGCCGAGGCGACGCTGCTTGCCGACCTGGTTGCTCGCCATGGGCGCGCCGTATTGCTGGCACCTACGTTTGCCGAGCTCGATCTGTGCCGTCACGATGCGGCGGTGGCTGGCGCCTCGCTGGGCGTCGACTATAAGACTCCTTCGTCGTGGCTTCGTTCGCTGTGGGAGCTGATGGGCGACGGCCGTAGCTTTGTCGACAACCTGCAGCGTCAGATGCTGTTCTCGGATATGGTCGCCCGTCGCGACGATGCCGACCTGCAACCGCTTTCGCGCAGCCAGGGTACGGTGCGCATGCTCGCGCGCATGGCCCGCGATGTGCTTCCGGGCGTGGCGGGAACGGGTGTCGAGCGCCGCTGCGACAGCGTTTGCCAGCCCGAGCCCAAAAGCGACGCCGAGGCTCGTGTGTTTGAGCTTTTGCGTGCCTATGCGAGCGGCTTGGACCGCCGAGATATGGTCGAGCCCTGCGAGGCGGCCGACATGATGGCCGGTGCCTTGGCCGACAATCTGCCAACCTGCGCCCGCGCGGTGTTCGTGCGCGGCGTCACGTCGTTTGCGCATGGCCTGCTTGAGCTGCTGTCTGCCGTGGCGAATGGCGGGGGAGAGGTCGTCGTGCTGCTCGCCCGCGAGCAGGCGGCAATGCGCGAGGAACTTGCTGCGGCCTTTGATGCCCGCGGCGTGCTGTTTGAGGTCGCGCCGCTGGGGGAGGATGCTGCTGCGTCCAAGCCCGCCGCTCAGCCTGCCTTTATAGAGGTGGCCGGTCCCCATGCCCGCGCCTATGCCTATGCGAACGCTATTGACAAGTTGGTAAAGGCACGCGAGGAAGCCGTGCCGCACGATGGCGCTGCAGCGCCGGCCGATCCTGCGCGCGTGCTCGTGGTGTCCGCTCAGGCACCCCAGTTGTTCGGCGAGCTTACCGCCCGTTTGGCGGCGCGCCGCATTGCGGCCGAGACAACCGAGTTCACGGCGTTTTCCCAATCCATCGCGGGCAGGCAGTTCACGGCGCTCGCCGATCTGATAGAGCGCATGAAGGCTGCCGACGAGGGCAATGCTTCCAAGACCGAGTGGTGGCCCGCCCCGGAGCTTACCGACTGGATCTACAGCCCGCTTTCGGGTGCCGACGCCGCCAGCGCGCGAACCTTCGATAAGAACATGCGCCTGTCGCGCAGCAAGACCATTGCGGGCGTGAAGAGCCTGCTACAGAGCGTGCAGGGCCAGGTGAGGGGTGCGCGCAAGGCGGCCAGCGACCAGAATTGGTTTAAGAACGTGCCGTGCGTGGTCTCGGATGTGTTCCAGGCGCTATGGCGTGACAAGCCCGTGACGGCACTCAAGGCCATGCTCGCGGTTGCCGAGGCGCTGCCCGATCGCGCCCTGGGCGGCCTTGACGGTCAGGCCCGTCGTCAGGCCGAGACCGCCTTGCTGCGCCATGCCATCGACATCCTTATGAATGACGCCCGCGCGCTCGATGTGTCGCAGGCGGCGACCGTGCCCGTGCTCGATGGCGTCCGCACCAAGGTGGATAAGCGCAGTACCGCTTACGATTACGAGACCTACGAGGTCGACCGCATACCGCGCGCCCAGGTGCGCTTTGTGTCGCTTGCCGATGCGGCGGCGCTACGTCCTAACAGCTACGATGCGGTGCTGTTTGCCGATGTCGACCTGGACAGCTATCCGCTCTCGCATGAGGAGGGCCCGTTGGCCACGCTGACGGAAGAGTTGGGTCGCAGCGGCGTGACGCTTGAGCCTGCCGCCCTGCTGCGCGTGCGCTTTGGCCGTGCGATGCAGGCTGCGCGCGGCCCCGTTGTACTTGCCCGCGTGACCCACGATCGCCAGGCGCGCGAGTGCTATCCGGCGGCCGTGTGGACCGAGTTGTGGGCGCGTGCCAAGGCCGCTGACGACGCCAAGGCCGCTGACGACGCCAAGGCCGCTGGCACCGACAAGGCCGCTGACGCCGACAAGGTCACCGGCGCCGCCAAGGCCACGTGCGTGGGCGAGGGCGATATCGTAAGGGACTTCGACCCCGCCGCCGGCAAAGGGCTCGAGCGCAAGCGGGTCGCGTGCGAGGCCCCTCAGCATCTGAGTGCCGAGGCCGTGCCGTACCTGGTCCTGCGCCGTCGCGACGGCGAGGGCGAGGATGCGCCACTCGTGCCGCGCTTGACGTCCGCATCGCAGATCGAGGCGTACTCGACGTGTCCGCTGTGCTGGTTCGTGTCGTATCGCGTCAAGCCCCAGTCAATCGATGCGGGCTTTGGCAACATGGAGAAGGGCAACTTTGTCCACGATGTGCTGGAACATCTGCATGCCCGCCTGCCGCAGGAGGGCATGGAACGCGTGACGCCCATGAACCTTCCGCGCGCACAGGAGCTGCTGCGCGAGGTCTTCGACGAGACCCTGACCGAGCACGCCGGCAAGCGCGGTACCGAGGGCCCGCTCGTGCCGCTCTCTCCGGTGGAGGAGCGCCAGGTGGCCGAGATCTTGCCGCAGCTGGAGGGCGTGCTCGCCTATGAGTCCGAGGCGCTTGCGCCCTTTGTCCCGCGCTATCTGGAGTTTGCGTTTAACGAGCTTAAGGTCGAGTATGCCGGCTGGCCGCTCGGCGGGCGCATCGACCGCGTGGACGTGGATGCCGAGAACCGTGCCGTGGTGATCGACTACAAGCATCGTTCGGGCGTCGAGGAATATAAGCTCGCCGACCCCACGGTGTTCGATGAGAAGACGGGTGCGGTGCCCGCCGACGACCCGCGTTGGTTGCCGCCGCATACCCAGACGCTCATCTACGCGCAGGCCATGCGGCGGGCGCTGGACTTGAACACGCGCGCGGCGCTCTACTTTTCGACCAAGGGCGGCAAGCCGGCGCTGCGCGGCGCCGCGAGTGACGAGCTGCTCGAGGAGGAGCGCGGCGACGGTCGTATTCCGGGCCTTAAGAAAGGCTTCCCGGGCGAGGGCGGCAACATGGACTTCGACACCCTGCTCGACCGCGTGGAGGCCGGAATTGCCGAGCGCCTGCGCGAGCTCGAGGCGGGCGTCGTGGCTGCCGTTGATCCGACATCGCCGCAGGCAGCGCACGCGCGCTGTTCGTATAGCCACGAAGGAACGTTTGTAAGGAGGGACGTGTAGACCATGGATCTTTCGACTTTGATGCCGCAACAGCTGCAAGTTGTCAAAACGCTCGACCGCCCGCTGTTTGTCTCGGCGGGCGCCGGTTCGGGCAAGACCTTCACCCTCACGCGCCGTATCGTCTACGCACTCTCGCCCGAATCCGGTCCGTTCGTTGAGCATCTGGACCAGGTGCTCGCCATTACTTTTACCAAGGACGCCGCGGCCGAGATCCGCGACCGCGTGCGCCGTGCGCTTATCGAAGAGGGCATGGACGAGGAAGCCCTGACGGTTGACGATGCCTGGATTTCGACCATCCACGGCATGTGTTCGCGTATCCTGCGCGCGCATGCGCTGGAGCTGGGCATCGACCCCGAATTTACGGTGCTCACCGATACCGATGAGCTCATGGACCAGGCTGTCGAGCATGTGTTGGGCCGTGCGACGGCGCCCGATGCCGCGCCCGAGCTCACCGCTTCGCTTAAAAGCCTCTACGCTTGGTATCCCATGGCGGGCGAGGGCGGTCCCTTTGGCGCCGGCACCACTATCAAGGGCCTGGTGCGCGAGCTGCTGGAGCTGTCCAGCCAGCTGCCGGGTGGTATGGACGACGTGTGCGTGCTTCGCGGATGCTCCGATACCTCGGCACTTGCCGATGCCTATCGTGCGGCGCTCGGCGCGAGCAAGGCCGCGACCGAGAAGGCGCAGGTGGCGCTCGATGCCATCGACGCGTTCGAGGCGAGCGACAAGACCATGGCGGATGTGGCGCGGCTCATGATGTCGTGCGGCATGCCGCGTGCGAGCAAGATGTTCCCCAAGGAGAATGTCGAGCTGCTCAAGGCAGAGGCTGCCGACACGTTTGTCAACATTGTGCTGGCTTGCGGCGATCAGGCGCTCGATGCGCTGACGGGGCTCGCCCGTGCCGTAGAGGCGGAGTACCGCGCGCTCAAGGCCGACCAGTCCGCGCTCGATAACAACGATCTGCTGCGCATGGCATACGAGGCGCTGCGCGATTATCCCGCCATCCGAGCTGCCTACGAGGGCCGCTTTAAGATGGTCATGATCGATGAGTTCCAGGACACCGACCAGATGCAGGTCGATCTGATTCGCTACCTGACGGGTGCGGGCGAGCGTGCGCTGTGCACGGTGGGCGACGCGCAGCAGTCGATCTATCGCTTCCGTGGTGCCGAGGTCGAGGTCTTCCGCCGCCAGGAGCGCAAGGTGGGCGCTTCGGGCGCAGCGGCAGCTGCCGGAACCCCGGGCTCCGTCCTCGCCTCGTCCGGGGCATCCGCCGGCGAGCTCGTCAAACTCGTGCGCAACTTCCGCAGTCACGACGAGGTCCTGCGTTACGTGGCGCGTGTCTTTGACGGCGACACCGGTGGTTTGATGCAGGGCTTTTTGGATCTTGAGCCGAGCGATGAGCGCGAAGACAAGCTCAGGGCTAAGGCTTCGCGCCGACAGGCGCTGCTCGTTGCTGGCGGCAGTACGCAGGAGCGCACGCAGGCCAAGGCCCGTGCAATTGCCGAGCGGTTCCATGCGCTCGTCAAGGCGGGGCAGCCTCAGGGCGATATGGTGTTGCTGCTGGGCCGCATGACCAATGCCGACGTCTATGCCCAGGCGTTCCGCGACCAGGGACTCGACTGCGTCATCGCGGGCGGCTCGGTCTTTGCCCAGGCTGCCGAGGTACAGGCGATTCGCGCCCTGGTGTGCGCGCTTGCCAACCCGGCAGATACGGCACAGGGCCTTATGCCGCTGCTGGCCTCGCCGATGTTTGCGCTCGGTGCCCAGGAGTTCTTGGCGCTGGCGACCAAGCTCGACGAGCAGACGGGGGAGACCTCGCGCCGCAATATCGATGCGGGTATTATGAGCGACTACGACGTGCCCGGCCTGCAGAATCTGCCACTGGTGACGCGTGCCCGCGAAGTATTGCGCTATGCGTTCCGTCGCGTAGGCCGCGATTCGTTTGCCGTTATCGCTCGCGATGTGGTCAACGCCTCGGGCTGGTTTGTGCGCCTGGCGCAGCGTGGCCCCGAGGGCAAGGCCATCGCCGCCAACGTGCTCAAGGCACTCGATGCCGTGGCCGAGGCAGAGGCCGAGTTCGGCAACTCGCCGCGCTCCATTGCACTCGCCTTCGATCGTTTCTTGGCGGGTAAGGAAGCGCCGGGCGCCCTCAACGAGGAGGGCAACGGCGCGGTGCGCATCATGACGGTGCATGCGTCCAAGGGTCTGGAATATCCGGTCGTGGCGGTTTCCGAGTGCTTTGGCGTACGTAAGTCGACTGGCGCCGCCCAGATGGGGCGTGTCGAGGGCGGAGCGCAGGTCGTGGCGCTGCCGGCACGCTTCGACGGCGTTAAACTCGCGGACGGCACGTTCGTGAAGGGCGATGACGTCAAAAAGCAGTTTGAGCACGCGTTTAAGGGCAAGGGCATGTCGCTGTGGCTGCCGCCAGAGCTCATGGAGGACGTCTGTGCGACGGGCTCTCCCGCCGAGGCATTTGCCCGCCTGCGTAACGACGACCTGCAGCTTTCGCTCGAGGAGCGGGCTCGCTTGCTCTATGTCGCCATGACGCGTGCGCGAGAGCTGGTCATTCTGGCGATGGATGCCGGCGTGAGCCGCGGCAAGGTGACGGCGCCGACCTTCGACGTCGAGACCGATCTGACCTATGACGTGCTACGTCGTATTTTGCCGACCGACGCTCTGGACATGCCGCAGCTCGATGCCGACCGCCTGGTGTTCGACAACTCCCAGCCGCGCGACTACGAGCTCATTTCGCTCGCGGACTTTTCCTTTGGCGAGCAGGCGTTTGAGGCCAACGCTTCGCTGGATGCCGAGGGCAGGCTTGTCCGCGGCGATGCGGAGCCGGAGGGCGCCGGTGCGGATGCCCGCGCCGCCGTTCCCGGTCCTGCCGACCCCGAGCCCGATGCGTTTGAGCTCGTGTGTCCCCAAGCGGTGGGCGTGCGCATGGGCACCTGCCCGTATCCGGCGCGCGATTCGTACAGCTACTCGTCAATTGCCGCGGCGCTGCATGCCGAGTCCGAGGACCGTGCCGCCGAGGCACACGCGCCCATGGACGAGGCCGGCGATGATGCGGAGTCGGATGGTTCCGAGATGACGGATGCAGGCGTGGCCGCCGTTGAGCCCGCCGGCAACCCCATGGCGCTGGGCTCGGCGTTCCATGCCGCCTGCCAGTGGCTGATCGAGATGGGTGCCAATGAGCTGCCCGCCGAGCGTGCCGACGCCCTGGCTCGCCTGTGGCGCCTGACGCCGGAGCAGCGCGAACGCTTCGACGTTGCCCTGGATCGCTGGCTCAAGTCGGCGGTCCGTGCCGAACTGCTTGCCTGGCCGTGCGTTCGCGCCGAGGTGCCGTTCTTTTCGCTGGGCTGCGAGGACGAGGACATCGCTCGCTACGGTGCATATGCCGAGGGCGCCATCGATGCTTTGGCGACGAACCCGGCGGATTCGTCATGCGCGCTGGTCATCGACTACAAGACGGGCGGCACGCCGGACGAGACGCCGGAACAGCTGCAGGAGAAGCACGCCCTGCAGGCGCGCGTCTACGCTGATGTTTTGCACAAGGCGGGCTTTGAGGCCGTGACCGTCAAGTTCGTCCGCGTGGAGCAAGTCGACCTCGCCAACCCGTGCGAGCCTCAGGTGGTCACCTACAGCCTCTAGCCCTCAATAACTTGCGGTGGAATACGGACTGTTTTGGCCAAAAAAGCCGCCAAACAGTCTGCATTTCACCGCAACTGCGTGAGTAGCCGTGTGGGTTTGGCTAGGTTCGGGTACCGTCCGCACCGTGCGGTAGAATCGTAACCCTAAGATCACGAACCCGCATCGGAGCTCATCACATGGCATTCGTCCATCTGCACAACCACACCGTTTTCTCCATGCTCGACGGCGCAACCCGTATCCAGGATATGGTCAATCGCGCCGTAGAGCTGGGCATGCCCGCCGTCGCCATTACCGACCACGGCTACATGTATGGCGTGCCCGACCTGGCGCTGGCCTGCGACGCCGTCAACCACAACACGCCTGAGTACAAAACCTGGAGTCACGACAAGGCCTTTTTGGAAAAGGATCGCCGCGACGAGCTGGTGGAGCCCGATCCCGAGGAAAACCCGCGCGAGCATGCCCAGTATGTGAAGGACATGGCCATGTGGGACGAGAAGGGCAACATCGACGAGCTCAAGCCGCCTCTGGTCATCAAGCCCATCTTTGGCTGCGAGGTCTACTTTACGCCGGACGAGACGCTCGCCCGCGACCATAAGCCCGAGCTTTACCACATGATCCTTCTGGCCAAGGACCAGGAGGGCTACGTCAACCTGATGCAGACGGTCTCCGAGGCAGCCGTGCAGGGCTTTTACTACAAGCCCCGCGTGACGCTCGACAACCTGCGCCGCCACGCCAAGGGCATGATCTGCACCAGCGCCTGCATCGCGGGCATCATTCCCAAATACATCGACCGCGGTGACATGGAGGGCGCCATCAAGTGGGCCGAGACCTTCCGTGATACCTTCGAACCTGGCGACTTTTATATCGAGATCCAGGAACACGGCATCACCACCGACAACGGCCTGACCGATGAGCAGATGGACCGCACGCTCATCGACATCGCCAAGCAGGTAGGCGTCAAGGTCATCGCCACCAACGACTTCCACTACCTGCGCCGCGAGGACGCTCCCGTGCAGGACGTCATCATGTGCATCGGCATGAACGCCAAGGTCGACGACCCCAACCGCATGCGCATGACCGGCTCGGAGTTTTACATGAAGACCGAGGAGGAGATGCGGGCGATGTTCCCGTATTGCCCCGAGGCCTGCGACAACACGCTCGAGATCGCCGACAAGTGCTACGTCGAGCTGGACTGGGACTCCATCATCCTTCCGCGCTTCCCGTTGCTCGACCCCGGCGAGACGCACGAGAGTCAGTTCCGCCGCGAGTGCGAGAAGGGCCTGCGCCAGCACTACGGTGACGACTGGGCCACGCGCGAGATCGGCGGCGTTAACATCAAAGAGCGCTTTGAGTACGAATACAAAGTCATCTGCGACAAGGGCTTTGCCGCCTACTTTTTGATTGTTGCCGAGTACGTGCAATGGGCCAAGGACAACGGCATCGGCGTCGGCCCCGGCCGTGGCTCGGCTGCCGGCGCTATCGTCGCCTACGCCATGAACATCACCGCGTTCGACCCGCTCGAGAACGGCCTGATGTTCGAGAGGTTCCTGTCCCCGCAGCGTACCGAGATGCCCGATATCGATATGGACTTCGACGATGAGCGGCGCCTCGAGGTCGTGGAGCACGTTCGCCAGCTCTACGGCCCCGAGAAGGTCACCCACGTCATCACCTACTCGACCATTAAGGCCAAGCAGGCCATCAACGACGCCGCTCGCGTCCTGGACTACCCGGTCTACATGGGCCAGCGTCTGTCCAAGATGGTCTCGAGCGACCCCAAGGTCAAGCTCAAGCAGGTGCTCGAAAAGCAACCCGGCAAAGAGGACCTGTTTAACCCCGATTTTGCCGAGGCATATAAAAAGGACGACGACGCCCGCCGCATCATCGACACGGCGCTCTCAATCGAGGGCCTCACCCGTGGCGAGGGCGTGCACGCGTGCGCCGTTCTGATCTGCCGCGACCCCGTCAACGAGCACGTGCCCACCAAGCTCGACACCAAGGGCGGCGTCGAGATTACCCAGTACGAGGGCCATACCGTTGCCGACATGGGCTTGCTCAAGATGGACTTCTTGGGCCTGCGCACGCTGACTGTTATCTCCAAGGCCAAGGCAAACATCAAAAAGAACTTCGGCATCGACATCAAAGAGGAAGAGATTCCCTTTGACGACCCCGAGATCTTTAAGCTCATGGGTTCCGGCCACACCGCCGGCGTCTTCCAGGTCGAGTCCGCCGGCATGACGGCCACGATCAAGAACATGAAGCCCACCGAGTACAAGCACGTCGTAGCATTGATCGCCCTGTACCGCCCGGGCCCGCTGGGCGCCGGCATGGTCTCGTCCTACATCAACCGTATGAACGGCAAGGAGCCGGCCGTCTCCTACGACGACCGCCTGGACGACATCCTGGGCGAAACCTACGGCACCATGGTCTACCAGGAGCAGGTTATGCTCATCTCCGTCGAGATGTGCGGCTTCTCCAAGGGCGAATCGGACTCGCGTATCCGTAAACCCGTGGCTAAGAAAAAGATCAAGCTGCTCACGTCGACGGTGCTGCACTGGGAGGATGGCTCGGACGAGACCACCTACGACCACTGGATGAACGGCGCTATCAAGAACAACTACACGCGCGAGGTCGCCCAGAAGATTTGGGACGATGTTCTCGAGTTCGCATCTTACGCCTTTAACAAGTCGCACTCCGCCGGCTACGCCATCCTGGTTATGCAGACGGCGTGGCTCAAGGCGCACTATCCGCACGAGTACATGGCGGCCGTTCTGACGTCCTACACGGGCAAGACCGACAAGATCGTTCATTACGTCTCGGCGTGCCGTCACGACGGCATCCCCGTGCTTTCGCCAGATGTCAATGAGTCCGGTACCGAGTTCACGGCTACCAAGGAGGGCGTGCGCTTTGGTCTGGCCGGCATCCGCGGCGTGGGCACCGGCGTGGCGCAGGCGATTATCGCCGAGCGCGAGGCGGGCGGACCGTTTAAGACGCTGCACGACTTTGTCGAGCGCGTGGACTCGAGCCAGGCCAACCGCCGCGTGATCGAATCGCTGATCAAGGCAGGTGCCTTCGACTCCACGGGCTATCCGCGCCGTCAGATGATGCACTTTGTTGACAAGAACAACCCCGAGAACATCATCGATGCTGCTGTGAAGCGCCAGAAGGATCGTGCGAGCGGCCAGACGTCGTTCTTCGACATGTTTGGCGACGTTGAGGGCTCGGGCTTTGAGGTCAGCGTGCCCGATCCGGACGGCCAGGAATGGGACCGCCACCTTAAGCTGAGCCAGGAGAAGGAGGTTCTGGGCATCTATGTCTCGGACCACCCGCTGCGCCCGTTTGAGTATGCGCTCAGCAAAGCGCGCGACTTCTCGTTCTCGCAGATCGACACCGGCTACGAAGTGCAAAACCCCACGGGCGGCACCATCAACCAGGAGATTCCCGAGGGCAAGGCGCTGTGGTGGGCCGGCATGGTCTCGAGCGTGTCCAAGCGCGTGACCAAAAACGGCGACCCCATGGGTATTGTGCAGCTCGAAGACATGGAAGGCGAGGCCACGGTCGTCGTGTTCCCCAAGACCTATAAGGAGGCCGAGGGGTATCTGTACGGCGAGGTCGATCCCGAGACCGGCGCGCAGCTGTCCGACGCCTTTGTGCGCATTAAGGGCAAGCTCGAGCGCTCGGACCGCGGCGACCAGATCATCGCGCAGGAGATCGTGCCGCTGGAGCTCAACGAGGAGAACAACAAGCCCAAGGTGTTTGAGGTCATGGTACCCAACAGCCGCTTTAGCCAGGGCAACATGGCGCGCCTGGCCACGGTGCTCACCACCAACCCGGGCGGCGACCGCGTGGAGATCTTTATTGAGCAGGTGGACGGGCGCGTGCTGCGCGCCGAGGTGCCGGCCAAGGTCAACGCACGCTCGATTCCGCTGCTAGCCGAGGCCAAGGCGATTGTGGGTAACCAGGGTCGCGTGACGGTGATCTAAGCTACCCCGGGTGAGATTGGAGGAAGTGATGGCGCAGGGGACGTTTGTGCAGGCGCTTCGCAAAGAGGCGGCGTTGAGCGGCACCTTTATGAAGGGGCGTTCGCTCATGCTCAACGGCGCCGTGCTGTCGATTGAGGACAGCGGCTCGCGCTTCTCCAAAAACGTGACGGTTGAGGGATCGGTGCGCGGCTCGCGCGGCGACCTGTACAAGACGCACGTGGCGCTCGACATGGACGAGCACGAGGTTATCGACTACGACTGCGACTGCCCCGCCGCATACCGCTATCCCGGTATGTGTAAGCACGCTATTGCCACGGCGCTGGCGTATTTGGATGCCAGCGGCGCCGAGCCCGTCGAAGGTTTGCGCACGCCGGTTCGCACGTTTACGGCGCAGCCGAAACAGCCCGCGCGCGCCGCGTCCGCCGCGCCGGCCGTCAACCCCAACTTTCCCTTCCCGGCGCCCGTCCCCACGAGCCCGAGCCTTGTGGCGGCGCTTTCCGATCTTTCGGACGCGCGCATGGATGAGCTGGCGAGCATGCGCCGCAAGCTTGCCGGTGCCGTTGATCCCGACGCCCCCAAAGCGGCGTTGGAGCCCTCGTTGGTGCCGTACTACAATCCGCTGTTCGCTGACCGCTTTAGCTGGGCGCTCGAGTTCCGCATTCGCTGTGGATCGGTCTCCTACGTGGTCAAGGACATCGACGGCATGGCCGATGCCTACGTGCGCGGCGGCACGTTCTCCTATGGCAAGAAGCTCACGTTTGTCCATTCACCTGAGGCCTTTGACGAAACATCGGCAAAGCTGCTCAACCTTGTTGTGACGACAGTTGCCTATCTCGATGACATCACAAGCTCGCGTTCGGCGTCGTACGACTTTGCCCGCAGCGGTTTTGTTGCCGAGCGTCAGTTGCCGCTGTCCGAGCATAGCATCGTATATGTGCTGGACCTGCTGCGCGGCCAGACCATCTCCTTTGAGCCCGCCTGGTCGCGGGGGATGACGACGCATCGCACCTACGACGTGGCGGTTGAGCTGTCTCCGCAAGGGGAGGACGAGGCGCCCGCTAAGCGCCCACCACTTCTTGCCGCCAAAATCGCGCCGGCGGCTGGTGGTAGCTATGACCTGCGCCTGCCCGCCGATATGTACTGCTTTGCGTCGGGCGATGCCGCCTACTTGGTTGACACGCGCCGCGCGCGCCGTACCGACGCTGCATTTGCTCAGCATGCCGCACCTTTTTTGTCGCGCTTGCTGCCGTGCCGCACGCCCGCCCATATTGCCGCCGAGCAGGTGGGTGAGTTCTGCCGTATGGCGCTGCCCATTTTGCGCGACTATACCGACCTCACCGCGCCCGCCGCGCTCGATACCGTGGCGCCCGAGCCGAGCTTTGCCATGGCAATCGGCGTCGACGATGGGCTCGTGACCTGCAAGATTACGGTTACCTACGGCGACTGGTCGGCGGATCTCTTTAGCCTGGGCGCTCCGGGCAGTCCCTTTGAAGAGCAGCGCCCCGGCGTGCCGCCCCGCGACGAGGTGGCGGAGTTTCGCGTTATGGATACGGCGGCCCTGTACTTCGATTTCTACGAGGGCGGTCTGGCGTTTGAGGAGCGCGATGATGAGAGCTTGTTCTGCCTGCTGACCGAGGGTCTGTCCGCCCTGTCCGAGCTGGGTGAGGTCATGCTCAGCGACCGTCTGCGCCAGATTTCGGTGCGCCCCGCGCCCAAGCTCTCGGTTCGTGCGACCGTCAAGAGCAATCTGCTCGATGTCGAGCTGGGCGCGAGCGCGCTTTCGGCCGCGGACCTTGCCGTCTATCTCGATTCGTACAAGCGCCATCAAACGTTTGCGCGCCTTACGTCCGGCGACATCATTCGCCTGGACGAGGGGGCGCGCGCCGCGTTTGGCCTTGCCGAGGACCTGGGTGTCGATGCCGTCGACCTGCTCGACGGCGTGTCGCTTCCCGCGTCGAGCACCCTCTTCGTCGACAGCATGCTCGCACGCACGCCGGCGCTCGAGGCCGATCGCGACGCTGCGTTCCGCCGTACCGTCGAGCGCCTGGACACGCTCGGCAAGATGGACTTTACGGTGCCGGCATCGCTCAAGGCAACGATGCGCGGCTACCAGGTCGACGGATACCAGTGGCTCGGCTCGCTCGAACACCTGGGCCTTGGCGGCATCTTGGCCGACGACATGGGCCTGGGCAAAACGCTCCAGATGATTGCGCATATTCTGGCGCGCGTGGAGGCGGGGGACACCAAGCCCACGCTCGTGGTATGCCCGGCCTCACTCGTGTACAACTGGACTGCCGAGCTGGAGCGCTTTGCCCCGTCGCTCGATGTGTGCGCCATTGTGGGCGCCAAGGCTCAACGCCGCGTGCAGATCGCCGGCGTGGCCGAGCATAGCGTGGTCGTGACGTCGTATGACCTTATGCGGCGCGATATCGACGAGTACGTCGAGCAGGATTTTGCCCGCGTGGTGCTCGATGAGGCACAGTACATTAAAAATCCGCTCACGCAGGTGGCGCGCGCCGCCAAGCGCCTGCCTGCCGGCGTGCGCTTTGCCCTGACGGGCACGCCCATCGAAAACCGCCTGTCCGAGCTCTGGAGCATCTTCGACTTTTTGATGCCGGGCCTGCTGGGCACGCGTGAATCGTTTGCAAAGCGATTCGAAAGCCCCGTCGAGCATGCCGAGGGCGATAGCGCCGCTCGCCTGCAGGCGCTCGTGTCGCCGTTTGTGCTGCGCCGTGTTAAGGAAGACGTGGTGGCCGACCTGCCCGAGAAGATCGAGGACACCGTCATGGCACAGCTCACCGGCGAGCAGCGCAAGCTCTACCTGGCAAACCAGGACCGCATCGCCCAGCAGGTGCAGCACCGCGAGGCTGGGGAGTTTAAGAAAGACAAGCTCAAGGTGCTCGCCGAGCTCACTAAGCTGCGCCAGATCTGCTGCGACCCGCATCTACACTACGAGGATTACAGGGCGGGGAGCGCCAAGCTCGACGCTTGCATGGAGCTCGTGCACGGTGCGCTCGACGGCGGGCATCACATTCTGCTGTTCAGCCAATTTACGGGTATGCTCGATATCATCGGCAAGCGCTTGGCCAAGGAGGACATCGGCTTTCTTAAGCTCACGGGCGCTTCGTCCAAGGAGAGCCGCGCCAAGATGGTCGCGCAGTTCCAAGCGGGCGAGGTGCCGGTGTTCTTGATTTCGCTCAAGGCGGGTGGCGTGGGCCTTAACCTGACGGCTGCCGACGTGGTCATCCACTACGATCCGTGGTGGAACGTGGCCGCGCAGGACCAGGCGACCGACCGTGCGCACCGTATTGGCCAGCAACATACCGTGACCGTGTACAAGCTCATCGCCAAGGACACGATCGAGGAGCGCATCATGCAGATGCAGGAGTCCAAACGCGACCTGGTCAACAGCGTGCTCGGCGGCGACGGCATCTCGTCGGCGCTGTTTACCCGCGAGGATGTTCTGGCGCTGCTCGGCGGCGACGGGCGCTAGTCTCGCTCGTTATGTGTTCATTTGCCATGCCGTGGATGGTTCGCCTGCCTTTGGGCATAAGAAGCATCGAGAACACCGGCACATCAGCAAAGGAGAACATCATGGCGAAATTCTTTAAGGACCCCGACGGCAAGCTCATTGCCGCCCTTGGCAACGACGTTGCAACCCCTGCCGGCTGCACGGAGCTGACCGCGAACACCGAGGACGCGGCGCACGAAAAGCACGTGCCCGTCGTTGAGAGCGAGCGCGACGGTCACGTGATCCGCGCACGCGTGGGCTCGGTCGAGCATCCTATGGTGCCCGAGCACTACATCGAGTGGATCGCCCTTGAGGCCGAGGGCCGTCTGGAGGTCCATTACCTTGAGCCCGGCATGAAGCCCGCGACGTTTTTTGCCGGCGGCTCCAAGACCGGTACCGTCTATGCCTATTGCAACCTGCACGGGCTGTGGTCCGCGACGTTCTAGGAGCGTGCCCCCGCTCGGGGTATCATAGCTAGCATATGCACATGCGAGCGCCGACTGCATCATGCGGCCGGCGCTTTTACTACGACAACGATGGTTTACGACGGAAAGGGCTGAGCCATGAAGCTCGCACTTGCACAGATCGATATGCGCCTGGGTGATATTGAGGGTATCTGCGGCCGCATCGAGGACCAGGCGCGCCTGGCCCACGAGCGCGGTGGGCGCGTGCTGTGCGTGCCGGCTCCGCTCTTTATGGGAGCCCTGCCCGGCGGCCTGGTGGGCGCTGCCGACTTTGAGCACGACATGCTGACGGGTCTGACCGGCGTCGCCGAGCGTATCCAAGAGCTCGATATGATCTGCATCGTGCCCGCGGCGGTTTCGTTTGAGGGCCAGCCCCTGCTCGACTACATGATGCTCAAGGACGGCCATGTGGTACCGGCCCGTTCGAGCATTGCCCTGCAGCGTGGCGAGAACAACGACGCGCGTTGGGCGCCGCCGGTGTTCGACGTGGACGGCGTGCGTATCGCCGTGATCTTCGACTTGGACCGCGAGCTCGAGATGCTGCCGACCGGCGTCGACCTCATTGCGTATTTCCAGTTCAACGCATTCGATATGACCGACCGCGAGACCGCCGCGATCGCCGCCGTGCGCAGCGGAGCCTACCGCAAGATCGCATCTAAGCGCAGCGTGTGGTTTGCCTGCATGGCGCCGGTCGGTGCGTACGACGAGTCGGTGTATACCGGTGGGTCGTTTGTGCTCGACGACTGCGGCCGCGTGGTGGCCCAGGCGCCGTGTTTTGAGGAGAGCCTGCTGGTTCAGGAGATTCAGCGCGGTGTGATGCTCGATGCTCTGGAGGACCATGAGCTGCCCGAGTTTCGCTCCGAGGAGTGGCTGTGGCAGGCGCTGGTACTTGCCGTGCGCGACAACGCCCGCGCCCACGGTACGTCGCGCGCCGTGGTGGCGCTCGAGGGCGACCTGCCGTCGTCCCTGCTGGCGGCGCTTGCCGTCGACGCCCTGGGTCCGCGCAATGTGATCGGTCTGGTGCTGGGACGCAACCGCATCTTTACGCCGGCGCAGGAGGAGACCGAGGCGGCTCGTTGTGCCGCCGTCCGTGCCATTGCCGAGCGCCTGCATATTCGCACGGTTGAGCGCGATGCGCCGGATGCCGCGCGTGTGCTCGACCGCGATGTGTCGGCGGGCGACGCCGAGCGCCTGCGCTCTCGCACGCTGGGCCTCATGCTGGAGGACACGGCGCTCGAGCTGGGTGCGATGGCGTTGAGCCCGCTGTCCAAAACTGAATACGCGCTGGCGGCGCCCGCGCTTTGCGGTGGCTACCAGGGCGATTATGCGCCCTTTGGCGACGTATACCTGTCGACGCTCGAGTTTGTGGCGCGCGTACGCAACCGTACGTCTGCCGTGGTGCCGCAGGAGCTCGTGACGCTCAACGCGGTGGAGGATTGCATGGAGCGCGTGCTGGCGCAGGCGCTCTCGATGCTTGACGGCCCGGTCGACATGCTCGATCGCGCGGCGCAGCTGCTCGGCGGGCTCGAGCCAGGCGAGGTCGATGGCACGCTCGAGTCACACGTCGACCGCAACCGTCCCTTCGACGACATTCCGATGGTCATCGGCAAGCCCGAGGCGTGTTCGTTGCTGCTGATGCTCGTGCGCCAGGGGGAGGCGGCTCGCCGCCAGCTGCCGACGGCGCCGATTGTCTCGGCCCGTTCGTTTGCCGAGCGTGCCTGGCCGTATATGCTCGCGTGGTCCGATCTTGGCCTGAGCGGTAAAGAGCGCGTGACGGTCGATTTGCTGGCGCGCGCCGAGGTGCGTCGCTTTGCCGACGACGATACGAGTGACCGTATGCGCGGCGAGATGATGGGCATTTTGGGTGAGCTGCTGGGTATTTCGCCCGAGCAGATGGAGGAGCTGCGCTCCGAGGACGGTCAACGTCGTTTGCACGAGGGAATGAAAAAGTTCGAGGGCGAGGTTCAGGACGCCATCGATAAGATGATGGGCGGCCAGGGTGGCCCGCAGGGTGGACCCCAGGGCACGCCGATGCCGCATCCGCCGGTGGATCCGAGGCAGTTCCCGTTCTTCTCGCAGAACTAAACTGGGGATGGGATTCGCTCCCAACCCCGATACTTCAACCAAGCATCTTGCCCCCGTTGTGTTATTCTAGAACAGACGTTCGTGAATGATGCGCGGGGCCTTGCCTTGCGCTGCGCTTGTGACGAGGGGAGGTCGGCTTGGTCATTTTGGGTATCGACCCCGGTTTGGCCCATACGGGTTGGGGGATTATCGAGGAGCGACGTGGCGAGGTTCGTTGCCGTGCCTACGGTTGCATCGAGACCAGCGCGGGCAGCCCGCTCGCGGTGCGCCTGTCGCATATCGCCCGCGACCTCAAGGGTGTCGTGGAGCGTTATCGACCCGATACCGCTGCTATCGAGAGCATTTACTTTGGCGCCAACGTTCGCTCGGCCATCCCCACGGCGCATGCCCGCGGTGCTGCGCTCGTGGCGCTTTCGGAGTGCGCGCTCGAGATTGGCGAATACACGCCCATGCAGATCAAACAGGCCGTGGTGGGTACGGGCGCTGCGGATAAACGGCAGGTTGCCTACATGGTGCGCACGCTCACGCAGCTCGATCACGACCCTCACCCAGACCATGCCGCCGACGCCCTGGCCTGCGCCATCTGTCACGTTAACCTCAGCCGCACCCGGGCGCTTACCGGCGGCGAGTTCTATCAACAGAGAGGAACCGGATACTGATGATCTCCCAGCTCCATGGAACGCTTATCGAGGCCACGATGAGCTCGGCCGTCGTCGATGTATCGGGCGTGGGCTTTGAGCTCGGTATTTCGGGCAGCACTGCCGCCACGCTGCCTACGCCCGGCGGCGAGGTTCGCCTCTATACCCGTATGCAGGTGCGCGAGGACGCCATGACGCTCTTTGGCTTTGCTTCCAAGGACGAGCGCACGATGTTCGATCGACTCGTTTCTGTCTCGGGCGTCGGTCCGCGCCTGGCACTTGCCGTGCTTTCCACCTATACCGTGGGGCAACTGTATTCTCTGGTGATGGCCGAAGACGACAAAGGCATGGCTAAGGTGCCCGGTGTGGGCAAAAAGACCGCCCAGCGCCTCATCCTGGAGCTCAAGAGTACCTTTGCCAAGGACAAGGGCTTTGTTCCGGTCGACGTAATTCCCGGCCAGGTTGCGATGCCGGTTCCCGCCGCCGCTCCCTCGGCGATCGATGACGCCCGTGCGGCGCTCCTTTCCATGGGCTTTAGTCCGCAAGAGACCGAGGTTGCCCTGAGCGGGTATGATGGGCAGGATATGCGTGTCGAGGATCTGCTCGGCGCGGCGCTTAAGCGACTCGGAATGGATGCGTGATGTGGGAAGCCGATGACTCTCAGGACCTGTGGGCGACGCCCGGCAACTCGCCGGCGGCATCCATGGCGCACGGTGAGCGCATGGTGGGCTCGGAGCTGACGCCCGAGGACCTCGATGTCGACCGCACCTTGCGCCCCCAGCGCCTGGACGATTACTGCGGCCAGGAGCACATCAAGCAGAGCCTGCGCGTGCTCATCGAGGCGGCGCAGAGCCGCGGCGAGACGCTCGACCACGTGATCTTCTCGGGCCCTCCGGGTCTGGGCAAGACCACGCTGGCTACGGTTATCGCCAACGAGCTGGGCGCTCAGATCAAGACCACGAGTGGCCCTGCCATCGCGCGCACCGGCGACCTGGCAGCCATTCTTACTAACTTGCAGCCGGGTGACGTGCTGTTTATCGACGAGATCCACCGCCTCAACCGCTCGGTCGAGGAGGTCCTGTACCCCGCGATGGAGGACTTTGCCCTCGATATCGTGATTGGCAAGGGTCCGGCGGCGCGCTCGATTCGCCTGGATATCCCCAAGTTTACGCTGGTGGCGGCAACGACCCGCTCGGGTATGCTGACTGGCCCGCTGCGCGACCGCTTTGGCATTTCATATCGCTTGGATTACTACACGGTCGAAGAACTCGCGCAGATTGTGACACGCTCGGCGTCCATCCTGGGTGTGACAATAGACCATCCGAGCGCGCTCGAGATCGGCTCGCGTTCGCGCGGCACGCCACGTCTTGCCAACCGCCTGCTCAAGCGCGTGCGCGATTACGCACAGGTGCGCGGCAACGGTCCCATCGAGCTCGATATCTGTCGCCAGGCGCTCGAGTTCTTCGAGATCGATGAGCTCGGTCTGGACTGGATGGATATTCGCATTTTGGAGACACTCGCTAAGACGTTCTCCGGACGTGCCGTGGGCCTGACAACGCTTGCCAGCGCGGTGGGCGAGGACTCGGGAACGCTCGAGGATGTCTATGAGCCCTATTTGCTGCAGTGCGGGTTGATGATTCGTACGCCGCAGGGCCGTCAGGCAACCCTTCGCACCTTTGAGCACCTGGGGATTGAACCTACCGTTTAGGGCGCTTTGTTTTGGCGGGCTGTTGGGCTATCGCTGGGCATCGGGTAAACATATCGCCGTTCGTCGGTTACGGGTGTTTTACTATTGCGCGCCCGTGCTATGCTGGATTGGTCTTTTTCTCATCCGGTAACGAAAGGACCGCCCATGCCTACTGACATCGAAATCGCACGTTCTGTTACGCCGCTGCCTATTACCGAGGTGGCCAAGAACGCCGGCGTCGACGTTAAGCATCTGATTCCGTACGGCTTTGACAAGGCAAAGGTCGACTATTCCCTGCTCAACGAGCCAACTGATCACCAGGCCAAGCTCGTCCTCGTGACCGCCATCAACCCCACGCCTGCGGGCGAGGGTAAGACCACCACGACCATCGGCCTGGCCGACGGTCTGCGCCGTCGCGGCGTCAAGAGCGCCGTGGCCCTGCGCGAGCCTTCGCTCGGTCCCGTCTTTGGCGTCAAGGGCGGTGCTGCCGGCGGCGGCTGGGCTCAGGTCATCCCCATGGAGGACATCAACCTGCACTTTACCGGCGACTTCCATGCCATCGGTGCCGCCAACAACCTGCTGGCAGCCATGCTCGACAACCATATTCAGCAGGGCAACCAGCTCGGCATCGACGTTAAGCGCATCACCTGGAAGCGCGTCGTCGACATGAACGACCGTCAGCTGCGCCATGTTATCGACGGCATTGGCGGCAAGGCCCAGGGAGTGCCGCGCGAGGACGGCTTCGACATCACTGTTGCCTCCGAGGTCATGGCAATCCTGTGCCTGTCCACGAGCATCAATGACCTCAAGGAGCGCTTGGGCGAGATCGTTGTCGGCTACAACTATGCCGGCGAGCCCGTCCGCGCACGCGACCTTAAGGCCCAGGGAGCTATGGCCGCACTGCTCAAGGATGCGCTCAAGCCCAACCTGGTTCAAACGCTCGAGGGTACGCCCGCGTTTGTCCACGGCGGTCCCTTCGCTAACATTGCCCACGGCTGCAACTCTATCATGGCTACGCGTATGGCGATGCGCTTTGGCGATGTCGCTATTACCGAGGCCGGCTTCGGTGCCGATCTGGGTGCCGAGAAGTTCCTCGACATTAAGTGCCGCATGACGGGCGTTCGCCCCAGCGCCGTCGTGATTGTCGCTACCGCCCGCGCGCTTAAGTACAACGGCGGCGTCGCCAAGGCCGACCTCAACGAGGAGAACCTCGAGGCTCTCAAGGCCGGTATGCCCAATCTGCTGCGTCACGTCGACAACATCCAGAACGTTTATGGTCTGCCCTGCGTGGTCGCCATCAACCGCTTCCCGACGGACACCGAGGCCGAGCTTGCGCTCATCGAGTCCGAGTGCCAGAAGCTCGGCGTCAACGTTAAGCTTTCCGAGGTCTGGGCCAAGGGCGGCGAGGGCGCGCTCGAGCTGGCCGATGAGGTCATGCGTCTGATTGAGCAGCCGAGCGAGCTCAAGTTTGCCTATGAGGACGGCGCCGATGTTGCTGACGCTCTTGAGGCCATTGCCACCAAGGTCTACCGCGCCGACGGCGTTGACTTTACGCCGGCCGCCAAGCGCCAGCTCGCCGAGCTGCGCGAGAACGGCTTTGGCAACCTGCCGGTGTGCGTGGCCAAGACGCAGTACAGCTTTAGCGACAACGCCAAGGCCCTGGGCGCTCCCGAGAACTTCCGCATCACGGTGCGCGAGCTCAAGGTTTCCGCCGGTGCCCACTTTGTGGTCGCACTGACTGGCAGTGTTCTGACCATGCCGGGCCTGCCCAAGGTTCCCGCGGCCGAGAACATCGACGTCGACAACGACGGCAACATTACCGGCTTGTTCTAAGCCTGCTGCCCCTAGCTGCCTGCCTGCCCCGCCGTGCCCCCAAGGCCCGGCGGGGCTTTTTTATCCTTAGGCCCGCGCATGTCTTGTAGATACCGACGGACTCTGCCCATCATAGGCTTTTGCGCGGGTAGAATGCATGGATAACTTGAGGCTCACACGCGACGGAAAGGAATCGTTGCATGGATCAGGACAAGACAACCGTGATGGGTGGCTACGGTTCCGCGCAGGCTGGCGATAGCGCCGATGCGACCCGCGTTGTTCCCAACTCCGGTTATACCGACCCCGCGGCGACGCAGCCTTCTGCTGAGCCCACCCGGGTTATGGGCTATGGCGACACGCCGCAGGATTCTTATGCTGCCTCGACGCCGAATCCCTATGACAACCTGCCGCAGAATCCCATTCCGCAGCCTCAGCAGACGACGTATATGCCTCGCACGGCGCAGCCTCGCTACGAGTCGCGCGAGCCGTATCGCGAGTACCCCAAGTCAATTCCGCAATATGGCGAGGACGAGGAGAAGAAGCCGTCGCGTTCGTCGAGCGTGATCAAGAAGATCCTCATCGTACTGGCGATCTTCTTTGCGCTGTCGGTTGTGTTTGCCATCGTGTCGGGCATGCTTAACAAGCGAGGGAGTTCAACGGCCGATGCCACTGTTGAGCAAACCGAGTCCGCCTCGTCTAGCACCGTCGATCTGAGCGATATCCCGGGGCAGTACTGGTCCAACGCCAAGAAGATCCTCAAGTCGCGCGGCGCCGATCTTTCGAATGCCGTGGTCCTGACTGATGATGGCTCAACGCCCGTCGTCGATGCCAACTGGATCGTTACTTCTGCTTACTATAACGACAGCGGCAACCTCGAAATTCAGCTCACGCACAAGAACAGCTCGGGCAACTCGTCCGGCGGCCAAAGCGGTACCGACAGCTCGAGCTCCAATACGCTGGAGGACTTGAGCAACAAGGCACAGGAGTTGGGAGACAAGGCCCAAGAGCTGGGCGACACGGCCCAGAACCTGGGCGACACCGCTCAGAACCTGGGTGATATGGCGACGGATGCCTGGAACGCGCTGCAAAACGGCATCTCGGGCGCGCAGGGAAACTAGCTGGTAAGTGGGCTACAGCTGCTCTGCTGGACGGTCGGGCGAGCTAAAGCCCGAATCAAACGTGACGACGCATGAGACGTTGGGCCGGCGCTCGTGCACGATGCGCGTGACGAGCTCCAGCAGCTCCTCGTCGGATATGTCAAAGCCGTCGGGGCGCACAAGGTCAAATGACACAAAGCCATCGTGTTCGTGAAGGTCGTGGATGGAAAGCGCGGGGTCGATCTGCGCTACGCCGCGCTTGACCCAGCCGCGCAGGTCGTCGCCGGTGGTGGCGATAGGGTCGCAGTGCAGCGTGATATCGATGCCCATTTGGCGCTTGATGTCGTGCTCGATGGTGTCCAAAATCTCGTGGTGTTCAAATGCGTCGCCCTCGCCGGGCATCTCCACGTGGGCGCTGGCAAACTGACGACCGGGGCCGTAGTCGTGCACCATGAGGTCGTGTGTGCCCAAGACCTGGGGGTACGACATAATCCTGTCGCGGATTTCCTGGACGAGCTTGGGGTCGGGCGCTTGTCCTAACAGCGGGCTGATGGCGTCGCGCACCAGGCCCAGGCCGCTGATGCAGATGAAGATGCCCACACCCAGGCCTGCCCAGCCATCGAGGTCAAAGCCGGTCGTCTGCGAAATAAGCGCCGCCACCAAGACCGAGCCCGAGGTGATGACGTCGTTTTTGGAGTCCTGTGCTGTGGCGATGAGCGTCTCCGAGTCGATGCGGTCGCCCAACGTGCGGTTGAACGCGGCCATCCAGAGCTTAACGAGCATGGACAAGACGAGAGCGGCTAAGGAGAGCACCGAATATGCAGTGGGGGAAGGCTTGATGATCTTAGTGACCGACTCGAGGATCAGGTTGATGCCGACGGCGCAAACCAGGACGGCGACGAACAGACCGGCTAGGTACTCGTAGCGGCCGTGGCCATAGGGGTGGCCTTCGTCTGCAGGGCGGCTGGCAAGGCGGAACCCGAGCAGGCTCACGATGTTGCTCGAGGCATCGGAGAGGTTGTTGAAAGCGTCGGCGATGAGGGAGACGGAGCCGGCGAGCAGGCCCGCGATGCCCTTGGCCAGGCACAGGGTGATGTTGAGGCCAATGCAGGCGAGGCTTGCGGAAAAGCCCGCGTTGGTGCGGCAAGATGCATCGACCGGCTCGCTCTCGCTGCCGGGAACAAGCGTATGTACCAGCCGATTTACAAATAGCATAGCGGTCGTCCTCACAATCATGTTTAAGGGGATAGTGTAGCTCGCGCGGGGGCGCCGTGCACCGATGCTCAGAAAATGCAGCAATAGTCTGCCGGTGCTAACGAGCGAGCCTTCTCGTCTGCCTGGGTGGTCCATTTTGGGCCACATGGGTATGGGCATGTGCCTGTTTGCTCGACATACTTATTGTCGACAGCTTTGTGCAAAGGAGGACGTTTCCATGGACGAGATGTTTGCCATTAAATGTCAAAACTGCGGCGGCCCTATGTACTCGCACCAAGCTAAGCGCAGCTTTGAGTGCGCTTATTGCGGTGCGGTCATTCCGTGGCAGGCGGACGCCGGAGAGCCCAAGAGCGCTTTGGGCATTCGCCATACGCCGTTGACGGTAGTGGATGGACTGCTCAAGCTCACGCATGTGTCGCAACTCGAGCGCCCGGAGGACCCGGACTGGTATTTCTTCAATTCGCACTGGCGCAATCAGTCGGTCCTGGAACATCTGCTGTGGGAGGATCGCGGCACGGCGCAGGAGTTCCAAGAAGCGACGCACGTGAGCATTCCTTGTCCCTTCTGCGGAGCGTCCTTTGAGGGCGAGTCAACGCAGCGTGTGTTTGAGTGCCCGTCCTGCGGCAACAAGATCGGCATTGCCGACCTGCTCAAGCCCGGTACGTTTAGCAAACGTCTGACCATGGGCGTGGGTGCGGAGTATGTGCCGGAGCAGGGTATTCCCTGCGAAATCTCGCCGCAGCAGGCACGTGCTAACGCGCTGCAGCTGGTGCGCCAGTACCCGGATGTCTTTGCCGGGCACGACGTGGAAGACGCGATCCAAAACGACATGATGCTCTTCTATTTCCCCATGGCGCTGGCGGACCTGCGTATGATGGCGAGCTTCCCGGGCAAGGGCCTGAGCAAGGAAACCCTGGTGTACTACGAGGTGCTCGACTGGGCGTATCCGCGGGCAAACTATTTGGATGTTCGCCTTATGGGCATTTTGGAGCCGTGGGACTTTGCCAAGGTTGGGCCGTTTGACCCGGCCATGCAGGAAGGTGACTTTCGCGTCGTCTCCGTCGATGCGTCTACCAAGGACCAGGTGGTCATTGATAAGTTGGCGCTCGACATTGCCGGCAACGATGCCGAGGCGGTGCTGGGGCTCAATAAAAAGAGCATCCGCACTTGGGCGCGCAAGGCCCGCAAGCATAAGGACGGCCTGGTGATGGTGCCGGTGTACTTTGTCGATCGTCCGGCGACGGACAGCCGCGATGGCGAGCAGGTGCGCATTGCCGTAAACGGCCAGACGAGCCGCGCGGCCGCGGTGGTGTTTAGCGACAAGCGCGAAACGCATATCGTGGCGCCGCTCAGCCCGAGCCTGCATCTGTCCGGGGAGAGCACCGTACATGCCGCGCCCGTCGAGGTCAAATATGTTAAATCTCCGTTCCTATACCAGATCGTGCGCCGTGGAGGCGGCGAGCAACCGCGCCAGGTGGCAGCGGCAGCCGAGGGTTCCTACCGAGAGGAAAAGCCCAAACGCAAGGGCTTGTTCGCTGCGATATTTGGGAAGTAGGGAAGCGCAGCACGGGACGGCTCACAGGCGTGCGGGCGTTTCGGTCGCAACGTGCTGCTACCCTTGCGTTTCGCCATTGGTCGCTTCGTTGATGGCGCGGTACTCGGCACTCAGCTCGCGCGCCAGCTCTTCCTTGCTTGGAAGATACGGCAGGTATTTGGCGGCAAACACTTGGTCGTTGTCTTCGGGCAGCGTGTACTCGACGATCGAATCGCTTTTGTCCGCGCAGAGCACGATGCCTATGGGCGGATTGTCGCCTTCGTTCATGAGCTCGCGCGTGTAGTAGTTCACATACATTTGCATCTGGCCCAGGTCCTGGTGCGTAAGATCGTCCGTCTTAAGGTCGATGAGCACGAAGCAGCGCATCAGATAGTTGTAAAACACAAGGTCAATATAGAAATGGCGCCCATCAAAGGTGATGCGCCTTTGGCGCGCCTCGAAAGCGAAACCACGGCCAAGCTCCAGCAGGAACTTCTGAAGATGCGTGATGAGCGCCTGCTCTAGATCGCTCTCGCGAAACGCAGTATCGTCCGAGAAACCTAAAAACTCCAGTACATATGGGTCGCGGATGATATCCTCGGGGCGACGAGCCGGGGCGCTCTTTTGGATTTCCTGGGTGACGGCCTCCTTGTCCTTGCTGGCAAGCAGGCGCTCGCGGAACATGGTGTTGATCTGGCGCTCGAGCTGACGCGTGCTCCAGCGAGAATCGGCACATTCGTTCATGTACCATGTTCGAGCATCAGGGTCGGTTATACGCGATAACCTGCGGTAATGTGTCCAATTCAATTCGGAACGCAGCGCGTTCCGAATTGGGAACGCAAGATAAAACTGACGCATGTATCTTAAGCTTCTGGCGTTGAAGCCTCTGCCAAAATCCTTAGTCAATCTAACGGCAAGTTCGTCGATCAGTGCATCGCCATACTTGGCGCGCTCCTCTCCGCCCTGCTCATCAACTATGCTCTTGCCGATCTCCCAATACGCCTCAACCATCGCAAAGTTAACGGCGGTATAGGCCTTGTCGCGAGCGGCGTTGAGAATCGAGGAAACCTGCTTGTAAAAACCTTCGGGCACGATTGCCGATTCTCCACGGTTTACCAGTTCGCCCATCACTGTCGCCCCACTTTCCTCTTGTGGAATGCATCTTTATCGCATCTAGTTTAAAGCCTCGCGCGGACACGAATTGCTGTGCTGTCTGGCACCTTCGCATGGGAGCCTTGCGGTGACTAAAATGTGGCAATAGAGACAGTTTTAGCGAACCCCACGGGAGTGACGCGTATGGACAACAACACGCTGCTATTCCAGGACAAAGGTTCGGGTAGGTTTAAAGACGTTAAGATCTACCCCAATCGTATCGAGGTGCTCAAGAAGGGCACTTTTGGCGACAGGCACACCGAGATTGTCTACCTTAAGGACATCACGGGGGTCAACAGGATCAAGGGTCGCGACGTTTCCCTGCGTAACAGGCTGTTGACCGCTTGCGTCTTTAGCCTGAGTAGCCGTGCGAAGGCCCAGGAATTTGTGAAAGCTCTGAACATGGTGATGTAGCCGATAGCGGCGTTCGGGCCAAGGTAAAAATCGGGGCGCAGAACGGTATTCTGCGCCCCGATTGAGTTAATGCGCCCAAAAGACTGGCTTGCCTATTCGTTAACGTCCTCGGTATTGTCGCGGTCACTGGCAAGCATTGCTGCACCTGCGACCGTTGTCGCCACGGCGGCGGCAGCGAGCCCGGCGGCAACGCCAGAGCCGTCGCCCGTGTTGGCGAGCTTTCCGCCCGAGCTCTTGCCCTGGCCTCTCTTGTTGCTCTTGCCGTTCTTGTCGGCGCCGCCTGCGTTGGAACCCGTGTCGCTGCCGGTGCCGCCTGCACTGCCCGAGGCCGCTACGGTAAAGCTTGCGGCTCCGTCGCTGGCGAGCGTGTAGTTCTGCGCCGCGTCGCCCAAGAGACCGTTCACGCGCACCCAGTACGTTCCTGCGGCAAATGTTTCGCCCTCGGCCATTGCCGTGCCCGGAGCGCCGTTCGCGTCGTGCACAAACTCGAGCTGGGCCGTGCAGGCATCGGTTTCGAGCTTGCCCTCGAGTGATGCCGCAATCTTGGCGCGCACGTCTTCGCCGGCCTTAAGGCCTTCGAGTCCCTCAAAATGGGGCGTCAGCGCGCGTGGATCGATATCGATGGGCACAGAGCCCTGCAGCCCCGTAACGGTCTCGTTGCCCAGGGCGTCGACATCCACGTATTCAATGGCAAACGCATGGCCCGAAGCTGTCGCGTTGAGCGCGTTGCTGCTGTCGGCAAGGCGGAAATGACCCTCGCCAACGGTCTTGCCATCCTGGAATGAGGCATCGCTCAGCGAGTCGCCGTACGTCATGCGCATGCGGGTCGGGAGATAGTACGGGAGATAGTACGAAGCCGTCTGCTTGTGCTCCGTATCGTAATTGCGCTGGTAGATGCTCCGGGCCAGCGCCGCATCAACAAAGTCGGATGCGATGATGCCAATGTGCTTGAGGTAATCTGACTTTGTATCCTCGGTGCCGCTGGGGTTGATGTACGGGCTCTTATACAGATGCTCGTTGACTACTCGTGCCGAGGTAAAAGGATTGCCTCCGTGCGACAAGCCCGTGCAGCTGGTGTAGTTGATAGACCAGCAGCGCCCAGGACTTGCTCCTTGGCCCCGTTATCGTCCTCGACATCTACCTCGTTGCGCGTGCGCCCGGTCGTTTCCTTCAGCGCATTATCGACCCAGCTGAGCTTGTCGGTTCCCGTGAGTTTGTACTTGTCCTGGGCGTATACCTTGGTGCAATAGGGCTCTTTGTCGCCTGTTTCCCCCGCGGCTTCAAAGCCCCGCGCGTCTTGGACGAGACACATAGTGGCGCTGTCGGAGTGAGCCTTGATCTTGTCATCCCATTCGGTAAGGTCGAGGCCCCACGTGTGGCCGCTTACACTGTTGCCGGCGAGCCTAAATCGACGCAGCAGAACGATCTTTCCGCGCACCTCGTGTAGCGTGGGGATTCGGCTCGACGTATAGAACAGTTTGGGGTTGTCGTCCAAAACCTTGGCGAAAGCCGTCGTAACACTTTCGTCGGTAGCCTCGTCGTTGCCTCGTGATACAAGCATGATGAGCGCTTCTGTCGGGTTTTCGTTCAAAAACGTTTTGAAGTAGCCTATGACATCGGAAAGATGCATAAAGTACGCGTCTTTTTTGAGCAGGTAGTAATCCCCGTGGTCGATACCGGGGTCGTCGCCCTTTCCGAGCCGGATATCAAAATAGCGAATGCCTTCGAGCAACTGCGTGGGAATGTAATCCTGCTGGCATTTTACTTGCGAGGATTGGGGCTCAGTGTCGTTGTCCACGCTGCAGGTGCCCGAATCGTGCGTACCCGGGATGCTCAGCTCGTCGAGGAACTTGTTGTCGTCGACGTATTTCATCCAACATGGCCCATCGACGTAGCTGCTGTACGTGATCCAGTCGAGGCTGCTAACCGTGGCATCGTTCTTTTTCATGTCGTAACCGATAAGTTCGAGCTCCCACGGAATGCTCTTACTCTTATGGCAGATCTTATTGTTGTCCTGGTCTTCGCCGTTCGATTCTATTGCCAGGTACTTAATGTCTTTTTTCTCGGTTTCTTTCTCGACCGTGCGGTCTCGGATGATATAGGTTCCGTTTGATTGACGCTCGAACGCAAAAGCGCGGCTGGGCTTGTTGTCATACTCGCCGCCCCATACGTGGATGACCTTTCCATCTTTGTCAGAGTCGTCGTCGACCGACCAAATGCTGTAGCCCGTCTTTTTATGCTCTTCGAAATTGAGCAAGGTGCGGATAGCATACCAGTTTGTATCGTCATTCTTGGTCGTTACGTTCTCAAGGATGAGCTTGCTGGACGTGCCGTCGTTAAACAGGTGACAGACGTTGCCGCGAACGTTGCCGTCTTGGTTGACGCTCGCGGTGCGAAAATAGCCCGCGGGGCGAAGGCGAATGACGAAATTACCGAGGTGCTCCGCCGGTTTGGGCGTGTCGTCTGCAAATGCCGCTCGCAGGGGAATGCCCGGTGCCGCGGTTTCTGGCAGGCTTGCAAGCGGCGACAGCGCCGCAAGACCTAAGCCCAGCGTAAACGCTCGGCGACTGATGGCATGATGTTCGGCCATGACTCCTCCATTCGCAGGGTGCGGTTATGCGATAGTTTTGGTCACTATACTGCCCAGATGTTTAAAGATGCTGGTTTAATTGTCTGCGCGGCGCAATAAATCGGTGGGCGGACGTGTTGGGGTGTTTATCGTTTTCGTACTGTTGCCACATTTGGGGCGGTTCCGGCGTCCGGCATCCTCGCGTTCGTCGGCTACCGGCATAAGAAAGGGAGGGTCGGTTTACCGGCCCTCCCTGGGTACGAAGCGCTGGGGTACCGTCGCTTGTTTGCACTGCGACCGTGTTTCCCGTTGCGCTCGCCAGTCGCTTAGCGCTTGATCTCGATATCGTCGAGCTTGACGTCCATGGCCTCGGTCTTGGCTTCGGCGATGTCGTCGGCAAACTCCAGAGACTTCATCATGGTCTTGACGGCGTCCTTGTGCTCCTCGACATTGTCGATGCTCACGTAGACGCTGCCGCCGCCTGCTTCGGTGAAGTACTCAGTCGTCACGCCGCCCGAGTGTGTATAGGAAGCGTTGCGCCAAGTCTTGCCGTTGTACTTGACGGGATCATTCTCGGTCCACTCAAAGTTGGCCTTCCATTTGGCCTCGTAGTCGAACAGCTCGTCGGCGTTCTTGTCGGAGTCGAAGACAGGGATGAAGCGATCGCTGGCGTGCTCGCTCTCGGTGAACTTAAACTGGGCCCTATCGGCGGTGTCGCCTGCGACGTCCGTGATTTCGACGCCCTCGGGCACCTCGACCTTAAACCAAATGAAGTCGGTCCTCATATCCACGGCTGGCTTTTCTGCTCCGCCGCCACCGCCACTGCCGGCAGCGCCACCGCTTCCACCGCAACCCACCAGGGCAACTGCGGCAAAAAGACTCATGCAGAGGGTGAGAATCGCAAAGGCCTTCTTTTTCATGGTCGTGTCCTCCTCGATCTGTAACCGCCCATGGATTACCTGCCTTTACTGTACGCGTGGGCGGCTCGCTAGGGTGGGCCATGTGTCCCATTCTGAGGGCCGGATTTGCGCCGTTAAGTGGCAATATGCTCGGACGCAAAAGAGGGGAGGGCCGATGCTGTCGGCCCTCCCCGGGGTTGGGTGCCCGCGCTTTTAATGGGGCGCGTGCACGGGCGTGCGTGGACTCTTGCTACTTGATCTCGATACTCGAAATCTCGACGTCGCGTGCCTCACTCACGGCCGCCTTCATGTCATCGGGGAACTCAATGGAGTTGAGAAGCGCCTCAGCTTCTTTCTCGTGTTGATCGAAGTTTGCGATGAGAACGCAGACGCTTCCCGGCTCAACGTCGGTAAAGAGATAGGTATGGGTGCCGCGGTTGTCCTTGCACGTTCCGGTGAGCCATGTCCTGCCGCTGTACTCGACGGGGTCGCCAACTTCCCACTGGAACATGCTGCTCTTTCGACCTTCATCGGCAAGAGCCTCTTCTGCCGTCATCTTCTCTTCCCAAACGGGGATGAAACGGTCGACCGTGGTGTTCTCGTTCTCGGGGAAGGTGAGCTGGACCCTGTCGGCGTTCTTGCCGGCGGAGTCGCTTACGCCAACGCCCTCGGGCATCTCGACCTTAAACCAGATAAAGTCGGTCTTCTTAGCGACGGGAGCTTTTTCCTTGCCCTCGCTCTTGGCGGCGCTGCTGCCCCCGCCTCCGCCCGATGCGCTCCCGCCGCAGCCCACGAGGGCGAGCGCGGCAAAGAGGGCGATGCAAAGGGAAAGGATCGATAGGGTCTTTTTCTTCATGGTGGCGTCCTCCTTGTCTGTCGGTGACATCGCGGTACCGCATGCTGCTGGGGCCTTGTTTCCGTTTGCGGCGGATGTCTTTGTGCGTGGGTTGTATGGGCGCGTTAATACCTCCGTTCGTGGTTTGTGATCGTTGCGCAGCCGTGCCCCAACGGGCTCCTTACTTATAGATATGCCCCAGTTTGTGCTGCCGGGAAGTCTCGAAAGGTGGGCCATGTGTCCCATGTTTGCGTTGCCGCCGCCTATCGCGTGCCATAGAAATCCGCGATGGCCAGGTGCGCTGACGCTCGTGTGCTTATGGGCTAGACTTAGCACCATTACGTGATTGATGCGGTTGGTCGGCGGATGCCACCCCACCGATGTATATGACTTGAAGGTGCATGCGTATGAGCCAAGAAATGATGGACAAGACCTGTCGCGATTTTGCCGAGGCGCTGGCCGCGCGCGAGCCGGTTCCCGGCGGCGGCAGCGCGAGCGCCTTTGTGGGCGCGCTGGGTGCCTCGCTGTGCGGGATGGTCGCGCGTTACGGGGCAACCAATCCCGCGCTTGCCGATCGCGCGGATGATCTGACGCGCGCGTTTGCCCAGGCAGATGAGCTGGCTCAGGAACTTGTCGAGTTGGTCGCCGAGGATGTTAGCGCGTATGGGCAGGTGTCGGCGGCGTACGGTATTTCCCGCGATGACCCCGCACGTGCCGCCGTGATTCAGGATGCGCTGCATGTGGCCGCCATGCCGCCGTACCGCATCATGGATGCCTGCGGCCGTGCGCTGGCATTGCTCGAGGACATGGCCGATAAGGGTTCGCGCCAGCTGCTGTCCGATGTGGCGTGCGGTGCCGTCTTTTGCCGCGCCGCCATGCAGGGTGCGAGCTTGACGCTCTTTGCCAACACCACGTCTATGAAAGACCGTGCGCGCGCCGAGGAGCTCGAGGCGGCATGTGACGAGCTGCTCGATACGTGGCTGCCGCGCGCCGATGCTCTGGCGCGCCGCGCCGCCGACGCCGCCAGGAAGAGGGGATAGCCATGGCCGAGCTGCTGAAGGGTGCTCCCGTTGCCCGTGCTTTGACCGAGGAGCTCGCTGCTCGCTGCGCCGCCCTGCGCGAACAGGGCATCGTTCCGACGCTGGCCATCGTCCGTGTAGGCGAGCGCGAGGACGACCTATCCTACGAGCGCGGTGCCCTCAAGCGCTGCGAGAAGGTGGGCATCGAAGCTCGTCGCGTGTTGCTGCCTGCCGACGTCTCGCAAGACGAGCTGATGGCTGCTATCGAGGACATCAATACCGATTCGTCTGTTCATGGCTGCCTGATGTTCCGCCCGCTGCCCGCCGGCCTTGACGAGGACGCGGTTGCCGCGGCACTCGATCCTGCCAAGGACGTTGACTCCATGACGCCGGCTTCGCTGCTCACCACGCTTTCGGGGCGCGGCGAGGGTTTTGCCCCCTGCACAGCCGAAGCCGTGCTTGCTCTGCTGGATCATTACGGCGTTGAGCTGGATGGGGCCAAGGTCGCGGTTGTCGGTCGGTCGCTGGTTATCGGGCGTCCTGTTGCCGCCATGCTTACGGCGCGCAATGCCACTGTGACGACGTGCCATACGCATACGCGCGACCTTGCTGCCGAGTGCCGTGCGGCTGATATTGTGGTTGCGGCCGTTGGGCGCGCACGTACGATTGGTGTGGACGCGGTTCGCGAGGGCCAGACGATCATCGATGTGGGCATTAATTGGGACGAGGCCGCTGGCAAGCTGGTCGGGGACGTCGATTTTGATGCCGCGGAGCCGGTTGTTAACGCCATCACGCCCGTGCCGGGCGGCGTGGGCGCTGTGACGACGGCGATCCTCGCCAAACACGTGATCGAAGCGGCCGAGCGCGCATCGAAATAGGCGTTTTCGGGCTGTTTAGGGGGTTGGTTAGATACCCCGTGGTCAAAAAATGCCAAATATGAGTACTGTTGCCTTGTTGGTTACATATTTTTGAGATTGATTTAACTCCCTAATGATATTAAATATCGTTAGGGAGTCTCTTTTATTGGACCTTTGGGGAATTACTTCACTCAGCTTTTGGACAAGTGGGGATTTCTAGCGTCTGAACTTGAGCAAATCGCTGCTACTAAATTGGTGACAGTACTCATATTTGGCATTTTTTGACCACAGGGGTTGCGAGGGGGTCGTGGCGACTGTGGTTTCGCCCTTTTTGCGTCGAAGCGATACACTGTTACCGTTTGATTTCTTCGCTCAAGGAGGATGCGCATGCCGTGCACAACGATTCTGGTTGGTAAGAACGCGAGCTATGACGGGTCGACGCTGTTTGCCCGCAACGAGGACTCGTCCAACGGGGTGTTTGAGCCCAAGCGTATGCGCGTGGTGCACCCCGACGAGCAGCCGCGCGTCTACACGAGCGTTCTGAGCCATCTGACCATCGAGCTGCCTGATAATCCCATGCGCTACACGAGCGTCCCCGATGTCATCCCCGGTCACGGCATCTGGGCCGAGGCCGGATTCAACGAGCTCAACGTCGGGATGTCCGCAACCGAGACGCTCACCACTAACGAGCGCGTCCGCGGCGCCGATCCGCTCGTGGACTACGTGCCCGCCAAGGGCAACGAGGGCGAGGACGGCTATGTTCCGGCGCAGCCCGGCGGTCTGGGCGAGGAGGACATGGTGACCCTGGTGCTGCCGTATGCCAAGTCCGCCCGCGACGGCGTGCGCATCCTGGGCGATCTGCTCGAGCGCTACGGCACCTACGAGAACAACGGCATCGCCTTTAGCGACGTGGATGAGATCTGGTGGCTCGAGACCATCGGCGGCCACCACTGGATCGCCAAGCGCGTGCCCGACGACGCCTATGTGACCATGCCCAACCAGCTGGGTATTGACAGCTTTGACCTGGACGACGCCGAGGGCGACCAGGCCGACCACATGTGCTCTTCCGACCTGCGCGCCTGGATGGCCGAGTGGCATCTTGACCTGACGCTGGGTGTCGAGGGCGACGGTCCCGCAACGGTCTTCAACCCGCGCGAGGCCTTTGGCTCGCACAGCGACAGCGACCATGTCTACAACACGCCGCGCGCGTGGTACATGCAGCGCTGCCTTAACCCCAGCGATGTGTGGGACGGTCCCGAGGCCGACTACACGCCCGAGAGCGACGATATTCCCTGGAGCCGCGTGCCCGAGCGCAAGGTGACCATCGAGGACATCAAGTATGTGCTTTCGAGCCACTACCAGGGCACGGAGTACGACTGCTACGGCAGCAAGGGTACGCCCGCCACACGCGGCGCCTATCGTCCCATCGGCATCAACCGCAACAGCCAACTCGCCGTACTGCAGCTGCGTCCCTATGCGCAGCCGGCCTACCGCGCCGTGCAGTGGATGGCCTTTGGCTCCAACTCGTTTAACGCGCTGGTTCCGCTGTACGCCAACGTCGAGACCATGCCCGAGTACTATGCCGACACGCAGGCTCGCGTGACGTCCGAGAACTTTTACTGGGCCAACCGCCTGATCGGCGCGCTCGCCGACGTTCGCTTCCACGAGTGTGGTCGCGCGGTTGAGGATTATCAGGAGAAGGTCGGCGGCATGGGCCACAAGCAACTCCATGACGTTGACGCCGCCGTTGCCACCCTGCCCGAAGCCGAGGTGCCTGCCGAGCTGGCACGCGCCAACGAGGCCTTCGCCGAGCTTGTGCGCGTGGAGACCGATGCTCTGCTGGGTAAGGTGCTCTACACCACGAGCTGTGCCATGAAGAATTCCTTCGCGATGAACGATAACATCAGGTAAAACGCTTTGTCGCTTTCACTCAATCTTGGGTACAAGAACGCCAATGCAGTTGTTCATGATTGGAGCCAACCATGGTTATGAAATTCGATCAGCTTGTTAACGGCGCCATCAACGTGGGCTTTGGTGCCGCCGCCGTTGCCGTCGAGGGAGGCAAGAAGGTCCTTGACGATCTCAACGCCAAGGGCGAGCAGGTGCGCAAGGACGCTGACACCCCCGATATCGCCCGCAGCGTATCCGACATGTTCGAGCAGGCCGGCGGCACCATCTCCGACCTTACCGAGCGCCTGGGCATGCAGGGCGAGACCGCGGCACAGCGCGTGCTCGATGAGCTCATCCTTGCTCGCGTCCGCGTTATGACCGCCCCCGAGCGCACGGCCTTCCTGGCTCACGTGCGCGACATCGTCGATTCGGTCGAGGACAACGTGACCTCGGTGCCCGTCGAGTCTGTTGAGCCCGACGACGCAGAGGATGCCGAAGAGGCCGAGTAGTAGCGCAGATGGCAGATCCCACCACCGATTACAACAATCAAGACCCCTTGTGTGACGAGGCGGCAGTTGTCGACGAAGTCGAGGCTGCTGTCTCGGGCGCTCGCAAGAAGCCCCGTGCCGTGGACATGGTGCCCGAGGAGCCTGACGCCATGGCTCCGTGCGACGAGTACCAGCTTACGCCGGCGGGCCGTCGCGAGCGCATCGGGCAGATCGTCCGCCTCGTCAAAAAATACCGCGTGTGGGACAACCTCACGCCGGTGCGCCTGCGCCGCCTGCTCGAGGAGCTCGGCCCCATGTTCGTCAAGATGGGGCAGATTTTGGCCAACCGGTCCGAGATTCTGCCGCAGCGCTTTTGTGACGAGCTGCGTCGTCTGCGCTCCGATGTAGAGCCGGTGCCGTACGAGGTGGTGCTTCGCTGCCTAGAGGAGGAATACGGCCTGCGCCTGGGGGAGATGTTCGACGCGATCGACCCCAACCCGCTTGGCAGCGCCTCGCTCGCGCAGGTGCATCGTGCTCGCCTGGTGACGGGCGAGGACGTGGCCGTCAAGGTGCAGCGCCCCGGCGCTCAGCAGGTCATGGCCCAAGACATCGATATCATTCGCTCGGTGGTGCGCATCGTCTCCAAGTTCGTCAACACCGATCAGTTCGTTGACTTGCACGGCGTGGTCGAGGAGCTGTGGACCTCGTTTCGCGAGGAGACCAACTTTTTGGCCGAGGCCAAAAACCTCAACGACTTCTACGAGTTCCATAAGAGCGTTCATGGCGTGACGTGCCCTAAATCCTATCTGGACCTGTGCACCGAGCACGTCGTGGTCATGGATTACATCGATGGCATCTCGATTGCCGACCCCGAGCGCCTGGTGGCCGAAGGCTACGACCTGGAGAAGATCGGCTCGACGATTGTCGAGGACTATTCGACGCAGGTGCTCGACGACGGCTTTTTCCATGCCGATCCGCATGCGGGAAACATCATTCTCAAGGACGGTATCGTCTACTTTATCGACCTGGGCATGGTCGGGCGCATGTCGAGCCACGATCGTGGCATCGTCAAGGACATGATTTTTGCCGTGGCCGAGGGTGACGTGCCCAAGCTCAAAGACTCGCTCATGCGCTTTGCCGTGACGCGCGGCGATTCGGCGGAGCTCGATCACTCGGCATTTTTGTCCGATCTGGACTTTATCGTTGCCGACTTTGCGGGCCTCGATCTTAAGGACCTGGACATCGGCGAGTTCTTGACCTCGTTGCTGAACTTGGCGCGCAAGAACGACGTTGAGCTGCCGAGCGTGGTGACGATGTTCGCGCGCGGCATGGTGACGCTCGAGGGCCTGCTGACCGAGTACATGCCCAACGTCAACATGATCCAGATCATCCAGACGCATATCAAAAACGAGAAGAGCGCCTATGCCCGCGTTCGCGAGATGGGCCGCGACTTTGCGGCGAGCAGTTACCGTGCGGCCAAGGGCTCGCTCGAGGCGGCCGAGTACCTGGGGCTGGCGTCGCGTATGCTCACGCGCGGCCAGCTTAAGGTGAATCTGCAGCTCATGAGCAGCGACAAGGCGCTGCGTCAGATAGGCGGCATCGTCGACCGTATGTCGATGGCCATTGTTATCGCCGGTCTGTTTATCGGCTCCTCGGTGGTCTACTATGCGCGCATCGAGCCTGTTGTGCTCGGTATTCCGATCATCGGCTTTGTTGGCTATGTGAGCGCGCTGGTTTTGGCGCTCATGCTGGGCCGCAATATCTGGCGCAACAGTCACGGCGGCAAGCACTAGAGGCTGCGACCGGCACCGCATTTTCCTATCGCAAACAATAGCTTTTACCTTGGGCTTCGCCTGCGTGCGGGGCCCTTTTGCGTGATACCATACTGACGGTAATAATCAATGGCCTAGATGGTGGTGCGGAGACGCACGAATGCGCTGTTTTCCTGCGCATTTGGGAGAATCGGGGTGCAAGTCCCCGGCTGTACCAGTAACCGTAATTCCTCTTGGCTCGGGATGCTCGCGTCGCAGATCGGACAACGTGCCCGAGCCGTTAAGGTTAAGTCGGATCGCCTCCCATCTTGCACACGGCCGCGGCTTTTGCCGCCGGTGTGCATAGGGCTCTGGAGGGAAGGAGGACCCCGATGGGGGAACTCGAGCGCAACATGCGCGATGACGTGGGGCAGCCTCAGGGTAACGCTCCAAGTACAGATAGTAGGAGACAAATGGATATGTTCGAGGACGAGCGCCAGCGCGTCTCGCATCGTCGTGGCGCAATTGCGCGCGGCGTAGCCAAGCGCGGCCTGGTGGCATTCCTGGCCTTCGCGATGGCCTTTGGCACCACGCCGGCTCAACTGTGGGCCGAGGGTGCCGAGGGCATTGCCGAGGCGGTGGCTCAGGCTGCGACGCCGAGTGAGGACGCGCAGGCCACGGACGGTGCTGCAGATACTACCGCGGCTGCTGCTGACGCAAACGATTCGGCTGCAGGTGGCTCCTCCGAAACTGGGGATACGGGTTCGGCCGCGCCTGACAACGTGAGCGATGATGCATCGGACGACCCCGCTGCGCCAGACCCTGCTTCGGCCACCCCGGCGAGCGAGGCGTCTGACACCACCGCCGAGACCGGCGACGCGACTGCGGTGGCCAGCGAGCCCAGTGTTGCCAAGGCCGCGTCTCGTGCCGCTGCTACGTTTTCCTCGAATAATGGTGTCAGCGTCGGAAAGAGCCAGTCGCCTTCTCGTTGGGCTGGCTCTAACTTCACCGCTTTTATCCAGAGCAATACTACGCTCTATGCGAATGCTTGGACTTCGTCCAGCAAGCGCGCCAGCGCTTCGGGCTGCACCTATCAGTGGCTTGCTGCCGACATCAGCAACAAGAGCGATGCGGACAATTCCGCGTTTGTTCCTGTCGAGGGTCAGACGGGCGCATCGATCGTTTTGGACGATGCCCTGCGCACTCAGCTTAACGGCAAGTGCCTGCGCGTACGCATTACCGATGCCAGCGGTAACGTCATCTACGGCCCGACTAAGGGCGCCAACAACCAAAAGCTGACAGCGACGAACACCATCAAGGCGCCCGTTCCTACCAAGACGGCACTGGATGCAAAGTCTTATGTCCTCATCCAGTCTTCGGCAGACGATTCGAGCTCGTATTCGTCTGTTAAGGCCGAGATGCTGAACCCTGGCACTACGCTTTGGGCGAACGCCTACGACGGCGAAGCGGTTCCCAATAAGCGCATCGCAGCACAGGCAGGCTGGACCTATCAGTGGCTTGCTTCCGATTCGCGCGATGCCGAGGACTCTGCTTATCAAGTTATCCCCGGACAGACCGACCAGTCGCTGACGATCACGGACGAACTCGCTTCGCAACTTTCGGGCAAGTACATTCGCGTTAAGGTTGTCGGCGATGGCCAGGAGCTGTACGGTCCGAGCAGCTCTTTTAAGACGCCCTCGTCTGTTGGCTACAATACGCCGGGTCCTGTTGCCGCGAGTGACCAGATCGCGTTAGGCCATATCGTTCTCGCCTATAACGGCGCCGAATTTGGCGACGATTATGAGAACGTCCCCAACGCTAACGTCGGTGACACGATTAAGGCTGCCGCCTACTACCTTAACTACGACACGCCGACTGACCTCTATGGCTCCGACAAGGTCGATTTTTCTTGGTGGGTGGCCGATTCTGCTGACGGCACGTTCGAGCAGGTTGCAACTGGTAATACCTTCACGGTTACCAAGGAGTGCGCAGACCGATCCGTCAAGGTGGTGGCTAAGGCCAAGAAGGGTATCCCCGGCTCCGATAGCTGTGAGACCAAGGCGGGTCGCATTCTGCCCAAGGGCGCGACGACGCTCGATTCAGTTGCATTTACCAATGCGAGCAAGGGCGCCAAGGACACTGGCTCTACGATTGAGGCGTGCGCCTACAAGGCGGTCGATTACTCGTCTGAGCCGGTTACCGAGGGCGTTACCTACACGTGGCGTTGGTCCTCTGTCGACCCGTCTTCCTCTGCGTTTGATGCGAAGACCGACTGGCATGTGGTCGAGGGCAAAACCGACAGCAGCTTTACGATTCCCGATGACTACGCCAAGCGCTGGGTGAGCGTGTCGGCCACTGCGGGCGATAACACCGTAGAGGCGACTACTGCTGTGGCCGTTAAGGCCGCAGGCTCGCACGAGCTGTTCCTGACGTATCTCAAAAAGATCGTCGGCGATCAGAGCGATGACGCCAAGTTTGTCTACAAGAGTGGCGAAAAGATCGGTGCTACTGCATTCGAGAAGACGTCTGCAGGAACAAAGGGTGCCGAGCTTACATCTGATCAACTGACGTATACGTGGCAGATTGCCGATAGCGCCCAAGGTCCGTTTACGACGCTGACGGATGAGAACGCGCACAGGCCGTCGTTCGTTATTTCGCAAAAGTATGTCGGCAAGTACCTCAAGTGCATCGTCGACGGTGGCTACAATACCGACTCTGCCTCCACGCGTTATGTCATCGCCAAGGGCGATGACGCCAAGGCATATACCCTGACGTCGGTTAATGTCGCCTCGAGCGGCAATCTCGCACAGGTCGGTGGAACGCTTACTCCTACCGCCAATTACATGGCGACGGGCGATTGGGGCGATTACGAGACGGCGCTCCCCGAGGGCTCCCTCGTCGATTATCGCTGGTATCTCGCCGATGACGCTGAGGGCACAAATGCCCACGAGCTGTTTGGCGTCGACGAAACGACCGGCGCAATCACACTTCCCCCTTCGGCCGAGGGCAAATACGCCTATGTCGTGGCAAACGCCGGCAACAACGATGTCAAGAGCACCGCTTGGCTCGTTAACTCTTCCGACGAAAAGTCTCTTTCCGTTAACGTCAGGGTTGTAGGCGTAAGCAAGCACGATGTCGGTCAGTCTTATGACCTTGTGGATTGGGTGCCGTCGACCTCGTATAACTGGTCGAGCACTCAAAAAATGTCTGCGTGGGACATCTTTGCCAAGGTGCTTGACGAGGCCGGCTATAGCTATAGCACGGACGGCGGCGTTCCCTATTCGGTTACGAACCCCGATAAGTCCCAGACGCTCGCGATGGAAAGCACGGCGTCCGGCTATAAGTACTGGCGTTTTGACATTAATGGCAAGGCTGCCAACTCTTATGCCACGGGCTACTATCCGAGCGATGGTGACACGCTCGAGCTCGTGTACGAGGATCCCACGGGCACGGTTTCCACGCAGGTCTCCGTCACAATGGAGATCATCGGCAAGAAGAATGAGATAGCGCAGCGTTGGACGAGCCCCTCAACTCAGGTGTTCACTAAGGGCACGACAATCAAGGACGCCTCTGCTGCCTACTTCGATGCTCTTGGCATCGAATCCAAGATGTACGACCAATTTGGCTATTGGGGTGTCCATAGCCTTGTTTCCCCGCTTGATGGTGTCGAGCTGTCCGGCGCTTGGTCGTTCTTTGTCAACGGAGTTCCCGCAAACCAGATCGATAGCGACTATGTGCTCAAGTCGGGTGATAAGATCGTTTGGGCCTATGCTGCCGGCGATACCGTGCCCGGTATCGACAGCGTTGTTGTTGACCCGAGCGCCGCGCGTCCCAACTGGGATAGCGACTGGTCGGGCTTTACGAGCGCCGACAAGGTAACCGATGCGCCTGTACCCACCAAAGACGCTGAGGCAAAATGGGTAAGCGAGCTCAAGTCTTCGAGCGAATGGAATAAGGGAATCTCTGATCCGTTGCTAGTGGGTGACTATCTCTACGTTGCCGTGGGCTCCAAGCTGCTTAAGAAGAATGTCGACACGGGTGAAACCCTTGCGGAATCGCCCTTGGCAGCAAAGATTGATTCGACTTCGCGCATGGTGTACACCGACGGCGTTGTGCTTGTTCCGCTCTCTAGTGGTCGTCTGCAGGCGCTAACGGTTGATGCGCTGGCGACGGTTTGGGTTACCGATGAGCTGCCGGCCGGTCCGGACGGCGCCCAGCAGTCGCTTGCTTCCGTTACGGTCCGTGATGGCTATGCCTACTTTGGCACCGCTTCGGCCAGCTGGACTGATTCGAGTGGCGGCTACCTGCTTTGCGTGCGTATCACTGACGGCAAGGTCATGTGGCAGCACGAGAACGAGAACAGCAAGGGCTATTACTGGGCTGGTATGGCGTTCTCGGGCAACTACGGTGTTATTGCGGACGATTCCGGCACGGTGAGCACGATTGATCCCTCGACTGGAAAGACTGTTGCGAACCTTAAGGTTGCCGATCGCGTGCGCACGACGGTGCTGGTTGATGGATCGATCGCTTATGTCGTGAGTGCCGATGGCGTCTTGCATAAGCTCTCGATTGCCAATAACGGAAGGCTTTCCGAGCTTGGCAAGGTAACGTTTGGTGGCAGCTCGACCTCGACACCGGTGCTGGTCAACGGCAAGATCATTGTTGGTGGTACGTCGATTGATTCCTTTAAGGGCGGCTATCAGAATAAGTACACGTATCATTACGGCCTGCTGGCAACCATAGATGCCGAGACGCTCGCGGTAGACTATTCCATCTGCAAGGCGGATGGGAACTATATTCGCCAGGGTACTTCGGGCGGTGGCGACGTTAAGTCACAGCCGGTTGTTTCGGTTCAAAACGGTGAGACGTACGTGTACTTTACGTCTAACAACAACCCTGGTGGCATCTATCGTTATCGCATCGGCGATGCCGAAGCAGAGCTGCTCTATACGCCGGCTGCGGAGGATCAGCAGTATTGCATGACTTCGATTTCTGTGGGGTCGGACGGCTCGCTGTACTACGTTAACGATTCAGGCAAACTGTTTGCCGTCAAGGGCAATGGTCAGAGGGTCAATCGCTATACCGTTTCATTTAATGCCAACGGCAAAGATGCAGCCATGCCCGATTCTCAGCGTGTGAAAGAGGGCAAGATGGCTACCGAGCCTGCGGATAAGCCCCAGCTCAAGGGCTATACCTTCGGCGGTTGGTATACCGATGAGGCTTGCACGCAGGCGTATGACTTCAGCACGCCGGTGACGACCGACTTGACGCTGTATGCCAAGTGGACCAAGAACGCCACCAACCCTGGCGGTAATGGCGGTTCTGGCTCCAACGGTTCCAACGGCGGCACCGGCAACGGTTCCGCCGCTGGCACTGGCGCGGGCGCTGGCACTGGTACTGGCTCCGGCACGAAGGGTCAGCAGGCTGGTGGCGCTGTCGCCCCGGGCCAGAAGCCGGTTTCCAAGACGACGGTGTCGACCAAGACCGAGACCAAGGACAGCAAGTCCGACAAGAAGGACTCCGACAAGTCCGACAAGAAGGACGAGAAGAAGTCTGACAAGAAGGACGGCAAGTCCGACAAGAAGTCCGACTCCAAGTCCGACAAGGGATCCGCTTCCACGACCACTGCCAAGAAGTCCACTGAGGCTTCCGCGCAGGAGTCTGACCTCAACCCGCTCGCTATTGTCGGCATCGCGGCCGGCGTGATCGGCCTCGCGCTCATCGCCGTCTTCGTGCTGACCAAGCGCGGCAAGGGTGACGGTAATGCCCGATAAGCCCAAGGAGACCAACGGGCAGCAGCCCGACTCCTCGTTTATCCAGCTTGGCGATGCAAAGCAAAAGGACGCCGCTTCGGCGGCGTCCGCCCCTCGTCGCAAGGCGATGCTTGGCGCTCTGACCGCGGTTTGTATCGCGTTGATCGTCGTATCGCTGGGCTTTGTCCACCCCTCCGAGAGCGGCGCCTGGTCCATTGATTGGATCGTCCAGACCGTGACGGGGGAGAGCGTCGTCGCCAAGGACGCCGCGGGATCCGGCTCGCCTGCTGCTTCGGGCAAGGCCGGCCCCAAGGATTCCAAGTCATCGAATGATGCAAAAGATGAGTCCAAGGATTCGGATGAGTCCAAGTCAAAGGACGATTCCGAGTCTTCAAACAAGGAATCGGACAAGAACTCGGATAACAAGAAGTCCGAGGACCAGGACGGCAAGAAGTCTGGCGATAAATCCGCTGCCCAAAATACGGGAGCCGGTGATACTTCCAATGCGTCTGGCGGTGCTTCTTCGGGCGGTGGCCAGTCGTCTGATGGAGTTTCATCCTCTAATGGTGGAAACGCCTCCTCGGGCGGCCAGAGCGGCTCGCAGGAGTCCAGCTACGTAACAGTGACGGTTTCGGTCACATCGAGCGCTGTGGGCAATCCTGTGTCCTCTGGTGGCACCTTTACCTTTAACGAAGGCGCTACCGTCTACGATGCCCTGTGCGCGCTGGGCCTTTCTGTCAACGCACATGGCTCGTCATACGGCACGTATGTCTCCGCGATTGGTGGTTTGGCCGAGAAACAGTACGGCGGCACGAGCGGCTGGATGTACTCCGTCAACGGCACAACGCCCATGACGGCCTGCAGCAACTACGTTCTCTCCAACGGCGACAACGTGGTTTGGTATTACGTTACAGGCTAGAGGCCTCGACATAGCGCACCAAACGGGCGATTCGGACAAACATCCGGGCCGCCCGTTTTTCATGCGAATGGGATTGGGTCGCCGGGTCTCTCGGCAAACAAAAAACCGGTTGGAACGGGAATTCCAACCGGTTATACATTCAAGCAAATAGTGAATCGACTACGAGCGTGCGCCCTCGAGGAAGAAGCGGCGGCTAAAGTAGTTGTACCAGGTGACCAAGAATGTGGCGATTGCCTTCATGGCTTGGTAGCCGATGCTCAAAAACGTGACGCCCACAAACATGTACAGGTCGTTGAGACCCAGGCCAATCACCGACAGGATGGTGAAGATCGTGAACTCGCGCTTGCGGCTCATGCCCTCGCGGTGGTCGAACACGTACTTCATGCTGAGCCAGTAGTTCACCACGACGGACGTGATGAACGAGATCGTGGTGCTCATCAAAAAGTCGAGGTGGAACAGCTCGACAAGCGCAATGAGCATACCCCAGTCGATGCCAAAGGAGATAAGTCCCACGACAGCGAACTTGAGGAACTGCTTGGTATGAGGTTGTGCCAGCGCCTTGCGCACGTAATCACATCCAATGCGTTGATGAATCGAGCAGAGGATACTTTAGAGCTTTTGCAAGGGAAACGTAAGGTCTTTGCCAAGAACTATACGAACTCGCCAAATATGCAAGACCTAATCCGCAAACGTTGAAAATTTGCCCGTAAACGAGTGGGGCCCACGAACGATGCTGCGCTAAGCGCATGCCGTTCGTGGGCCCCGTAATGTCGTGAGAAAGCCGAGCTACTTGGTCTCGTCGCCCTCTAGGAAGATCTTGCGGGTCACAAAGTTGTAGACCATCACCAGTGCGGTGGCGCAAATCTTGGCGATATTGGCCTCGAGCCCAAGCCCGGCGTTGAGCGTCAGAACGATGCCATCGTTGAGCACCAGCCCGATAACGGACAGCACGACAAAGATAATGAACTCGCGGCGGCGGCTCATGCCCTCCTTGTGCGCGAACACGTACTTCATGCTCGCGACGTAGTTAAAGATGAGCGAGACGATAAAGCCGCTGGTGTTGGCAATCAGGATGTTGAGGCCCAGACCGTAATGGAGCAGATTCATGATGCCAAAGTCGATGACCGTGGCGACGACGCCGACGACGCCAAACTTCATGATCTGCGCAAGGAGCTTTTGCATGGTACCTGCCTTAAGCTGGCGCCGGGGCGCCGCGGGGATGACAAACGCAGAAAGTTTAGCCAATCCCCGCAGGCATCGCTAGATTCGCTCCTCGATAGCACCGTTTCTATATGCATCGAGCAGCTGGCGCAGGTCCTGGATCTGGCTGCGGATCTTGGCGCCAGAATCGGTATCACTAACCATGCGTCGACGGTCGGCCTGGTCAAAGCGATTAGTCTCGCTCGCAATGTCCACGTTGCGGGTGAGCGCCTCGGCAACCGTCGTAAAGGCCTGGTGCGACTTAAGGCGGCATCCGCGCGAACTCGAGATGAGCGTGTATCCGGCGATGCCCGTCTTGGGGTGGTAGGCGCGGCAGAAGCCGCCATCGATAACCAGCAGCTTGCCGCCGGCACGAATGGGCTGCTCGCCCTTGGTGGTCTTGACCGGGGTGTGGCCGTTGATGATATGACCGGTCGGGGAACATGCCATAGGGACGACGCCAAACTCGTGCATGATGTCGTCGCAGACAGACGGCGATGTGGTGAGCGTGTAGTACGGATCCATCGGCTCGATCCAGGTGCTCTTGTCAGCGATGTAGGCGCGCTCGAAGGTACGCACCAGGCGTCCGCTCGCGGGCGAGTTAAAGCCGATCCACAGGTACCACATCCAGTCGAGGGCGTCGCGATCGCCCACGCGCCAGGCGCGACGGGCGATGTGGTCGCAAAAATCGAAATAATCGCGGCCGGCGTGCCACGTGCCCAGGCAGTTCATACTGCTAAAGGTGCCGTCCTCGTTGAGTGGCACACAGCCATGGAACAATAGGTTGCCGTTGGTGACCTTGTACATCGAGCCGTGCGTGTAGAGGAAATCGATATGGCGATGCAAGTGATCGGCGGTGACAAACTCAGACACGAGCTTGTCGATGATGTGCTGCTCCTCGGGCGTGAGCGTATAGGGGTCTGCCGGGTCGACGGTGGGGAAGTCGTTGGTCGTGAGGGGCCACACGCTGCCGTCGGCGAGCGTGACCGTGCCAGTTTCGTGGTCGATCTTGTCGAGCAGCAGGCGGTCGGTCATGTCGAACTCGGGGTGACGCTGGATGATCTGGCCCTCGAGCTTAAAGAGCAGCACGTTGATGGCCTTGATCAGCGGGGTGATGGACTCGCCGGCGGTGTAGGTGGCGTCGGCGAAGGCGACGAGCTCGCGCAGCGAGATGCCGTAGTCGTTCTCGAGGATCTCGTAGTTGTCGTAGCGCAGGTTATTGCGCAGCACCGTGGCGATGCACGCCGGCTCGCCGGCCGCGGCGCCCATCCACAGTAGGTCGTGGTTGCCCCACTGGATGTCGAGCGAATGGTAGGTGAGCAGGCGGTCCATAATCTTTGCCGCACCGCCACCGCGGTCGAAGATGTCACCCACCAGGTGCAGGTGGTCGACGGCTAGGCGCTTAATGAGCGAGGCGAGCGACTCGATAAAGTCGTCGGCGCTCGCGGTCTCCAAGATGGACTCTACGATGCGCTCGTGATAGCGCACGCGATAGTTGTTCTCGTCCGGATGCGTGTGTAGCAGCTCGTCGATGATGTAGGCGTAATCGCGCGGGATGGCCTTACGCACTTTGGAGCGCGTGTAGCGGCTTGAAAGCGAACGAGCGACCATGATGAGCTGGTCAAGCATCGTCTTGTACCAGGTGGGCGAGTCCTCGCGCTGGCTGCGGACCAGCTCGATCTTCTCGCGCGGGTAGTAGATGAGCGTGCACAGCTCGCCCTTCTCGTCAAAGGAGAGCGTATCGCCAAAGATCTCGTCGACATGCTCGCGCACGACGCCCGAGCAGTTGTTGAGGATGTGCATAAAGGCTTCGTACTCGCCATGCACGTCGCTCATAAAATGCTCGGTGCCTTTGGGTAGGTTGAGGATGGCCGAGAGGTTGATGATCTCGGTAAACGCGGATTGCTCGGTGGGAAACTGTCTCGACAGCAGGCGCAGATACTTGAAGTCTTGCGGATTGCGATCGAATGCGACCATGAAACACCTTCCGATAGGGCTGATAAAACTGATAAACAGCGTCAAACGTTTATCAGTATGCGCCGCTTTTGTTTCGATTGGGGACGGGCGGCCGAATTGTTAGCCGAACGGTTTGGTAAATCGATTTAGTTGAGGTAGATATGGCGGTTGAGTGGAGACATAGGGTCGTTTTTACAGACGCATGCCTCCGGGATCGATAGAGATGATGACGGTAAAGATGTTCACTACTTTTGGCTCTATTTGGTAAATAGTGGACATTTGTACCGTATTTATGCTTGCTGTGCGATAATTTTCGTAGTAATACGTAAGGAGCCTCATATGAGTGATTTTGTCCTGACCTGTGAATCCGCCGCCGATCGAACCCGTGAGTTCTTTGCGTCGCGCAATATCCCTGTCGTGTGTTTTCATTACGAGATCGACGATGTTGTCTATACGGACGATCTGTATCAGTCGATTACGCCGGACGAGTTTTTTGCCCAGATCGCCGCGGGCGCCATGCCCAAGACGTCTCAGGTGAGCGTGGGTGAGTACGAGGAGTTTTGGGAGCCGCTTGTTGCCGAGGGCAAAGACGTGCTGCACCTGACGTTGTCGTCGGGTATTTCGGGCACGTATGGATCGGCCTGCGTTGCGGCGCAGATGCTCGCGGATCGCTATCCCCAGGGCGGCAAGGTGCGCGTCATCGATTCGCTGGCTGCGTCTTCGGGCTTTGGCCTGCTGGCGGAATGTGCCGCCGACGTGCGCGATAGCGGGGCTTCACTCGACGAGACGGCTGCCTGGATCGAAGAGCACAAGCTCAACCTGCACCACTGGTTCTTCTCGACCGATCTGTCGAGCTACCTGCGCGGCGGTCGCATTTCGGCTGCGAGCGCGATCATCGGCACGGCGCTTAAGATTTGCCCGCTTATGACGGTCGATTGCGAAGGTGGGCTGTCGCCACGTGAGAAGATTCGCACTAAGAAGCGCGCGATTTCCGAGATGGCTAAAACCATGATGGCACACGTGCAGGACGGTGCGGATTATTCGGGTAAGTGCATCATGTCGCACTCGGCGTGCCGCGAGGATGCCGAGGCAGTTGCGGCGCTGATTGAGGAACAGGTTCCGCAGCTTAAAGGCAAGATTGAGATCAATAACATCGGTACTCTGATTGGCTCGCATACCGGACCTGGCACGGTGGCGCTCTTCTTTATGGGCGACAAGCGCGTGGATTAATTTGCCCCATCACATCGCTGCATGATTGCTCAGACGAAAACGGCCCGCCTCACGTTTGTGGGGCGGGCCTTGCTGTTGCGGTTAGCGTTTCTTGCCGCGGAAGAAGAAGCCGTGCAGCGACGGCTTGAGGCCGCGGCTGGCGCGATGCTCCTCGACGCGCTCGTGGATCGAAGCGACGCGCTCGATGACCTCGTCGGGAATCGGCACGTCGGGATTCATGTTCTCGACCTGGCTGACCTCGGCGGCGGCGACCTGGTCGATGATAGGCACATCTTCGCGCGAGATAACGGGTGTGGCGTCTTCTTTCATCTTGCGGTAGCGCTGCATCATGTCGGTCTGCAGCTGCTGGGCCGAAGGCGGCGTCCAGATGATGGCGTTGGCGCCGGCCGCGATGGTCTCGCGGATGCTCTCGGGCGTCTTGCCGCCCGGTGCGATGAGCGGCAGGTTGGGATAGTGCTCGCGCAGCTCTCGCAGGACCTGAGGCGTGTTTTTACCGGCGGCGATGTTGAGGATCTTGGCTCCGGCGCGAACCTTGGCATGCGCATCGTCATCGCAGCGCACGACCGTGGCGATGACGGGGATGTCCGCCATGTTGGTGATGTGCTCGACCATCTCGGCGGTAGCGGGGGAGTTGACCACACAGCCCGCTGCGCCCTGCATCTCGGAGACGGCCGCCATCTGCACGGAGCGCTTGCCGGTGGTGGTGCCGCCGCCCACGCCCACAAAGACCGGGCACTCGGCGACGGTCAGCAGCGCCTGCGTAATTGCCGGCTGCGGCGTGAAGGGGTAAACGGCAAAGACGGCATCGGCGTTGGAGTTGCGGATGACCGCGACGTCGGTGGTGTAGATGAGCGATTTGATGCGTCGGCCGAAGAGCGTAAAGCCGCTGGCCTCCTCGATCTCGTCGGGCATGCGAAGGGCTGCTTTGCGCAGACGCCCATCGATGGGAAGCGGCTCCATGGGGAGCAGCCCGTTGGGGGTGACGGCTACCTGTGGCTCGGTAAATTCGTCGGCGAGCTCGACCTCGGAGAAGTCGACCGAGGCGACGATGTCTTCGTGAACTTCGGCGGGCACATCGATGGGGGCTTGGTCGTTTGCCGCGGCGGGCGTGTCGAAGGAGCTGGTGCCGACGAAGGCGTCGATGCGCTCGTTGAGGTCGTTGAGGGTATCCATGGAGGCTCGATTCTATGCGATGGTGGCCGGCGTGATGCAGCCGGGGTTGCGAATGCTAAATCGTTTGACGAGTTGATTTTTCCCCGCTGCGCCCACCGTTAGACTCAAAGGTCGGCGAACGTGAAGGAGCTGTGGTGGCGGGCGTCGAGGTGCTATCTTGAATGTCCCGTTTAAAAGAGAGGTGACGCGGTATGGAATTGACGGCAATGTTGGGCTCGATTGGCCTGTGCGTGGGCGCAATCGTGGCCGCCGCGGTCATCTACTTTGTGGTCACGGCCATTAAGGGCAAAAGGGCCGAGCGTAAGGAGCGCGAAGCGCTTAAGCAGCACCGTGACCAGCAGGACAAGCGCGCACGGAGATAGCTTGTTGAGTTTTGGATCCGTGCGCTAGCTGCGTTTTCGGATCAGGGCAATGTAGAAGCCCTCAAATTCGCGGCTGGGCGGAATGGTGAGCGTGCCGGGCAGGCCGTTGGCGATGGCCGATACCTGACCCGCGGCAATGGCCTCGGTCAGGGCGTTGGACTCGATGCGCGGCTCCTCGCCAGCTTCCTGGGCGCGGCGTGCCTCACTTTCGCTTGGCGTGCCGTCGAGGGGGATGAGCTCGCAGTCCATATGCTTGTCGAGGGCCTCTTGCAGGGCGTCCTCGTTTTCCTGCGGCAAGATCGAACAAGTCGAATAGACGAGCGTGCCGCCCGGTTTGAGGGCTCCCATGGCGCGGTCCAGAAGCGCACGCTGCGAGCGGGCGCATTTGACGAGCAGCTGCTCGGTCAGGCCGCGCAGGCTTTTCTCGTTGCCGCTGATGACGGTGCCCGTGCCGGTGCAGGGAGCGTCGAGTAGGATGCGGTCAAAGCGGAAGAACTCGTCGAGCTCGCGTGCGTCGGTGCGCATGACGGGCACGTTTTTTGCGCCTTGGCGGTGGAGGTTGGCTTCGAGCTTCTCGGCGCGGGGAATGCTCATCTCGCAGGCGGTAAGGTGCGCCTGCCCCTGCGTGAGGGCGGCGATCTGCGTCGTCTTGCCGCCAGGGGCTGCGCACATGTCCAGGATGTCCTCGCCTGCCTGAGCGCCCAGGACCAGCGGCGGCATCATGGACGACAGGCTCTGCAGGTAGATCTTGCCGTCGCGGTAGATGTCGAGATCCCACAGATCGGAAACCTGGGCCTCGGGCAGGATGAAGGCGTCTGGGTACCAGGTGACGGGGTTGTGGGCGATGCCGGCGGCATCGAGCGCCGCAGCGATGTCCTCGGCGGTTGCCTTGAGCGTGTTGGCGCGCAGCGTGACCGGGCGTGTGGCCGCGGCGCCGAAGCCCTCGATCATGAGCTCGGCATCGGCGGGCGCATAGGCGCCGGCGACCGTGTCGACCATAAAGCGCGGCAGGTCGGCGGCGGAGTGTTGGGCGGCAAGCTGGTCGGAAAGCTCGGTAGCAGCAAACTGCCTGAGCTTGAGCTCGGCCTTGACCTGCTTTTTCTGCTTACGACGACGCGGCTTGGACATCCGTCTTTCCTTCCCATTCCATTACGTGTCGAGTGTTTAGTACTGGCTCTCGTGCTTGCTAAAGAAGTCGAAGCGCGGGGGCAGTGGCTTTACGCGGTGCTCGCCGGGCTTCTCGCCCAGACTCTCCACAAATTCGTCCGTGGAGGCGAAGATGTTATCCCAGCTAAAGAAGGCGACCGGGTCAACGTCGAAGTACTCGCAGATGAGCTCGCAGCCGGCAGGGACGATGCCGTGCATGAGCACGGTCGCCACGCGCAGCTCGGTAAAGGCGTCGACGAGGGCCTGCTTCATGGCGGCGTTGGCTGGTTCGCCCTCGAGCTTGTTGGCGGCCTTGGAGGCGTCGCTCCAGCGCTTGTTGGCGGCACGCAGGTAGTCGTCGCACACGGCAAGCGCGCGGTGCGTCTCGAACTTGTACATGGCCTGCTCAAAGGCGAGAGCGGCCTGCTCGGCAGCCTCGACCACGGCGGCGGAGGCGGCACCGGCGGGGATGCAGCCGTTGCGGTAGGGGCTCTCGTCGCCTTCCTTGACGGCGACGCCGTAGAAGCAGCTGCGGGCCAGACGGTTGAACACGCCGGTCAAAAGGGCGCTCTCCTTAAGGGCTGGGTCGATAACGCGCTTGTCGTCGCAGGCCCGCACCTCGTTGCCGTCCTTGTCCTTGCCGGTTACGCGCGTGTCGTATGCCTTGGGGCTAAAGCTCACTGGCTTTTCGGACAGGCCGAGCGACAGCCAGTGCGCGCGCATCTGCTCGCAGGTGTAGTGGTTGAGCAGGTCGTCTGCCGGCGGGGGAGGCGTCTGCGAGGACGAGCTGGCCTTTTTGCCCATGTAGAGCAGGTGGTAGCAGGCACTGACGGTGCTCTGCGTGAGATCCCAGCCCAGGGCCTCCCACATGGCGGTCTGCGCGATGCAGTAGAAGTAGATGTTGTCCTGACCGATAAACTGGTAGATCTGTGCGTCGTCCGAGCACCACCAGTCGCGCCAGTCGAGTGAGCTGTGCTGGTAGGTGGGCGCGGGCACCTGCGTGGAGTCGGCAGCGGGCTCGCCCATGAGGGCGGCATCCTGGGCGGCGACGCCCTCGGTCACGCCGGCGGCCTTGGCATCGCGCGCGAGCACGGTACGCGTATAGCTGATGGGCGCCCACAGGCTCTCGGGCCAGCACCAGCAGGTGACGTCGGTCACGCCGTCGACCTCGGGCACCGGAACGCCCCAGTCGATGTTGCCGGTGATGCGGAAGGGCACGAGCGCCTTGCCGCTGCGGAAGCGCACGCCGCCGTTGGCGAGCACCGCGTGGGCGTCGTCGCGCTCCTTCCAGCTGGGGAAGGTGACGGTAAAGCTGCTCTTGTTGCCCTCGGGCTCCAGCACGGTGTGCTCGGGAAGCTGGTCCTCGACGGCGTCGAAGGCCTCGCGGAACTTGTTCTGGATGTAGAGCTGAGCCGGCAGCAGCCACTCCTCCATGGTCTTGGAGACCACGGAGCGAACCTGCGGGTTCTGGGCGAGCTTGGCGGTGTAGGTTTTCATGAAGTCGAGGTAGGCCGGCAGGTCAAAGTAGAGATTGTCGACCGGGCGTAGCTCGGGCACCTCGCCGGTGAGCTGGCTCTTGGGCGCGATGAGCTCCTCGGGCTCAAACTGGTGACCCAGGTCACATTCGTCGGCGTAGGCTTTCTCGGACTTGCAGCCCTGGATGGGGCAGCGGCCGATCACCTGGCGGCCGTTGAGGAATGTGCCGGCCTTGGCGTCGTAGAACTGCAGCGTGGAGCGCTTGGAGATGGTGCCCTGCTCGTGCAGGCGCTTGATAATCTCCGCGGTCACCTCGTTGTGAATCTGCGCAGCCGGCTCAAGGCCCGAGCCGCCGTAGATATCGCAGCTGATGTTGTAGTTGTTGAGGGTCGCGGCCTGGCGGGAGTGATTGGACTCGACATACTCGCCGATGGACTTGTCGTAGTCCTCGTTCTCCTTGAGCTTGCGGTAGCTCTCCATGATGGGCGAGCCGTAGCAGTCGGTGCCCGAGGTGAAGATGACGTTCTCGCGGCCCAGACGGTCGCGCAGGAAGCGGGCGAAGAAGTCGGCCGGGACAAAGACGCCGCCGACGTGGCCAAAGTGAAGGCCCTTGTTGCCGTAGGGCTCGCCGGCGGTAACGATGGCGCGACGAGGCCAGCTGGGACGGTCGTTCATGGAGTATTTGGATGCCATGGGACTCCTTCGCATATGGTAAGAGCGCGGCCGGGCGCAAGGCCTGGCGACGCAGTGGTCAATTCGTGCATATCGTTCGACATTATCGCACATGCGGACGGGTACGTGGCAGGGGCGCTATCCTAAGATGCTATGAATGAGATTTCCAACATACATGCGTTTGAGGACGAGGATTTTCTGCACGCCTGCTTTGTGTGGGGGATGGCGGTGCTTGGCGCATTTGCCGTGTGCCTGGTGCCGGTGTTTATGCTGTTGGGCGGGCCTTCGGACTTGGATGCGGCTGACGCGGGCGGCTGGACCACGGTCTTGGGCTGGCTAGTCGGCTTGGCTGTGGTTTCGGCGGCGTCATTTGCCGTGCACGAGCTGGTGCACGGTGTGTTCTTTAAGCTGCTGGCGCCTGCGGGCGCGAAGGTGACCTTTGGAGCGAATCGCGAGACGGCGATGATCTATGCCTGCGCCGAGGGCGTGGTGTATTCGCGCATGCGGTATATGGCGATTTGCCTGGCGCCGACGGTTGTTTTGACGGCGGCGTTTGCCTTGGGCTTTGCGTTTTCGGGCTATCCGCTGCTGTGTTACCTAGCGGCAGGCTTGCATTTGTCGGGTTGTGTGGGCGATTGGTATTACGTGCGGACCATCCTGCGCGACCGTCGCATTACCGCCTGCGAGGACACGTCCTTTGGCGTGCGCTTTTTTGGGTGAGGAGATGTCGATGAAGTCGTTGTTGCTGCATGCGTGCTGTGCACCATGCTCGCTTGAGCCGGTTCGCCTGCTGCGCGAGGAGGGGTTTGAACCCACGATCTGCTGGACCAACCCCAATATTCAACCGCGCGATGAATGGCAGCGGCGCCTGGACGAGCTGCGCCGGTGGTGCGCCGATGGCGACATCGAGCTTATCGAGGCGGGGGAGGACCGCGAGCGCTGGGAGGCCGGCGTGGCACCGCTGGGCGCCGATCGACCCCGTCGCTGTCGTGCGTGCTATGCCCTGCGTCTGGCCGAGGCATGCCGCGTGGCCCAGGATCGCGGGTTCGAATATGTGGGTACGACGCTCGCCGTCTCGCCGTATCAGCTGTTCGAGACCTGTAATGACGTGCTTGAGCGCTTGGCAGCGGCACATGGGCTCACCCCGGTCATTCGCGATTTTCGCCCGTATTACCCCGAGGCCACGCGTCGTTCGCGCGAGCTTGGCATGTATCGGCAGAACTACTGTGGTTGCCGCTTCTCGGCCGTCGAGGCGGCCATGGACCGCGCCCGCATCCGCGACGAGCGTAAAGCCGCCAAAAAGTAGTTCATTTGGGACGTTAGCCTGCTAGGATGTAGAGCGGACTTTAGCTATATAAGGAGAATCCGACGTGTCTATGCGTACCGATGATTTTGACTATAACCTTCCTGAGGAACTGATTGCCCAGGCTCCTGCCGAGCCGCGTGACTCCTGCCGCCTGCTGGTGGTGGATCGCAAAGGCTCCCAGGCAGGAACGCCGCTGGAGCATGGCGGTACCGTCGAGCACCGCATCTTCCGCGACATCATCGACTATATCGAGCCGGGCGATGTGCTCGTCATCAACAAGACGCGCGTGATGCCGGCTCGCCTGATCGGTCGCAAAGCCGGCTCGGGTGGCGTGGTCGAGACGCTGCTGCTCAAGCGCCGTGAGGATGTTGACCCGCTGGGCCACGTTTGGGAGTGCCTGGTCAAGCCGGGTAAGCGCCTAAAGCCCGGTGCTCAGATTGAGTATCGCGCCGGTGGCGCCCATGCGCCCGAGGGGGCTCCCGTGGTGCTGACGGCCGAGGTCATCGACTTTGTCACCGATAGTCGCGGCGGCCGTCTGGTGCGCTTTGAGCCGGCCGGTTGCAATGCCGCCGGCGAGTCGCGCACGCTCGACGAGGCTATTCACGCCGCCGGTCACGTGCCGCTGCCGCCCTACATTACCGATTACGAGGGCGACCCCGAGAAGTACCAGACCGTCTACGCCATGAAGGAGGAGCACTCGGCCGCTGCTCCCACGGCGGGCCTGCACTTCACGCCCGAGCTCATGGCCGCCATCGAGGCCAAGGGTGCGAAGTTTGCCGCCGTCGAGCTCGAGGTCGGTATCGATACCTTCCGTCTGGTGGAGGAGGACGACCCCACGCAGCACGTCATGCACACCGAGCGCTACCACGTGTCGCAGGAGGTTGTCGATGCCGTGCATAAGGCGAAGGCCGAGGGGCACCGTGTGATCGCCGTCGGCACCACCGCGGTGCGCTCGCTCGAGAGCGCTTTTGACGCGAACGCGCCGGTGTCCGATCCGGCTGTGACGGCGCGCTATTTTGAGGGTCGTGAGGACGGCGCCGACGCGCTCGGCCGCGGTGACATCGTGGTGCGCGAGAATGCGACGACGCAGCTCTACCTCATACCTGGCTCGACCTATCACGTGGTCGATGCGCTGATCACGAACTTCCACGTGCCGCGCTCTACGCTCATGATGCTCGTGAGCGCGCTTGCCACCCGCGACCAGATCATGGATGCCTACGCCGCCGCCATCGAGGAGCGCTACCGCTTCTTCAGCTTTGGCGACGCAATGCTCATTTGTTAGTTACGCGGTTCTACGAACCGCGTAACGGCTCGACGCTGCAAACCCGCCAGAGCGGCAATCTGCCTTTCAACTTCGGCGGCATGACCAAAAGGTCAATGCCGCCTTGTTTCAAGGCACCTTGCTCGCTCTGGCGGGTTTTCGCTGACTTTGCCAGAACATCGGTGTTGCCGTGGTTGTCGGGTAGTCATTGGGGACGTTCTTAAACGACTAGTCAAGGGGAACACTCTTGCAAAGGTGGCACTTGGGGACACTCCTTATGTCAAGAGATTGGTGCAAGAGGGATAGGTTGCCTTGCGCCGATTTAAATAAGTTGCGGTGAGATAGTTCTTGAATTGGCCTTTTTGAGGGCTAAACAGGAACTATCTCACCGCAACTGCGTTGGGGCGTATTTGATGTCTGGCTTACTTGCTCGTGAAGAGCCAGATTGCGATGATCACTAGGACCACGGCGATGATGCAGACGATGGCGCCGGTGAATTTGATGCGTGAGTCGCGGGTACGTTCGCGCACCGCGTCCTCGGTGGCCTCGAGCTGGGCGACTTCTCGCTCGGTCTCGGCGTGTTCGGCTTTGTCTCGGGCCAAGGATCCTGCAAGCGACTCAGTGATCTCTGGGTGGTCGTGCACTTCGGTCGCCTGTTCGATGATCGACTGCGCATGTGCGGCATCTGCTTGGGCGTTGGCGATGCTCTGCTCCTGGTCGCGGCGTGCCTTGTCCTCGGCAGTGATCTTCTCGCGCAGTTCGCGCTGACGAGTCGCGGCGGCTGTCTTCGCCGTCTGCAGCTCGTCGCGCGCGGCATCGGCTTCGGTCGTCACGGCTTGGTGCGCGCGTTTTGCGTCGGCGATAGGGGCTTGAGCCTGCTCGACGGCCTGCTCGGCTGCGGCAAGCGAGTGCTCAAGGTCGGCGGTGATGCGCGGGACATCTTCTTCGGCTTTACGCAGGGCATCTGCCGTGTCGGAAATCTGCATCGAGAGCTCGCTGGTGCGCACCGTATAGTTGGCGGGATTTGCCGAGGGATTGCGTTGCAGCTCGGCATACTCATGGCGCAGCGTCTCGAGCTGGGCGCGCGTGGCGTCGACGGTTTGTTGTGCGGCCGCAATGCCGGCGTCTCGCTCGGCCTTCACCTTGTCGCGGATGCGCTTGGAATCCTCAAGACGTCGAACGAGGCGGTTGCCGGTCTCGCGAGAGCTCGCCTCGCGGGCCTCCACGGCGTCGAGCGCGGCCTTCAGGCGGAGCTCAGTCGCGTCATCCTCTGTCTTCATTTGTTCGAGCTGACCCTTGAGCTCTGTCGCTTTGGAGGCGTGGGCATCACGATCAATCTCGGCGGCCGCTGCAGTCTTTTGGGCCGTGGCAATCGCCTGGCGCTGGTCGGCGACGATCTGGTCGTAGCGGCCTGCGATATCCTGGCGCGTCTCGAGTTCCTCGGCCTGATCGGCAATGCGCTGCTCAAGTTCGGCCAGGTGGGCGCGGGCATCGGCAAGTGCCTTTTTCGCGGCGTTCATCTCGCGCATGGCCGAGGCACCCTGGGCGATAAAGGTGCCCACGGCGTTCGCAGTGTTCGAGACAGCGGTCCCCAGATCGCGGCTCGCGGCGGGGGAGTGCGAGGCGGTCGGGCGAGCGGTGTCGGCAGCGTCCGCATCGGCAGCCTGCGGCACGGCGATATTGCCGGTACCGCCCTCGATCACAGAAAAGCCTGCTGCGTGCGGGTCGACCGCATCGGTGCCAATCGTGGGGTGCTCGAGCTGCAGAAACGAGGGCATGGTGCTGCCCTGGTCGGCAACCGGAGTCTCGCCGGGTACAAAGGTCGAGGCTGCCTCGGCGGCCTCCTCTTCCTCGGCGTCAACGTCAGCGTCGGCCACGGCGTCTTTCATCGCTTTGACGGCATCCATCATTGAGTCCATGACGGCGTCGAGCTCTTCTTCCGAAGACACCTCGATAGGGCCCGCAGCTTGCGGAGCGGCATCCTGTACGGGGTCGTCGTCCTGAGCGGGCGCATCGTCGTTTTGCTCGTCTGCATCTTCGGCGCCAGGGGTTTCCGCCGTAGCGCTTTCGTCCAAGAATGGGTCGTCGAGGTCAATATCATCGCAGGTCACAGCGTCAGCATCTGCGGTGACGTCTGCGGAATCATCAATATGCTGTTGAGTCTGGGGGTCCAGCTCGTCTGTCATAGGCATGTGCTCCTCATCGTTGTTCGTCACCCTATGATAAAGTCTCGCGCCGACATCCCGCGCGCTGCAGCAAAGTTTCAAAACGTGTTCGATGGCTCGCGTCGATAGCAAAAACTCGGCCACTTTATCCAGTTTGTACTTGACATTCCCTTCGCCGAAAGACGTTGCGCCGTTCGCCTGCCATGGGCTTTATTTTTCACTTGAACCCGCTAAAGTTGCATTTCAGCTTTTGGCGCGTTTATTTGGATGCGCGCAGCCGGCGGGTGCGCCCGTCGCGATTTGAAAGGACTTTATATGGGACTTTTCACTGGTAAGACCGTGATCGTCACCGGCGGTGGCAAGGCCACGCTCAAGGATGGCTCCGCTGGCTCCATCGGCTACGGTATCGACATCGCTTTTGCCAAGGAGGGCGCAAACCTCGTCATTACCGGCCGCAACGTTGCCAAGCTCGAGGCTGCCAAGGAATCCCTCGAGGCCGAGTACGGCGTCAAGGTTCTGCCTGTTCAGGCCGATGTCTCGGCTGGTCAGGACAACGAGGCCGTCGTCCAGAACGTCATCGACAAGGCCATTGAGGAGTTCGGCCGCATCGACGCCGTCGTCAACAATGCTCAGGCCAGCGCCTCGGGTGTGACCATCGCCGACCACACCATGGATCAGTTTAACCTGGCCATTTATTCCGGTCTGTATGCCACCTATCTGTACATGCAGAAGGCCTATCCGCACCTGAAGGAGACCAAGGGCTCCGTGGTCAACTTTGCTTCGGGCGCCGGCCTGTTTGGCAACTACGGCCAGTGCAGCTATGCCGCCGCCAAAGAAGGCATCCGCGGTCTGACCCGCGTCGCTGCCAACGAGTGGGGCAAGGACGGCATCAACGTCAATATCGTTTGCCCGCTTGCTTGGACCGCTGCGCTTGAGAACTTCCAGGATGCCTATCCCGAGGCGTTCAAGGCCAACGTCCACATGCCGCCGGCAGGCCACTACGGTGACGTCGAGAAGGAAATCGGCCGCGTTGTCGTTCAGCTCTGCGGTCCCGACTTTAAGTATATGAACGGCGAGACCGTCACCCTCGAGGGTGGCATGGGCCAGCGTCCTTAGGGGTTCCGCCGTTCTACCGAACGGCGGACCGGCCGACGCTGCGCGGGCCGCATTTGGACAATCTGCCGTTCAATTTCAAGGGCGCGACCAGAAGGTCAGCGCCCTTTCATTTCACGGCACCTTGTCTCAAATGCGACCCGCTCGCTGACGTTGACAAAACATCGGCGTTTCCGTGGTTGGTAAATAGCTCCACTCATTGGGGACGTACTTAAATGAGTGCCCGCAGAATGAAAGTGGATAATCTCCCGTTTTTGGTCTGTGTTTTGGGCAAAAGTGGGAGATTATCCACGCTCATCCGGTAAGCGTCCAAAAATCCACGCTCATTTGCCGTGTCCCTGCCGTATCCTCCTCGCGCCAGTTTCTGTCGAGTCGGTGCTTCTTGCGGGTTGCCCGTATAATGGTTTGCGTATGAACCGCAACCAAGGAGTTCCAGTTTATGGACCAGAACCTTTTTAAATTCGACCTGATTGCCGAGGATCCGACGACGCACGCGCGCGCCGGCGTGCTGCACACCCCGCACGGCGACATCGAGACGCCGATCTTTATGCCCGTGGGCACCAAGGCAAACGTCAAGGGCATTCCTACCGAGACTGTCAAGAAGCTCGGCGCCCAGATCGTGCTCGCCAATACCTATCATCTGTCCATGCGTCCCGGCGAGGATACCATCGCCGAGCTGGGCGGCCTGCACAAGTTCATGAACTGGCACGGCCCCATCCTCACCGACTCGGGCGGTTTCCAGGTCTTCAGCCACAACGATGCCGTCAAGCTCACCGATGAGGGCGTGCGCTTTATCGTCAACGATTACGACGGCCGCCACGTGTTTTGGACGCCCGAGGACAACATGGAAATCGCCATGAAACTCGGCTCCGATATCTGCATGCAGCTCGACCAGTGCCCGGGCTATCCCGCCACGCGCGCCTACGTTGAGCGCGCCGTTGAGCTGTCGAGCATGTGGGCCGAGCGCTGCTATAAGGCGCATACCCGCGATGACCAGGCGCTCTTTGGCATCGTTCAGGGCGGCATGCACCTGGATCTGCGCCTGCGTTCGCTGCGCCATCTGGAGGAGTGCGGCGACTTCCCGGGCTATGGTATCGGTGGCTATTCGGTGGGCGAGGATCACGAGACCATGTTCGAGACCCTGGCGCCGCTCGTGAGCGAGTACATGCCCAAGCATAAGCCGCGCTACCTGATGGGTGTCGGCAACCCGACCACGCTCGTGCGCGGCGTTGGCGTGGGCATCGACATGTTTGACTGCGTGCTGCCGACGCGCACCGGCCGTATGGGCACGGCATTCTCCAGCGAGGGTCGCCTCAACTTCCGCAACGCTCGCTTTGCGCACGACGACGGTCCCATCGATCCCACCTGCACCTGCCCGGTGTGCACGGGCGGTTACAGCCGCGCGCTCATCCGTCACATGGTCACGCAGAAGGAGATGCTCGGCGGTATTCTGCTGTCGATGCACAACATCTACTACCTGCTCAACCTTATGCAGCGCGCCCGCCAGGCCATTATCGAGGGCCGCTACGGCGCGTTCGTGAGCGACTGGATGAACAGCCCTGCGGCGGTGGATTACTAAGAGCAGCACGGGCGCTTGCAGAGCGCGGGCAACGGCAAGGGGCGAGCGCCGGCCGGTCATCACGTTTGCTAACACCGCTTGCGCGACCGATGACCGATAGCTTGCAAGCACTTGATGCATCGTGGGTACCATACCGAATAGTTGATGTTCGGGCGGGTGTTTGACGCATGGCGTCGACCCCGCCCGCTTTTCTTTTTCTCGATAGGAGTACCCATGATTAAGAATGAGAACGTCGAGGGCGAGCCTGCCTACGACGAGACGTACCGCCGCGGCCCCGTGGTCATGCGCGGCCCCATGATTCCCAAGGACAACACCTACGCCAACCTGCTGGCGCCCGAGGACTCGACCGACTGGTTGCACACCGACCCCTGGCGCGTGCTGCGCATTCAGGCAGAGTTCGTTGATGGTTTTGGCGCACTTGCCGAGCTTGGTCCTGCAGTGACCATCTTCGGCAGTGCCCGCACGCCCAAGACCGATCCGCTCTACAAGGCGGCGCGTACCGTCGGGCGCAAGATCGCGCAACGTGGCGTGGCGGTCATCACCGGTGGCGGCCCCGGCATCATGGAAGCGGCCAACAGGGGAGCGGCGAGTGTCAACGGCAAGTCAGTTGGCCTAGGCATTGAATTGCCGCACGAGCAGGGGCTCAATAAATACGTGAACCTCGGCATGGACTTCCGCTACTTCTTTGTGCGCAAAACCATGTTCGTTAAGTACAGCTCGGGCGCCATCGTATTTCCCGGCGGCTTTGGCACGCTCGACGAGATGTTCGAGGTTCTCACGCTGGTGCAGACGCACAAGGTCAAGCGCATGCCGCTCGTGCTGGTGGGCACCGAGTACTGGCAGGGCCTATTCGACTGGCTCAACGGCCCGGTGATGAGCACCGGTATGATTAGCCCGCTCGATCCGGATCTGGTACACATTACCGACGACCTCAACGAGGCCGTTGACATTGCCCTGAGTGGGCTGATGTAGAGTAGCAAAAATGGGACGGGGCTAAAAAGACCGGTGCGTAACGTTACATGCCAGTCTTTTTAGCCCCGTCCCAAATGAACTGCTTCTAAGTTGCGGTGGAATAGGGATTGATTGACGGCTAATAAGCCAAAAACAGTCCCTATTTCACCGCAACTGATGTGGGCGTCCCTAGCGAGTTGGCTGGTAGCGGGGGCAGTAGCTGATGGCGATGGCGTCAACGCCTACGTGGGTCGCGATGGTG